>Ga0208373_1000530_pt1 | contig 64757 bp, 63 predicted proteins | sample RifOxyC2_FD_184036 | JGI IMG/M metagenome (GOLD analysis project Ga0208373, IMG submission 184036) | Soil microbial communities from Rifle, Colorado - Rifle Oxygen_injection C2 (SPAdes) | ecosystem: Environmental > Terrestrial > Deep subsurface > Rock core/Sediment | place: Rifle, Colorado...
AGGAGATGATAAGGAAATATGTCAAATACCAGGAAGATGAAGAGAGGGAGCAAGAAAAATACATGGAAAATTTTACACTCTTTTAGAGTGTTTAGAAATCCACCGCCTATGGCGGTGGTGGTTTAATTGAATTTCGGAAAAATAAGTAAGTGAGAAAATTAGAAAACAGATATGTACCTGAACCACAGGAACAGAAAAAAATTAGAATGAGGAAGATTTTGTCAATCCTTTCCCAAGAATATCCTTATGCTCATATTCAGCTTGAATATGAAAATCCATACGAGCTCATGGTTTCTACCATACTCTCAGCACAATGTACGGATGACCGCGTTAATAAAGTAACTGAGAAATTGTTTAAGAAATACAGAACCACAAAAGATTTTCTGAATGTATCGAAAGAGGAATTGGAAAAAGATATTTTTTCAACAGGATACTACAAAGCAAAAGCGGCTCACATAAGAGGAGCATCAAAAGTTTTAGTTGATAAATTCAACGGGAAAGTACCGGGCACAATGGAAGAACTACTCTCACTTCCGGGTGTCGGCAGAAAAACAGCTAATGTGATTTTAGGACATTGCTTCGATACTCCCGGTATTGTGGTTGACACACATGTTGGCAGGATAGCTAACAGGTTCGGAATGACTGAATCGAAAAATGCAGAAAAAATAGAATTTGATTTAATGAAATTAATTCCCAAAAAACAATGGGTGATTTTCACACATTATTTGATTAATCATGGAAGGAAAATATGCACTTCAAGAAAAGCGAAATGCGACTTATGCGTTGCTTCTCATTTATGCCCTTCTGCTTTTAAAATTTGAAAGGGAAATAGGAAATGGAAAAACTGATAATGAAAATGTAGGGGTTGAAAATTTTCAATCCCTATAAAATTGTTAATTGAAAATTTATTGAAAATTGAAAATTAAAAATTAAAAATTTTTTGTGGTATGTCTTTAAAAGTAATAACGATTGATTTTTGGAATACTCTGTTCGATTCGTCAGGCGGAACCGAGAGGAATAACTACAGGCTTGCAGGCTTTATCAAAGAAGTTGATAAATATGGAATAATGATTAAAGCAGATGAATTCAATGATGCTATTAAATCATCCTGGGAGTATTTCAATAATATCTGGAAAAATGATATGAGGACTCCTCCCCCATTTGAATCTGCTGAATTTTTCTGGAAGAAATTAAATTTGCCATTCAATGCAGATTCAATAAATGTAATTGCAAATATATTTGGGGATGCAATAATTGCTCATCCTCCTAATTTAATGGATGGAGTTAAAGAAGCCCTTGAATCACTAAAAAGTAAATACAAACTTGGAATTGTATCTGACACAGGCTTTTCTCCGGGAACAGTATTGAGAAAACTGCTTGAAAATAATTCAATCATTACTTATTTCGACGCTTTCAGTTTCAGCGATGAAACTGGTGTGTCAAAGCCTCATCCGAAAGCATATTTGACCGTTTTAGATGCTCTCGGATGCAAACCTGAAGATGCCCTTCACATCGGAGACATTGAACAGACTGATATTGAAGGTGCAAAAAAACTCGGAATGAAAGCAATCAGGTTCAATGGTGACACAAGCTTCCAACTCACACCCGAAAGAGAGGAGTTTACTATCGCCGATGCAGAAGCCGGGTGTTGGGAGGTGATAGTGAAAATAACAGAAAAATTAAATTATTGAATCAAAATTACGAATACTTCGTTACGAAATTTTCGTAGTAAGTATATCGTTAAATCCTAATATAAACAAAAAAAGCCATCAATTTCGATGGCTTTTTCGTTGCTAAAAATTTAAGATGACTATCTTACATAAATTATTCTCTTAACACCATTGATGTCAACTTCTACTTTCTTATCGCAGGCTTCATTGTTATCAGGGTCATAGTTGACTTTTAATGTATCACTTTTATCATTATAAATAGTCAATTTACCCGACACAAATGTTGTCATGCATCCAAAATCCATTTTCTTTTTCAAAGGCTGGTCAATTATTACACTGAATGCAATACCTTTTCTGTTTATACCTGTTGCAGTTCCTGTATAAACATATTCATCATCCAAAATATTCAGTGGTGTCAGGTAACCCTCGGTTCTCTCGACTGTTCTATCTGATTCCCAGGAAATTGTTCCCCTGGGAGTTGTAATACTCGCACTATCAACATCAATGCTCCATTTATACTGCTCGATTCTTTCAATGGTCTTCATACCTGTAACTTTATTGTCATTGACATAATAATCTTCGAGTGTAACAATAACTTGTGAGCCAATCTCTCTGAATTTACCGATGAAATGAGCATGAATTTTCCCTCTTCTGTTGTTTCCGTCTCGGCAAAGGCAATTTGTTGTGCCGAAATCAATAGTCAGTGTTCTTGTTGCGGTATCGATGGATTTTGTAGCACAATCAGGGAGTAAAACGGTAGCTTCCTGAATTTCGGAATTATTACCCGATTTAACACCTGAAAGTACAGAATTGTTTTCTCCTTCGTCATCAACATATTCGAATATGTTAGCATACTCGCTTTCGACCGTGGAATTATCCTCGGCAGACGTCAAAGTCTCCAATATTGGGTCAGTTGAATTATCCTTACATCCATAGAATGAAAGAAATGATATAGCAATTAATGCTAAAAATAAAGTAAAATATTTTTTCATAAAAATCCCCTCTAATTTATTGAACAAAGTTTTTGTTCTTTGACATTACTTATATACAAAAGGTTTAATTCTCAATTTATTTAATAATCAATAAGCATATTAAAATTTAAATTTCCAATTCAACATTCAACACTCAAAACTCAAAATTCTCAATTATTATTCTATGAAATTTTCTTCTTATAAATTCTCCTTCTCTTGTGCAAAACAGGATTAAAGAACTTCCATTCAGCCTGAACTTTTGTATTGTCTTCGAGCTCCTGGTTGGATTCGGCATGTTTGAAACCAAGCTTCATGGCACTTTTAACGATTTCAAGAATCATTACAGTATCCACGCCTTTACCCCTGTATTCTTTCTTAACACCGGCAAAGAGGAAATCAATTATTTCGTAAGTTTTGAGGCCTTTTAGTAAATGAAATATACCAAACGGGTATAATTTCCCTTTTGCTCTCTGAAATGCTTTTGACAGGCTTGGCATTGTTACCATAAAGCCTACCATTTCATTTTTTTCATTAAAAATGAATTTTACAAGGTCTTTATTTATAAAAGAAATATATTTGCTTATATAGTAATCAACCTGTTTTTCGGTAAGAGGGACGGTACCAAAATTTTCTGAAAATGTATCTTCAAGAAGGCTGAACAACTCTTTCCCATGTTTCTTGTATTCTTTTATTGAGTCATAATCTGCAATTCTGTAATTGTATCTTTGTTTTATCCATTCGCTTGTTTTCAAAAGTTTTTCAGGAATACCCGTTTCATAAGGTGGAGTGGATTGAAACTCAACAAAATCAATTTCTTTCTCAAACCCATATTTTTCGACTAAATCTTTATAATATGGAAAATGATAATATGAAGCAATTGTCGGTAATTTGTCAAATCCCTCGATAAGCATGCCCTGCGGGTCTAAGTCGCAAAATCCGTGGGGGCCAGTAATAGTGTCCATACCTAATTGCTTTCCCCAAGCTTCAGCGGCTTGAAAAAGAGAAGATGCAACTTCATAATCATTGATACAATCAAACCAACCAAAACGCAGGTGTTTGGTTTTATATTTTTCATTCTCAGGTTTGTTTAATATTGCTACTATTCTCCCAGCGACCTTATCATCTTTATATGCAAGGAAAAGTTTTCCATCACAAACCTCAAAAGCAGGATTTTTTCCTGCAGTAAAGGTCTCAAGCTCATCCCTGTTTAGTTGTGGAACATAATACTCATTACCTTTGAACAAATCGAGTGGAAATTTAACAAACCTTTTCAGTTCCTTCTTTGTTGAAACTTCCCTTATTTCAAGCTCCATAGATTTTCCTGCATCGAGTTCAAAAATTCTGTGAATTCAAATAATAAAAATCCGACTTAAATAATGCTTAGTCAGTAAAGATTTAATTTGGAAAATAACAAAAAAAAATATATTTATTATACAAATTTATTAACAAGTTATAAAAATATATCAAAATTGCTTATATATAAATCCATTTTGTTTATATTTGGATTATAGGATTTGTTTGGTCAGTTAATTTTTTCAAATCCGCAAAAGAAAAAATTAATATTAATAAAAAGGAGAGATTATGAAAAGATTGATTCTTGCATTAATGCTTTTTGGAGTTTTAGTTTGTTATAACTCCTCAGCTCAAAGCGAAGGCGGCAGGCTTGCATTTGGTTTTAGCGGCGGAGCGACAAAATATTGGGGTGAATTTACAGATAACCAGTTTTGGCTTCAGGGTCAAGGATTTTTCAGATATAATATTTTAAGCAATTTATCCTTGCAGGCAACTTTTGGATTGTCGCAAATTAGGTTTAAGACTGATACAAAAGCCAGAAATAGTTACCCTGAATACTTTCTATCTGACACTCTACTTCAACCAAAAAATTCAGATGCAATTTTAACTTATGAATTGACTCTATCATATAATTTTTTTCCATCACAGTCATTTGTACCACATCTTTTTGCCGGTGTTGGATTTATGACATTTGAGCCCAAAATTGGAGAAGCAGGTTCTTTTGGTGCAGCACCTAATAATTCAAAGGGAACTTATAAAAAATCAAATTTGGAATTTCCACTAGGTTTGGGTTTTGAAACATATCTGACTGATGATCTTGTGTTGAATGGGAACGTTACTTACAGGCTTTTAGGAACTGATTATATTGATGACCTTGCCGATGGAGATTATGGAACTGATTCAAGTGATTATTCAAAATATGCAGGTTCAAAAGGAAACGACAAACTTTTAACTTTTGGTATTGGTTTAACATATTATATACTCGGTGAAACAGATTACGATGGTGACGGGTTAACTAACGACAGGGAAAGAGAGCTTGGAACAGACCCGCACAATCCTGATACTGACGGCGATGGATTAAAAGACGGTGAGGAAGTTAATGATTATCACACAAATCCCAAGAATCCCGATACCGATGGGGATGGCCTTACTGATTATGATGAGCCTATGAAGTACAAAACATCAAATGTCAAAGCAGATACCGATGCAGATGGTGTTAACGACGGCGAAGAACTCACACGCGGAATAGACCCGTTGAATCCTGATACAGACGGTGACAAACTAATTGATGGAGATGAGGTCAATAAATATACGACAAATCCACTTGATGCCGACACTGACGGGGATGAACTTTCGGATGGCGATGAAGTTCTGAAGTATAATACAAATCCTAAAGCAAACGATTCGGATAATGATGGTTTAAAGGATGGTGAGGAGGTAAATTCATTCAAGACTAATCCGGCTTTGCCTGATACCGATAACGACGGATTGTTTGATGGTATGGAAATCAAACAATACAAGACAGACCCTGCAAATGCAGACACTGATAATGACGGTTTGAATGATGGTCCCGAAGTAAATGATTATGGTACAAATCCCACTGTTATGGATAGTGATGGAGATAATATCAATGATGGAGATGAAGTAAGAAAATATAAAACTAATCCTGTTGCCGATGATACAGATAGCGACGGACTTAAGGACGGAGAGGAAATTCTGACATTTAAAACTGACCCGCTTGAAGTTGATTCTGATAAAGATGGATTGAAAGATGGTGATGAAGTATTGGTATATAAAACAAATCCGACATTAACCGATACTGACGGCGACATGCTGAACGATGGTGATGAAGTGCTAAAATATAAAACTAATCCTCTTGTTGTTGATACCGACAATGATAAATTGAGTGATGGCGATGAAGTTAATCGGGTCAAAACTGATCCGACAAATCCCGACACTGACGGTGATACAGTGATTGACGGTGAAGATGACTGCCCTTTGGTTGCAGGCGAGCCAAACACAATCAAGGGAAAGAACGGATGTCCCCAACCGCCTAAGATTGGTACTAAGACTGACTTCCCGGATATTCTCTTTATTGTCAATACCGATAAATTCAACTTTGATTATGTGGCAACAGCACTCAATCTTGCAAAACTGCTCGAGTACGTCAAACAATGCGAAGGATTACAAGTGGCAATCGAAGGACATGCTTCCGAAGAAGGTAATAAGAAACGGAACCAGGAGTTATCTGAATTAAGAGCTAAAAAGGTAGTAGAATGGCTTTTGAGCCAGGGAGTTAAATCTTCTGCAATGAGTGGTGCTGTCGGTTATGGTTCATCACAACCTAAAGTAAAAGAACCAACAGGCAAAGCACTTAAGAAGATGTCCAAGGATGATTTGGAAAATATCAGAAGGTCTAATAGAAGAATTACCGTAAAAATCACAAAGACTTGTGATTAAATGATTTACAACTAACGGGTATGTATTTCTTTACATACCCGTTTTTTTTTATCAAATTCTCATAAAGTAAAAAAAAGTAATTTTTTTTCATTTGAGTATGAATATGTGTTAAGATAGTGTTAAAAAAATTATTGATTTGAATTTTAAATTTGTTTATATTTAAATTATAAAATTTAGGTTTATTAGGTTTATTTATTTTAAAATTATAATTAGCAAGTTCTCTCTAAATAAAAATATTATTTTATAAAAATTTTTGAAAGGAGGATTCGGCAAAAAGTTGTTACTACTGCTAATGTTTTCGTATTACCGAGAACGTTGATAATTTCCAAAAAGGATTGCTTATGGAGTGGCTTTAAACCTCACTATACAGGTAAGAAGACATTTTCAACAAAGTTCATTTATCTTTAACATCATTTTCTCACTTTACAATAAATGTGAGATGTATTCAAGGAAGCGAAATTTTATCTTGAATTAAATAATAAAAAAATATTATGATTTGTAATTTTCTCCCAATACAAAACATAAAAAAACCGACAATCAGAAATTCCGGTTTGGAGGCTCTTTTCAAAAAGAGCTATTTTGATTCGGGGTAAAAGCCTATAAACAGAACTATCTGCTTAATTGTACCCAACTTTTTAAATTATCAGCAGACAAGCTCTGTAAAAAAAACACATTCTCATAAAAAAGGTATTCCTGATATTAAAATAGGGAAGCAAATACACAAAGAAAATCAGAGTAATAAATAACTTTTGTTAAATTAATGATAAGTACTTTATGAAAACATTATTTTCTTACTTAATTGCTATCTCGATACTCCTGGTTGGTACTCTTACCGCACAGGACAGGCAGTTATCCGGCAAAATCACATCCGACAAAGGTGAGACTCTGACCGGTGTAACTGTGATGGTGAAGGGAACGGCAATCGGCACATTCTCAAAAGCTGACGGTTCGTACAAACTAAGCGTACCGAAAACAGCTAAGACCCTCATCTTTAAGAGATTAGGTGTCAAGACCAAGGAAATGAACATTGGTACAAACGATGTAATCAATGTAACAATGGATGAAGACAAAATCCTGATGGATGAAGTCGTTGTTACGGCTATTGGCCTTGAAAGAGAAAAGAAATCGCTTGGTTATTCTGTGGAAGAAGTTGGTGGTAAGATTATTTCAGAATCGAGAACTACCAACTTGTTAAACTCATTAACCGGGAAGGTTGCGGGTGTGCAGGTAACAAATTCTTCCGGAACACCCGGTGCAGCATCGTATATTCAAATCAGGGGAACCTCATCAATCACAGGCGAGAATCAACCTTTGTTTATTATTGATGGTATTCCTATTGATAACTCAATGAGCTCTAGTGGAAATCCAGACGACGGGGCAAATAATCTGCTTGAAGGAGTAGGTTATTCGAATAGAGCTATAGATATTAATCCCGATGATATTGAATCGGTGAGTGTCCTGAAAGGGCCTGCTGCAACTGCTTTGTATGGACTCCGGGCAGCAAGCGGTGCTATCATTATAACTACTAAAAAAGGTACCGTTAGCGAAGGGGAACCTTTAAATGTGAGTTTTTCTGTTACTACCACATTTGAGGAAGTAAATAAAATGCCTGAGATGCAAAATAAATTTGCACAAGGTCAATTAGTTGATGCAAACGGTTTGAGAATGGGTCAAGATGGATTCGATCTTAATACAGCAGTTCCAACATATCGTGGACCTAGCAAACATGAGTCATTATCATGGGGGGCGCCTATTAGCAGTTTATCATGGGATGGACAATCAAGTCTTTATGATATTAATGGAAATATAGTGAGTAATACTGACCCTTCTGCGGTAAAACCTGTTACACCTTATGACAACATTGGTAATTTTTTCCAACTTGGCTCAAGCTATACCGAATCCTTAAACATGGCTGGTGGAACTGAGTTTGGCTCCTACTTTTTCTCACTATCAAACACAACATCAAAAGGTGTGGTTCCTATGAGTTCTTTCGATAGGACTACAGTTAGAATTGCCGGAGATGCAAAAATTTCAACTCGTTTGAAGGCATCAGGTTCTATGAGTTATAGCAACTCAGGAGGAACAAGAATTCAACAGGGTTCTAATACATCGGGTGTAATGCTTGGATTACTAAGAACGACTCCTACATTTGATAATTCAAACGGTTTAAGTAATGACGGTGCATCGGACCCCGAATCGTATATGTATGCAAATGGACGCCAAAGAACATACAGAGGTGAAGGGTATTTCGGTGCAGCATGGGGTTATTATGATAATCCACTTTGGACTGTTAACAGAAATCAATTCAAAGACAATGTTGATAGATTTATTGGGTACTTCCAGGCTAATTATTATGTAGCCGAATGGTTAGATGTTATGTACAGATTGGGTGGAGATATCTATTCAGATAAAAGAAAAATGGATTTTGCCATAAGCTCAAGCAATGTACCTGCCGGTCAAATACAGGAACATGAATTATATAATAGTGATATTAACTCAGACCTGATTCTGACATTTACTCAGAAATTAACGGATGACTTATTTGCTAAGTTTTTGCTTGGTAATAATATCTTTCAGTCAAGTGGTTCAAGTTTATATGTTCAAGGAGATGGTTTAATTATTCCTGATTTTTACCACCTTTCAAATGCTTCAAGTCAAATATCAAGAAAAAGTGAAGGAACATTAAGAAGAATGGCTTTTTACGGCGACCTAACTTTGGATTATAAGAGTATGATATATTTGAATGGTACATTAAGGAACGAAATGTCAACTACTTTGCCGGAAGCTAATAATTCATTCTGGTATGGTGCAGGAAATTTAAGCTTTGTGTTTACCGAAGCTTTTAAAGATGCATTCCAGGGCGGTCCATTATCATTTGGAAAAATCAGGTTGAATTATGCTATAGTTGGAAAAGATGCACCAATGTATAGTACAACAACACCTTTTATACCCGCGACTTACGCAGATGGATGGACAGCGGGTGTATCCTTCCCATTTATTGGTGCAGTAGGTTATGCAATGGGTGATGTTCTTGGAAGTGATAAATTAAGGCCTGAACAAACTACTTCGTTTGAAGCTGGTTTGGACTTTAATTTCTTTGATAATCTTTTTGGATTGAATTTGACATATTACACATCAAAGAGTATAGACCAGATATTCAATGTACCGGTTGCACCATCTACTGGATTCTGGAGAATGGTTATGAATGCCGGTGAAATATCAAATACAGGATTTGAAGGAATACTTACAGCAACACCTGTAAATACCAATAATTTCAAATGGGATATTGCTGTGAATTTCTCGACATATAAAAATAATGTTGACAAACTTGCGGAAGAAGTTGAAAACATATTCATAGGCGGATTTGAAGGTTCATCAATCAGAGCAGTTGCAGGAAAACCATACGGAACAATCTTTGGCTTTGGCTGGCTAAGAGATGCTAATGGGAATGTAGTTGTAAATGACGATCCTGATACAGAAGGTTATGGATATCCGATAATGGATGGATTAGAAAAGGATTTTGGAAGTTCAAATCCTGATTGGTTGATGGGTATCCGCAATTCTTTGACATGGGAAGGCCTTACGTTTAGCTTTTTGATTGACTTTAAACAAGGTGGGGTTATGTGGAATGGTACAAAAGGTGCATTGTATTATTTTGGAACCCACAAAGACACTGAAGTAAGAACTTCGGACTTAGATTCTAACCATGTATTCGTTGGAGTAAAAGGACATACAATACCCAACTATGATGGTTCAGAAGACTCGTTAATTACATCAGGTTCTAATAACATAAAAGTACCTTATGGCCAGGGTTGGTTAGGATTTGGTAACGGTAACGGATTTTACGGAAGTAATACCGAAGATTTTATTGAAGACGCAGGTTGGATACGTTTAAGAGAACTAAGTATATCCTATCAATTACCGAAATCAATAGTTGAAGCTACTCCGTTCTCTGATATTATTATTACATTCACCGGACGCAATTTATGGCTTAGCACGGATTATACCGGTGTTGACCCTGAAACAAACCTTATGGGTGCATTCAATGCCCAGGGTTTGGACTATTTCAATATGCCCGGAACCAGAACATATAATATATCATTAAATGTTAAGTTCTGAGATGAATTGATAATTGAGAATTAAAAAATGTATTACAAATAAAAAGAAGTAAAATTATGAAAACAAAACTTTTTAGTTTATTGCTCATATCAATAATATTCCTGGCATCTTGTGGTAAATGGATTGATACGGGTTTGAATGTTGACCCCACTGCTCCCAAAGATGCCTCACTCGATGTTATTTTACCGACAACACAAGCTGGAACAGCTTATGTCCTCGGAGGGGATATTAACAGGTTTACTGCATTATTTACACAACATATAACCGGAGTAACAAGACAACATCTTGGGTTATATCGTTATGAGGTAACGGAAGATGATATAAATAATGCATGGGTTACAATGTATAGTGGTCCAATGATGGATTTGAAAATCATGATTGATAAAGCGAGAGAGAATGGTTCCCCTCATTATCAGGGAGTGGCTGAGGTTTTGATGGCTTATTGCCTTGGTTTTTGGACTGATATTATAGGTGATATTCCATATTCCGAAGCTTTTCTAGGAAATCAAGAATTAACCCCAAAATTTGATTCCCAATCAGATATTTATAATTCAATTCAATCATTGCTTGATTCTTCAATCATTCATTTTGGAACTGCAAGCAGTAATTATGCTCCCGGAGCAGATGATTTTATGTATGGTGGTGATTTAGGTAATTGGACAAAGGCTGCCTATACATTGAAAGCAAGATTCTTCATGCATGTTAAGGATTTCAACGGAGCATTAACTACATTGACCAACGGTTTTACAGCAAATACCGAAGATATGAGATTTACTTTCGGTATTGCTGAAACAGAAGCCAATCCATGGTACCAATTTGTTACTCAAAGAGGTGATATCGCTATGGGTGGTCCGTTAATGACTATAATGAATAATCTGAATGATCCTCGAAGACCCGCCTATGCAGGCGATACAATTTTCTCTTCTGATTCTCCCTTAGGTACTTATTATGCTTCAATAAATTCACCGGTTGAATTTATTACATACACTGAGGCTAAATTTATAGAAGCCGAATGTAAATTCTATAATAATGATAAACCGGGAGCTTATGCAGCCTATATAGCGGGTATTACTGCATCAATTCAAAAGTATGAAGCAACGGCAGATATTGCAACATATTTAGCTCAAGCGACAGTTGGTGTGGGTGATGCAAATCTTACTTTGCAAAATATTATGGAGCAAAAATATATTGCTATGTACACACAATATGAAAGCTGGGTTGATTGGAGAAGAACAGGATTTCCTCAACTTACTCCTACCGTGGGTTCTCAAATTATCCGAAGATTCCCATATCCTCAATCGGAAAGATTATTCAATAAAGCTAATTTGATAGCAGTACCAGGATATTCAGCATCTTCTGATTTTAAGTTCACAAAAATATGGTGGGATGCAATGTGGTAAAACATATTAGATGTTATATCAACCAATTTTTAATATGTTGATTATTTTGGCGGCTCATTTTTTATGAGCCGCTTTTTTATTTTTGCATGATGGGAATAACACTAAACACAATATTATATCCAAAATACCATTTAGGAACAGAACAATCTTCAGTCCCTGCATTTATTAATTCAATTGTTGTGGTTATTGATGTTTTAAGGGCAAGCACAACAATTTGTGCAGTTTTGTACAATGGTGCAAAAGAAGTAATACCATTTAGTACAATCGAGGAAGCTAAGAATGCTATTTCACAATATTCAAATGACTCTGCAATTCTTGGAGGTGAAAGAAATGGGATTAGACCTGAAGGTTTTGACTTAGGTAATTCACCCTTAGAATATTCAAAAGGAATTGTTGAGAATAAAACTGTGCTCTTAACAACAACAAATGGCACACAAGCTTTGGAGAAAGTGAAAAATGCTAAAATGGTATTAATCGGATGTTTTGCGAATATATCTTCTATTGAAACTGAATTAACCAATATCGCTTCTGATTTCTATGATGTCATTTTCTTGTGTGCAGGGAATGAAGGTAAGCCAACTTTGGAGGATACATTATGTGCCGGAGTATTGATTAATAAACTTGTAAATAGGTACGATAATTGCTACTTAAATGATGATAGCAAGTATGCATTAAATACGTTTTTAGAAAAGAGGGGGAATTTACATGAAGAATGTTATAATTCAGAGCATGGAAAGAGGCTTATTGAACTTGGCTTTAAAGATGATATTGATTTGGCATTGATGTATGATATTTATCCAGTGTTACCTTTTCTTAGGGATGGAAAAATAATAATCCCCCTGAATTCCCCTTTACAAAAAGTGGAAAAGAAATAAAAAATTGGTTGATTTTTATATAAAAAGTTATTATATTTCGGTACTTACATTAGCAGCATAATGATGGAGTTTGAGAATGAGAACAGTTTTTAAAGATGCAGATGTGCGTCAAAGCACGTCTAAGCGTACAATTGCAGGTTTTACGAAAGCCTCTGCAAATATTAATCCACGTACTGATATTGGTGTGAGCCACTCGCAGAGAGGTTCAACTAAAGCCGATTCATCCAAATTCAAAACATCTCCAAAAGGTATGTGGCAGTTCAGGCTGATTGCAGTTTTATTATTTCTGTTCTCTGCCCTACTTACTATTGCATTAATTTCATATACTCCAAAGGATGAAATCAATACACAATTATCGCTAAGTGAAATATGGGGATTAATAACAGGAAACGGCACAGTATATGCAAAGATAGGTTTAATAAGCAACTGGCTTGGCTTGGCTGGTGCTATATTCTCTAATTTTTTGTATAGTACCACACTTGGTTATGTCATTATATTATTACCTGCAATATTAACATTATGGGGATTAGATTTATTCAAATCATATACGATAAGTGAAAGAACGATTAAGCTTACAACAGTTTATTTTATATTCGGATTGATGTTCTCAGCTACATTCGGAACATTCAGCCTCTTCGGATGGTTCCCTGATTTATCGAGGCAGTGGTATGGTGCTGTCGGCGAGTTCACTGCCCGGCTGACAAATGATTTGATAGGAAAAATCGCAGGATTATCAGTTTATATTGCTGCTATGATTCTGACTATTGTCATTTCATTCAAGATTGCATTAAAAGATGCTTTTCGCCAAGCCGGTGTATTTTTCAGTCCTGTCAGTTCAAAGCTGAAACCGGTATTCGGTAAAGTGTCAGACACAGTCAGTTCCGAATTAGATAAATTTGCATATAAAACTGTTGAACAATCTGAAAAATTAAATATTGAAAATCTTGTACCTTTTACCAAAATTGGAAATAATATAAATTCTAATTTTGATGGTAGCCGCTCGCAGAGCGGCTCCTCAGCAGGAATGGAGGGGCAATCGGATTTGAATGATGATTTATCTGACACAGAATTAGAAGAACCTGTAAGAATAATCAGAAGGAATCTGAATTTTGATTTACATAGAAATCCAAGCATTCTAAGGGAAGGTATTAGTAATCCATTCGGCACAATATATAATGACCCAACAAAAGTCCATACATTCGATAAACATAAAGAGGAAGTCGAAAATAAAATAAAAAAATCGAATGAGCCATCTCACTTTGATTCTCATAAGCAAAATATTGTGGTTAAAAAATCTGATGTTTCAGTAAATGAGCTTCTTGAAAAACTGAAAAAAGACTTAGCTACAAAGCATATTTTAATAAGTGAAGAAACACCTGCTAATGAAAAACCTCTGGTAATAGAAGTAAAAGAAACACTTGTTGAAACCAAAATTGAAGGCGATTATATTAATCCGTTAGGTACTTCCATACATGATGAAAAGATTAATTATTCACGTCCCGGGCTTGATTTGCTTCAGGAAGAAGAAGTCATTAAGACAGTTAATGACGAAGAATTAAAAATGAATGCAAAAATTTTGCAGGAAAAACTTGAGACATTTAAGATATTTATTCAGAATCTGAGTGTTACTCCCGGTCCAGTAGTAACAATGTATGAATTTGTACCTGCTCCTGGAATAAAGATAAGCAAAATAGAAAGCTATGCCGATGACATTGCAATGGCTCTTAAAGCAAGAGGCATTCGTGTCCTGGCTCCAATACCCGGTAAAGGTACTGTGGGAATAGAAATTCCCAATCACCATCCATCGCTTGTCAGGCTTGGCAGTGTAATTAAATCGAATAAGTTTCAACAGAGTGATTTTAAATTACCTATTGCTTTGGGTAAAACAATCTCAGGCGAGGTTTATATGACCGATTTGACAAGGATGCCACACCTGTTAATAGCAGGCTCAACCGGTTCAGGAAAGAGTGTTGGTATCAATTCTATAATCACATCATTAATATATAAACTTCATCCTAAAGATTTGAAGTTCGTGATTATTGACCCGAAGAAGGTTGAACTGAGGCAATATGCGGCATTGAAGAATCATTTTCTTGCTATTTCTCCTGATATTAACGAGCCAATCATCACAAGCCCTGAGGATTCCGTTATTGCTCTCAAAGCTATTTGTGCAGAGATGGACCTTAGATATGATATACTCGCAGAAGTAGGACAAAGAAACATACTCGAGTACAATAGGAAAGTTGCAGATGGAAAAATCAAAACCGAAGATGGCAAAGTTTATCGTGAAATGCCCTACATAGTTTTAATCATTGATGAATTAGCCGACCTTATGTTGACTTCTGCGAAAGAAGTAGAATCACCTATTATCAGACTGGCTCAGCTTGCCCGTGCTGTCGGTATCCATCTGGTAGTTGCTACACAAAGGCCCTCTGTTGATGTAATAACGGGTATAATCAAAGCAAACTTCCCTGCGAGGATGTCTTATCTCGTAGCTTCAAAGGTTGATTCACGTACAGTACTTGATGATAGCGGTGCAGAACAGCTTCTCGGAAACGGAGATATGCTCTTCCTTCCCAGCGGTTCTCCAAAACCGATAAGAATACAGAATGCTTTCATAAGCACTGATGAAGTGGAAAGAATCTGCGAGTCATTGGAAAGGCAGAAAGGCTATTCACAGCCTTATATGCTTCCAAGCTTAGTTGATACAGGACTCAAAGCAGGAATGTTATCAAAGGAAGACAGAGACCCCTTATTTGAAGAAGCGGCAAGGCTTGTTATCCGGCATCAGCAAGGTTCGATTTCAATGCTCCAGCGAAGACTGAAAATCGGTTTTGCACGTGCAGGAAAAATCATTGACGAGCTTGAAATGACGGGTGTCGTTGGTCCCTCAGACGGAAGCAAAGCCCGTGGTGTTATTATGGAAAGCGAAAGCGAATTGGAAGCAGTGCTATAAATTCATATAATCCTCTTTTATAAGCTTCAAATATTCTTGCTATATTTGTACTTTAATTAGCTTGAGAACTTGATTTTTTTTATATATGCTCAAATCCCTATTAATAAAAAATTTTGCTTTGATTGATTCCCTTGAAATCGAATTTTCCCGAGGGTTGAATATCATTACCGGTGAAACAGGAGCAGGAAAATCAGTTATCGTTGAAGCACTCCTCATGGCTCTGGGAGAGCGTGCTTCGGCGGATTTAATACGTGAAGGCGAGAAAAAAGCTGTGATCGAAGGAGTTTTCAATCTCCCTAATAAATCAAGTATAAACATTTTATTAGAAGAGAATCAAATTGATTTGAATGATGAATTATTAATACGAAGAGAATTATCCGATAAAGGCAATTCAAGATGCTTTATCAATGACTCCCCTGTTAATCTTGCTCTTTTGAAAAAAATCGGCGACATGCTTGTTGATTTCCATGGACAGCACGACCACCAGCTGCTTCTCAATCGTGAGACCCACATTATACTTCTCGACCTTGTAGCTGATATAGAAAACATAAAGGATGAATACTTGATTTTATTTAATTCACTCAATGAAAACATTCACCATCTGAGAGAACTGAGAAAAAATGAATCCCTTCTTAAAACTAAAGAAGAATCACTTAGGTTTGAGTTGAATGAGATTGAAAAAATAAATCCCAAACCTGATGAAGAAAACCTGCTTGAACAGGAACTTAATATTATTCAAAATTCTGAGCTGCTTCATAATCTGCTCAATGAGTTAAACACAATTTTAAATGATGATGATAATTCAACATATATTCAATTAAATAAATCCGGGAAAATTCTTGATAAACTATTAAAGATTGAACCAAGATTCAAGGATTATTCAGAGGAACTTTCAAAAGCTACAGTAACGATAAATGAAATTACAAAATTCTCAAATGATTATTTGCAAAGATTGCAGTTTGACCAGGCAAGGATTGATGAAATAAGGGAGAGGCTGTTGTTACTCAGAGGCCTGCGGAAAAAATACGGAACATACAATGCAATATTTGATAGAAAAACAGCATTTGAAAAAGAACTTAATTTGATTATTAATTTTGACGATGAAATCAATGAACTTGAAAAAGTGATAATAAATCTAAAGAAACAAGCCGGTGAAAAAGCATCTAAGCTCTCAGAGATGAGAAAAAATACTTCTTTGAAGCTCGATAAATCTGTTGTTCAGACTCTTAAGACAGTTGGTATTGAAAATTCTGTTTTCAGGACAGTAATTTCAAACACTGAATTAGAAAATGACTCTTCGACTTCGCTCAGAGAGACAGAGGTATCTGTGATAACAAACGGGAAAGCATATATAGCAAAACCTGATGGTATAGATGATGTTGAATTCTTTATTTCTACCAATAAAGGTGAAACACCGAAACCTCTTGCAAATATAGCATCAGGTGGAGAAATTTCAAGAGTGATGCTTGCCTTGAAAAGTATAGTTGCCGATTCTGATAAATTACCAATATTGGTTTTTGATGAAATTGATATAGGTATAAGCGGAAGAATTGCACAAAAAGTCGGTACAACAATGAAAGAACTTTCAAGTAATCATCAGATAATTGCAATAACTCATCTGCCGCAAATAGCTGCCCTTGGTGACAGGAACATTAGGGTTGAAAAAAGTACTAAACAAGGAAGAACTCTTATAAATTGTAAACTTATATCCGAAAAAGAAAAAGTTGAGGAAATAGCCAAATTACTCAGTGGAGAAAAGATTACAGATACCTCGTTAAAAACAGCATCAGAGCTTATAAATTTTAAATTTTGAATTTTAAATTTCTGTTTCCTGTTTTTCTTGCCTTTTAATATATAAGTTTCCTTTGTAAAAATCTTTACCAAGCAAAAATGCAACAGCTCCAAGAAGCCCAAAGATTAATCCCATAATCAACATAAATTTTCTGTCGGGTGACAGCCTGTCATGCGGCGGTTCTGCCCTGTCCAAAGTTTCAACGGTTGCAATGTCACTCTCTTCCTGAATGGCTTCCTGGTACTTCTGTGTTTCAAGATATAGAATCACCTGAGCCATAATCTTTTGCTCTCTGATGAGATTTGTATATTCTTTGACTAATGTAGGAACGTTCGTTAAAGGTATTGAAATATTATCATTGGGAACAAGGCCTCCACGTTGTGTTCGATTATATTGTTCCTGCAAACCCTCAACTTTTTTCTTGTAGGCTTTGACTTTTGGTGAGTTGATTTCGTAGTCCTGCATTAATAGATTGAGTTCTACTTCCGATTTCGATAATTCAGTACCGACATTAACTGCATTCTCTAGTATAGCTTTTGTTTGTTCGTCAATAGCGAGTACCTTGTTTTTCTTTTGGAAAGATTCGAGAGCATTATCAACAGAATCGAGTTTGAGTTTGTTATCAACAAGCATTCTTTCTATAAAAAGTCTTTTTTTTCTTGCCTTGGAAACATTCTTTCTTCTATTAATAAAATCCAGGCCTTCGACGGCAGCATTTGCTATTTCGGCAGACAATTTAGCGGCATCTACTCTTGATTTTGATGAAGAAAAATAAGGAGTACCCACAACAGAGTTAACGACAATTAATCCGTTTCGATTTACTCTTACATCCAAAATATTGTCAATGGCTTTTAAAATTGTTTCTTCATCTGCTCCCTTGAAAAGTGATGATGACTTAAGGTTTAATTTTTTAGAAATGTATTTGGCAACTTCCCTGCTCTTTGTAATATCGGCAAGTAGTTCGAGTTTATTTCCCTGAGATAAACCTGGCACAGACAATCCACCGGATAAACTTTGAAGAAAACTCGACAATCCTGCATTCCCCCCTGTCTCTTCGGGTGGCAGTACAGTGGCTGTGGCTTCATATTCATAAGGTACGATAAAAGACAAGAGCAATGTTAATATGATAACAACTCCTGTAACAATCAATGTGAATTTTCTATTCAGATTGATTAAACGAAAAATAATTCTTAGTGAAAGTTCTTCTTTATTTGTTTCTTCTTTTACCATAAAATTCTTATTTAAATGAAAAATTATTTTATCTTTTGAGAGCTATGATTACACCAATAATAGTTACAAGTTGTGTTACAATGGTTAAACTTGTTGTTAAAATATCCATAAATTTTACTTCAGCTTCAGGCGGTACAAGAATGTTGTCACCCGGCTCAATTGTATAATTCATATTTTCAGCAAGGAATTGCTCTCCTTTAGGTTTTACTATTAATGTTTCTCCATCATCAGCCCTGAATCCAAATCCACCGGCAAGATTGATGTAATCAAGCCATTGATAATTTTTATTATAAATTACCATACCGGGATTATTGACTCGGCCCTGTATATTTACAAAATTTCTTTTCTGTGGTACGAATATAGAATCTCTATCCATCAATAGTATGTTGTCATCGCTTTGATAATTATTCTTAATTTTTTCAAAATCCAGAGCCATCAAGCCTTTTCTCTCAACAATTTTAGCCTGAAAATACCTTCGTTCATTCTCAGACATTTCCGAATAAGGAGTTCTGTAGAGTCTTTCCATTTGAGGGTCGGCTTTTTGAATCTCAGCTTTTCTTATCATAAGTGCTGATTCAAGCGAACCATTATCTGTTACACCACCTGCTCTGTCTAATATATCACTAACCTTTGTTTCTCCTTGGTTAATTGCATAATATCCCGGATAATGGACTTCGCCGGTAATAGCAATCATTTTATCGTTATTCCAATCAACTATTGGCCTAATGAAAACTCTGTCGCCGGTTTGTAAAGGGAAATCGCCTTCTAAGGATTTTGTTGTATCAAATATACGTCTCCATGATGAAATGTTGACTGTCCATCTGTCTATGTATGATGTATTGGGATGGAATCTTGCAATTTCCACAGAATCGAGAAATGATGATTCAAAGAATCCTTGTCCGAATTTGATAAGTGTTGATAATGAATCCCCTTCAACAAATTCAAAATCCCCTTCCGAACCAATCTCACCGTAAATCCCAATACTTTCTTTAATATTACTTGTCGGAATAATAATTTGGTCTCCTCCAATGACCGTAGGATTAGATTCTTTGTCATTTGTCATATAAAATTTGAGTAGGTCAACTTTTATATAATTCTTTGGTTCTGTTCTGTATAAAGTAATTTTTCTAACTGAAGAATTATATTTTAATCCACCGGCTTTTTCAATGACTTCAGACACCCTGTCAACGGCAGTAGCCGGTACAATTCCGGGCTTACGCACCGCACCGCTTACAATTACCTTAAATTCTCTCAGTTTCTTCAAAGCAAGATAAACTTCATTTGTTTTAAATATTTTTGCAGCTTGTTTTCTGATTAAAGTATCTGCTTCGGCAAGCGTCTTACCTTTTAAATTTACCGTACCAATCTCAGGGATTAACAACTTGCCTTCGGGTGAAATTGCAGCTTCAACTTCTATGGTTTTAGCTCCCAAAACCATAATGATGAATTCATCTCCAGGACCAAGAATATATTTCTGAGGGTCAATTTCCTTTTCCTGCAAGCCTGTACTTTCTTTTGCGAGTTCCTGGGCTCTATGTATAGCAAGAGTGTCAAGCTGCTTTTTACGGGAAGCTGATATATTATAATTATCCAACCAATTCTGTTCTTTTTCTTCTTCTTGTGAAAAGAGCTGAAATGGTAAAATAATTAATAAAATAAGTACGGATAAAAAGCTGAGGCTTGAATAAAATCTAATTTTTTCCATATATTTCATTATTCTTTTATTAATATTTCACAAATTTATTAAAAAAACCGATAGGGCAGAAATTATTCTGCCCCTACAATATACGAACCGAAAGAGGAAAAGAACAAATATCGCTGTTGATATAGAACTTTTGTAATTTTGGCGTATTGAAATTACAATTTATAAAATATTATGTTTAATAAAATAACAAATTGCGCAGTCGAATCAGCACTTAAAGCAGGTAAAATTCTCAAAGAAGGATTTGGCACCTCATTTATAATTTCAAACAAAATTGGTAAAAATAATTTAGTAACCGAATTTGATAAACGTTCTGAATCAATTATTATTGAAAATATAAAATCTGTTTTTCCTGGGCATGTATTTTTAGCAGAAGAAAGCGGAAATACAGGAATTGCTACATCAGGTTCTGTGCTGTGGATTATTGACCCTCTCGATGGTACTGTAAACTTTGCACATTCCTTGCCAATATTCAGCATAAGTATAGCAGCAGTACAAAATAAAGAAATATTATGTGGAGTTGTATATCATCCCATACTTGATGAATTATTTGTTGCCGAAAAAGGTAAAGGAGCATTTTTGAACGGAAAAGAAATTAAGGTATCTAATTCGGATGACCTGGAATCAGGCTTTTTAGTAACAGGTTTTCCATATAATGTAAATTCAAATCCCTGCGGATGTATCGAGCATTTTGTATCCATAATTCAAAGGGGGATACCTGTCCGTCGGCTTGGTTCTGCGGCTCTCGATTTGGCTTATGTTGCATGTGGGAGATTCGATGGATTTTGGGAAATTAATTTGAATCCCTGGGATGTTGCTGCAGGAATTTTGCTTGTTCAGGAGGCGGGAGGATTAGTAACTCAATATAATAAGGAAAAATATTGGTTAGATGATCAAACAATGATTGCTACAAACGGGAAAATTCATAAACAGATTTGTGATGTTTTGAGCAGATGCGGATGCGGAATAAATAACAACCCCCTAACCCCCTTTTTTAAGGGGGAATTTTAAGGGGAATAAACAACAACCCCCTAACCCCCTTTTTTAAGGGGGAATTTTAATTGGACAATAGTGAAAATAAAAGTGAAAATTGAAATAACATATATGTCGGGTGCGGGAAATCTGTTTTCTGTAATTGATAACCGTAAATATGGTTTCAAACACAGACAATTGGTTAAACTGGCTCCCGAACTTTGTCAGTTTATGAATGAAAAAACCGATGGATTGTTGGTTATTAACCAAAATGAATCTTATGCATTTCAATCCGATTTCTATAATCCTGACGGTTCTTTCGGTGCTATGTGCGGCAATGGTGCGAGGTGTGCCATTGAATATTCTAATAAAAATAAAATTTTCAAAATTAATTCAGTATCAGGCGATATATCCTTTTTTATGTGTGGAAGGGAGTATAATGGCAGATATCATGGGGAAAACATAGTTATTGAATTTCCTCCACCAATTAAGCTACAACCACAAATATCAGTAAGAATTATTAATTCAGTCATTAATGGTTCTTATGTTGATGTAGGTTCTAAGCATTTAGTTGTAAATATATTTAAACAGTCCCAATGGAAAGTCATTCAGATGAATGATTTTGAATTGCTGCAAATTGCACCTAAATACAGATACCATCCGCAATTTGCTCCCGATGGAGTTAATTTTAATATTTATGAAGTTAAGGAATCAAACACAATAATACTTAGAACTTACGAAAAAGGTGTTGAAGGAGAGACAGGAGCCTGCGGCACCGGGGCAATAGCAACTGCCTTAACATCAGCTGCTAATAATGAGGTAAAATTTCCTGTAAAAATAATACCAACAAGCAAAATACCTTTGATTGTAAATATTAGAGGTAATATTAATAGTATTGAGAATATTAGTTTGGAAGGTCCCGCTGAATTTATAAGTAATAATGAAATTGAAATTCCTGATTTTAATGAATAATAAATGTGAATAATTATGAAAAATGTAAATAAAAATATACTTGATATATCAAACAAGATGTTTGATGAATTAATACAAATCAGAAGACATATACATCAGAATCCTGAATTGTCTTTTAAGGAATTTTTAACTGCTGAATTTATTCGTGATAATCTCAGAAAAGCAGGAATAGAATACATAACTATTTGTGAAACAGGTACAGTTGCTTTGATTGGTAAAGGTGAGAAATGTGTTGCACTAAGAGCGGATATTGATGCTTTGCCAATTAACGAGGAGACAAATCTTGAGTTTGCTTCAAGGAATAAAGGTGTGATGCACGCCTGCGGCCATGATATGCACTCTACTATGCTTTTGGGTGCTGCAAGAATCTTAAAAGAAATAGAAAATGAACTAAAGGGAGTTGCTAAAATCATTTTTCAACCCGGTGAAGAAAAACTTCCCGGAGGTGCGTCTAAACTTATTGAAGATGGCGTACTTGAGAACCCGAAAGTGTCAGCAATGTTTGCCCAACACATTTTTCCCGAAGAAGAAACCGGGACAATTTCTCTCAATTCGGGTTACATCATGGCTTCTGCGGATGAATTATATTGGACATTAAAAGGCAAAGGGACTCATGCCGCACAACCACATCTTGGTAATGATTGTATCATGGCGGCTTCACAACTGGTAATGAATTTGCAGTCAATAGTTACTAAATACAGAAATCCTGTTAAACCGGGTTTGCTTTCAATAACATCAATTCAGGGCGGTTCTGCTCCGAATGCATTTCCTGATGAAGTAAAACTTATGGGTACATTCAGGGCTAATGATGAGGATTGGCGAATTAAAATGCACGAAGAAATCAGGAGAATAACAAATGTTACATGCTCTTTATTTGGTATTAAGGGAGAACTTGATATTGTGAAAGGATACCCTGCACTATACAACAATCCCGACACAACAAAGCTTATCAAGGCTACTGCCGAAGGGCTGCTCGGAGCAGATTCAGTCAAGGGATTTGAAACAAAACTATGGGCAGAGGATTTTGCTTATTATGCACAGAAGATTCCATCAGCATTTTGGTTTCTCGGCATAAAACCAAAGGGACAGAAGGATATGCCTCCACTTCATAATTCAAAATTATCACCTGATGAAAAAGCAATTCCGATTGGTGCGGCAATGCTGGCGGGGACAGCTGTTAATTATTTGAATAATTTTTAATTAATATTTTATACATTTATTTTCGTATTTATTGAAAAAATATGAGGTAATAAATGAATAGTGATAACAGAATAGTTGAATTGTTAACCGATATGTTACACGAGCAAAAAAATATGTTGCACGAGCAAAAAAAGACTAATGAAAGACTTGAAAAGCTTGAAAAACAACAGGCAAAAATAAATAACGAACTTTCTGAAATGAGATTGGCTTTAATGAAATTTGCTGAACAGTTTTTTCTTATTTCAAAAATAGAAGAACGTGTGCTAAGTCTTGAGAAAACAGTTTTTCAACATTAATAATCAAAGAAATTATTATAATATCAACTTATTCTGATTAATCAATTAATCGTTATTCAAACTACATTCTCAGGTCTTACCAATGTAATCAATGTTATTTCGGGTTTCATACCGATTCTGATTGGTGGCCCTGCTGTACCACAGCCACGGTTGACATATAAATACTGGTCTTTGTTTTTATAGAGTCCTGCATAATATTTATAAACATATCGAACAGGAGATTGTTCCATGCCAAACATTTTAAAGCTGAACTGTCCTCCGTGTGTATGTCCGGCAAGTGTTAAATCCACATTTCTTTTACCATTGACTTCCCTATCCCAATTATTTGGGTCGTGGCATAGCAGAATTACCGGGTCAACATCATTCAAACCGCTTAGTGTCTTATCGAAATCTGCATATTTATCTCCCCAGCTTGTGTTATCTGTTGCGGCAAGTTGAAGTGTACAGCCATTAATTGAAAGTTTTGTTTTCTCATTGATGAGCAGTTTAATCCCTGTTCTGCGAATTATATTTTTCAGTTTTTCGTGATTAGCATCGGTCATGTAGTGGTCATGGTTCCCGAGGCAGGCATAAACTCCATAATGTGCATTTAATCTTTTCAAACCCTCAATAGCCAGAACCATTTCATCAGGATGATTGTTCACAAAATCGCCTGTAACAAAGATTAAATCAGGTGAAACAGCATTCGCTAAAATAGAGGCATTAATAAAAGTTTTTGAAGTCAGGAATGAACCTGCATGTATATCAGAAATTTGAACGATTTTTAATCCGTTTAGTCCCGGAGCTAGTTTTGCAATTGGAATTTCAACCGGGTATATCCTAAAATCATAAGTATTCTTCAGCATGTTATCTGCGACAATTAAGAATGGTATTCCAGCCATAGACCAGGCAATGTTTCCTGCGAGTTTCCTTCTTGATAAGGATTTTGGTTTATCTTGGGAATCTTCAGAAATCCCCCGAACCCCCTTTGACAAAGGGGGAAATTCATCTGATTTTTTCCTAGTAAAAAGTTTTTTAAAAATAAATGTAATCAGTTTAATAAAATCTTTAATAAGCAGAATTGGAAAAAGACCAAGTTTTGGCATGTACCATAAATATACAACATACATTATGATTTTATTTGTTAGAGTTTGAGCTTCATCCCTGCTTCTTAACATGAATGATAGAAGTGTTATTAATATCATAAATATGGAAATATAGATTGGGAGCCGCCTGACAAACTTTTTGTAATTTCTTTTTTTCAGAAAACGTGAAAGGCTAATTGAAAAATAGAAATCAATTAGCGTTAATGATGTAATAATTATTAATAATATAATCCAGAAACCATGCATAATATTTATTATTTCTTATAGAAAAGGACAGAAGCAATTTCTGTCCCATAATATTTATCCTGTTAAATTTAATATCCCTTACAAGATAGAAAATTTACAATAAACAAAAAAATCAATTATATCAAAATAATTAACGTAATGTTACATTTTACATTGCTTAAAAATCCTATATTTGCAGATGTTTTTTTCAAAAATAAAAAAGGATTAATATTATGGTCTCATATATAACAAAGGATAATTTAGACAGCAAGTCAGCATCATGGCTTCAAACTATAGAACCGTTTAATCAGCACAGGTTAAAGCTCTCAAAAGAGAAATCCGCCCTCATGGTAATTGATATGCAGAAGTTTTTCCTCGATGAAACTTCTCCTACTTTCACATGCGGCGGAATTCCGATTATTCCAAAAATAAAAAGCCTGATAACCGAATTTCGAAAAGCAGGCAGGCCTGTTATTTACACAAAGCATGTTCATCATCCCGATAAATTAGATGCCGGAATTATGGAATGGTGGTGGGAAGGCATGTGCATTGAAGGAAGCCCCGAAAGCGAAGTTCATAATGAGATTGCTCCGATAGCAGGTGAAAAGGTTATTCTCAAGCACAGGTATTCTGCATTTTATAATACTGATTTAGAGACTATACTTCGTGTACTAAAAATCGAAGACTTAGTCATAACGGGTATTATGACTAATATGTGCTGCGAATCCACTGCGAGAGATGCTTATTACCGCGATTATAAAGTACATTTCCTATCGGATGCAACAGGTAGTGTTACCGAAGAAATGCACCTTGCCAGCTTGTTGAATCTTGGTTTTGGATTTGCAAATATTACAACTACTGAAGAGATTTTAAAGCAAATGAAATAGTATAGTAAATTAAATATTTTAATTATTTCCCCCTTTTATTAGGGGGAGATTATTAACAAAGGTTATATAATACCGAGCCAAAATTTTAATGATTTTTCAAGTAAGGTTATATCTGATTTATCCAAATTACCTACTGTTTTAATTACTAATGTATCTTCAACAGTAATAATACCTCTTTTTATAGTTGATGGTACGTTTAATCCCGCTTTTTGCCAATTACTCAAAATAAATTCACCGGGTTGTAAATTTTGAAGATTACTTGTTAAAGGAACAATAATAATATCTCTTGAAGGATGTTCATCACTAACAACTATTGCAGGTCTGATTTTGTATGTAGTTAAACTGGTAAAAGGATATTTTATCAGAATAATTTCATTTTTCGAGTAACTGCTCATATATATCATCGTTATCATTGTTCCAGATTTTATCAAGCATTTCTTCTGACGCTTTTATAAAATAATCTTCGCTTGGTTCTTCAATGACTGTAACAATTACTTTTGAGCCATCAGGAATTGAAGCATCCTTCGGTAATTTCAAATTACCGCTTTCATAAACAGCTTGATGTGATATTAACATATATTCCTCCAAATTTTAAAAATAAACGTTGATTATTAGATTATATTGAAACAAAATTCTTTTTATTATTAAATTACATATAACAAATTGATAATTTTAAAAATTTAATATGAGAAATATTCTACTTGGATTTATATGTATATGCCTCCTCTATCTCGGAGGCGGCGGCATTTATGGAGGCTTGTCATTTATGATTGACCCATCAGGAAAAAGCATGGAAATGGCACCCGAAGTAATTAAATCAATTCCATTAACAAATTTTTTTATACCCGGAATTTTCCTTTTTCTCATCTTTGGAATTATTCCACTTGTAACAACTACGGGTCTCATCCTAAAACACGGATTGCCTTTTATAAAAATAAAAGATAATAAACCAAAAAACAACTGGGTTTGGCATTCAGCCTATCTGACAAGTATGGCTCTTGTGTTCTGGATTTTAATTCAACTACTTCTGATTGGCTATGGCCATCCACTCCAGGTGATGCTACTCGGTGTCGGTGTAATAATGTTCTTACTTCTCAGAAACTCGATTGTAAAAGAATACTTCGGTGAAATAAATACTCAGGTGGAGAAATGAATCTTGATAAACTTATAAAAGAAATCAGGGAATATTTTAAAATAAATGCTGATGAAACAATTGTAAAAAAATACTCACGTTATTTCAAGGAAGGATATCAAGGGTATGGTATCGAACATAACATTTTCATGACAAAAAAAGATGAATGGTTTGCTTTATACAAAGATAAGCTCACTATGGATTATTTTCTAAATCTTGGTGGAATGCTGTTAAGCTCAGGAATGTATGAAGAAGGAGCCTTAGCAATTCATTTTCTTTTAAAACAAAAAGAAAAGTTGAATAAGGATGCATTCAAAATAATTGGCGACTGGTTTGAAAAGTATATTACAAATTGGGGCCACACCGATTACTTTTGTAGTGAGCTTCTACCCTACTTCTTCGAGAAAAATATCGTTAAACTTGAAGACATCAAACCATGGCGCTTTTCACAATCACAATGGAAACGCCGTTCAGTTCCTGTTACATTTATCAAGTTGATGAAGAAAGACAAATCACCTGATAAATACATTAATCTGATTGACCCGATGATGATGGACAAAGACAGGCCTGTTCATCAGGGATTAGGCTGGTTCCTGCGAGAGACATGGAAGAAATATCCTGAAATAGTCGAATCATTCCTTCTGAAATGGAAAGATTCAGCACCACGCCTCATATTCCAGTATGCAACTGAGAAGATGACGAAAGCTGAAAAGGAGATGTATAGGAAAGGGAAATAAGATATATATTGGACATTAATTTATTCAATAACTTCAAATAATTTATTTTATTAATCGTATAAGACATTGTTTAATTAATTAAATAATTGGTATGTTTCCAAGACCTATACAAGTAATTGCGCTAGAAAATTTCCAGATTTGGTTAAAGTATTCAGATACAACCGAAGGAATTGTAGATTTATCACATTTAAAAAATCAAGGTATATTTAATGAATGGAGCAAACCTGGAATATTTAATAAAGTACAATTAAATTCTGAGACATTTGCAATATCATGGAATGAAGAAATCGAACTATGTCCTAATTCACTTTATTTGAAATTAAAGAACACATCCTTCGAAGAGTGGGAAAAATCCGAGTTAGTAAATGCCACAAATTAGCAGATTCTTTGGAATAATTATTTCGATGTTTTACAATGAACATTCTCCACCTCATTTCCATGCGGATTATGGTGAATTTAATGCTGAAATTTCTATTCGAGACCTTGTAATTATTAATGGTATTCTTCCCCCCAGGGCTTTAGGCTTAGTTATTGAATGGGCGTCACAACACAAATCCGAGTTATTAGAAAATTGGGATCTTGCTGAAAGCAAACAAGTTCTTAAAAGAATCGAACCATTGATGTAACACAAATATCAACCTAATGAACCTAAATACTGAATATTATATTCCTAAATTTTATTTAAATAAATTTATCATTTCAAACGTCAACAATTAATTTTTCAAATATAAAATGGAAGAAACTAAAAATATTGCGTTAGTAGCACACGACAACTGCAAGAAAGACCTTACCGAATGGGTGAATTGGAATTGGAATTTGCTCTTAAACCACAAATTAATCTGCACAGGTACAACAGGCAAACTTGTCGAGAAGGCTTTAATGAAAAAACTTGGTAAAGAAAATGTTTTGCAATACAAAGTAATCAAATTAAAATCAGGGCCTTTCGGAGGCGACCAACAGCTTGGTGCTATGATTGTTGATGGACAGGTAGATATTTTGATATTCTTCTGGGACCCTATGCAGCCACACCCTCATGACGTTGATGTGAAGGCACTATTAAGAATCTCGGTTTTGTATAACATTCCCACAGCATGCAACAGGTCAACGGCTGATTTCCTTATATCTTCACAATTGATGAGTGAGAATTATGAAGCTGTTAAAAGAGATTTCTCATATTATCTGAATAGAAAAGTATAAATATTGTAAAAAATTAAAGTCTATCAATTAATTCCTGTTTGCTGATTTTGTGATGATTTGCAATATCATTAATAATAGAAGAAAGTGTACCGATTCTTAGAGGATTGTGTGCTGGTATAGTAATATGATGTTCCCCATTGATTGTAGTTGTTAATCTTATATGACTTCCTGTTTGTCGAGTTATCACATAATCAAAAATATTAAGTTTTTTTGCAAGTTCAAAACCTGATAATCACGAGGTAGTTTCATTATACGGCAAAAACCTCATCCCGAACAAAATGTAATCTGACTAATGAAGGAATATTTCCTTTCTCGAAATGACAATTCACAGCATCCTTTATATTTTCTTTTAATTCGTCAATACTATTACTTTCAGTATAGATGCTGTTTCCAAGGGCTTTGGCAGTGTAACCTCCTTCTGCTGCTTCTTCAACTAAAAAAATTATTTCACTCATATCTTTTATTTAATTATTTGTAATCAACAGCTAAAACGGATTAAAGAAAATAAAATTATGTAAAATTAAATTTTTGAATTAGACTTTAATAATTTCCTATTACAAAATAATAAAATCTCACTTTATTACAATTCCTCTTCCATGCATTGCAATCATAAATTCTTGTGAAGTGATGCCTTCTTTTTCACGAAATAATTTCAGTTCTCTGACTGCATCCAGCATATTGTCCCCTCCCTGTGAAAATGTACCCCAATGCATTGCTATTGATTTTCTTGATTTAAGAATCTTATGTGCTTCTAACGCTTCTCCAGGTGAAGTATGAACATCTCCGAAAAACCATCTTGGTTCAATAGGGCCTATCGGCAGTAAAGATAATCGAATGGGTCCAAATTTGTCAAATATTTGTTTAAAATGAATTCCAAATCCTGTATCACCGGCAAAATAAATAGGGCCGGATTCGGTTTCTATTACATAACCACCCCACAAAGTATTATTTCTATCGCTGATACCCCTCATTGAAAAATGCCTTGATGGTACAAAAGTAATTTTATTTTTATTTTTGAACAAATATTCCTGCCACCAATCAAGTTCAATCGAGTTTTCCAAACCTTCGTCAACCAGCGTTCCCTTATTACCAAGCGGAACAATTATAAGAGGATTGAATTTTTCTTTTAACATCAATAATGTTGGTATATCCATGTGGTCATAATGATTGTGACTCACAAGCACAATATCAATAGGAGGCAAATCCTCAAATCTGATTCCGGGAGGACGATGACGTTCCATACCAATAACAGGTACAGGACTTACAAGTTCCGACCAAACAGGATCAGTAAGGATATTAATACCATTTGTTTGAATAAGAAAAGTTGCATGGTTAATAAAGGTTACAACAAGAGAATCAGCGGTTATTCTCTCAGACGGTTTGGGACCGGGTTTCTCATTCCACCAGTCATCCCAATCACCCTTACTACTAAATAGAAGGAATCTCAGCAAATCCCAAGTTGAATGTGAACTACTCGAATCTATATTATGAAATTTCTCTCCATCAAAATGGTCAGATACTGGTCCTTTATATCTTGAACCATCAAAAGAACAACTACTAAAAAATAGAATAAACTGAAAAATTATTATATATTTTAAAATATTATTCTTCATACTTTATATCATTTTCGGAATTAATTATTAATTTTTAAATCATTCCAATAAAAGCACCCATTCTGCCTGACAGTTCCTTATCCCTTCGATATGAATGATACTCTCCATCTGCAATTGTGCATATTTCCGATACTTCAATATTTTCTTCTTTCACACCACTTGAGATGAGTTGGTACTTAATCTGTACTTTATTATCGAATAAAAATTTTCCTTCCTTTTCCCCCTTTACTAAAGTGGGATTAAGAGGGATTTCTGCTCCCTTTTTCAAAGGGAGATTAAGGGGGTTTCCTTCATTTTCCATAAAATACTTCGCCACATCATGCCCAACCTCATATTTCTCACCGGATGCTGAAGGGCTTATCCAAACTTGTAAATCATTCGGGTCAGAGCCATGCTTTTTCATTAGCTCTACCCCCTTCACTGCAATGTTTAAACTTGAACCTTTCCAACCGGAATGTAATGCCGAAATAACATTTTTCACAGGGTCGAATATCAGCACACCTGCACAATCTGCAAGAGAAACACATAATACTATACCTTTTTCTAAACATATCATTCCATCTCTAACTCCCCTGTCCTGTCCTAATCCTTCAGTAGAAATTGAATTCACTAACTCTATAATGTCTCCGTGAACCTGCTTTTGAAAAATCACTTTTTTTATTGAGGGATAATAGTTACTAAGATATTCAGCCAGATATTTCCTGCCCTGGCTTGCTTCAACTTCATTGAAAGGCCCTGCTGGAGAAATAGTAAATCCTTTAGGTGGAAAATCCTTAATGTTTCTTTTTGTAATTCCCGCGACTATTCTTGATTTATCGAATATTCTGGGTTCATTTATTTCAAGCATATACTTTATTCCTTAGTCCAGTTCAATATTTTAAGGTAAATGAGTTTCTATATTTAATACTTTCTCAATTTTAATTTGTAAATCCAAAGAAACAGGAAAATGTTGAATACTTCTTCTATATTTTAATTTATCTGTAATATTTATACCCACATTCCCTGTATAACCAATCACAAGTGAGTCAGGATTTTCTAACAAAAGCCTTTCCATTGAATAATCTCTTGAAGGATACTGAGCAGGTTTCCTGTCTGACAAGAGAATAAAAGTTTTGTTTTCACTTATTGGAACAAAAGCTGCAACATAATTTTCTCTGGGATAAATCTTAATCTCCCTTTTGTCTGTTGTTCCATTGTAAAGTGCCAGAGACATATAACATACACATACACTTATTCCAAGCCTGAAAAGTAATTGTTTTCTTGAATTTGATAGAAGGGCATATATTAATCCGATTGATATAAGAACAGAAAAAAGGATTGTAATGTTTCCCTCGAGAGATGATAAAGGTATTTTCAATAAAAATTTGTTGAGCCAAACAGAAAGAGCAATAAGAAAATCGGTTGATGAGGCGTAAGCAAGTCCAAGCCATGTACTGATATAAGATAGTCCCACAGCCATTAGTGCAAATATCATGGCGATGCTATATAATGGAATAATGAATATATTCGCTATGGGTGAAATAATCGAAAACACTTTAAAATAATATGCTACAATCGGTGATACAATGATAGATGCTGAGAATGTTATAGCAATGGAAGAAATGATATAGTTTGAAACCTTATTATCAAGTTTAATGAGATTTAACAAAGCTTTTCTGAATGGATGATATAAAAAAGCAATTCCAAGCATCGCAGCGGCAGACATCTGGAATCCCATTGAATAAATCAAGTTTGGTGAAAATATAATAACAAGAATTATAGACAAAGCAATCACGTTGATTGCACTAACTCTTCTTTGTGTAGTATTAATTAATAATGCTATTACAGCCATAATTCCTGCTCTAATTGCAGGTGGCTGCATACCAGTCATCACAACAAATGCAGATACAAGAATAGTGAAAAAGACAAGTTTCAACCATTTCATTCTGACAAAACCAAGAAGAATGAACAAAACTGCTGCTATTACTCCAACATGTAAACCGCTGACAGAGAGAACATGTGTTGTTCCGGTCAATGAAAAATCTCTTCTCAGAGTTTGTGGTACTCTTGTCTGGTCGCCTGTCAGAAGAGCAAGTATTATTCCGAAATTCTTTTCACTGAAAAGTAAATCTATTTTTCTTTCAATTTCAGAAACAACAAGCTCCCGGTAAAAATTAATATCATTATGTCTTCTGATAATCGAAATCTTTTTTGCTGAAGCATCAGCAATCCACTGAACATCAATAGATGCTGCATACTGTTCCTCATTTATTTCTGTCGGCAATACGGCTTTATGAGGAAGCCGAATTTTGACAGGACAGGCAATATCATTTCCAGCAAATAATTCAATCGGATTTTTATTCAAACCTTTAATATTTAATATTACGTTTGTATTCTTGATAAGAGGCAATGCTTTATGGTCAACTTTGCCTTCAACAATACAGCGATATGAATAAGAAGTCTTTTTTAGAGTTTTCACAATTCTGCCTTCAAGCAAAGCGGATGAAGTTGGAATTATTTTGTTTGGAGTATTAAATGAAAGCTGATTTAACTGAGCAGAAATGCAAAATCCGATTGTTAAACCGAGTATTAAATAAGCAGGAAATATTTTCTTGAAAAGTACAAATATAAATGAAATAATCACAGCTAATATTATTATATATAATAATATTGCATCATTTACATCATAATTATTACCAATTATAATACCTAATATTATTATAATTAATAATTTAAGTGCTGGATTATTAGTGAATATTTTCATTTATCCAATTTTAATAAATTTTGATTCATATCCAATAATCATTCAACAAAATTAATTATTTTTATATCCAACCATGAAAAATTTGAAATAAAATCTGGTTTTTATTATTTTAGGAAAATTTTTCATAATTAATTTAGTAATAAATTATGAATAGATTATATTTAGGGCCAATAATCTTTGTTGTATTGATTACACTATACCGATATATTTTTGATTATTTTCATATATTAGGAAATCAAAATGTCGAACCATTTTATTCTTACTTAATCCCAGGTATTTTATCAGGAATATTATTCTTTTTCTTAATAACTAAATTAACTTTTTTCTTTAAATTCCCACGGTTTCGAGAAAAAGAGATAGTAATCAAAGAACAGGGTGGCTATCATTTAACAAAACGTCATTATTCTCCGGGTAAACTCTTTCTCACACCAACACGATTAATCTTTAAATCACAATATGATATTCCAAAACATAATATAATGATTCCATTAGACACAACTAATTCTTATAGTATATATAAAATGTTCGGATTCATTATTATGGGATTAAGGGTAAAGACTGAGAATGTTTCAGAGATTTTCATTGTCAATGGACCAAAACAATGGATTCAGGCTTTGCAAACTTTTGCTTAACAGAAATTTGATGGTTGGGATTAATTAAAATTTCTTGAGTTGAGATAATACTTCTTGACTTAACAGTTTTAAAGTTATAATTTTGTTTTTTTATATATTGTCAATAAGCAGGATTTATTATGATGAGACTAATTATTCCTACTGTCTTATTTATTATTCTATTCTTTGTATTATCTCATTATGTTTTGAATTGGATTAATAATACTATTATTGAGGACCTCATACTGAGCATAGTTGTTGGTATAATATGGATTATCAGTATGAAAAAAACTATGACATCAAAACGCTTTGATGTGAAATTAGATACTGAAAAGGAAATCATTAAACAGCAGGGTGCTAACCATTTCAAGAAAATGGAGGGTGTAGGTGGAAAATTATTCTTGTTTAGAGATTCTCTCTTTTTCAAATCACACAAATATAACATTCAAAAACATAGCCTTACAATTCCCATCAATGAAATAAAAAGCTACGATATTTACAAACTTTTCGGTGTTTTTCCACTTGGATTTAAGGTTAACACTTTAAATTCAAAAGAAATTTTTATTGTTGAAAAACCAAAGGAATGGATACAGGCTTTGAAAGCCTAATACTATATCCAGAAATTGAGAATTTAAAGTGATATGAATAACTGTTGTTAATAATTAGTTAAATTTTCCCTTGATATAAATCCCAAATCGGAAAACATAGTTCATAATCATTCCAAACAATATCTCCGTAATTTATCGAGAAATTTTTAAATAACTTCTCGTTAAGATATTTCTTAGACATGGGATTATTTGAGGAATTCAAGAAAGTACTAAAATCAACTAACTTTGATTTTCCGTCATTAAAAAGAAATTTTATTTTATAATTTCCCTGATAGTCAGCTTTTGTAATTGACAAATACATTTTAAATCCTTTTTGAAATTTTTTCAGATGTTATTTCTTTATTAAAAACAAAAAAAAGTCTATCCATTTATGAACAATATCGTCCTTGTAAACTTCAACTAATTTAATAAATTTCGTCAAATTTTTAGTGTCAAGTGGTTCTTTACCCTGAACATCTTTAATTAATATTGAATCAAATTTACCATTTTTAAATATAATTTCCGCCTTGCTTTCTTTTTCTTGATATTTACAATGTACATGAATCGGTTCATGTTCATTTGAATAAAATAAAACAATTAAACCGAAATATTCGTAAAGTTTTGGCATTTGTTTTGAATAGATAATATTTTTAATATTTGTTAATGAATAATTTTCAGAATCATTATGAATCAATCTCATATAAAGTTAGATTGGTAGTCAGAAATGGTCTTATCAGCTAAACACTGTAATTTACCTGACTGAATATCTTCCCCTATTTCCATATCCCATTCATCAAAACATTTCAAATTCTGATTTATTTTTTTAAGAATTTTAGATTCATTAACATACTCACCGGTCCTACCATTTTTAATAGCATTACCTAAGCATAAGTCCTCAATCTCATTAATGACTTCTTTCTTTATCTGATTTCTTTTAGTATCTATCACTTGATTGATAGCATTCTCAATGAAGTCGGACATTGTTGGAAGAATTTCGTATTTAGCTGTTGTACTCATTAAATTTCTCCTTTAAATTCAAGATTGATTAATCATTAAAACATATTATTTATCATTATTACAAAAATATAAACAAAAACGAAAATAAGAGGATATTATTCCTTTTGTACTTTATTTCACTTTACTTCGTTTACAGGTATATTTTAAAATCAAACGGAATAATACTATGTGTGGAATTGTTGGTTATGTCGGAAATCAGAAAGTATCTAACCTGCTTATTAACGGATTAAAACGGATGGAGTACCGGGGATATGACTCTGCCGGTATCAGCGTTTTGCAGGACGGTAAAATTCAAACAATCAAAAAATCAGGAAAGGTTTCTCAATTAGAAAAATTGGTTGACCATACATTGTATGATTCAACAATTGGTATAGCACATACCAGATGGGCAACTCACGGCGAACCCAACGATATAAATGCACATCCTCACCACAGTTCCGATGACAAAATTTCAATAGTTCATAACGGTATCATTGAAAATTATGCCGCAATTAAAAAGAACCTTCAGGAAAAAGGATATACATTTCGTTCCGAAACTGATTCCGAAGTCCTTGCTGTAATGATTCAGGCAATTTATGAAAAAGTACAATGCCTTGAAGAAGCTGTTCGATTTGCATTGAATGAAGTTGACGGTACTTTCGGACTTCTTGTACTTTCTTCCCACGAACCCGATAGGATTATTGCCGCCCGCCGTGGCAGTCCTATGGTACTTGGAATAGGAGATGGCGAATATATTGTTGCCTCCGATGCTTCCGCAATTATTCAACACACCCGCCAGGTTGTTTATTTGAATGACAATGAAATGGCAATAATCAAACGCGACGGCTTCGAAACAAAAACCATAATGAATGAAGCCACGACTACTCACATTCAGGAAATTGAATTCGATTTGGAACATATTGAAAAAGCAGGTTATGAGCATTTCATGTTGAAAGAAATATTTGAACAGCCCGAAACCTTTAGAGATGCTTTCAGGGGACGTTTGCTTGCTGATAAAGGAAATGTTAAGCTTGGCGGTTTAACTCAAGTACAGGAGAAATTAAGACAGGCTAAGAGAATAATCATCACTGCCTGTGGCACATCCTGGCATTCAGCACTTGTCGGTGAATATATAATTGAAAACCTTGCTCAAATCCCGGTTGAAGTAGAATATGCTTCCGAATTCCGCTATCGCAACACTCCCCTTTATCCTGACGATATAGTTATAGCAATTTCCCAGAGCGGAGAAACAGCAGATACACTTGCCGCAGTATATGAAACAAAACAGAAGGGTGCTACTCCAATAGGTATTGTGAATGTAGTCGGAAGTTCTATAGCACGGGAAACCGAAGCAGGTATTTATATACATGCCGGTCCCGAAATTGGAGTTGCATCAACAAAAGCATTCACATCACAAATCAGTGTTCTAACTATATTAGCACTTTATCTTGGCAGGATGAGAAATCTCTCTCAAAGCGATGGAAAAAGGATAGCTGCTGAAATACTTGAAATACCTGACAAAATCAGGCGAATCCTCAATCGCTCAGATGAAATTAAAGCTTTAGCAAAGAAACAAGCGAAATCAAGAAACTATCTCTATCTCGGAAGAGGCTACAATTTCCCTGTTGCTCTCGAAGGAGCTTTGAAGATGAAGGAAATATCATATATTCATGCTGAGGGCTACCCTGCTGCCGAAATGAAGCATGGTCCTATCGCTTTGATTGATGAAAATATGCCCGTAGTTATTGTTGCAACGAAAGATGAAATCTATGAAAAGGTAATTTCAAATATTCAGGAAGTAAGAGCCCGTAAAGGCAAAGTGATAGCCATTGCAACTGAAGGAGATGAAAATATAAAAGATTACGCTAATCATGTGATTTACATTCCCTCAACTTTACCAATGCTTACTCCTGTTCTTGCAGTCATACCATTGCAATTGATAGCATATTATACTGCTGTTGAGCTAGGATGCAATGTTGACCAGCCGAGGAATCTGGCGAAGAGTGTGACAGTAGAGTGATTTAATATAATATCTTTATATTTGTAACGTTATGTTTATAAATATAGGAAGGAAAAATATGGCAATAATTAAAGATATTTCTATTGATATTATAAAAAAAATGCCCGAAGAATGTTCAGTTGACGATATAATGTATGAACTGAATTTCATATCAAAAGTTCTCGAAGGTGTCAAAGATGCTGACGAAGGAAGATATATCTCAAAAGAAGAACTTAACAAAAGGATAAATTCATGGGCATCGTCTGGACTGACAGGTCGGTAAAAGATTTACAATCAATATTCGAATTCATCTTTAAGGACTCTCCATATTATGCGGAGAGGTTTATTAAATCTCTTGTCAAATCTACGGAAAAACTAGAATCCATGCCCTTAATAGGAAGAGAAGTTCCTGAGTTACCTCAACACAATCTACGAGAAATTATTTACAAAAATTTTAGAATTGTTTATAGAGTTTCAAAAGAAAATGACATCATTATTATTTCTATTATCCATTGCTCAAGAGATTTTTCATCAGCTATAAATGGATAATTACATAAAATGCGTATGAAGAATTAAAACAGATTGGATAATAATTATATCAGGGTGGAGCCTTTTATTTATTGAGTGTATAATTAAAAGCTCCACCCGAAATAATTTTTTAAATTCTTATTCGTTGTCATCAAATCCAGGTCCTCTTCCTCCCCCTGGTCTGAGTCCCTTGCCTTTGCCTTTTGCCATATTAAGTAAAATTTTCTGAAGTTCTTTCATAAACTTCGATTCAAATACAAGAAACTTTGCATATTCCTTAGGTTCCAATATAGTTTTGAAAGCTCTCAATTTTTCAAGATAAACATCATTCAGCTTAGCTTGACTATTAATCAATTTTTCCGTTAAGTTTGAAATTTCATCTTTAGATGCATCTTTTTTAATAGCGGCACCGAGTTCGTTGGCAGTAGCATCCACTGCCATTCTCTGTTCTTCAACCTTTTTTTCGTAAGCCGAATATTTCACCAGGAACTTTTCAGAATTTTGCTCATCAAGACTTAGAATTTCAAGTAATTTCATCTTTTTCATCATTTTAATTCTTTCTTTTGCCTTATTAGCTGGTTGTGCAGTAACAAAACTCGTTGTCAAGGCAATTAAAAGAATTATAATTCCAACTTTTTTAATATGTGAATTTAACATTGGAAATCTCCTCTAAAATATTTTGAAAATCATTTTCTTCCAAATTATTCATTTCATTCATCAGGTTATAATTATGTTGGTCAGGCATCGAAGCTAATGAAGTTTCAATACCGGTTAGACCCGATGAAATATGTTCTGAAATGAAATCTTCCCATAAACTTTGAGCTGTGCCTTCATCCATTCCCGGATTAGACAGTTCTTTCACATTTTCGGATGCCAGATTTGTTGAGAGTGCAAGATAATCAGCTTCCATCGCAGGACTATCAAATAATGTAAGAGCATCATTGTTTTTTAAGACCTGCAACTCACCAAATTTCCCGTCAATTTTATTATTTCCCATCTTCGAATTCTCTAAATTGGGATTAATAACAAAAATTAATATTAGTACAACAGCTAATCCTACAGTGGGAACAATATAACGGGCAGCAAAACTAAAACGTCTTTGTTTTGCTGTTTTAGCTTCCATTCTATTCATAACTTTAATCGAAAGATTTCTTGTCTTCTGAGAAATCTTTTTATCAAAATCCATCTTTTCCACCTTGCCGAAAACAGCTTTGACTTGTTTGATTTCGTCCACCAAGTCCGGATAGTTTGGCAAATAATATTCATAAAGTTGAATATCATCGGTAGATAACCTTCCGAACACATAGTCAGGAAGCATCTCCTGCATTTCTTTATTTGTTAAATCTCTATTTGGTACAAAATTTTCCATAACTTTACTTTCAATTTATTATTATTTTCAATTTTCATTTATCAATTATCATTTATCAATTTTCAATTATCTATTATCTATTTTCTATTTCCTAATTTTTAATTGTTAATTATCAATATCCACACTCTTTTTCATCATTTCAGTTATTTTCTTCACAGCATGATAATAATTAGCTTTCAATCCTCCAACGGATGTTCCCAGAACCTTTGATATTTCTTCGTAACTTAACTGGTCGAAATACCGTAATGAAAAAGTTTCACGTTGTTTTTCAGGTAGTTTTGTTAAAACAGATAACAACGCTTCTTCACTTTCCTTTTTCTCAATCGAATCGTAAGGTGTATCATCATCCGAAGCCAATGTCACTCTAAGCGAAGTCAAAGCGGCTTCCTCATTATCAGAAAAATCAAGTTTCACAAAGTTCAGAATTTTCCTTTTGCGTCTCATGTTTGTGGCTACATTAGCCGTTATCCTGTAAAGCCAGGTCCTGATATTACTATCACCCCTGAATTTATGTAAATTATTTAGTGCTTTAATAAATACTTCCTGTGAGGCATCATCAGCATCTTCATATGATTGTAAATAACGAAGTGCCGTTGAAAAAACAAAATTCTGGTGCTTCCGCACAAACGCAGTCGCAGCGGCTTCACTCCTGTTTTCAGTATAATCCCTGATTATCTCTAATTCGTTTTCCAACACTAAGGCACTTGCATACATTTTTTTCTTAAATATAATGTTTTTTACTGATTAGACACAATAAAATCAGAAAGGTTTAACATATATATAAAACTTTGACTTTTGAGAGTTCTGTGTTGAATTGAAAATTGTAGGGATTGAAAATTTTCAATCCTATTAAAGATATACAACCAAAATTGAAAATTAGAAATTGAAAATTGAAAATTTCTAAATACCTGCTCCGGATGCACGAAATGCACGTTTTGGCTTCATATAACCACAAATCAAGTATTAAATCACCTCTCCTTAAACGTTGTCATTGCTATTATCTCAAGCATGACAAAATCCTATAATCCTTAAATCCTACAAAACCTAATTCAGACAATTTTTTAAAACCATTTTAAAACCGTTTTCTTGTTATATCATCCCGTCAACCTTATTTTTGTCCCGCATGTTCTTTGACAATCCGGGATGAATAGCCACTATTTTCAAATAGTGGAAAAGGTTTCCAAAACCTCTCGACTTTAGTCACTTATTGCCACAAAAAGACACTACCTACATGACATCAATAGGACAAAATGAGACAAAACAGGACAATTTGAGACAAATATTACATATTCGCTATATTATAACTCCTTACAAATCAGTTATAATTCCTCGAGGGCAATCCAAAATAAAAAAAATATAGGACAAAATGAGACAAAACAGGACATTTTCAAATAAAAACTCTGTGTAACCTTGGGCAAAACTCGGTGTAACTCTGTGGTAAAATTAGCTTAGTCCTCAATTCTGCATTATAAATTTAAGAATTGAAAATTTATTGAAAATTAGAAATTGAAAATTGAAAATTTATTGAAAATTAGAAATTGAAAATTGAAAATTTTATTTTTTATTACCGGGTAGTTCAATAACAAAAGTTGAACCTTTACCTAAAGATGTTTCCTTTAAATAAATTTTTCCGTCATGATAATCTTCTACAATTCGCTTACAAAGACTCAATCCCAATCCCCATCCTCTATTCTTTGTCGTAAATCCGGGGAAGAAAATCTGTCGCCTTTGTTTAGCAGTCATTCCTTTGCCTGTATCGGTAACGGAGATGTCGATGTGACTCTTATCCTTACATGTTAAATCAATTGTAACTTTACCCCTCTTATTTTCGATAGCCTCAGTAGCATTTTTCAATAAATTCTCGATTACCCATTGAAACAGGTCAGGGTTTATTGATGTTACAATGTTATTGTCAAGATTTCTTACTATCTCAATCTGTCTTCCGATATGAGGAAGCCGCTTTTCAAAATAATTGCAAATCTGTTCAATAACATCAGCCAGGTTTTTTGTAAATTTTTCAGGTTTCGAACCGATTTTGGAAAATCTTGTAGCAATCACACCAAGCCTGGTAATATCGCTCTCCATTTCGTTTATCGTATCTTCGAGTGCTTCAGGTTTGTCTTTATTTAACCTCATAATCTCCATCCATGCCATTAGACTGGATATAGGCGTTCCAAGCTGATGAGCCGCCTCTTTTGCCATACCTACCCATACCTTGGACTCTTCATTCCTTCTGATTGTACTGAAAGCGATATATCCTATGACTATAAAAGTTATTACAATAAGAATTTCGACAAAAGGAAAAAATCTCAGCTTATCTATAAGGAAAGAATGTGAGTAGTAAAATTTTTGCAACACCTTACCATCAGGCCCTTCGATTATAATTGGAGTATATGTCTCTTTCATCCTTTTTATATTTTCAACCAGGAATTGTTTCTGTTCCTCCATTGTCAATGAAGTATCAATATCTATATTGATTGTGTATTGGTCATATGGATAAATCGGTTCGTCATTTTTATCAGTAATAATCACAGGGAAGGACAAAGTAGGAGTAATATTATCAATTAAAAACAAGTAATCTTCGATTGTATTAGGGTCGGAGTATCTTTTATAAATATCTGTATAGAATTTAACCGTCTTTTGCTCTATCTCAATCAATTCCCGAACGAGGGACTGAGTATATAATATCATTGATATGAAAATTCCGAAGGCAGTTGCACCTAGCAAAATTTTGAGCTGCCATTTTGAATAGGTAAAGCGGTAAAATATGTCTGATATTTTGCTTTTGAACAATTTCATATTTATTCAAAGTTGAAATTTTCAATTGATGTAATAGGTTGTTTAAACTGCTCGGATGTTTGCATATTTTTCACAGTTAATGTACCTTCACTTATTTCATCTTCACCAACAATAACCACGTATTTGGCACCAACTTTATTTGCTTCTTTCATTTGAGACTTTATCGAACGTTTCTGTAAATCCATCACAGTTCTGATGTTTTTACTACGCATCTTCCCGGCAATACTTATTGAATGACTAATAAGTTCAGGATTTGCAGTAACAATATAAACCTGGGGTGATGAATCACTTTCTTGTAGTTTGTCAGTACGTTCAAGAATAAGCAAAATTCTCTCAATTCCAAGAGCAAAACCAACTGCAGAAGTAGGCGTTCCTCCAAACTGTTCGATTAAATTATTATATCTTCCACCACCTCCGAATGAATCCTGAGCACCAAGTGCAGAACTTTGAAATTCAAATACGGTATGGTTGTAATAATCAAGTCCCCTGACAAGCCTTGGATTTAATGTGTAATCAATACCCGCTTCAGCGATAAGCCTTTTAACATCTTCAAAATGATTCCTGCTCCCATCATCTAAAAAGTCAAGAATAACAGGTGCTTCCTGCAATAGAGTTAAATCATTTTCATTTTTTGAATCGAGAATTCTCAGGGGATTTGTTTCAAGCCTGTTTTTACTTTCCTCCGAGAGTTTGTCTTTAACTGATTTCAGGTAATAAACAAGCTCATCAATATATTTCTTTCTTGATTCATTGGAACCCAATGAATTAATAAATAAATTATATTCTGAAATACCAACAGATTTAAAAAGAGAATCAGCTAATAATATCATTTCAGCATCTGCTTCCGGATTTGCTGAGCCGAGACATTCTGCTCCATACTGGTGAAACTGCCTTAGCCTTCCTTTCTGAGGCCTTTCAAATCTGAAAAATGGACCGAAATACCATAATCGAAGCAATGGAGATTCACGAAGCAACGAATTTTGAACGACAGACCTGACAAGAGCCGCTGTCATCTCCGGCCTAAGAGTTAATGATTCATCTCCTTTATCTGTGAATGTGTACATCTCCTTATTTACAATATCAGTTGCGTCACCAATACCTCTTGAAAACACCTCAGTCTTTTCAAATATTGGTGTCCTCAATTCCTTATACCCGAACAGATGAGAAACTTTACGAAATGTTGACTCCACAAAATCCCAATACCCAATGGTATCAGGTAAAATATCCTTTGTCCCTCTAACAGCTTGTATCATAATATTTTATTTCTAATTATTCAGAATAACAAAAATATCAAAAACATTTATCATTTATATATGTTCATTTGATGAGTGATTTTTATTGTAGGTGTTTGAAGTATATAGTAATATTTACCAGTTGGTAAATTTGAAACATCGAGCTCAATTTCATAGAAGCCGGGTTTCATTTCTTTTTCCAAAATAGTTTTTACGATATTTCCCAATATATCGACAATGAAAATTTTTGTTATTCCTGATTCTGCAACACTGAAATCTATCTTTGTTGTGTTAACGACGGGGTTGGGTTTGTTCTGTGATAATGATATAATCCCATCCTGATAAAAGAACCTTGGTTCACTTTCCCTGCAAATGCCATCCAGGATAAATTGGCCATCTATTGAATTTATTAATAAATTTCCTTTCCCTGAATAGCTAACCGAATCAATTTTCAATTCTGAAATTGAATCGTTTCCCAGTCCTGTTCTGAAATTCAATACATATAAGATACTATCCGATATATCTTTGCATGGCATTAACAATTTCATTTTACCTATATTTCCCTCGATAGAATTTTGAGAATTTCCAAGATAATCGAGTATTGTTGAGTTATAAGTAATCTCAGAATATATTGTATCTATCATCTCTTTAAAATCATTTTTTGTTATCCCTTCTATCAAAATCGGAATTGATATTAATTTTCCTATTCCTTCTTCAACATTTGGTAAACGAATCGAGACTGTATCATTCCAGGGTTTAACACCACTACCAATAAGGCTGATTTCACAAGGAACAATTTGTAAATCATAAGTAACAGACAGAATACAATTGTACGTTCTTATACTATCAGGTGAAAATCTTATCGAGACAGATAAAGTTGAATCAGGTTTTAATGGAATTGAATCCGTTTGTGATAATATTTGAAAATATGTACTGTCATTTCCTAAAAGTTTCAGCGATATAGCAACTTCATCAGTACCTGAGTTCCTGATTAGAGCAATTTTAGTTGAATCTCTGTTCTTTCCAATAATGACATCTCCAAAGTCAATTTCATTTACAATTTTTTGGATTGGTGGAATTAGTCCCTTGCCAGAAAGTATGCTTATTAAAGTATCTTTGCCAATGTAAAATTCAATAACTGCACTTCTGAGGCCAGTGTCGGAAGGCTGGAAATTAATATCATAACTCATCGATGTAGCTGAATCAATAAAGACTGTTGATTGGAAATTACGAATAAGAAAATCTGATGGATTTTTTCCACTCAATCTGATATTTTTTATCTTAAAAGAAAAACCGGATTTATTCAGTAAAATTGAATTTACTACCGAATCTTTACTATCACCCATAGCAACTCTACCGAAATCAACATCCTGTACAACGACAGTAGGTTTGCTGATTTTAAAAGCACAGTCATTTGTATCAAATTGCAGTAATTTAGTATAAAGATTCCAAATTCTCGCAGTACTGTCCCAGCTTGATGTCAGGACTCTTGAACCATCTGGGCTGAAAAAAGCAGTTTGAACGGCACTCTTATGCCCCCTTAGAACCTGTCCTGGCTCTCCGGTGTTTGTATTCCAAATTTTAGCAAGGAAATCCCCTGCACCTGCGGTAATAATTGAATCTTCATTATAATTAAAGTTTACAGAATTAATCGGTACGACACCAATCACAGAGTCAGAATGTATAACATAAGTAATTCTATTTCCATTTATATCCCACACATAAGCAGGGCCTGACCAGCTAGCACCACCAATAAAATTACCACTTTTTGAAAACGTTGCAAAAGGTATAAGCGAATTTAGAGTATCTATTTTTTTGAATAGCCTCAATGGATTAAAAGACCATAATTTAATCGTACCCTCTGTACCGGCAGTCATAAGTATATTATTTAAAGGATGAAATTCTGCATACCAAAGCATATCGAATTGTCCGGCATATATTCGCTCAAGAACTGTTCCTCTTTCAACATCCCATACATAAGCGAATCCATCAAGGCTTGCGGTTACGAGTTTCTTTGAATCTTTGCTGAAATTAACGCATCTGACAGCGTCTCCATGTCCTTTTAAAACTCTAACCAACTTACCCGTGTTTGCTTCCCAAAGTACTGCTGTACTGTCATCACTGGCTGTAGCAACATAATGAGTGTCCGGCGAGAATACTGCCCATCTTACTGAGCCCAAATGACCTTCAAAAGTTCTGACTTTATTTCCACTCCAGGCATCGAACATTGTAGCTTTTCCATCCTTGGTGGAAGTTATAACAAGGTTGCCATCGGAACTAAAATTTGCAGAATTAACTTCAGAATTATGCCTGAAAATAATATCCCCCGATGAATAATCAGGCCAGTATTGAGTTACTTTGATTTGGCATCCATCAGATTGAAAATCAGGTAACCATTTATAACTCAGCCCACCTGCTCTATTCACAATCGTATTCCATGAATAGCCATTATCAATCGAATATTCAATTTTTATAGTATCTGCCGGTAATACTCCACTCCATTCAATATTAATAGTATCTCCAAAAAGTATAGTTTCACCACATTTCGGATTAGTTATCATCAATGATTTTACAATAGGAGTCAAATAGGGAAATCCACCTTTCAAAATAATTTTATTAGTAAAATTCGAATCCGATTCTATTAGCAACTCTCCATAAATTAAATTAGAATCAGTTGGTGCAAACTCAATTTTAAGTAATATCGAATCATTAGTTCTCAAAACGGTTGGTGTAGTTATATTTCCTTCAATGATATTAAATACCGAGGAATTTAAAGAGGTACTACGTATTAAAATATCTTGGCCTGATGATTTTAATACAATATCCAATGTTTTAGTGTTTCCGGGTAGAACGTAACCGAAATCATAGAACTGAGGCACACAAATGAGGTATGGATTCTCCTTTGCCTGTAAAATAGAAATTGAAAAAATTGAAAAAAGAATTATATGAATTTTTATTTTTTTCATTTATTTTTTATAATCAATTATATTATTAACAGAATAATAGCAAGAATTATGCTAATTCAATTAACAAAAATAATGATTTTTATTTTAGGACATGGATTTGCTTTGCTTTGTAAATTTTATCTCGTAATTCGTAATTCGTAATTGATTTTAGGACATGGATTTGCTTTGCTTTGTAAATTTTATCTCGTAATTCATAATTCGTAATTCGTAATTGATTTTAGGACATGGATTTGATTTGCTTTGTAAATTTTATCTCGTAATTCGTAATTCGTAATTGATTTTAGGACATGGATTTGATTTGCTTTGTAAATTTTATCTCGTAATTCGTAATTCGTAATTGATTTTAGGACATGGATTTGCTTTGCTTTGTAAATTTTATCTCGTAATTCGTAATTGATTTTAGGACATGGATTTGCTTTGCTTTGTAAATTTTATCTCGTAATTCATAATTCGTAATTGAATTATGTAGCGCATAGGGGAATCGAACCCCTGTTTTAGCCTTGAGAGGGCTACGTCCTAACCGCTAGACGAATGCGCCTCTGCGATTAATTTTCATCTACAAAATTACAAAATATTTCATAACTTTACTATCTTAGAAAACTGTCACACTGAGTTTATCGAATTATGATATAACCTATATTAGAAATAATTTGAATTGTAATGCTCTTATTCTTATTTTCGTAAACAGTTATTTTTAGTCAATATTTCAGGTATTTTTAAAGTTGAAAATAGCCTTTTATATAAATAAAAAGATACTAAATTTTTCCCCATTTTTTAAAGGGGGATTCAGTGGGGGGCCTATCCCCTTATCAAAGGAGGTTCGGGGGTTGTTTTTAATAGTATTAATTACAGCATCAATTATATTAAAAGCACAAGCTTTCTCTATTGATTCATCAGATGTTAAGAAAAAGGATACAATTATTTTCAAATTGAAATTCAATCCGGGAGATACTCTTTTATACAATGTTATTTCGATTGACAGCATCATAATTGACTATGGTACTCCACTTATAAAATCGAGAAAAGAAAAAATCAAAATCGTTTGCGATTCGGTTAACAAATCGGAACACTTTTTCATTCATCAGTCATTAGTTGAATTTTCATCGGTAGAAAGCCAGGGTGAAAAACGAAACATTGAAAATAATGTTTCCTCCTGGTTGAATAGAACAGTCTGGTTTGAGATTGATTCTGTCGGCAATCGCCTTTCATATCGTTTGGACGACAGCACAAATGGAGCAATGTCGCCCGGGGGAGCATTCCAGCCATATTTATTATTTCCATTCGAAGCAACTCAAAAAGCTGTAAATGAATCATGGATGATAGAATCGCTGGATGAATTAGCTGAAAACGGGCTTCCTGTACCTTTGCTTAAACAATCATCACTCTTTCGCGTAAAAGGTATCGTAGATACTTTGGGAGATAAATGCTCACGATTTGAATTTATCAAAACCGCACAAGGAAGCATCCCTGTCTTCACTGATAAAGAACAATTCAAGGTTACAAATATTATCAATGGCTTTGGTGTTATGGACATTAGCACAACAAGATTTATTCCTGTTCATTTCTTTTCAACAGTCGAACAAAAATTAACTTTACAATTCCCCGATGACATTACAAAACCAGGCTTGCATTACATTACAACAAATTTTACACTTGATTCAATAAAGCATAAGAAAATAAATAATAGCATAAAGAAAAATAAGAAAGTTAGATAGGGAGAATTTATAATATACTTTAAATAAAGTGAATATATATATAATTTTTATAAATTAACGAAGGTAAAAAAATTAAAAATAATACAAATGTTAAAATACTATTAAACTTTTTACGTTGACAATAATATAATTTATGATGGAATCATGTATAGTGAAAATCAACAATATATAATTTCCCCAAAGGGGAAAAAAACTGCTGTTGTAATACCTTTAAAGCATTATGAAGAAATGCTTGAAGATTTGCACGACCTTGCTGTTATTGCAGAACGTAAAGATGAGCCAACAATATCACTGGATGAATTAAAAAAAAGACTGAAAAAAAATGGGCTTATTTAAAATTGAATTTAAATCATCCATTATTTATTAATTTCCGCAAACCTATACTCCACCTCAATCTCAATATCAGGATGAAGGCTTCTCGTTACTGGACAAGTCTTGATTACATTTTTCATGATAGTGAAATCATGTTCATTTAATTCGTATGGAAATACAACATCAAGCATCAGCTTTTTGATTCTGCGATAAGGCTGGTTCATCATCTCTTTTAGGACCGTGATTTTCATTCCTTTAATATCAATGTTATGTTCCCTTGATTTAATACCCATTATGGTAGCGATACATGAACCCATAGCAGTAGCAGCAAGGTCAGTAGGAGAGAAATACTCCCCTTTGCCTTGATTATCAACAGGTGCATCAGTCAGGAACTCCTGGCCTGAAGGTCCATGTTTCAGTTTGCAGTGTAAATCGCCGAGATATTCAATGTTAATTTGTACCATATTAAGAATTGACAAATAAAATTGTTTATTGATGTAATGAAAAACTAAATACTTTTAATAAAATGTTAAATATATTTCTTTAATTCTTCAATTGTGAGTTCACAATCATTTAAAATTTTAAACAAAAGACCCGGACCAATTTCTTCACCGGGGTGAACGGGAACCGATGTAAATCTCCCATCTTGATGTTTTAGGAAGTGGTGACTGCCTTTAATTCTTATAATTTCAAATCCTAATTTATTCAGAATTGAAATTAATGATTTGCCTTTGAGGACAGGAGCTTTGCTCATGCAGGTAATGTAACTCTTTGGATACCGACAAAGTTCAAAGGTTTAGATTGAATATTTTCTACTTCCAGGCAAAGTTCTATAACTTCTTTAATTCTTATATGCAGTTCATCAAGTGATTTCGCTTGAGTGTGGCAACCCTTTAATTCGGGAACACTACCAACGTAATACCCTTCTTCATCTTGCTCGATTATTAAGTTAAAAACTCTATCCATTCAAATCTCATTCTTAAAATAGTATTAACGGAATAAAATAATAATATATTGCAGTGATAAATTCAACTTTATTATTCCTTTAATCAATCAAGCATGTCGTTCTGCATGATATGAACTGCGTACAAGTGGGCCCGACTCAACATGCTTGAATCCCATCTCGATGCCAATCCGTTTGTATTCGGCAAACTCATCGGGATGGACAAACCTGTCAACAGGTGCGTGTTTCGGAGTAGGCTGAAGATATTGCCCTATTGTTACAATATCAACATTATTAGCTTTCAAATCTTTCATTACTTCAAAGACTTCTTCGGTTTTTTCACCTATACCAACCATCAAGCCCGATTTAGTTCTCATTCCCATTTTCTTGGATTCGTTCAGAACGGTCAATGAACGCTGGTAAATGGCTTTGGGCCTTATTGTGGCATATAATCGGGGTACTGTCTCAATATTATGATTCAGGATATTTGGTTTTGCATCAACCACTCTTTTCAGGCAATCCATATCACCCAAAAAATCAGGAATAAGCACTTCAATACTGACTTTTGGATTTAATCTTCTTACTTCTAAAATTGTTTTTGCCCAATGTTCAGAACCTTGGTCGGGAAGTTCATCCCTGTTAACAGAAGTTATTACAGCATGACGGACACCCATACTTTTAACAGCTTCGGCTACATTAGCAGGTTCGTTAACATCAGGTGGTTTTGGCTTTCCGGTTGTAACTGCACAGAATCTGCAATTTCGGATACAAATATCACCGAGAATCATAAAAGTGGCAGTTCCGGCTCCCCAGCATTCTCCCATATTGGGACATCTTGCTTCTTCGCAAACTGTGTGTAGCGACTTGGAACGAATCATTGATTTAAGGTTTGAGTAAGTCTCACCCACAGGAGCTTTGACTTTAAGCCACTCAGGCCTTTGTGTTCTAATAACATTTTCCCTCTTTACTAAAGGGGGATTAAGGGTGATTATATTTTCATTACCCTGATGGGTATCTATATTTTCTTTAAACATTTAAATAATTATCCATTATCAATTTTCAATTTTTAGCCCAAATAAGCACGTAGTGCTTTCGAGCGTGAAGCGTGTCTCAATCTTCGTATAGCTTTCTCCTTAATTTGTCTTACTCTTTCTCGTGTTAAATTGAATTTTTCTCCGATTTCTTCGAGTGTCAAGCAATGGCCATCCAAGCCGAAGTACAATTTAATTACTTCAGCTTCCCGAATTGAAAGAGTAGTAAGTACCTGCTGCACTTCGACTCTTAGTGATTCTCTAATTAGTTCTGAATCCGGTGGAGGTTGCGCTTCATTTGGCAAAATATCAAGTAGTCTATTGTCCTCACCTTGAACGAAAGGAGCATCCACGGATAAATGCCTACCGGAAATTTTAATTGTTTCGGCAATTTCAGGCACGCTCATTTCCAACTGTTCAGCAAGTTCAGCGGCAGTAGGCTCACGCTCATATTTTTGCTCGAGTTCGCTGAATTTCTTACCGATTTTGTTCAAGGCTCCTACCCTGTTCAGAGGTAGCCTGACTATTCTTGACTGCTCGGCGAGTGCCTGGAGAATTGACTGCCTAATCCACCACACTGCATAAGATATAAACTTAAAGCCTCTTGTTTCATCAAAACGCTTTGCAGCTTTAATCAATCCCAGATTACCTTCATTTATAAGGTCACCGAGGGACAATCCCTGATTTTGGTATTGTTTGGCAACAGAAACAACAAATCGCAAATTAGCCTTGACAAGTCTTTCGAGAGCTCTTGTACCGGGATTTCCGCCCTTCTTAATAGTTTGAGCAAGAGTTATTTCATCATCGGGATTGAGCAGTTCGACTCTTCCGATTTCCTGTAAATATTTGTCAAGTGATTGCGATTCGCGGTTGGTATATTGTTTAGTAATTCTCATGCAGCACCATGCCTGATTTTAATTTCATTAACTTACCTATTACAAATAGACTTTTGACGTTTCAAAAAAAACTGTATTGTATTTATTTTTCTAATTTATTTAATCACATATAAAACTGTGATTGTACTAATTAATCCCAAATATTTATTCAAAATTTAATTTAATAATTTTTAGCTTCAATAACTCTTACTTTTATTATTATTAATCGCTAAAATACTTTCGTATCTTTTATTGCTAATAATATCTGCAGCCGTCTTTATATCATCATCATTTTTAAGATTTAATTTTATCATGTCATTCTGTGACAAAATTCTTTTCTTTATTTCTTTTTCAAGAATCTTAGAAATCTCCTCCGAATGACTAATTACTGGGTCGTAATTTTCCTTTTTTAAATTAATTTTAAGTTCCTCTAGTTTTTTTATTACTTTCCTGTTTAGCTTTTCTTCCCGAACAATTTTTTCAAACTCCTGAAGCTGTTTATTTAATGGATATTCGGTTTCCAAATTTTTTGATTTAATATATGAAGTAAATTCCTCACATATTTTTTTATCCACACTAAAATCAAGTGAAAGAGTTTTGAGTTTTGAAGTGAAAACATTTGCAAACTTGAAAAACAAATCTTTTCTCATCATGGACTTTGTAAAGCCTGAGAATTTGTCGAAAGGAATAACAGTATCAGGTTCAATGCCGTCTGATTCTACAACTTGTCTTTTGTTCTTTGTATAGAACAATGTATCGGAGTGTTCAATGTTAGATTTGTATTTATTATGGAACTCAAACCTTTGGATGCATCTTCCGGAGGGGGTATAATACTTAGAAGTAGTTACTTTTACAGCCGTGTTGTATGGTAAATTATATACTGTTTGCACCAATCCTTTTCCAAAAGACCTCTCACCGACAACAATAGCTCTGTCCAAATCCTGTAAAGCACCGGCAACAATTTCACTTGCACTGGCACTCATCGAGTTTATTAAAACTGCCATTGGAATTGCCGTATCGAGTGGATTTGAATCAGAATAAAATACTCTTTCTTCCTTTTTATTTCTCCCTTTAATGGATACAATTTTACTGCCTTGAGGTACAAATAATTCGGTTATTGATACTGCCGACTCGAGCAATCCGCCCGGATTATCTCTAAGGTCAAATATTAATCCTTGGAGCTTATGTTGGTTTTTCAATTCCTGAAAAGCCTTGACAACTTCATCTTTGGAATTTCGAGTGAATCTTTCAAGTTTTATATATCCAACCGAATCATTAATCATCCCTGAATAGGATACATTTTTAATTCTTATCTCATCTCTTATTAATTTAACTTTAATCGTATCTCTTATTCCATCTCTCAGGAGCCACATATCGAGAACAGTACCTATCTTACCTTTTGTATATTTCCTTAATTCGTCTGATTCGGAATACAGCACATTTGCTGTATCCACACTCAGAATTCTATCCCCAATTCTAACTCCTTTTTTACGTGCAGAATAATCGTCCTGAACTTCTACTATAGTCAACATGCTGTCACGCGTTCCAACTGTAATTCCCACACCGACATAAGAACCGTCAGTCATAATATCAATACTTTCGCCATCGTTTTCATTTATGAAAACTGTATAAGGGTCAAGGTTTTTCAGCATCCCTTCAATACCGTCATCCATAAGGTCCTGCGGGTCAATATCATCAACATAATTTGATGATATTTGCTTGAAAACTGCACCAAATATTTCAAATGATTTATTAACTTTAGAGTAAAAATCATCAGTTGATGAAGTAAGGAGCAGGACTAATAAACCCAGAACTAATATATATGAGACATAAAATTTTCTTGTCATGTTTTAAAATCTATATTCTTCTGAAAAATAAATTCATACAAAATAATTACTACATAAATCATTACGTTTTATATAGAAGCTTATTTTGGATTTTCATGTGTCAATAATTCAATAATTTTTTTATATCCTTTTTCTTGCGCTATCGAAAGTGCAGTCCTGCCTTTATTATCTTTTAAGGATTTATCTGCATTATATTCAAGCAATAAAGAAACCGATTCATCTAAACCTTGCTCTGAGGCAATAATTAAAGGAGTTTCACCTTGATTATTTTTTATATCAAGAAGGGATTTGTTGTCGCGAAGTACTCTTATATTAGATTCCATCTGATTTTTTAGAGCTAACATCAAAGCAGTATTCCCGTCCTTATTTTGAGCATTAACATACGCACCTCCTTTAATGAGAGCCATAACAGCATCAATATATCCTGACTGTGCTGCAAACATAAAAGGGGTCATCCCATCTTCGTTGGCATCATTAATCAGCACTCCCTTATTTATAACAAAAGCATATAAATCAAGTTCAATATTTTTACAAACCCACATTAATAATGATGTCCCCTTTGTGTCTTTGACTTTACAATCAATTTCTGTTTTCAACATAATTTCAGCTATTCTTCTCCTTTTAAGCTCAACAGCAAGAATAATAGCCGGTTTACCATCATCATTAACAATATTCATGTCCATTCCTTTAGAAATTAATGTCTTTACTGTCTCGATGTCATTCTCTTCAATAGCATCGAACAGCTTCTTATTTGCATCGCTGCAAGACATAAATATTAATAATGAAAATAATAGAAATAATATCGAAATCAGTTTTCTCGGATTATTTTTTATTAATTCGTAATTCGTAAATCGTAATTCGTAATTCATTGTCCCATTCTTTCATTTATATAACTTCCTATTTTAGAAATTGCTATTCTATCCTGAAGCATAGAATCTCTTTCTCTGATTGTAACAGTGCCATCCTCTATAGATTGCCCATCAATTGTAACACAAAAAGGAGTACCAATTTCGTCCTGACGGCGATACCGCCTTCCGATTGCACCGGATGTGTCATATTGAGCTTTGAATTTTTTATGCAAATCTTTGTATATTTTTTCGGCAAGTTCAGGCATACCGTTCTTATTTACTAATGGGAAAACAGCCACAGTCAAGGGTGCAAGCCTTTTATGAAATTTAAGAACAGTTCTTTTTTCCATTGCACCGCTTTCTGTAGGTGCATCCTCTTCATTGTATGCATCACACAAAAAAGCCATAAGAGAACGTGTTACGCCTCCTGATGTTTCCACAACGAAGGGAATAAATCTTTCATTATTAACAGTATCAACATATTCAAGTTTCTTACCTGAAAATTCCTGGTGATTTCTCAAATCAAAATCGGTCCTTGAATGAATACCTTCAATCTCTCCCCAGCCAAAAGGAAACATGTATTCAATATCTACTGCCATTTTAGCATAATGTGCCAGCTTTTCATGAACCTTGAATTTCATTTTTTCGGGATTCAATCCCATATCCTGATACCAATTCCATCTTTGTTCCTTCCAGTACTCATACCACTCTTTTTCGGTTCCGGGCTTCACGAAATATTGCATCTCCATTTGCTCAAATTCACGTGTCCTGTAAAGGAAATTCTTAGTGTTAATCTCATTTCTGAAAGCTTTTCCGATTTGTGCTATACCGAATGGAAGTTTTTGCCTTGAAGTATCGAGAACATTTTTAAAATTTACAAATATACCTTGTGCAGATTCAGGCCTCAAATATACAACACTTCCATTATCTTCAACAGAACCAACAAAGGTTTTAAACATCAGGTTGAAATTTCTCACCTCAGTCCAGTCCTTTGTTCCTGAGACGGGGTCGGGTATTTCATACTCCATTATCAGGTTAAAATAATCCGACAACTCAACGACATCATTCAATTTATTTTCAAGTTCGTCTGCTTGTATAGTTCTATTCTTCTTCCTTAATCTTTCAATATATTCTTCAATTAAGTTGTCTGCCCTGTATCTTGCTTTGCTGGTTTTATTGTCAATCATTGGGTCGCTGAATTGGCTCACATGCCCACTTGCCTCCCAGGTTCGGGGGTGCATTAAAATTGAAGCATCCACACCTTCAATATCATCTCTGTAGGTCATTGCCCGCCACCATTCTTCTTTCAAGTTACGAAGCAATTCAACTCCAAGAGGTCCGAAGTCCCAACAGCCATTTAAACCGCCGTATATCTCTGAAGATTGAAATATAAATCCACGTCTCTTGGCAAGTGATATAATAGTTTCAAGTTTATACATTTTTCTCCAAGACAATCCCGCAAGGCAGGAATTAAAACTATAATTTATTAGTTAACAGAAATTTACGAATTGCAAAATTAAGAAATTTCAGAGTTTTTCATTGAAGTTTTTAACCAAATGTAGTTTACATTATACAATTCCAAAATCATTATTTTTCAAATTGGCTATTTTTCCAATATATTAATAAGTTCAATAATAATAGGTTTAATAAAAGGAATATCATCTTTAGCTGTTTCCCATACATTATCAATGTCAGTTCCGAAATAATCATGAGTCAGCTTATTCCTCATCCCAACAATATCTTTCCAGGGTATATTTGGTTTAAGAATAATTGTTGCTTCAGATAAATGTTTGCTTGCTTCCCCGATTATTTCTAATTGACGAATAATTCCATCTTGCAGCAAAAGATTAGAACAATAATCATCGTATTTAATATTATAAAGATATTCTTCAATCCGAATAATTGATTGAAGAATGTGATTCAAATATATTAAATCATCCTTCACTGTTTAATAAAATACTTTTTGAATAAATATCATCAATTAGAAAGGGACTTATGGCTTTACGTGTCAATAAGTCAATTTTGTAACCTGTTTTTTCAGATAATTCTCTTTCGATTTTTACAATTTTCAGAAGTGAAATTCTATTATTGAAATCAACCAGCAAATCAATATCACTATCAGATTTCTGGTTTCCCGATGCAAATGAGCCAAATAGCCGGACGCTCTTAATACCATACGGTACAAGCTCATTTAATATAATATTTTTTAATTCAATTGATAACATTTTAATTTTATTGTTTTCTAACTATAATAGTTTCAAATTTACTTTCTTTTAAACATTAAATACAATTCTTTTTAAAAGATGTTTAGTAAAAAAATTTGAAAATAAGAATTATTCATCAATAAGTCTTTCAACAAATTCAACAAACTTGAGCATGGATTGATAATTTAGTTGAACTTCTTCCAAGGAAAATTTTTAAAAATCATCATAATCTCCTTCAAGTCTATTATCATACCCATTTTTATATATCTTCCATAATTCTACAGGAACTTTTCCTGTTTTCACAAAATTTACATTAAACCATCCTAATAATTGCTGGTGTTTTGTTGTAAGAAAACCATTCTTCATGGCTAATGCAGAGACTATATAAAACATAGCATAGTAAATTCTATTTACAGCGTTAAAAAGCATTTCATTTTTTAATGATAGATTTGCTTCTTCAATGGTTTCCTTTGAACGTGATATTCTATAGTTTATAAGTGCATCGAGGTTATCCAGCATAGAATATACCTTCCTCTTTTACTATTTTTCTGAAGGGTGTCACTGGATTTAGTATCTCCTTTATGTCGTAAATTTTTGCATCTATCATCAATTCACTTTTCAATTCAATATCATAGATAATATCTCTTATTTCATATTTAAATTTCCAATCAATCTCACGGTCAAATGCTATAACCAAATCATAATCCGAATCATTGTTATAATTATCTTTAACTCTTGAACCATAAAAATACACTCCTTTAAAGTCTATGTATTTACCTTTCAGGACTTTTTGAATTTTAGATATAACTTGTTCTATTTCATTATTCATAAAATTTATATCAAATATTTAAAAAACATTATAATTTTAGTAACTGACAATCAAACTTAATTCTTATTTTTCAATAAATCAAGAATTTTCAACATTCTTTTCTCTACTCATCCAAATTCACTATTTTAGTAAGTTTTGATTAATTGTTTTATCTGTTTTACTCTGGTATGCCGAAAACGAACGATAACGATATATTGACTGAAGTGCTGAACAACGGCAATGGTGACGGGCTTTCAAAAATCATTGTCCGCGGAGCATCGGAGCATAATCTCAAGCATGTCAATGTCGAAATCCCAAGGGATAAGTTCGTTGTCATAACAGGTGTTTCGGGTTCGGGTAAATCCAGCCTCGCTTTCGATACACTTTATGCAGAAGGACAGAGACGATATGTCGAGTGCCTCTCGGCTTATGCACGCCAGTATCTCGGAGTAATGAAAAAGCCTGACGTTGATTCAATCGAAGGCTTATCCCCATCAATCTCGATAGACCAAAAATCAATCAGTCATAATCCACGTTCAACTGTCGGAACGGTTACTGAAATTTATGATTACCTGCGGCTTCTATATGCGAAAATCGGAAAGCAATACTGTGTTGATTGTAATATACCTGTCGAGCAAAAGCATCTCGACCAGATTGTCGAAGAGTCTTTCAGGGATTATTCGGGTAAAAAGATTATGGTACTTGCCCCCTTGATTCGCTCCCGAAAAGGACATTACCGCGAATTATTCGAACAGCTTCTGAAACAAGGATTCACCAAAGTAAGGATTGACGGCGAAGTTAAAGAGCTATATGATGGAATGCAGGTTGACAGATACAAGATACACGATATAGAGCTTGTGGTTGACCGATGTTCCGTTGCTCCGGGACAGGAACATAGGATTAGCGAATCATTTCAGCTTGCACTTCAAAGAGGGAATGATGCAATGCTCATTCTTTCCGAACAGAACGGAATCTGGAAAGAAAAGCTGTACAGCACTACTTATTCATGTCCTTCATGCGGCAGGTCCTACGAACCTCTTGCTCCCAACATGTTCTCTTTCAATTCTCCTTATGGTGCTTGTTCACATTGCGACGGACTTGGTGAATTAAGTGATTTCGATATTAATTTATTGATTCCAGATAGAGGTTTTTCTATTGCTGAAGGCGGTATAACTGCTCTTGGGAAACAAAGGGAAATGTGGCTGTGGAGCCAGGTTGAAGCGGCGGCTGAGCAATATGGGATTGACCTCACTGTACCAATTAAAAAGCTGTCGGAACAGGATTTGAATATCCTGCTTTACGGAACAGAAGATAGTACAATCAACATTTCATATCGTTTTGCAGGCGGGAATAAAGTAGTGTATAAGCACAAGTTTATCGGCATTATTCCGAGCCTCAAGCATCAATTCGACAATACAACTTCGGGAGCTATTCGAAGGAATCTCGAAGTTTATATGTCAACCTTGAAATGCCCCGAATGTCAGGGTGGCAGGCTTAAGAAAGAGAATCTTGCCGTACTGATTGATGGACATTCGATTAATGCTATTGTTAAATTTGATATCAACCACTCATTAGAATATTTCAAAGAACTGCCCGAAAAACTTTCCGAACGGGATTTGACAATTGCAAACCTTGTTATTAAAGAAATACACAGCAGGCTGAGTTTCCTTAAGGAAGTCGGATTGTCCTACATCTCGATTGACAGGCCTGTACGAACTCTTTCGGGTGGCGAGTCACAGAGAATCAGGCTGGCTTCCCAGATCGGCTCGGAGCTTGTCGGGATTCTATATGTGCTGGATGAGCCGAGCATCGGGTTGCACCAACACGACAACAACAAACTGATTGGTTCCCTGAAAAGATTGAGAGACCTTGGCAACTCTGTCATCGTTGTCGAGCATGACAAGCAGATGATTGAAAGCTCCGACTTCGTTGTTGATATGGGTCCCGGTGCAGGTGTTCACGGGGGAGAATTAGTGCTGGCTTCCGAACCTTCTAAGTTTTGCGATTTGTCTGCCGGGCTCATTGAAAAATCAATGACTGCGAGCTATCTGTGCGGCAAGAGAACTATCGAGCTTCCTGAGAACAGGAGGAAAGGTAACGGGAAGAGGATTGTTCTCAAGGGTGCGAGAGGTAATAACCTAAAGAAAATTAACCTGGAAATTCCACTCGGAACGATTGTCTGCATAACCGGAATGAGCGGAAGCGGGAAATCAACTTTGATTAATGATACTCTCTACCCTATTCTTGCGAGGCATTTTTATAATTCGTCTCTTAATCCCCTGGCTTACGATTCTATAGAGGGACTGGAGCATTTGGACAAGGTGATTGAGATTGACCAGTCGCCGATTGGGAGGACACCACGCTCGAATCCTGTTACCTACACTGGCATTTTCACATTGATTCGCGACTTTTATACAATGCTGACCGAATCAAAAATTCGCGGCTATAAGGCAGGAAGGTTCTCATTCAACGTCAAGGGTGGGAGATGCGAGGAGTGCGAAGGCGGCGGAATAAAGAAAATCGAGATGAACTTCCTTCCAGATGTTTATGTTACCTGCGACACTTGCAACGGCAGACGATACAACAGCGAAACACTGGATGTGAAGTACAAAGGCAAATCAATTGCCGATGTGCTTGAAATGACTGTCGAGGAAGCACTCGAATTTTTCAGCGAGATTTCAAAAATCAAGAATAAGCTTCAGACTCTTGTCGATGTCGGCTTGACTTATATCACTCTCGGACAGCAGGCTCCCACACTGTCGGGAGGCGAAGCACAACGCGTGAAACTTGCAGCGGAATTATCGAAAACAAGCACGGGAAAGACACTTTATCTACTCGACGAACCCACGACAGGTCTGCATTTCGAGGATGTGAGGATTCTTCTTCGATTGCTTACAAAGCTTGCAGACAAAGGAAATACAATCGTTATTATCGAGCATAATCTCGATGTAATCAAGTATGCTGATTGGCTGATTGACCTTGGTCCCGAAGGAGGCGATGCAGGCGGTGAAATTATTGCAGTCGGCAGTCCGGAAGAGATTGTTAATGTACCGATTAGCTTCACAGGAAAATATCTGAAGAAAGAATTAATAATTCACAATTAACAATTCACAATTAACAATTAGGCTGTTAGACTGTAGGCTGTTAGACTGTTAGGCTGAAATAAATCCATATAACAATTCTATCTCGTAGAGATTATATATTAGTAGCATATCAATTACCAAAACCATCCATTTTCCCGTTGGGAATACATATTAGTTTCACAGAGTCTCCCTGAGTTTTGAACAGAGTTTCGCTGAGTTTGGTTCACACATAGTTGCACTGAGAAATTGTCTGAACAGGATTTTCTTGATTAAATGATGGACAAGAAAAAAAAACCTTATATATGCCATTTAACCTTAATAGAAAAAAGCAAGAAAAAGACAAACCTTATTTGTGTTTTGATAAGGTAATAAGGTTGGGGGAAGCGGGAGTTTGTTTGCTGCTAAGGTTGTTGGTTATATGATTTTAAGGTTTTTTGGTTCAGGCAAAGACGAAAAGGATAGAAAGGACGTAAATTGTCTGAACTTGGATTAAGCTGATTAATCTGATTATGATGATTTTTTTTTATCAATCCCTCAACCACAGCCCTTCTCCCAGTGGGCGAAGGGAGTTTAATAATATCACGCAGAGGGGCGGAGAGGCAATTGTCTGAACAGGATTCAATGGATTAAATGATGGACATGATTTTGAACGGGTATGGGGGATGGGGACTGGGGAAAGCAGTTCACGCAGAGCCGCAGGGACGCAGAGGGGCGGAGAGGCAAAAGAAAAAGTCTGTGCCGCGGATTTGGTTAACCCCACACTTTAGTGTGGGGGTTAGGCAGTGGCTGTAGGTCTCGTCTCTTGTCCCCCCCATGCTGAAGCATGGGGTTACTCTCACGCGGAGGGGCGGAGAGGCAATTGTCTGAACAGGATTCACTTGATTAAATGATGGACATGATTTTGAACGGGTATGGGGGATGGGGTATGGGGACTGGGGAAAGCAGTTCACGCAGAGGGCGGAGCCGCAAAGAAAAGTCTGTGCCGCGGATTAAACGGAGTGTGGGATTTGCGTGCAAGATTAAGATAAAATTTGCTAATAATTCATTGTGGATTATTATGAATTTTTAAATAATCTTCTATTAAATTATTAGAACTTTTAACCCTTAAATCTTGGTATTTATCTTTCATTTTCTTAAATAAATAATCAAATACTAAAGCACTATTTAACCTGTGATAATATATTCTATCTTGTAATAATCTCGAGTTGATTGTTAATTCATGAGGATTTAATTTAGACCTTATTGCTTGATCGATTAACGTTTCAATTTTAGAATTTAAATCGTCTAAAGAATCAAGGGAAATTTTATATTTATAATGCTGATCAACACAATATATAATAATGGGAGACAAATAAAATATTTCATTAATGAAGACTTTTAATTTGTGGTCATATAATAAGCTAATAATAAGTAAAATAAAAAAAACTATTATTGGAATAAAAGTAATTATTTTATGATATAAAGATTTTAACTTTTTATCCCACCAAATATTTTCTCTTTGACAAATTAATCTCGCGAATTCAATTGGAATATTTGAGTCATCGACATCATACCAATTCTTTAGTTTTTCATGATCCTTAAATTTTTGTAAATATTTTTTATTGTACTCATTAATTAATTCAATTTTAATGGATTTGTTTATTAGATATGGGTTCCAACTAATTTGAAGAATATCAACATCAAATTGCTCTTGAATAATAGTTGCTTCTTTAATTTTTTCATATTGATATTTATTCATTATCATTAGATTAACAATTGATATTGTAATACTGATATATATCTTATAATCAATTAAAACAGGGAAAAATAAACTTAAAATAAAATATAAAATAATAAAAGGTATAGAAAATATTAGATTAGCTAATAAGAACCTTTTTGCTATCGAATATAAATATCGTTGAGCAGCTAATTTTTCTAATTCATTAATTTCATTTTGAAAATCTTTTATCTTTTTCATTTATAATAGCTCGGGAAATTTCCATCGAAAATTTTATCTAAATAATTAAAAGTTTTTTCTATATCGTTCTTGTTAAAAGCATCTAGTGCATATTCAGATCTAGTAAGTGCGGTTGATAGTTTAGACATTGATTCTTCAATTTGATTATCACTTCTACAAGGATTGATATAACCTGATATACCCATTGGATCTTGCATCTGAGAAAGTTCACAATCATATAAATATTTAAATACATGTTTAATATCATATATATATACAATTCCATCCATAGTTTCACAGCATTTTGTTGTTCTTAATTCAAGATAAAAAGATAAAATGGGAACATTACAATAATATTTCCATGCTTTTAATAATCTTATTAATTGCTTTAACTTATTGCTTAACTTATTATCCTTTTCTCTTACATAAGCATTGTGAGCTACAGGGCTTGCATTCATCCAACCGTTATTACAATCTGGGATTCCATAAATCTGATACCCTCTATAATCATCTTTTATATAATAAGAAGGAACAACCTCTGTCATTTCTTTTGCATCCGTTCCAAAAGGTAAACTAACTGCTGGACAATTAACTCTAACATTAGTACTGAAAAATCTTGTATTTAAAACGTCTCTTATAGCACTTAAAGATTTTGAAGATTCTTTTTTTAAATTTACGGCTGGTATAACAGCAAAATAATCAACATCACTAAATCTTGAAATATTTGTACCATTACCAAATGACCCTGTCCTAAAGAAGTTTTTCATACCAAAATTATCTTTTAAACATTTTTCAATTGATGCTCTATGACTTTTTGCAGCATCTGTTTCAAATGATGATGGGGTTATTCTATCCAAAAAATCATCAAAACCTTCTGTTAATGTTCTTTTTGACATATTTACTCCTCAAAATTTTATAATTTACCCTAAAATTGGTTCTATATAAATTTTTTGATTTAATTGAATTAATGATATTAATTTTTTATTTATTGTATTTTTTAATATATCTATTAAAGCATTTGGATACTTGTACTTTAAATAAGTAATTAAACTTTCATCTGTTTCATTTAATAAGAAACCTTCATAATTATTAGCAACTATTGAATATTTTTGTAAGTAAGTGTGAATAATTTTTCTAAATATATCAATATGACAATTTAACTTGATTTCTTCTATAAATAAATCAGAATTAAAATCCTTATTTAATGTAGGATTATATTTCTGATTTATAAAAATTGTTGAATCATCAATAAATTCAAAAAAAACTAAATATTCACCGCTAACAAAACTTTGAGATTCATTAATTTGCAAAGTAATTAAAACATTAGCCCTACCAATCCCTCGAATAATACCTGTGTTAAAATATTTGATTTCATTCATAGTTTCACCTTTTTTTAATGAATAAGAAAACTTTTAAATTTATGTATAAATAATTATTCAATTTATTTTTTGCTTTTAAAAATTTTTAAAACAACTCCTCCTAGCCATTTTCCTTATCCAATCGCTTGGTGGCGGACTTGAAAGTTAGCATTTCGCCTACTCAACCCCAACTTTCATTGCATCAATTTTACCGGAATTCAATCCATCTAAATAATCATAATAATATTTTTCGAGTGTTCCTTTTGAGACACAGGTAAGATTACTATAATATTCCTGTAAAGGTTTATTTGAGAAAACGCAATTAATAAAAACTGATTTATTTGGATTAATCTTAACAGTAATAGAAAAATAATCTGCATATGTGGGATCTTTTACCATACCTATTAATCCACAATCTGATATTATACTTCTTAAATCGGATGGTATCAAAACACTGCTAGTTTGTATTATACCACTTACTTTATCTATTGTTTGTAATGGTAAGTTGTTAAGCATCATAAAGTCTAATGTCTTTGACCAAATAAAATCAAATTCGTGATTAAAATTTTTTTGATTATCGAATTTATAGTTTTGAGGTGGTGTATAAGATGAACAACCTAATATGAATATTAAAAATAGAAAGTATTTTTTCATATATCACCTTAATAATAATTAAAATAACATGTATAGACATTGCATTGGTGTTCCCTGAATTGAACGAGGCAGTCGCCGAAATTGAGTGTGTTCATGGAAACGCTACGATTGTTAATAAATAATTAATAAATTTAAGAAGAAAATTTATTAAATGCAAAATGTAAAATGTAGAATTGGAGGTAAGAAATGGGAATTAAGAAGATTAAAAAATCCCCCTGAATCCCCCTTTTACAAAGGGGGAAACTTACCCTTCGACTACGCTCAGGGTGACTGACTCTGCGGCTTTGCGACTCTGCGTGAAATAATTATTTTTGATGTTGGTTGTGGCTATGGATTCCGTGTCAAGCACGGAATGACAATAAGGATTTGAGAATAAGGATTAACGATTTATGATTTAAGAAGTGTGCTGTCCTAAATAGCGTTGACTTTTGAATCAACAAAAAGGAGGAAAAACTATGGACAGCAGTAAGAAAAAGAGTAAACACCTATATTATCCTCGACAACAAAGGATATTTAGTTTAGAATTAAA
>Ga0208373_1000532_pt1 | contig 64444 bp, 20 predicted proteins | sample RifOxyC2_FD_184036 | JGI IMG/M metagenome (GOLD analysis project Ga0208373, IMG submission 184036) | Soil microbial communities from Rifle, Colorado - Rifle Oxygen_injection C2 (SPAdes) | ecosystem: Environmental > Terrestrial > Deep subsurface > Rock core/Sediment | place: Rifle, Colorado...
CGAGCGAGCATACGATAAGCGGAAAGCGGTACAAGATAGTAACGCGAGGTTATGACAATGCGCTGCCTGTAACGGGTAACGCAGAAGACGGGGATGTAAAGAGCGGGTATGTGGTTGTGTATGACACATATGTGCCGACCAGCGGAATCAGCGAACCTAGTAGCAGTAATGCAAACTACGGACCGCAGCGTACCTTAACAACATTAACATTAAGTGCGAGCGATGCCCCGACTGCGGGCGGCGGAATATATAACAGCGGAGTAAACAGGGTACAGGTAAGGATATCCAGCGGTGCGATAGGCGCGCAATACTGGCACAAGAGCGCATATACATGGACCGGAACCAGCAGTGACTGGTTAGAGACGACGTTGGTAGGCAGTGATTATTTACTGAGCGGCACATCGGTGCCGGTCTGGGGGAATCAAGCGAATTATCGAGTAGAGTCGCGAGCATTAGACGGAGCGGGCAACTATGAAGTAACATTTACGACACGAACATTTAAATATGACGATGTGGTACCTGCGTCAACGATCTCGATGCCGCATAGCAGTTATCACCAGAGTGTAGGGCTAAGCAGCGGAACAGCGAGCGACACGTGGTCTACGATAGATATATTGCAGGTACGTATATCAAGCGGTGGAATATACTGGCAGTATCCGGGCGCGAACTGGGAAGGCGACGGAAGCAGTTGGCTAACAGCGACAATAAGCGGCGGTGACTGGCAGGTATATGGTTCTAGCATGCCGACGTGGGATTCCGGCCCGAGCTACAAGATAGAGTCAAGGGCTCGTGACAAATCGCAGAATTTGCAGGCAGTCTTAACTGAGCGAATATTTGTAGTAGATTCATCAACACCGACGGCAAGCATAGTATCGCCTGCAAGCGGGCAGAGCATAGTATCTGCGTTACCGACGATAAGCGGAACCGCAGCAGACACGCCGACTAGCGGGCATATAAAGGATGTAAATATACGGATATTAAGGACAATATTAAACGGCGAAAATGTGGATGATAAATACTGGATATGGACGAACCAGCCGGCCGGAACAGGAGATTGGACGGGAACAGAAGCAGAAGACGCGTGGTTTATTCCGATAACGACACACGCAACCGGGACACCATGGAGCCAGCCGTTTAGTAATTGGAGTGATTCATCTACGTATGTGTTGGAAGCGAAAGTAAATGATCAGGCAGGTAATTATTTAATAGGATACACAACTCGCACATTTACGATAGATTACTCAGCACCATTAAGCAAAGTAACTACGCCTGCAAGTGTGACAGTGGTCTCACAGTACAGCGGAGTAAGCGGAACAGCGTATGATACCAGCGGGCTAACTAATGTGCGTGTCGCGATTCAGCAATTAAGCGATAAGAAATACTGGACCGGCACAACTGATAAATGGAGTTCTGACACAACATTTTACATCTTAGCTAGTCAGAATCCTGATTGGTACAGTTGGAAATACACATCGTTAACGAACACTAATTTAACTAACGGGACGAGTTATTGGGTAACTAGCATCTCGAGCGACACATCTAATCCGCAGTTGATTGAAACGCCGAATGTAGTACGAGGCAGTTATTTTGTGTATGATACGACGGCGCCGACCTCAGCGATAACGTCTATACAGGACACTAAGTCGTATAGCAGTATAGCGATTGCGACGGGAACATGTTCAGATATACAGCCGAGTCCGCTGCCGAGCGGTGCAGTATACAGCAACGTGATTTCATCTGTAGAGCTAAGCATCCAAGACTTGACATTAGGTGTGACGTACTGGAACCGTACGAGTTGGGCAGAAAGTGTAACCTGGTCATCAGCTACAAGTTTCACTGTAGGCTACAGCAGTTGGGGCTACACCGATTTAAGCAATGCATTCAAGAGCGGACACCAGTACAAATTGAAAACTCGGGCATATGATGCTGCGCTGCCAAATAACCTACAGAGCGTATATAATGAATACACAGTAAAATATGATACTAATGTACCTGCGAGTGTGATAAACTATCCAAGCAGTACAAACAGTAATTACAGCACAGTGAACCGTGTATTAAGTTCGATAAGCGGAACGAGCGATGATTTAACAAGCAGTCCTAATTATGCCGGAGTGAACAAAGTACAAATACGTATCAGCAGCGGGCCTGTAGCGTCACCTGCGAAATATTGGAGTGGTATAAGCTGGGTAGATTCGAGCAATAGCTGGTTGGATGCTACGGATACAGTGCCGTTTGTATACACATCAACGCCTGTGTGGTCAGATGGAGCGCAGTACAATGTGGAGAGTAAAGCGATAGACAACGTTGTACCTAACGGTAACGTGCAGGTAACGTACAGTACGATAACATTTAAATTTGACGATACAATACCGGTAAGTAGTATCAGCCAGCCGAACAGCCCATTTGAGCGGGACATAACAACGATATCGGGCGCAGCGAGTGACAGTTATTCCGGGATAGAGAATGTGCAGATACGAGTAAGCAGTTACACAACCGGGAGCGGGTATGTAGTGCAGCAGAACTGGGTAGTAGTGCAGGACTCAACGAGCTGGCAGCATCCGTACAACACATGGACAAACGGAGTAAAGTACAAAGTAGAAGTAAAGTCCAAAGATTTGAGCCAGAATGAGAGTAATGTAGTAAGCAGTGAATTCACATATGACGTAACAGTACCTACTGTGATAGTGACATCACCCGGAACGAACTCGTTAAATCCGACTAACTTAGTAAGCATATCCGGAACGGCGTTAGATTATCCGACAGGTCCGTCGCCTGACTTTGCAAATCCCGGCGGATTAAGCAAGGTGCAGGTAAGAATGAAGAGTGTAACAAGCGGGAACTACTGGGACGGTACGGACTACACGATCGGGTATGCTACAAATGCGTGGTATGATGGTTGGGCAGTAAACAGCGATTGGACGATATGGAAGAGCACGAAACCTACATTAACCAACACGAAGAGTTATGTTATAGAGGCGATGGCGTTAGATAAAGCTACGAACACGCCAATATATGTGTCAACACGTACGATCAAGGTAGATGACCAGCCTCCGAAGTCGTATGTAGGGATACCGTTAAATGGGACAGCGCGAAAGACATTGGATACGGATGCAAAGATAACCGGAACAAGTGCAGACGGAGCGGGCGAGACAAGTGTAACGGCAATAAACTTCTACTTAAAGCGGTACACGGATAATAAATGGTACAAGATAGGTGAGACACCTGACTTCAATCAGGACACGGAGTTAAATGGTACCAATGCGTTAACTGCGCCGTTTGACAACTGGAATTTTGTAGTAGATGAGAGCAAGTTAGCAACCGGGTGCAGTTACTGGGCGTATACGAGTGCGTCGGATGAAGCTACAAATGTAGAAGCGACACCCGGTCAGCAGCAGAGCATATTTGTGTGGGATGTAACAGCGCCGACTAGTGTAGTAACTAGCGGTAGCTGGCTAAGCGGCGGAGTAGTGAACTATGCGAACAGCTTAGCAACAGTAAGCGGAACCGCTGAAGACGTAACGCCAAGTAACGTAAGCGGCGCACAGAAATCTAATGGGATAAGCAACGTACAAATAAAGATAAGTAGTTATACGGGCAGTGCGTGGTCTACTGTAACAAACTGGAGTGATGTAAGCGATAAAGGAGTGATGGCAGGCACGCAAATAAGCAGTTATACATATGCGACGACGAGCGAGCATACGATAAGCGGAAAGCGGTACAAGATAGTAACGCGAGGTTATGACAATGCGCTGCCTGTAACGGGTAACGCAGAAGACGGGGATGTAAAGAGCGGGTATGTGGTTGTGTATGACACGCATGCACCGAGTACGGATATTGATGCTCCAACCAATGCAGAAAATTACGGACCATATAAAGTGCTTGCCACTATTTCAGGTACTACTTGGGATAATCCTGAAGCAGCCGGTTCAGTGTATAATAGCAATGCATCATCAGTTCAGGTAAGAATTTATAACGGAAATAGTTATTGGAACGGTACCAATGGGTTTGGTGCAGGATCAAATTCATGGTTTAATGCTAACTGGTCAATCGGTGAATCATCATGGAGTTATACCGCACCGACAACAGCACAATTGTCAGACGGTATTCAGTATACGGTAAATGCAAGAGGTATAGACCGTGCATGGAATACAACGACAGTAATTTCGACATCAGTATTCCAATATGACAACCAACCTTCAACTTCAATTATATTAATGCCGTTTGCACAATGGAATGACAATTTTGCAACTAGCACGGGAACTGCTCAGGATCCCGGCGGGTTATATAAATCAGATGTTAATAGCATAGAAGTAGCTATTAAGAATTTAGATACTAATTTCTTCTGGAACGGTACAAATCAGTTTACTGCAAATGAAGAGAATTCATGGAAACCTACTACTAAATCCGGTGCGGGACCAATTTATAATTGGTCGTATCCCGGTGCCGGAGTTACCACGCCGGACTGGTTAAGTTATGACGGTGTCAGAATAGAATTGCGTTCGCGCACGATAGATAAATCTAATAATATTGAATTATTCCGTGCGACAACATTCTGGGTTGATGTTTCTTCGCCAAGCGTCAAAAATTTAATGCCGGCAGAAGGAACAACTAAACTCTCGTCACTTTTAACCATTTCCGGTACAGCATCAGATTCACCCTCGACCGGAAGAGTGGATACGGTACAAATCCGTATTAAACAGGAATCACCCCTGGCATATTGGAACGGCAGTCTATTTAATATCGATTTAACCGATCCGGAACAATCATGGTTTACACCTCAGCTTTCTTCCGATTGTACATATTGGTATTATCCGTTTGACCCGACAAAATGGAGTGATGGAAAACAATATTTACTTGAATCGAAGTCAATTGATAAGACAGGGAAGTATTCGCTTTCGTTTTCAACATCTGTATTTATAATTGATTATTCTTCTCCGACAACATATGCATACGCACAGGCTAACGGCGGTTACATAAAAACGTTCTCAAATATTAGAGGTTATGCAACTACAAACGATATTTCCAAAACATTTATTTATGTAAAGGAATTAAGCAGTAATTTATACTGGGATGGTGCCAATGGTTTCAATTCTGTGCCTGCAATACCGCGTCAGGTTACCGTAACTAATCATACGTCTACGGCTACATGGGTATATTCTTCACTGACTCAGGATAAGTTAACGTCAGGGTCGTCATATTATGTTACTTGTTTCTCGTCGGATACTTCCAGTCCGTCATTGATTGAAACACCGTCTGATTCAAGAGGGATGTTATTTGTGTTTGATTCAACAGAACCCGTATCGGTAATATTATCTCCGGATATGTTATATCATAATGCAACGCTTTCAACAATTTCCGGCACCATAGACGATGTTCCTGCATTTGCCGGTGCTAAAGTATCAACGCCTTTGACCAATGCCGACATGTACATTTTAAAGCATGCATCCAATTCATCGACTACCGATAAATATTTTAAAGAAACTGATTTTGATGAAAATAGCGGTTCACCTTATTGGATATCTGTTTCAACGGTTAATCAACCGGCGTGGAGTTACTATGACGCTGATATGTATTGGACGCAAAATTCGTCATATACGATAGTAACAAAAGCAACCGATAGAGCAGGAAATATTCAGGGAACTCAGTTTGCATACACAAGCAAAATGTTCTGGTATGATAATGTTAAACCGACTTCTACCGTAACGATGCCGCTTACCGGTAATCCGCCTTATAACACACTGACAACTCTGTCCGGTACTTGTGTAGATTCTGTTTCAGGTATCGTAACGCTTTCGACAGTTACGGTATCAATTCAGGATGTAACACTTAATTCAACTTATTATAATATGAATACCGGACTGTGGGTTTCCGGAAATGAATACTGGAACTATATTTCTACCAATTCTGCAGGTACAATATGGCAAACAGTAATTCCGGATTCGAAGTGGTCTGATGCGCATCAATATAGGATAAGGAGCAAAGCAAAGGATTTGGCTACCAATAATGAAGATCCAACAGCCGGTAATACATTCGTTTATGATATAACTAAACCGACATCAGTTATCACTATGCCTCTTAATAACTTGGGTTACAAAACGATAATTACTATTTCCGGAACAGCTTCCGATGTCTTTGGATTAACGAATTTAAAGATTTCAATTAAACAAAATGAGCCAAACGGATATTATTATAGCAGCGATTCTTCCTCGTTTACCGTAGCATCCGAGACATGGTTTGATGCTAAGACATCCGGAAATTGGACGACATGGTATTCAACCCGCACTTCAGCAAATTCGTGGAATGATATTTTGGAAAGCGGAAAATGGTATATTATCCGTTCTTCTGCAAATGATATTGCAGGCAACTGGCAGACGACAGCTTCGTCTAATGTATTTACATTTGATAATATTCCGCCTGTTACTGTTATAGAATCGCCGGTTCAATCCTCTACGATGTCAGCTCTATCAACAATCTCAGGAACATCATATGATTCTGCTTCAGGTCCCGGTGCCGTGAAGATATCCATAAAATTAATTGGTGGCGGTTATTGGAACGGTGAAAACTGGCAGGGTGAAGAAGCGGATAGATGGCTGGCTGCTTCTACCGGTACTCCGGTAGCCAATACGTTGGTATGGACATACCCCGGGACTATGGGCGGTGCAAGTCCGTTATGGAATGCAGCAGGTGCCGATTATGAGATTCTTGCGTATGGAATTGATGCTGCGGATAATCCGGAAATTGTTTCATCAACAAGAACACTGCATTTTGATGCTACACCGCCGACAACAAAAGTTACCGGACCATCTTCAAATACAAATTCATATTTCCAAAATTTACCGACAATTTCCGGAACTGCACTGGATAATAAAGCCGGCATATCTACGGTAAACGGCGTGAAAATAGCTATTCAAGAGTTCAACGGTAACTGGTATGATGCAACAAATGATTTTGCATCAGAAACACAGGTTTGGCGAATTGCTACCGGAACGTATCCATGGACCAGAGTAATTGACGATACGAAGTATGAAGACGGACAATTTTATATTATTTATTCTTCTGCTACTGATTTGTCAAGCCCAACCAATTTACAAACAGCTATTTCTTCAAGGACGTTTACAATTGACAGATCTTCACCGACTTCTTCAGTCCTTACGCCTTCGAATAATGCCAAATTAAAATTATTGGAGACAATTTCAGGGAATGCTTCGGATACTCTTAGCGGACCAAAACCGGATGCTACAAAAGTAATGATCACCTATCTTTCCGGAGCAACAACTAATTACTGGGCCGATTCAACTTGGACTACAACAGAATCAACCTCATCAACAACGGGTACAGGCACATGGCAGTTAAACGCTCCGGATTTCACAGGACTTTCACAGATAAGGTGTTATGTAAAATCAATTGCAGAAGACAATATAGGATTAAGACAAGAAACAAATAACACGATTACATTTGTATACGATGTTACAGCACCTACGTCGGCTGTTACATTGCCTGCGGATGTTCAAAGTTATGGTCCTTCGAAGCAGCTTGCAACAATTTCCGGGACATCATCTGACCCCTATTCAGTAACTATTGCATCTGTTTCAATTCAGTTATACAACCAGGGTGGTTTTATATTGCCCGGCACTTACTGGATGTTCTCGCAAAGCAATTGGGGTGAGACGCAGGAATTTGCAAATTGTTCCCAATATTTGGGCAGCTGGTCAACTTGGACTTATACTGTTCCCGGCGCTGCGCCAAACTACATATGGACTAATAATAATATTTACAGAATTCACGTAAGAGGCGGTGATACAGCCGGCAATGGTGAGAGTCCGAAATATGTTACATTTAAATACGATACCGCAGAACCAAATTCAAACATCAATATTCCTACCAAACCATATTATGGACAGAATTTGACAACTATTACCGGCGCTGCGTCAGACACTGGCGGTTCCGGTTTACAAAAAACTCAAGTACGTATTACATGGCCGGTTCAGGGAGCGCATTTAAGTGCCGAGTATTGGGATACAACACTTGAGTGGACAATTACTGCAAATACATGGAATGATACAACTCCACCGGCTGCAACATGGAAATATACACAAATTTCAACTGCAAACTATACTGAGAATAATTATTACGTTGTTGAGACAAAAGCATTAGATAATGCCAATAATTCGCAAACTGCAACGATTTCATCATATACATTTACGTACGATGTCACACCTCCGGATTCATTTATTACAATGCCTAGCGCTAATTTCTCGAATTGGCTACCCACGAAGAAATATAATACAATGCCGACAATTTCAGGAACATTGTCCGATACATATGAATTAAAGACCTCTACACCTGTTGAAGTAAGCATAAGAGAAGCGTCTTATGGTTATTGGGATAATACTGCAGGTGATTATGTCGGTGCTTCACCGAGAATCTGGAATGTCGTGACTTCAACTGCACCGTTTAGATTAACCGTGAAAATGAACGGTGCGTTCGGCACACCATGGCTAAATAGCGGTAATTATGAAATAGTTGCAAGAAGTTATGATATGGCTGAAAATACGGAAGTAACTTATTCTACAGCTACATTCAGATACGATACGCAAGTACCGGAAACGTTAGTTGTAATGCCGTCAACCGGTAATGTAAATGTTTATAAAGAAATGTTAACTATATCCGGAACCGCTTCAAGCGATGCGTCGTCTGTCAAAATAGTAATAAAGAGAGTTGATAATAGTAAATATTGGGATAATTTTGGCGATGGTTCATGGGGGAATGATTATAAAGAAAATATACATACTGATCTGGCAGGCGGTGTGTGGAAAATATACAACGCTAATTTTGTTTATGATTCGGGTAATCCTGGTAATTGTGCATGGACATCAAATACTTCTTATTATGTATGGGCATATACTATTGATGATGGTACAAATCAAGGGACGGTTGCTTCAACAGCAACGTTTAAGTTCGACAATATGGCACCTGACACGGTTGTTGTAAAACCAGCCGCATGGCCTACATATTATACAAGCGGCGGACTTTCAACAATTTCAGGAACTGCAGGCGATGCTTCAAGCAATATTTCAAACGTAAAATTGGAAATTTTACAGGTTAATACGACAAAGTACTTTAATGGCGGTGCCGGTGGTTTTAATTCAGATCCGGAAATACCACTTAGTGTATCTCAATTCATCGGCGCATCATCAGGTACCTGGAACTATGCTAATGGATTGCTTTCTTGGACACACGGCGAATACTATAAGGTCCGTTCCTGGGCAACAGATACGATAGGCAATGTGCATTCTACCCATACAGCTACTTGGAATATGTTCTTATATGATACAGAAGTTCCATCAACAACAGTTTCAAAACCGTTAGGAGGCAATCAATCGTATCAGTCCAGCAATCTTTTATTTATCTCAGGAACCGCTGCAGATAATATTGACGGTAAAGCAAATTCGGGCATTAACGATTACAATAATATTTATATTTCACTTTGTAAAACATCAGGGCCTGATTTATTTACACCTACTTCATACTGGTATGTTTGGGCAGATACCGGGACATGGCAGTTAGGCAGTGAAAACTGGTTTAATGCCGGCGGTTATAATGCCGATACTGATTTGTCGTGGTGGTATGAAATACCGGGTGTTAACCAGGAAGCAAAAGAAGCAAATTGGCAATCAGGCGTTTACTATCAAATAAGAACTAAAGCAACTGACAGAGCCGGAAATAGTTGCGATCCCGGAGTGATAAATCAATTCAGAGTAACCAAGGCAGCTGCCTATATGAAAGTTTCACAGATTAATAATACAACTTCGGGCGAATCATCCGGAATTAAGATAGAAATATTTGACCCGGACGGTAACCCTGCGCTTGGTAGTACCGGTGAGGTGCAGTTCTATACACCTAACGGTCCGGAAACAGCTGGAAATGGTTTGCCAAACAGCTTCACATTTGAAGATTCGGATAATGCTGTTAAAATATTTACAAGTTCAATCACATTAAGAAAAGCCGCTAATAATACTGCACAATGTCCCGGCACAAGAACAATTTATGCAAGAGGAATAAGCGGTAATATAAACGGTGTGGATAGTGAAACCGATCCCGGTACATACAGTCAATCTGCTTCTCAAACGGGAATTGTTGTAAGTCCGCTTGCCTGGTCGGATTTAAGAGTGCTCGTTCCCGGCCAGTCAAGACAACCCGGAAACACTGCACAGAACGGAAGGGCGGGAAATATAGAAACTCAAACAGCAGGAACCGGTTTCTCAATAACGGTTGATGCAGTTGATGATTACTGGAATCTTATTGATACAGGAACACCGGTTCAGGTATCGATTAAAGATGCCGATGATCCATTTGCAACGGAGGGTGAGGGATTATATCAGATCACTTCGGGCTCTGTAGTTGTATCTGGAGTAAAGATGAGAAAAAATACCGGAGGTACCGGCACAAGAATTGACGTTTCAACCAATACAAAGAGCGATACATCCAATCCTGTCGTTATGACGTACAATAATATTAATAAATTACTAATTTTAGTTCCCGGTGAAACAGCTGACCCCGGCTCAACATTAGGCAAGACAGGTTCTGTGACAACACGGACAGCAGGGAGTCAGTTTGATGTGACTGTAAATGGCTGTGATATTTGCTGGAATATTAATGCACTTGCTACCAACGTATCCACAATCACTACTACTGATGTATATGATGTGGAACCGGCTACACGTTCATTAAGTTCGGGTTCAACAACATTTACACTGACTCTGGTTACCGCAGCCACTCAATATATAACCGCACTTTCTGCAGGGCTAACTGCCAACACAACATATGTTTTTGTAAGAGCAAACGCCGCGACATATTTACAGCTTCTTGTTCCGGGCGAAACACTTGTTCCCGGTTTACCACCTTACGTACCTGCCGGCGGCGGCGGTGGAAAAACAATGATAAATACACCTCTTGCTGCAGGTATTGATTATACTGTTACCGTTAATCTTGTGGATAATTGGTACAATATACAAATAGATACTGATATGCCGCAAGTAAGAGTTTATTCACTGGTTCCGCCAAATTATACAGAAGTGGATGTTGACCAGACATTTGCACTTCAAAATGCTACAAGGACATACACAATCAACTTTACTGCTTCTTCAATTGCACCCGGTCGCGAGATAAAGATTGATTTAGATGCGTCTTCTGAATATCTCGACTACACTCATAATGCTTCCTCAACCGTGGTTGTCAATCCGGGAACTGCGGATAGATTGCGTTTAATAATGCCCGGCGAAAATGCTCAGGTATATCCTGCCACGTCAAACGGCAAGACCGGTTCACCTTCGGAAAGAACAGCCGGCATACAGTTTAATGCAGTAATTAATGCTTGTGATGTAAGATGGAATATAGTAACTGCTTGCGGTCAGCAGGTTAAGGTTTCTGCTGATTCCACTGACCAACAGTATGCACCGGCGTTTACTAATCAAACACCTAATCTATCCGGTGGTGCGGCAACGGTAGGTATAACATTAAAGAAAGCAACAGCTACAACATTTTATATTGAGGATAATGATGGTTTGCCGGCGGTTGATCTTGCTACCCAAACTGTGAAAAATGTTTCAGTAGTTGCCAATCCGACGGTAAATCAATTAAAATTGCAGCTTTTGGTTCCCGGTGAAACCGCAGTAGCAGGGAAGAACACGGCACCTGCCGGAAAAACAGGAGACCTGACCAGCAGAACCGCAGGCACCCCGTTCACAGTAACAGTGAATCTTGTTGACGCAAACTGGAATAAATACAGTGACGGGCTTACTGTTGGTGCATCGGTACAACTTTCAATAAATTATGATAATTCATCATTTAATTCTACACTTTCTTCTGCGGCTCTTGTAAATGGTGTAAAGATATTTACTAATTTTGTTACCTTGGTAAGAGCCGCAACCAGTACAATTACTTCGACAAATATTGAAGACAATGTCGCAGAAACATATGAATCGGATACATCACCGCAAATTACAACTATAGCCGGCAGTCCATTGAGACTCCAGATACTGGTTCCGAACGAGACACCTATAGAAGGTTCAGGTAAGAATAGCAGTGATGTTCAGCCTCAGACTGCAGGAATTCAATATACTGTAACAGTCAGGGCTTGCGATACAAACTGGAACATTGTAACATCCACAGAACCGACGGTCTCAGTTACATCCAACGATACTTATGCCCAGATTCAATCTTCGCACTCATTAACCCAGGGTGCTACGACATTTACAGTTACTTTGAGAAAGAATACTTCCGGAGCAAGCGATAGAAATCTTACGGTGTCATACGACGGTACGATGTCATTACAGAATTCGCCTAATTTTGTTGTTGCATCTTCGGCCCCTGTAAAATTGCAGATAGTAGTTCCGGGTGAAACCGCGGTGGAAGGCGATGTGGACAATAACGGTAAAACAGGCGATGTAATCGCGCAGACAGCGGGATTGAATTTTGTGGTTACTGTGAATCTGACTGACCCATATTGGAATAAAGTCGGAACTCTTGGTTCAGATACGACGGTTCAGATAACGGTTTCTGCACCGTATTCAAGTTTACCGGCCAATACCTATCTCGTTGACGGTGAAAGACAGTTTACGCTTGCTATGTTGTCATCCGGTAGCTGGACCACGACCGCAACTGACGTGGACGGTATTGCCCCGCTTTATGCCAATAGCATATCGCCTTCTATAGTAATAAATTCTTCCGGTGCTGTAAAATTGCAAGTATTACTGCCAAATGAAAGGCCCGTTCCTGGTTCAACTACGGGAAAATCAGCTTCGCCTGCCGTGTTTGTTTCAACAGCCGGAATACCATTTACTATAACAGTCAATAGTGTTGACCCGAACTGGAATATTGACAACAGCATTAATGATTTACTGGCTAACGTTGCAACAACTGATGAATATGATGAACCTATAGGTGGTAATACTTTACAAAACGGTCAAAGAACATTCAATGTAACAAACAAAACAGCAGGAACGCTTGTGCATAAAGCTACCGCGACTGCGGCAGGACTTGACGATGGCGGCTCGGCATACTGGACGGTAATAGCATCCGCTGCAGTAAAATTGCAAATTATTGTTCCTGGTGAAACAGCAAGAGCAGGTTCTTCTAACGGGAAAACGGGTAATCCTTATACACAGACAGTCAATGTCTCAACTAGAGTAACTGTCAACAGCTGTGATCCGTACTGGAATATATCTACAGCAGGTGATTTATATGATACTGCAGTAAGATTGAATACAAATGATGAGTATATGTCTTTTGTAAGTTCACAGAATTTACAAAGCGGTACAACATATTTCTGGGTAACACTAATAAAGTCCACACCGACCGCACAACTTACAGCTACTGACAGATCTAATGAACCTAATATGATTTCAACCTCAACCGCGTATTTTGTAGTAAGTTCATCCAATGCGGTAAAGTTATTAATAATAATGCCGGGCGAGACATATCAGCCGGGCAATTCCGCAAACGGAGGCAAGACAGGTACAGTATCGACATTAACTGCGGGCGTGCAATTCCAGATAACGGTAAAGGGAGTAGACAATAACTGGAATACAGTAACAGCCGGAGCAGGTTCCGGTGCAAAAGTAAGGGTAGAGACTTTGACTGATAATTATGATATGTTATCGAGCGGTGGTATATTAGAACAATTCCTGCAGAGCGGTACGACAGTATACTCGTGGACATACAAGACGCAGGGTGCGGCGCATACAATGAAAGCGTTGGATACTGATGATACGGAACCGTTACTTAGCACATATACGCAGACAGGCATAAATGTAACAGCAGCAGCAGCAGTCCAATTACAGATAATAGTACCCGGCGAAACGGCTGTAGCGGGCGACACAGCAAATAGCGGAAAAACCGGAACTGTACAAGACATGACTGCGGGTTTAACATATATAGTGACGGTAAATGCATGTGACAGTTTATGGAACATAAAGACATCTACAGAGCCGACGGTAGAAGTCGTATCAACCACTGATGAATACGAGATAATACAGTCATCGCATGCATTAACTGCAGGAAGCACGACATACACTGTAATAATGAAGACCGGCGAAGGGACAACTCATACACTGACTGCGCAATATGACGGGACAATGAATCCGCAGACATCAGCAAATATTATAGTGCAATCGTCATCGGCGGTAAAGTTACAGTTATTGGTACCTAACGAGACAGCATTGAAAGGATCCGGCAGCGGAAAGACGGGAGATGTAATTGGTCAGACAGCCGGCGTACAATTTACAGTAACGGTAAATCTGGTAGACCCATACTGGAACAAAGTATTACTGAATGCACCTACGGCACAAATAACAACGACATCGCCGTATTCAACAATAGTATCCAGTCATATATTAAACAGCGGTACAACCGTATTTGCATTAAGCGTATTATCATCCGGAACGTGGACGTTAACAGCAAATGATGTAGATAATTTTGGTACATTATATACAAATAACACATCACCTTCTATAGTAGTAAACTCATCAGGTGCGGTAAAACTGCAGGTGTTGTTACCGGGCGAGACAGCCTTGCCCGGAGCAGGTACAGGAAAAGCAGGAACACCGACACATCAAACAGCCGGACTACAATTTACAGTAACAGTAAACGGAGTAGATCCGAACTGGAACCGTGATTTAGGTGCTGAGCATTTGGTTACGGTAGTAACTACGGATCAGAACGATACGAATCCAGATCCACAGACATTGCAGTTAGGACAGAAGACATTTAATATGACAAACAAAACAGCGGGAACCGTGCACAAAGCGACAGCGACGGCAGACGGACTTAATGACGGTAATTCATCGTATTGGACGGTATATTCGTCGGTTGCGGTAAAACTACAGATATTGATGCCCGGTGAAACTGCAGTACCCGGTAACACGGCAAATTACGGAAAGACGGGAACTCCGAGTGTACAAGTATCCAGTGTAGCATTCAAAGTAACTGTCAATAGCTGTGACCCGTATTGGAACCCGTCAAGCACAGGCACAAATGTAGCTGTAAGATTGACGACAAACGATGAGTTTATGTCATTCATAGGTTCACAAACATTGACGTTACAGGGATACACTACATATTATTGGGTAACGTTAAAGAAATCCACGCCGACAGCACAATTATCTGCAAGCAACACAATAGATCCGGTATTGTTATCTACATACACGCCATACTTTGTAGTCAACTCATCTAATCCTGTAAAATTATTAATAATGATGCCCGGTGAGACGCAATATGTCGGTTCAGCGACAGGCAAGACAGGTACAGTATCGACATTAACTGCGGGCGTGCAATTCCAGATAACGGTAAAGGGAGTAGACAATAACTGGAATACAGTAACAGCCGGAGCAGGTTCCGGAGCGAAAGTAAAAATAGAAACACCGAGCGATATTTATGATACAAATTTGATAGAACAATTTCTGCAGAACGGAACAACTGCATACTTATGGACGTATAAGACACAGGGCGCGGCACATAGTATGAAAGCGTTGGATACCGATGATACGGAACCGTTACTTAGCACATATACGCAGACAGGCATAAATGTAACAGCATCAGCAGCTACACAGCTGCAACTACTGGTTCCGGGTGAAACGATTGCTCAAGGTGATATACCAAATAACGGCAGGACAGGGACACCGGCAAATGTGACAGCTGGCGTGGAGTTTACAGTAACAGTCAATGCCTGCGACGGTAACTTCAATAGTGCGGATTCAAGCCAGCAGATAAAGATTATATCTGATGATATAAACGCAACAGCATCATGGATACGGACTTTACAAAGCGGAACAACAAATGTACAGCTTACGCTCGTTACAACCGGTCAAGTAACACTTACATTAAAAGACGACGATGGAACGTTGCCGAACTTCTCCGATGTTCCAAGGCAAGTTCCGCTAATTTCAAATACAGCCGCAAAATTGTTGATTTTATGTCCGGGTGAAACACATGTGCCCGGAAACATTTCCGTTTTGGGAAAAACAGGTACGCCGGATACTCAGACAGCAGGTATAACATTTATGGCAACCTGTTACGGTGTTGATAACTGGTATAATATTAACTCATCTACAGATGCAAAAATAAGATTTAATTGTGATGATCCTTATGATACCTACGTAGGACTTACATATATTGATCTTTCATTAACGAATGGCACAACATATTATCCTGTAAATTTAAGGACTGTCAATGATTCGGTCAACGGTTCTTACTGGGCGCCAAAAGTTGAAGGAGCATTAGGCGGTTCTTTGAAGAGTTCCACATCTACCGTAAAAATTATGCCGAACAGTAACGATAATAAACTTCAAATTTTAATGCCTGGCGAAACTGCATTGCCAGGATCAACCACGGGTAAAACAGGTTCTGCGGTTAGTCAGACAGCGGGTATGGTATTTACATTTACGGTAAACTCAGTGGATAATCAATGGAATAAAATAGTTGAAGATGTCGGCGGTATTTCAGTCGAGACAACAGACTCGTATGACAGTGCAATAACAGGAGATCTTTCAAATGGTACCCAGAATTTCAATCATAATTTCAAAACGAGAGGAACGGTAAAATCCACTGCAACAGCCGGTGGTTATACTTCCGATTCAACGCCGTGGATTACGGTTATTTCTTCAGGTGCTTCAAAATTGCAGGTATTGCTGCCGGGTGAAACCGCTGTTGAAGGAAAAAACACTGAGCCGTTAGGTAAAACGGGAACACCAATACAGCAAACAGTTTGGAAGGATTTTACGGTTACTGTCAGGACTGTGGACCCAAACTGGAATTTGGTAACCAACTCAACTCCTACTGTACAGCTTACAGCAAATGATAGTTATTATACTCCTCCGGATGCAAAAGTAATTCCAAATACCGTTGGTTTTGTTACATTTACGGGTGCCACAGGTATGAAATTATATACAGCACAATCTTCATCAGTAACCGCCAACATAGTAGGTGTTTATTACAGCAGTAACACGCTTTCTTCGAATACTTCTCCGGAATTTGTATGTATCTCATCTGCACCTACAAAATTGCAAATTCTTGTTCCCGGTGAAACTGCACTGCCCGGTTCTTCAAACGGTTATACCGGAGAGGCATCCACAAGAACAGCGGGCGCTCCGTTTACCGTTACTGTGAACCTGGTTGACTTAAGGTGGAATGTAACAACAACATATGCTTATAATACGTTCTTGTCAGATGATGATCCGTTTAATACCAATCCTGTTAACACGACTCTTATAAATGGTACTACATGTTTTACGGTTACGCTTATTGAGAAATCTACAAATACATCGGCGGGAACCATATTTACATCTACGACAAGTGCCGCCAATATAACCAACGGTACATCACGTCAGGTGCCGGTTACTTTTGGCAGCCCTTCAAAATTTATGATACTGGTCCCGGGCGAAACGGCATTACAGGGTTCAACTAACGGAAAGACAGGCACACCACAGGCACAATTTGTGGTCAACTCAACATTTACCGTAACCGTCAATGCCTGTGATGCTTATTGGAATGTTAATACAGATACAAGTCCTGTGGTTACATTGACTACAACTGACTTATATGATAATGAAACATTACTGCAATTCCAGTTACAAAACGGTACAGCAACGGCACCCGTTACTTTCAAAACCGGTAACATGCAGGGTTATAATATTACATATGCGACACATACAATAACAGTTACGCCCAATGCACTATATAACAATATATCTTCAACTATTACACCGGTTCTCATGGTTTTACCAGGTACTCAAAATCGTTTACAAGTTATAGTTCCGGGTGAAACCGTTGTTTGTGGTACATCTACCGTAACAGGTAAAATAGGTTCACCTGCAAATCAATCTGCTGGTGTGCCATTCTGGATTACAGTAAATGCCTGTGACAATCAGTGGAACCGCAAAGATAGTGCTGTTGCTCTGGTAAAGATTTACACTGACGATCCGAACGATACATCGTATGAGCCGTCAGCATTTGTACTGCCAAATGGAACCACCAATGTTGCTATTACAATGGTAACTGCAAATAATAACTGGATTATTCGTGCTGAAGACCAGGATTCGCCCGGAGATATGGTTCCTCCCAATACATTAACCGTTTCTTCATCACCTGCAATTACGGTTGGTGCGGGCGCATTTGTAAAACTCAATCTACTGGTACCTGATAAGACACAAGTTCCGGGAGTTGGTAATACTGGAACTTTACAACCGCAGACAGCTGGTATTCCGTTTGTTATTACAATAAATGCGGTTGATGCCAATTACAATACAAACACTTCAATCGGAGACCAGACAAATATTACAACTGACGATATCTGGGATGCCGAACCAACGGATTTGCCAATGACCGCCGGAACAACTTATTTCGTACTTACTTTAAAAACGGCAAAGAACACGCTTGTTGTTGCAACGGATTCATCCGACTATACTAAAAATTCTTCTACATCGCCGGCAATAACTGTTTCAGCGAGGAAAGAATCACCGGTTGTTTTCCAATTATTATTACCCGGTGAAACCGCTGTATCCGGTAAAGGTGAATATCCTACAGGCGGTAAATCGGGTGCACCCTCAGCATTAACAGCAGGTATCCAGTTTAAGGTTACTGTCAATGCCTGCGATAGGTATTGGAACTTATTTGCAACAAATCCTGACCTTGGCAGTGACTGGCCTCCGACTGCAAGGGTTGAATCAACCGACTTGTATGATACTGAAATATCATCTGCTTCGCTGATTGGAGGGACAACCATTTGCAATATGAGATTCTTCACTGCAAGTATTGTGTACTCAACCGCTACGGACAATAATCCTGATGCACCGTTGTATTTTAATTCTGCGTCTTCTGTTACCGTATCTACAAATTTAAGTTCTACGAAAAAATTACAGATTGTTTTACCGGGTGAAACAGCTTTGCCGGGTTATGGCAAAACAGGAACCGTATTAGCTCAGACAGTTTCAAATAACTTCAATGTAACTGTAAGGACTACTGATGAATGGTGGAATTTAATTGATGATAACCCGCAGGTTAGATTAACTGCAACAAACGATCCAAACTATAATTATCAGGAATTTAAGAATTTAGCAGGCGGTTTAAGATCTGACTATACAGTACGGCCATGGTTTGCTATTTCAACATATACACTTACCGCGACATATATCAACGGCGGAATCAGCGCTTACAATAATTATACAACTGCTAATTTCACAGTTATTGCAAGTACGTTGACGGCAAAGTTACAGGTTCTTGTACCGAACGAATCTTCGGTTCCCGCAACATCAACAGGTAAAACCGGTACAGCCCAAACACGTATAGCGGGGACACCTTTTAATGTGACTGTAAATCTTGTTGATGAAAGATTTAATAAGATTACAGGTAATATTGATATACCGGTTGTAAAGATTTATACAAACGATCCATATGACCCGGATTATACAGCGGAACAAATGGACGGCAGTTATTCAAAAATATTTATATCGTCATTTGTCACGGCAACTTCCGGTGCAACAAGATATTTATGTGCTTCAACCACAGATTACTATTATCTTAATTATCATATTGAATCGTCAACTTCTCCGGCGCTTACCGTCAATGCCGGTGACCCGACAAGATTGCAGATGGTATGTCCGGGTGAAACAGCGGTTCCCGGATATATTGACGGTAAAATTGGATCTCCAACTCCTCAAGGAGTTGCAGGTACGTTCCTTGTAACAGTTAATATTACTGATAACAACTGGAATAAAATTTCAGCAGCAAGTACTATAATACGTCTTTTAACAACCGATCTTAATGATGCTGAACCGTTCCCGAATTCTCCCGGACAGTCAACTACTAACGGAGAAGCAGATATAGAAGTTATGATGGTTACAAAAGGAACATGGACAGTCACGGCCATTGACCATTATGGTAATTATTTATCTACTTCTTCTAAAGGAATAAATGTAAGGACTGACAGACCTACGCGTTTACAAGTATTGGTGCCGGGTGAAACTGCCGCAGCCGGTGATTCGGTAAATAGAGGCAGGATAGGCACCGTTACAAATAGAACTGCAGGCAGTTCATTTGAAATTACAGTTAATTCAGTTGACGAATTATGGAATATTGTGGTATCTACTAATTATATTTTAGTAGATATTGTAGATGATGATATATACAATGTTCATCCTTCATCATTAGCATTGGTTGAGGGAACTACACAGTTTACAGTAACATTGGTAACTCAAAAATCCACAATATTGACGGCACAAACCACCTGCGGACTGAATTTGGATAATTCAAATCCTATGAATGTTGTAGCAAGTGACATTAATAGTTTCCTGCTTTTAGCTCCGGGTGAAACCGCTGTTCAAGGTAAATGGACTGATTCACCTTACGGTAAAACCGGTACACCCACAGAAAGAACCGCCGGTACCGCTTTCTATGTAACAGTCAGAGCCGTTGATCAATACTATAACTGGGCAAGTAACAACGTGAATGTAGATTTAGATTCGACTGATCCTTACTGGTCAAATCCTACAGCCAAACAGCTTGTGAGCGGCTACACTACATTCTATATCACTTTATATTCAGGTAATAAAGGTGATTTGACAGACGCAGCAACACATCAGATATGGGCTTATGATAATGATCCAGCACCTCCGGATATAAATATTTCTTCTTCACCGGTAATAACTAACAAGCCGGGAACAAGATCAACTATATTAATTATACTGCCGGGTGAAACGATAGTTCCGGGAAAATGGAATACACAGCCTTACGGTAAAACGGGTGCACCGGCTAATCTTACCGCAGGTACCGTATTTACCGCAACGGTTAACGGTTGTGATGATTATTTCAACCGCATTTATGCAGGTGCGGGTTTGGGCAGCGGTAGTTTGATACGGTTATCATTAACAGATCCGTATGATACACCTACTTCTACCGATATAGCCCTGGTAAGCGGAACGACACAGGTTATATTTACGCCTATGTTAGCAAATACAACTACACAAATATATGCAACAGCATCCGGTTCCGGATATAGCCCTTCGTACAGTACTTTTGTTTACGTTTCACCGTCGGGTCCGTACCAATTACAGGTAATTTTACCCGGCGAGACGGCAGTTGAAGGATTAGGTAAAACGGGTACACCAATTGCGCAAACTGCAGGTATTTCTTTCAGGGTAACAGTTAATGGCTGCGATGCAAGCTGGAACAAGATTACGGATGATTCAGGTTCTAAAGTATTTATCACGACATTAGACACTTATGATGAGGAACTAAGCAGGAATATATTGCAGGCAGGTACGACATTCTTCCATCCGGCACTTATTAAAGCGGCAACCTATTGGACGATTACTGCATCAACCTATACATTAGAAAATGCACAAAATTACCGGCCAAATACAAGCGATCAGTTTATAGTTAAACCTAATGTGAAATCAAAATTGCAGGTTCTTGTACCTAACGAGATTGCTGTGCCGGGCGATTATAATAATTATGGTAAAACAGGAACAATTGCTACACAGACAGCAGGTGCAGGATTTGTAGTAACCGTAAACGGCTGCGATGCTTATTATAACAGGCAATATAATTCAGACCCATCAAGTCCTCTAAATGATCCGATGAATGATAATTCTACTATAATAAATGTTACCGCAACGGATCCATATGAAGCCAACCCGCGCACATTAACTTTTGAAAGAGGAACACTTTCATTGAACGGAATTAATAGAATAGTGCCTGTTACCGTTTCAACTTATACAAAAGTGGTGGCAACTCAGGTTGAAAGTATTTATAATACCGGTTCTTCAGGCGATATTACCATTATCGCGGCATCACCTTATCAGCTACAGGTATTGTTGCCGGGTGAAACCGCTGTTCAGGGAAAATATAATCAAGTTCCTTATGGCAGGACCGGTACACCAGCACAACAGACGGCTGGAACTCCTTACACAGTTACGGTTAACGGCGTAGATTATTATTATAATAAAATTACTTATACAGCAAATGCTGCTGCGTCTACAAGTACAATAAGAGTTACAACAAACGACCTTTATGATACTGAGCCGTATCCGCAGTATGATTTAGCAAACGGTTCTGCAACTTTTTCAGTTACAGCGGTTACTGTTTCTACATACTCGGTGGTTATAGCATCCGAAGCGGTTTATAATTTTTATACAAATGATCCGAACACATCTTCTTTGGCTTATATTGTTCCGGGTGCAAAATCAAAATTGCAGATATTAGTGTCGGGAGAGTCACCTGTGCCGGGCAAATATAATAACGGAATCAATGCCGTGCCTTACGGTAAGACAGGCACACCGGATCAACAGACGGCAGGTTTGCCGTTTATGATTACTGTTAATGGCTGCGACAATTATTGGAACAAGGTTACCAGTGATAATGTTACTCAAGTCTGGGTAAATACTGATGATAATTATGATCTTGAACCGGCAACACAGACATTGACCATAGGAACTACTGGCTTTACACTTAATATGGGAATCGCGGGATATAGAAAGACAACTGCTTACGCAGAAGCAGGCATCTACGAAACAGCATATTCAACATTTGTTTATCTCAGGATTAATTCGTACACACAACTTCAGGTAATAGTACCGGGTGAAACAGCTATTTCCGGTTATTCTACAGGAAAAACCGGAACACCAAGTACGCAGACAGCAGGAAAAACCTTTATGATTACTATAAATGCCTGCGATGTTGTATATAACGTTAATGATATTATAAATAATAGTATTAGTATTTATTCTTCCGACCCTTATGATAGCATTCCGGAAGGCCAGGTCGCGACACTTAAATCCGGAACTACTTATTATCCGATAACTCTGGTTACCGCATCTTTATTGACCGGAACGACCTATACGATAACAGTGCATGATGCAACCGATGAATGGAGAAACTTTTCTAATACGTCGGCATCGGTTCCTACAATTCCTGATGAAGCGATAAAACTGCAGGTTTTATTACCCGGAGAGACCGGTGTTTCCGGAAGTGGCAAAACAGGAACACCATCAGAAAGAACTGCCGGAACACAATTTACTATTACCGTTAACGGAGTAGATGCTAACTGGAACAGGAATTTAAACTGTAGTGAAGAGGTAATGGTACAGACATCAGATCTATATGATACCGAACCTGATGCTAAAGGATTGGCAGCCGGATACAATACATTTAATATTAATTTCAAAACAGGTGCTGTAGGACTAACTAGGAATGCAACGCACTATGTTATTTCAACACAGAGAACAGTTCAAACATTTACATTGGATTCCAGCACTTCAGCTGCTGTTGTTTCAACTTCCGGTGATCCGACAAAACTACTGGTATTACTGCCGGGTGAAATCGCTGTTCCCGGTAAAAATACAGACCCGTATGGTAAGACGGGTACTCCCGGTGCATGGACAGCCGGCGTATCTACCGGTGTAATTGTAGTTGCATGTGATACCAACTACAATGTAAAGCCGAATGTATTGCCTTCGGTTAGATTATCATTATCGGATACCAATAATCCGTCAGGCAGGACAGTCAATGAATTTGTTCCGCCGTATCAGGAATATAATCTTAATAATACCGGTTACAGGACATATAATGTTGTTCCTTATACCGTTGGGACATGCTCTGTTACTGCATCATCATCAGGTTATGAACAATACACTTCTACAAAAGCAACGGTATTAGCAGGGCCGGCTGAAATATTACAGGTCATAGTTCCTGGCGAGACTGCAGTTTCTGGAAGAGCACCTTATAATGGTGATCCTACGGGTGGTAGAACCGGAACAGTTACACCTAGAACGGCAGGTCAGCAATTTACAATTACAATAAATGCTTGCGATTCAAAGTGGAATATAAATTCAACATGCAATTCAGATATAAGCATTGTTTCAACTGACCTATACGGAATACCGGATACAGGGCTAAATCCATTACTGCAAACATTACAGAATGGAACGACTATGAGCATAATAACACTTGTGACTTCTGAGGGAGTTGGTTTGGGAACGGTTATCTCAGTTCAAGATATGTCAACATCTATGTCACAAGGTAATTCCAATAATATTTCTATGTTACCGGGCGGTCCGGCAAGGTTGCAGATTTTAGTTCCCGGTGAGAGTCAGGTTCCGGGTAAATATGAAAATGGTTTAAATTCTCCTCCATACGGTAAGACAGGAACGCCTACAACAAGAACTGCAGGTACACCATTTAATGTTACAATAAGGGCTACTGATAACTGCTGGAACATCACAGATTCAACACCTATAGTCCAGCTTGCAACCTTCGATTCTTATGATATTGAACCGTCTGCGTTCCAATTAGAGGCAGGTTCAGCAACCGCAAGTATAGCATTCGTTACAGCGGGACCAACATTGCCTCATTATTCGTCAATGACTGTTACCGTAACCGAGGGCTGGAACTTTTCTTATTTGTCGGATATTTCACCTCAGATATCAGTGGTACCGGGTAACGGAGCAAAACTACAGGTAATTTTGCCGGGTGAAACTGCGCTGCCCGGTTCGTCAACAGGTAAAAGCGGAACAGTTACAAACAGGACAGCGGGACAATCATTTAATATTATTGTAAATCTCTGCGATCCCAACTGGAATAAAAAAACATCAACGCAATATGGTATGCCTGATGTAACGGTAGGTTCGCCAAGAGATAGTTATGATGTTGAACCGGATACAAAGACACTTGCACTTGGAACCGAGACATTTGGTATATCTTTAAAGACTGCATGTACGGGTCAATATATAAGAGCCACAGATAATGACGGAAAGTCGCCGCCTTATGCAGCAAATAATTCGTCAACATTTACTGTAGTGCCTGCGGCAACAGCTGGATTGCAATTGGTTTTGCCAGGTGAAACAGCAGTTCCCGGTTATGGCACCTATCCCAACGGAGGAAAAACCGGAACCCCGGCTGATCAGACAGCAGGAACGCCATTTAATATAACAGTCAATCTTATAGATACATATTTCAACGTAGTTACCGGCGGTACTATGCCGCAGGTTTGGCTTGAAACAGCTGATTTATACGACAGTCAACCTTCAACGAATACGCTTCAGACCGGAACCAAAATTTATTCCGTAACGCTGGTTACCGCATCATCAAGCACATATATGACAGCAACGGACGGTCCGGGCGGTTGGCTTGAATCCACAAGTCCCAATTTTGCGGTTTCCTATAAAACACCGACAAAACTTAAAATTATTCTGCCGGGTGAAACGATTGTGCCTGGCATGCCTCCGTATACAAATACAGGCGGAAAGACAGGCTTGCCGACAACAAAGACGGCAGGAGAACCATTCTATGTCAGCGTTTATGTGACTGATGATTACTGGAACAGGGTTTCAGTAAATCCGGACGGATATCTTGACAATATATCAATAACAAGCATAGATCCGTTATTTGCCCCGCCGCAGGGAGCAAGTATTATTAACGAAGGTTATGGCCTGGTAAGTCTGCCTTACGGTATGCGATCGGCATGGTCAACCGGCACAGTTTGCATATCTGATATTGGTTCAACTTTAGCAGCATCAACATCAACAGTTGTAAGAATTTACCCTGCTACGGTACATTATCTTAATTTCGTTGCATATCCATCTACAGTAACAGCAGGCGATTCTATATCAATGGGTATAAATGCATTCGATCAGTTTAGTAACTTATGTTCAACCGGACCGAATATTTATTTAGGAACTGTTCAGTTCACTATGCCGGCGCCTGCAAATACTAATCAGACCCCGACGGTTCCTGCTAATATTACCTATACAGCACTCCAAGCAGGAACAACATATCTTGTAAACGCATTCTCGCTTAAAAAAGCCGGACTTTGGAGTGAGGAATATAACTGGATCCATGCCAGTGATATAGGCGCTTCTGATATTTCAACGAATCGCAGCGGATTTTCAACGGATGCAAAGATAACCGTATTGCCCGGACCTGCAAAAGGTTTTTATGTTACACCGGAAATTCCTACTCCTGAAACAAATCTGCAGGTAAGAGCAGACGAGGCCAAACCATTAACTGCGCAATATGTAGATTTGTATGATAATAGTATATCATCAGGTGATATTGTGACATACATTAGTCTTGTTGATACAGGTACGTCTGTCAATATTGGTTCGGTAAGGGATTCAAATGAAGTAATCTGGACTTCTACTGTAACAGATTCAGGAGGAAAAGTCGGAGGATTATTAGGTAATCTATATTATAAACCTTCGACAAAGAAAGATGATTATGCCAGGGTTTGGATTGCGACTTTTGCTCCAACAGCGTACGATGTAGGTTTGGCAACGGCTACCATAAAGAAAAATGTTTCAAGAAAAATGGTAACAATCGGCGGCGCCGTCCATCATTTTGCATTTACTACGAGACCTCTGTCGGGAACAGCGGGAGTAGTTTCTACTAAATATGTTGTAGAAAAGAGAGATGTCTATGAAAATTCTACATTCATGGGTTTTGCGGGAGGCGATAAAGTATATTTCAGAGTAGAAACAGAAGGGAATGTGCCTTATAATCAATCAGAACCTGTTCATATCAGTTTAGGATACAGTTTCCCGGAGGACTACGGTTTTAGATATTCAAACGGCTCAATCTGGCAAAATAGTTCTTCTCAAAACAGATTACAACCGTTTGCACTAATTCCGTATGGTCAGACAGATACGGAGTTCTATTATATGGATAGGGCTGCGTCTATTCCTACCGGTGAAGACGGGCGTCTTGGAACATGGAAGATAGAATGTGCAGGTCAAGGTGTGAATTCTGCAATTGATTATTTAACGGTAAATCCCGGTGCTACAATAAAGGTTAATTTTGATAATCCTGCGAGAATTCTTACCGCAGGACAGCCTATTGAATATATTGTTGGAACGGGTCCCGGTTCAGCAAGTAAGAATTTTATTGTGCAATTACAGGATAGTTATAATAACCCTACATTTGCTACTGCAACCGTTACAATAAATCTTATTTCGGACAGACAATCGTCAAGGTCAAACGATACCTATGGTTTTTCACTTTCAACACAAACAAATTCTTTAGCACAACCTACGGGCGGATTTTCAACAACCATAACATCTGTTACAATTCCGATAGGTCAGTATTATGCGACATTCTATTATCTTGATGCCAATGCATCTTCAAATTATGATGCTAATAAACCAAGGCTTACAGCTGCATCCGATCTGAATATAGCAGCAGGTCAACAATCAGTGACCGTTAGTGCCGACTGGATTGGCAAATTGCAATTTGCCGAATCATATCAGTCACAGCAATTAATTGCGGGTGCAACCTCACATGCAATTACGTTTGAGACAGCGGATTTATATGGGAATCCATCGCCGGTTATGTCTGAAAATATTATAGGGGATTATGTCACATTCAACATAACATCAGATGAGCCGGGTTGGAAACGGTTCTCGGCGCCTCATTATAGTTATGGATGGTATGATTCCAGCGGAACCGCAAGAATGTCTCTTGGCGAATATACAACCTCATTCTATTATATAGGAACCACAGTCGGCGACCACACATTTACAGTAGAAAGACCCGGCTGGTGGACAGGTTCCAATGTAGGCACTTCATCTTATACAGTTAGGCCTAACAGGGTTGAAGCGCTGGAAATTTACACATCCGGACTTAACTACAGAAAATTGATTGCCAATACAACTATACAGTGGTATCCCGATTATTTGAATGATGGTAAAGTATCAACGGACACCAGATTATATGTAAGAGCTCGCGACGTTTATGGTAACGTTGCATTTACTGACAAGACCGTAAATGTTTATCTTGGTTCCAATTCGAACGAAGGCAGATTTAGTAAGGGAGAAGTTTCAAGCTGGAACTGGACAGTAAATAGCATATCTATTTCTTCGGGTGCAAGTACATCAGATGAATTATATTATAAGGATACAAAATCAGGAACACCGCTTATTACCGCTGCGGAAGAACCGGATCAGTATGATTATGATATTGCCAATGCTACAAAACAGGTTACAATTACACCTAATGTTGCTAAAGACTTCTCGATTGAAAAACAGTTAGACAGCGTGTATGTTAATACTGATGCCGAAGTAAGAATAGTAGCGCGTGACGACTTTGGTAACGTTTGCACAGGCGATCCGATTAACGGTAATTATTATGTAGGTATCGCATCTATCGGTGTTTCCGGCCACGGATTCTCTTCGCCAAATAAAGCCACATTTACTACTGCGGATGCCGGGATAAAACCTGTTATGATTAAATCGCTTTATGTAGAAACATTGACAATCGATGCAACCGATTATAATACCAATAGACCGGATATAATTACCGGATGGACGGGTAATCCGGGTAATATAGCCTGGTCTTCACAGGATCTCGTCACAAAAGGTGCAATGTTCTCACCCACTGACTGGGCACCTGAACCAAAGGCAAGTAACGCGACAAAGGCATCTTTAGGAATACCGGAAGCATTATATCAGGGTGATGGTTACCGCAATGCTTCTCCTGCACCTATAGAAATGGCACGTATTACATTGAGTATAGTCGGCTCTACAGAAGCAGCAAGGTTTGATTGGCAAAAGTTGAGGGTAACCAAATCAACCAGTTCAACCGGAGCATATAGCGATATAACTGAGATTGCACTTTATAAAGATACAAACGGTAACTCTGTATTTGACGGTGAGGTAAGCCTCGGATTTGCGCCGTTAGACACATTTATAACATCCGGAACGTTTAACGCAAATAATAATCCGCCGGATTGCATACTTGATTTTTCAGGTAGTAATATGCAGACAATCTATTCAGTTCCAACTAACTATTTTATCTGTGTAAGAGTTCCTATTACTGCCCAGAAAGGTAAAACTATCGGCTTAAGAGTTCTGGATACCGAATATCTTACAAGGACGCTTGATTCTGCAAAACTTGCAGCCAATAACTTCCCGTTCTTTACATTTGATTCAGAAATCAGAACTAATCCACCTGTGGTTTCTATACAGGCAACTGATATAGCGGCATGGTACGAAATTGGTGCATATGCACAGTATCCGACTGTTGCTCAGGGAAAAGAAAATGTCGGTTTCATTAAATTTGGCGCATGGACTAATGAGTTTACCGCGACCCTCAGAAAAGTAAGGGTTTCTGCTACCGGATTGGGTGCTGCTGACCGCTTGGCACAGAACATTCCTGAATTGAAAATATATACTGACTTATATGCTACTCATGACGGTATATTTAAACCAAGCGAAGACCGGTTACTTTCAACTGTTCAGTTCTCAACGGAAACTGCTACATGGATAAACGTAGCAGACGATCCTGTTACAAATGATAACAATCCCAATACAATTGATGATGTTGAAGACCTCATTTCTCCGACAACAAGATGGTATTATATTGCGTATAAGGTTGGTGACAACGCCCAGATAGGCGATACAATAGGAGCAAAGATACCTATTGACGGTTTCCAGATTACAGGCGGAGATTTAGGAACTCACAGAGACTTCCAATCCTCGGAACCCTCGATAACTTCGACAGTTGATACCGTATATATTGTTCCGAGGACATCGGAAGGTATTCCGCCGGAAAATGTTGTGCAGGGAAATAAAAACAGAGCAATAGGCGCATTTAAATTATACACAGATGATAACGCCGCTATTTGGAAAAATCTAAAATTAAAGAGGGTTGGAAACGGTAATGATTCTGATGTCAGTGCAGTAAAGATTTGGTATGATGTCAATAATGACGGATTATTTGATTCTACTACTGATCAGTTGGTATCAAACAGCAGGACGTTCGGCCAGCCGCCGGATACACAGAATGAAGTTAACCTTACGATTTATGGTCCGTTTGAAGGCCAGGAAATTCAAAAAGCAAATCAATTACAAAAGACATATTTTGTAACATTCGACTTTTCGTATTTTGCAGGTGTAGGTCCGACAACACCCGGTTTTATTTTAGAAACCACAAATTACATTGGTGTATTGACACCGGATAGAGTTACAGCATTTAACTCGATCCCGCCGTTTGAAAGAAAAATTGCAGGTTCTATTATGGAATATTCAGACGAGATTACTATTGATCCGCTGTCACAATGTCCTGCAACACTAATGCAGGGAACAACCAATGTTTCAATGATGAGATTCAAAATGACAACGGAACATTCATGGGCGCCATGGACAGCTACAAAAGTTAAACGTCTCGGAACTTCAAGAGATTCAGACATAGATGCGGTAAAGATAGCAAAAGATAACGGTGACGGCGTATTTAATGCGGATAAAGACGTTATTATCGGCAGCGGCACATTCGGCAATTACGGTATACCCGGTGAGACATATATTAGATTCTCTTCATGGCCTGTAAATTATACCCAGGTAGTTTCAACTTATACCCAGTTCTTCTATATCGTTTATGATATCTCGGATTTATCTATTCCTGATTTCTATATAGGTGCCGGTTTTGAATGTATAGATTCAACAAATTCGGTATTGGCTACACAGTCATTTTCTATAACTGCTCCTAATACTATGGGTACTGATAATTTGCCTGCGAGGTCTTCACTTGCGTTAATTGTACCTACACCGCGTGTTGTTACCGTTGTTCCAACGGACTTGTCTAAGACCGCCTGTGCTCTTGCAAGTTCAATAAATACGTCTGATACCAATCTGCCTATAGAGCCAGCTAATACGGGTGCTGCAACGTTTGATCCCCATGGTTATGAGGGCAGGAGGGTATTGATTGATAATGAAGTTATTTATTATACAGGAGTTTCAACAGGACTGCCTTACAATTATTTGTTGGATTGCTCAAGGGGTGATCCTAACCTTGCCAATACAGCAAGAGCAGGACATGCAAATAATTCTACTGTCTGGAAAACAATGATTCAATCGGAACAGAATATTCCAATGATAATGTTTAAAGCATATTGTGATGGTTATAATGTAAAATGGTCTCAACTTGTATTAAGAAGAGAAACACTAATCGGCGGTGATGTTCTGGATTCGGATGTTATTGAAATAAAGGTATGGCGGGATGCTGACGGATTAAACAGAGGAATGTTCTCAGCCGACGACGTTATGATATCAACCGGAGCATTTTATCCATATAAGTTCGGGACACCCGGTAAAGGTAATTTAGGGGCAGAGGGTATGGCTTATATCGACTTGGATGACCCTGAATATAAAAATACATATGTACCCGGAGTCCCCGGCAGTTTCGCGTTAATTACAACCACACCTACATACTACTTTGTAACATTTAGTATTTCTGAATCAGCAAGAGAAAATGATTCAATAGGATGCTCATTATTCCGCATGGATGTTAACGATCCCAACTCTGTTTCACAAGCAAACTTCCCGATAAAATCAGCCACACCTATTATAAAACCTACAAGAGATGCTATGGAAGTTCGTTATGAGGACCGTGTTAGGAAAACTGTCTTGCAGTCAACAACCGATTATGCTGTGTTAGCGCTTGACTTGAGAACAGATAAAAGAGAATCGGTATGGAAAGGCCTTAAACTCAAAAAGACAGGCACAGCCATAGATTCAGATGTATATTCTATAAATATTTATAAAGACACAAACTTCTCCAATGATCTTGAACGTGAATTTGATGAAAAGATAACTCTTGGTACTGATAAATTTGTTGAAGGTACATCAATAATTAATCTATCTGAAAATAAATATCAGATAATACACTCGTACGAATATGAGGTATTAAAGCAATCTGTAGATCCTAAGTGGAATCAGAGATACTTTATCACATTAGACATAAATCCGACAGCAACGGTTGACAACTATTTAGGAGTTATAATTGAAAACACAACAGATTTCATTGTGGTTGATCCTGATTATGTTGAATTTAAGGGTTTACCGGCTGAGCCGCAAAGTGGTTATTCTACTATCACGGATTTCCCTGACGAGGTAACCTGTGAAATTTACGATATTGCGCCGCCGTCAGTTATTCAGGGAGACACAAATGTTCCTATGCTTTGGATTAAAATGAAGACAGATGTATCAGAAGCTACTTGGAAAGCTATTTTGATAGACAGGATTCCTAAAATGCAGGAAGCACAGCAGGGAGCAGGCGGAGGAGCAAATAGAGATATTAGATATATAAAAATTTACAGAGATGCTAACTTAAACGGCAAGTTGGAAATTGGCGATGATCCGCTAATATCTTCCGGTACGGACCAGTTCCCGGCTGATGTTGTAGGAAATACCAAATTAATAAGTTTACTAGAATCTCAGAAGATAGGAGCGCTATCCTGGAAATCTTACTTAATTGCGGTTGACGTATCACCTACCGCAATGAGAGAAAATACACTGGGACTATCGCTTGCATCCGAGGCATACTTTGTACTTGACCTTTCACAGAACCGTGCAGATGTGGTAAAGACATTCCCGACATTTGAAACTGTGCCTTCTGCTATAGGCCCTATAAAGGTCACCGCAGCTCCGAAATATCTGATACCGGCAGGACTTACTCAGGGAAAGCAGTATGCGATGATGTCTCTTGGTATGAAAGCACATGTTCATTCAGTCGGCTGGATGGGTATTATCGTAGAACAAATCGGGACATATAATCCTCCGCTTTCAAATGAAGGCGACGGTGACGGCGATATCGCTGAACTTGGACTTTATAAAGATAACGGGAACGGTATTTTCGACGGCAATGAGGTGTTTATATCTTCTGTTGTATATGGAACACCTGATTTTTATAACGGTGTTGCACGGCTTTCTTTCTCAACGCAGACAATAAATACGAACATGACCACGTATTATTTAGTCGCAATGATAGGCAAAATCAATACATCAAATCGTAGTACTGAAGGTGATCAAGTCGGACTACGCATCTCCAACTATGGTAACTTGACAATAAATCCGTATACCGCTATCGCTTCGAGTGATACTGTATATCCGTATTTAACACCTTTAGGTATTGTAAGACATTACTCCAAAGCTTCCGATCCGATTGTATATGTCGACGAGTGGATATCTTCACAGAATGAAGTTAAGGCAGCCTGGATACAAGGGGAATCACCGGAACCATTACAATATCCTGTTATATATAATGAATATGGTGTTTCAACCAAGCCCTGTATTAAAGATGATGATAAACCCGATTTCAGCGGTGACTATCAACGTGTAGAATTATCTACTTATGTTGTTGCGAATATGCCGATGCCTTTTGACCATAATCGTGCTTATTATGTAAGTGTACGTTCAGTTACTTCCGGTGCACAAACAGTTAGAGCTCTGGGTATCGCTTCAAATCCAGGGAATGCAATGTTTAAAGTAGATTTATCGCCGCCTACAATACCCGGTAAACCGGAACCATCTACATATGTAACACGTGTGCCGGCATTAGCATATACCGTTAACTGGAACTTTTCTGCGGACCCTGAATCAGGTGTATTTGGTTACGAAGTTCAGGAGAGAGAAGACAGTAATCCTGTGTGGCAATGGTATGATGTAAACGGCGATGGAATTACAGCAACTCCAAAAGAAACACATACTTTAGCAACAGATATTGTTGCCGGCGGTATCACAAAACTAACGGTATTGGCAAAGAAACCGGGACACTTCTATATATATAGATTAAGGTCTAAGAATAAGGCGGGTGCCTGGTCACAATGGTCTGAAATGTCTGAAGCTGCATCAACAGGATTACCGCCGGAAGTAATAAGTAATGTTTCCAATTATCCGAATCCGTTTGATACAAGAAAAGGCGGGGAAGAGGGCAAAACACACATTACATTTATTTTGAATCAGGATGCCGATGTAACTATAACGTTGTATGACCTGCTTGGCTACAAAGTCATGGAAATGAATTTTGGAAAAGGCACCCCCGGCGGTAAACAAGGACCAAACGACGTTACATGGGAAGGCAAAAACGAACTTGGCGACTTTGTTGGCCGCGGCGGATACATAGCACACATCAAAGCGGTAGGCGATCGCGGTACAAAGACCACTGTCAGAAAGATAGGTGTCATTCATTAAAAAGACAAGTAACGGGTAACGAGTAATAGGTAAAAGGGTAGAAAAGTAACGGGTAAGATATAAGAGTTCGGGAATAGTATTTAATCACTGTAATCAGCAGTTAAAATCACCGTAATCGTTTTTATCAAAATACACCTTGACAAAATTGGAAAAATTCTTTATAATTTTAGTGGTAGAGAAGAAGTAGTATAAGCGATAATAGCAAACCCGTCGGAGATTGTATATTCAGACGGGGGCGCAAAGCCAATATCTATTATCATAAAAGTAGTGGAATTTTTGCTACTTTCTGTGTATAATGGATGCCGGGTTACCGAACAAAAGACACTTGAGATAGATTTAACTAGATGATAACTGGTTATTATATCAGTATTAATCAGTTACTTGTCTGTTTAAATCATGTTTCTTCCCGAGTTCCGGTAACCCCCGACAACTCGGTTTTTTTATGGGCTTTAGCCCATAACCCGCCAAAGATTCCTTGTCCGCCAAAGACTCAGTGGCGGAAGTGGCGGGTAGGCAGTAGGAGTCGAAGGATAATCAAGGATAATCACGAAGGGTTTATGAAAATAAAAATCAACCAGATAGGCAAGTTAACAACTAAAGGTCAAGGTTTACAAAATTTGAGCCTCCGGATTTTATTTTTCATTTTAGTTTTTAACTTATTACCCATTACCCGTTACTCGTTACTTGTCACTTGCCTTTCTGCTGCTGCATCCGGCGGTCAACCGGGACAATTTCTTTCCTGGGGTGCAGGTGCAAGAGCGCTTGCAATGGGAAAAGCATTCACTGCCATATCAGATGATGCCACTGCAACATATTGGAATCCGGCCGGGCTAACTCAATTGGAAAGAAAAGAGTTTGACGGATTATATGCAAAACTATGGTATGATACAACATATAGTTTTATTTCTTATGCACATCCGACAACAAAACTAGGTGTGTTTGGTATTTCACTTGCTTCTCTTACATCTGATAAATTTGAAAAAGTTTCAATTGAAAGAAACGCAGATAACGATGTGGTTGATTTTAAGACCCTTGGATTTTTCAAGGATTCTCAAACAGCGTTCATAGGTTCATATGCAAGGGATATTTCGAAAAATGTTACATTCGGTGCTAATGCGAAATATGTTTCGCACGCAATTGATATTTATAACGTTTCATTTTTAACAACTGATGTCGCGCTTATGTTAAAAGATATTTATCCAAAATTAAAGCTGGCAATTAATATACAAAATTTAATTTCGTTAAAATTAGGGGATACAGACGATGAATTTCCGATTATTTTAAAATTAGGAACAGCATATAAAGCATTAAAGGATAAATTAACGGTTGCGTTGGATATAGATAAAGGCATGAAATCAAATATGAATTATCATCTTGGAGCGGAATACTGGGCAATGGATTATATCGCTGCGAGGTTTGGTTTTGATGTTGGTGATGATGGGATAAGAGAAACAACGGCCGGATTGGGCGGAAAATATAAAGATTATTCGCTTGATTTGGCTATGGCATTTCATGCGCTGGGTTCATCAACAAGAGTTTCAGCAAGCTGGAAGTTTGGCAGGTCTTCTAAGACAGGCAAGTTTGAAGAAATGGCAAAGTATTTCAAAGAAGGTATGGAAGCATATAAGATTGGAGAATATCTTGTTGCGATGGACCGGTTATCTAGAGCATACGGTATAGATCCTACAAATGAAGATCTTGCAAGAGCAATCCCGAGAATTCAGGTAGTTTCCGGCTGGATTGAAGCGGAAAAAGGAACAACCAATGAATCGGAAGCTATAAGAACAGGCATAGCTTATTACATCGAAGGTGATGTAAATAATTCTGTTATGGCGTTGAGACATGCATATTCTTTACAACCGCAACACGAAAAGTTAAGAAGATTATTAAATGATATTGAAAAAGAAGCAGGGCAGGTACTTACACCTATTTCCGGAACGAAACTTACTACAGCTCCTGCGCTTAGTTTGGTTGAGCAGAAACAGGAAAAAGCGAGAGAATTCTTTTCAAAGAAACAGTATGATGCGGCAATCAATGAATGTCAGGAAATACTTATTATTGATCCTAAGAATGTTTTGGCACTCAAGAGGATGGGTTCTTGTTATTATCAGATGGGTTTAAAAGATAAAGCGGTTGCAACATGGAAGAAGGTGCTCGAAATTGACCCGACAGATAAAGATGTTCTGGATATATTAAAAATGTTTGAAGGGGAAAATAAATGAAAATAACCAAGAACCTAAAATTGAGAGTTAAGGGTAGAAGTGTTTTTTTATTATTTATTTTAACTTTTAACCTTTTACCCGTTACTCGTTACTCATTACCCGTCACTTGCCTTTTTGCCGCTGATGAAAACTATCCGTCTATACTTCAGGAAAAAATGAAGATAGAAAAACAGTATGAAACACGGATAGTTGAAATTATTGAAAAAATTGCCGGACCTAATAAAGCGGTTGTTGCAGTAACGGTTGAGTTGCGGCTTGCAAAACAAACAGTATCAGCTTCCAAGAGTGAGGGAAGAGCCGAAAATAGTTCGCCTTTTTCAGGTTCACGGCCGAAGTCAAAAGTATTGCCCGGATTTGAGGAAGAAATATCGGAATCGCAACAGCAACAACAACAAAATAGCGGTGAAGGAAAGGCGACAGGTACTTCTCAAAGAATTGAGCAGACAGTAATACCAACCGTAATCAATTCTATAAAAGTGACAATTTTACTTGCCCAAGGAGTACCGGCAGATAAAGAAACTATAATTAAAGATGCAATTACACAATCCATAGGCGGAGATGTCGGTGATAGAACAAAATTCGATCTTATTATTAAAAAGGCTGCATTTTCATCACAGTCAACCGCTTTCTGGGTACCATTCCTTAAACCATCTGCTTTGATTCCGCTTGTTTTGGGTTTAATATTTTTAATAATTATAATCGGTCCGCTTCAGAGCGTACTTCGCTCGTTTGCTTCAGCTATTGGTGAAGGTAGAAAAGGCGGTGGTGAGTTTACAGTTTTGTCTAAAACCGAATCAAAAGGAGAAACATCCGGTAATGGAGCTGGCGGGGGAAGCGGAGTAGGTGTTGGTGCAGGAGGGAGTGGAGCCGCATCAGTTACGTTAGAAGAAGCAGAAAATAAGAAAAAGAAAAATAAAGAGAAACCATTTGAATATATAAACAAGGAAAATCTAAAAAACCTTCTTTATCTTATACAAGAAGAACCGGCGGAAGCGATTGCTGTTATAGTTACATATCTTGACCCTGAACTTTCTGCATCTATAATTGATGCTGTATCTCCGGAAGTTCAAATGCAGATAGCGCTTTGTTTAGTTAATGTAAGGCTTACATCAGAAGAGGATGTGTATAAAATTCATAATAATATTAAGAAAAAAATTGATTTTCTTGTAGGTGGTATAGACGCATTTATAAAAATTATTGAACAGGTTGATAATAAAGTCCGTTTGGAGATGTTGAGCATGCTTGAAAAACAATCGCCTCGCCTTGCCAGAAGAGTTAAAGAAAGTATTTTTATGTTCGAGGATTTGTCGAAACTTCCCGATCTGACAATTCAGTTTATTATGAGAGAAGTGAAAATGGACCAATTGGCAATCGCTTTAAAAGGTGCCGGTATGGACGAGGTTATGAAAAAAGTTATGGCAAATATGTCTGAAGGCGGACGTGTACTATTAAAAGAAGAGATGGATTTTGGAAGGCCGGCAACCCAGGAACAAATTGAAGAGGTACAGAGGGAAATTGAAAAAACAGTTAAAAAGATGGAAAAAGAAAGAAAGATTGTTATTAAAAAAGCAGAAGAAACAGATAAAACAAAAGGGGTAGAGCTCGAAGGCCGTCTTCAAAAACTCGATATCGGAGAAGAATACAAAAATCAACAACCGCAACAACAGACACAGCAGCAGTCTGCTCAGGCACAGCGTCCAGGTGAATCTCCTCAGAGGGCAATTGAATATTATAATGCGGGTATAACGGCATATTCATCAAGTAAGATTGATGACGCCATTCACTATTTTCAGCGTTCTGTGGAATATAATCAAAATTTCTGGCAAGCCTGGCAATATCTCGGAAGTTGTCTTTATGCTAAAGGGAGAATCGAGGAATCGTTAAAAGCATATGAAAAATCATTATCTATAAATCCGTCAAATACGCAACTTAAGGATTGGCTAGCTTCGGAGAAGCAAAAAAGGATAGCAAAAAGATAAGTAATAGTAACGGGTAACGAGTAACGGGTAATGAGTAAAAGTTTCCGCCACTTAAGCATCGGCGGATCCGCCAACGACTTAGTGGCGGACATAGTTCATAGTTCATAAATGAATAATAAAACCACAATTTTTAAAGTCGTTTTGAACCACTTGAACCCATTGAACTATTTGTGTAGATTTGAACCCTTAATTTTAGAATCTCGGAGGTTAAAATGAACGAAGAAAAAAAAGATAATTTTAACGGGCCATTACCGCCGTTACCGGGTAATATTCCGGAACCGCCAATGCCGGATTTACCTCAAAGTTCGCAAAACGAACCAATGTTAGATTTTAGTCCTGTGCTTCCAGTACAAAATACGTCTACTATTATTCCCAATGTTGATTATGAAACAAAATTCCAGGAGATGGAATTGACGAGAAATAATTTAGTTAAAATGCTGGAAGAGATTCAGAATAACCATGAAAAAGAAAGGCAGATGTGGGAAGAAAGAGCAGCTTTTTTAAACAAGGATTCGCAGTCCTTGCTGGATGATTTTGCTATTCGCCAGTTAAAAGAAGAAGAAGAAAGAACAAAAAGAGAAACGGAAATACAATCAGAAAAGTTGAAGCTTGAGATGTCGCTCAAAGAACTTCAGACAAAATTGGAAGAGGCACGGGAAAAAACATTTTTTCAGGCATTAAAAACAAAAGAGGAAGAAGCCACTGCAATAAAACTTGAAGCTGCTATGAAAGATGTTCAATTAAAAAATGTCCGGGCAAATGCTGAGCGTGAAATAGAAGCAATAAAAATGAAGATGGAGGCGGGTCTTTCTGAAAAACTTGTATCATTGCAGAAACAATACGAAGAAAAACTTACCGATGTTTATTTTAAGTCATCTCAAAAAGAAAAAGAACTTACAGGGAAAATCGAAAATCTCCAATCCGAAAAAGAAGCTCTTCTAAAACAGGCGGAGTTTGAAAAGGACCGTAGTACTAGAGAATATGCAGATAAAATTATTAAAAAACAAAACGAGATCAATCTACTTACTTCGAAGACGGAACACGAGAAAGAAATCTATACCAAAAATATTGCATCACTTCAGAACGAACTTACTTCCGCAAAAGCAAAATTGCTTATAGACGTAGCTAATTTAAAATCTGAATATGAAAATAAAATAAATCAATTAAAGACCTCATTTCCCGTAATGGAAGGGAAAATAGAGACTCTAAATTCGCAGATCGAATCAGAGAAAAAAAATACATCTGAGAAAATAAAATATAAAGATGAAGAAATAGCATCTCTTAGAAGACAATTTTCTGAAAGAGAGGAGTTGCTGAAAATAGAATTTGATAAACAAATTACTCAGAATGCGAATGATAAGAATAAAGCCGAATTTGAATTAAGACAGCTAATTGAAAAAACAAGGGAAGAATACAGCCGAAAAATAAACACTGTCCAAAACGAAAAAAAAGCTCTCGAATACGATATTGTTTTAAAAAATGCGCAATATGAAAAAGTTCTGAGAGAGAAAGTTGAGGAATTAAGGAAGGAATATGAAAGCAAGATCGGTTTAAAGGATTTACAGCTACAAAAAGTTGAAATAGAATTTAATAATAAAATATCGGAATTAAATGATATCCATCAGAAAAATACTGAAATATTGAAAGAAGATATTAGTCGGCAAAATCATTTATTAATGAGTGAAAAAGCCGGGTTCGAAAAATTAATCTTAGAAAAAAATAATGAGATTGTTTCAATAAAGAATTCTTTGCAGGACGAATTAAGAAAACAAAAGGAGTTCTACGAAGAGTCACTTTTAGAAAAAGAAGAGAAAATATCCGTTGTAACTGCAGATTTTGAAAAAAAAGAAGTAATGCTGCGTTCAGAGTATGAAAAACGGTTAGCAGATGCACTGAATGAAAATGTAAAATTAGAAATGAAATTTAGAAATGAGATAGAAGTTCTTAATAATGAATATACAAAGCGTCTTTCTGTTTCAATTGACGAAAAAAGTAAGATAGAGCATGATTTTAGAAGCCGCATTGATTTTATTGAAAAAGAACACCTTAAGGAGATAGATTTACTTAATGAAAGATATGCACAGGAAAATGATAAACAAAATCAGGAATTTAAACGTAAGTTGGAAGATATTAGTCTTTCTAAAGTAGAATTGGACAAAAATTATCAGATAGCGATTGAAAAAAAGATAAATGAATACGAAAAAAATATTAAAAATAAAGATGAAGAATGGCGTTTGAAAATTGAAAGACTTGAATATGAGTATAATATAAAAAATAAAGAGCATGATGCAGAAAAATTACAATTTGAAAAAAAGATTTTGGATATTACGAAAGATTATCAGGAAAGAAAAGCCGAGCTTGAAAAGAATTTTAAGGAGAAGGATGATTTATTAAAAATAAAATTAAGTGAGCTTGAAAAAAATTACCAGAATAAGATAGCACAGGTTGAATCGGAAAAGAAAGCTTTGGAATTGGAAATCCAGAAAAAGCTGGAAAACATAAATTATGATTGGTCAAGGAAATTACAGGAAGAAAAAGCACAGCTTGAACAAAAGATAGCAGGTCTTTCTTCCGAACTTTTATCAAGAAATAAACAGTGGAATGAGGATGGTGAAAAATATAAAACGCTGATTTCGAATAAAGAACAGGAATTAATTTTGCTTAAAAGTAATTATGAAAATAGAATTTCAGAAATGACGAAGAGCGAGAACAATTTAAAAACGATGATTGACAGATTATCAAATGACTTGCTTAATGAACGCGAACGATTTTCAAGAGAGCTTGCTAATAAAGTAAATGAATTTGAAAAAGAGAAAATTAGCATTAAAAAGCAAGGTGAAGCGGAAAATAGCAGTATTGAAAAAACTCATAGTGCGGAAATAAGATCTATTGGTTTAGCAGGAGAAGAAAAATTAATAGATTTAAGGAGTCAGATAGTATTGTTAAAAAAGGAATCGGAAGCGATTAGGAATAAGTGGCTGGAAGAAAAAAAGGAATGGATGGATACGACAGCCAGGACAAATGATTATACATCAGATGAAACAAAGAAAATTTTGCTTAAAAAAGCGGAGTTGGAAGCCTTGGAGTATAAATTAAAAACTAATGAAAAGACACTGGAAGCTCGTATTGAAACAGAGAAACGAAAATTTGATGAGATGATTGAAGTTAAAAATAGGCAAATAGATTCTTTAAAAGAACAGATGTCGGAAAATGAAGAAGAAATGCAGGAAAGAGTGAAAGAAATAATGCGGGATAAAGCTGCCGATAAGGAAACATTAGTAAATAAAGAAAAGGAAATGCAAGAAAGAATGAAAGAGATAACGCAGAATAATACTATTGATAAAAAAACATTAGCAGAAAAAGAAAAGGAAATTGAGAAGTTGAGAAATAACTCGAAACAGTTAGAATCTATCAAGGAACAGCTTGGTAGGGATATTGTTTCAATTACATCAGAAATTAAGAAAAAGGATGAAAAAATAAATTTTCTTCAGCAAGATATGGAATTACGATTAAAATTTCAAAAGGAAGATATAGAAACTCAGTTTTCAAAAAAATTAAGAGATATCGAAAACAAATATAAACAAGAAAAAGATAGCATTGAAAAGATACTTTCCGAAGCTAATAAACAACATTTTGAAGAAATAAAAAAGTTGGAAGGAGAAATAGAAATATCTAAAAATATTTCTTTATCCAGTGATAAATTAAATGAGTTAAAGCCGGTTATTGAAGAGATTTCTAAATCTGAAAAAAGTAAAGATTCTATTTTAACTAAGTTTTGGGATTGGCTAAATTCGCCGGTATAAGGAATATGTTAAAAAAAATTATTATTAATATTAAGAAATATATGAAATATAGTTTTAAAGCTGCGTTTGTTTTTTTATTAATATTTGTTATATTTAGAGTATCTTTTATTTATTCTGCCGAGCCGTCACCGCCACAGTATCCCGCCGGGATATCCGATTTAACTGCTTTGACAGGTGTTTATGAGGGAGATGTTATACTGACTTGGACCGCACCAGGCGATGATGGTAGTAAAGCCGACCCGCCGGTCTCAGGATATTCTATAAGATATTATGAGGGTCAAATTACCAGAACAGGTTATAATGATTATGAAAAAGTTAAAATTTATAATAGCATATGGACAGATTTTGTTGCCGGGGGCAGCGTTGAGACAAGAGTATTAACCGGACTTAGCGAATATTGTGGAAGAAAACTATATTTTGCACTCAAAGGTTATGATGAAGTACCAAACTATGGGATATGGAATTCATCTTCTGATGTTGGGGGATTAGAAATAAATTTATATAATTCCTGCATAGTGAAATTGATACCGCCTTCCCCGGTTAATAATTTAACCGTTTCAGCGGGTTATAAGAATGCAATTCTTTCCTGGACTTCACCCGGAGATGACGGTAATTCCGGAAATATAATAAACGGTGCAATAGAAATTAGGTGTTCACCAACAAATCCGATAACAAGCGAAACAGATTGGAACAGCGTTTCTTCAGGTTATCCTTATAGGGCGGTGGTTTCATCTTCTATGATTGCCGGTTCATTACAAAGATATACTCTAACAGGATTAGCTATAGGTTCTACTTATTATTTTGCTATAAAAATTAAAGATGAAAATGAGTCAGGTTGGTCTAATATTGATATTACTATACCCAAACCGGTAAGCTCTCCGATTAATGCCCCTCCGGTTGCATTTGGACTTTCTTCTCCTGCCAATAGTATTATTTCTGCTACAGAAAAACCATCTTTTAGTTGGGAAAATTCCACCGATCCCGATAATTCTGGAATTTATTCATATGGACTTCAGATTTCTGAGTATAGTAATTTTTCTTCTTTTGTGCAGGCGCCCATAGGCATTGCATATTCTTCATATACTCTGATTGAAGCGATACCTGATGATAAAACATATTATTGGCGTGCCAAAGCGATAGATGTAGATGGAGGGGTGACATATTCAAATGAAAGCAGAATTCTATATGTGAACACTTCTAATGCATCTCCGGTAAATTTTAGTCTTACATCACCCAAGAACGAAACCGTTTTAAAAAAACCTACATTCGTATGGTCGGCATCGCAAGATCCGGATCCGCCGTGGACTGTTAAATATACTATATATTATTCTACTTATTCAGATTTCGCTTCATATCAAACAATAACTAATTTAAGCACTACGACTTATACGTTTATTTCCAATCTGACTGAAAATACAACATATTACTGGAAAGTTGCAGCATCAGATGAATATATTGTCCCATCAAGCATATTTTCAACTGAAATTTATTCTTTTTATGTAAGGCCGGTATTGCCGGCTGCTCCTGCAGGTATAAAAATGACGAATAATTCTATTACATGGGATTCTGTTTTATTGGATGAAGACGGCGTATCAATTACTGATTTTTCAAAATACAAAATATACCGTTCTAGTGATATAAAAATCCTAGGCACATCCGGGACGTTTGCCGAAGATACTACCCAGAATTCGACCCTTGCTATAAGCGGTTATTGGACCGCCATCAGAGCTGTTGATGTTTATGGAAATGAAAGTGCAAATTCAATGTCAATAAATCCAGATGAAACCAAACAAATAATGATTTCAAATACCAGGGATTTGATTATAGAAATTCCAACCGAAGCACAGATTTCACTAACAGGTAAAATCATATCTATTTCTAAATCCGGAAATATTTATGATATAAAGCCGCTTAATATAAGCAATATGAATGAAATTTACAATTTTGAATTTTCATCACCAGTAAAAATTACTTTTGAAACAAATGGTGATTGCGTTTATTGGTTTAATGGAATAGAATATGTTGCGCTAGGGGGTAGAATTGGTAACAGCATAACAGTTCAAACAAAGAAACTTGGTAGATTTTATACCGGAAGTATAGGTTCATATAAACTTAAACTTGTTTCTTCGTTCCCTACTAAAATATTTACGCCCAATGGTGACGGTATTAATGATGAGATAAATCTAACATTTTCGGGTATTACAGAAGAAAGTATAAATGCACAAATTTTTGATATGTCCGGTAAAAAAGTCTCGGATATGACACAAAGAGATTTTTCCTGGTTTTTATGGGACGGTAAAGATTCAGACGGTAAAGTAGTATTACCGGGTATTTATATTTATCAGGTAAAAAATGGAAAATATACCGCAAATGGAACGGTCGTGGTAGCGAGGTAGGAACCAAGTTAAAATTAAAAGTTAAAAGTTAAAATTGTGGTATTTGAGAATTTATGAAGAGAAAATATATTATATTATTTAGCTTAATGCTTATCATAACACCTAATTTGTATTCGGCGTTTGAAAATACATTTTCAGGCGCTCGTCCGTATGGAATGGGGAATGCCTATACGGGGCTTTCTGATGATATCCAGGGTATTTTTTATAATCCTGCGGGTTTATCACAAGTAAGGCATAGCGAATTAATTACATACTACGGTAAACCTTTTATGGGATTAGATGATAAAAGCAATCTTTCGGAAGGATTTGTCGGTTATTTACGTCCGTTAAGGGGGAGGGAATCTCTTGCGTTTTCAGTAAGTGATTTTAGGCTTATGTCTGCATACACTGAAAATACTGCTTCGCTAAGTTACGCAAAAGATATTTCAAGAGTAATTTCGCTGGGTGCTAATATAAAGATTCTGAAAATAATGTATGGAAGTGATGCGTACACAGCAATAGATCCTGTTTTCACAAGAACATCCAGAACCTCATTTTCAAGCGACGTTGGAATGTTTATTAAAATGACAAATAGAATTTCAGCAGGAATTGCTGCTTTTAATCTAAACGAACCGAATATAGGAATCTATGAAATGGTATCTCTTCCGATAAGAATGCGAATAGGTCTGAGTACCCGTGCAAAATTTGGTTCGATATGTTTAGATATTGAGAAACAAAAGAAAAAAGACATTAAATTTTTTGCCGGTGCCGAAAAAGCATTTTTCAAAGATAGGTTTTTTATAAGAGAAGGTGTTGAATATGCAAAAGACTCCCTGGGGGTATCATTAGGGCTTTCATTCTTGCCGGATCCGTTAAAAATTGATTATGCTTTTCAATTACCTTTAATGGGAATTAGAGATGTTTTTGGTAGTCATCGTCTTTCGGTTGTTTTTATGTTTGGCAAGGAGCTTAACGATCCGTATACGGCAGATTTGGAAGATAAGATTGCCAACTTAGAAAAGGAAAAACAGGAACTACAAAAGAACTTAAAAGTTTCAGAAGAACAGCTTTCCACAACATCTACCGAAGCAGAAAAAACTAAAACTCAGCTTGATGAGATACAGAAACAAAAAGAACAGCTAGAAATAGAAAAAAGAAGGTTGGAATACCGCCCGCCTGCAAAAAGAATTATTTATCATACAGTCGAAAAAGGTGATACCCTGAATTCAATTTCACAGAAATATTACAATACACCGGACAGATGGCAGGAAATATATAATTCTAATAAAAGTAAAATTGAAAGAGGAATGCCTGTCGTGGGCACAAAACTTTTAATACCGTAAAATAAGGGGGAAACCCCGTTAGAGATGCGTTTTTAAGCTATACATATTATTGAAATAATAAGAGAGATATTGAACTTTGGAGATATTTTTGATGACCACGGAAGCATTTAAGAAAACGCTTCCTATCTCTAACGGGGTAAACTTATGAAATCATTAACTGATTATTGGAGAGCTAAATTTGTAGAATTGCAGCATCTATTTAATGATGATAAAAAGAAAAGCAATTTAGAAAAAAAAGAATTGAAAGACAAAATATTTGAACATACCGCCACGATTAAAGAGCTTCAGGCTAAGATAGAAGAGCTTGAAAAAAATATATCAGAAACAAATAAAAAAATAGAAATAAAAGAAGAAGAAAAAAAATCTCTGATAATACAAACTGTCAATGAAATAGAATCAGTAAGACAGGAGAGTATCGAAAATGTTTCTATTGTTGAAAACAAAAAAAATAACGAAGAAATAATACTTATTTCTGAGTTTGTAAGGTTTCTGAGAAAAGATATCGGAAATGTGGAAGGGCTTACAAGGGTGCTATCTGAAATATGTAAAGGAAAAAAAGCTAAAATTATTCTTAACACTATTATTGAACATACGGAATGGATGTCGAAACTAGCCGATGAACTTTCCTGGTTTTCTGAACCGGTAAAAAAAGAGGACGGTACTATTAATCCGGATGTTCTTTTTGATGAGGTAATTTCTGAATTCGAGGAAATATTATTTGAGAGGAATATCAAAATATCAAAAAGTGCTGTTGAAGGTATTCCTGAAGTAGCAATTTCCAAAGATCATTTAAAGATTATTTTCACTGAAGTAATCAGAAATTCTTTTGATGCAATGCCAAAAGGCGGTTTAATTAATATTAAAATAAATTTTTCGGATAAAAATATTTTAGTTGAAGTTTCAGATACAGGACGTGGGATTCCGGTTCATTTGATGCCTAAAGTAGCGAGACCATTTTTTTCCACCAAGAAAAAAAATGGTTTTGGTTTCGGTCTAACAAGGACACGCAGAATATTGGATGTGTATAACTGTCAATTCGATATTTCTAGTGAAGAAGACATAGGGACAACGGTTAAAATCAGTTTACCCCGTTAGAGATGGGTTGATGAGTTATACATATTATTGAAATAATAAGAGGGATATTGAACTTTGGAAATACTTTTAATTACCACGGAAGCATAAATGCTTCCTATCTCTAACGGGGCATGCCCCGGTAAATTTAAAAACAGCTAACGAGTAAAAAGTAAAATAAGTTCAGAGTTTATAGTTTGTAGTATTTGTAGTTGCCGAGCTTGCTCGGTGAATTAATAAATATAAACCACAATTTTTTCCGCCACTGAGACTCTGGCGGGCAAGAACGACTTAGTGGCGGAAACTTTTAACTTGATTTTAAAAATATGGATAAGATAAAAAATACAAATAAACATTATTATACCGCAAAAGCATATGCGATAGCAGGCATGTATGAGGAAGCAATTGCCGAATTCAGCAGAGCATTAAAATTTTCAAATGAATTTGCCAATATTCATTATGATTTAGCAAGAACCTATGAAAAAATAAAACTTTATGGCAACGCCGCACGTGAATACAAAATTGCGTTGGATATCAATCCTCATTACGTTGATGCAAAAGAAGCATTAAAAGAGCTTATAGCAGGCAACCATGACAAAAAATTAGAAGTGAAAAAACATATTCCATTAAAAAAGTTATTAAAATATTCGCTGGCCGGATTTTCAGCTATTTTATTTATTATTTTAGCGATAGTTTTTTATAACCCGCCAAAACCGGCTATTTCATATTATTCAACGCCATCACTTCATCCTTCAGGTATTACTATTTCTGACAATGAAATTTGGATTTGTGACTGGTTTTCACAGACTTTATATAAACATAAATTGGATTCCTTTTTAACGCTTATAAAATCACAAAAACTTACAGACATTCATCCCTCGAGTATTGCTTCCGGTAAAAAGGTTTTATGGGTTTGTGATGCATTTTCAAGAAAAATTTTTCAACTGGACAAAAATTCATTAAAAGTAATCGGGAGCTTTCAAAGCCCCGGCACAAATCCATCAGCAATATTTGATTCCGATAAATTCCTTTGGACATGCGACTCTGTTGAAGATAAAATTTATAAACATAAAAAAGATAAGGATCTGACCGTACTATATTCAGCGTCTGTTTCAAATCCCAATGCAGTAGGTCTTTATATCAGGGGAAAAAATGTTTTTATTGCCGATGCAGACACTGATAAAGTGCATAGATATTTTTTAGATGAAAAGAACAAAAAAATTAGCCAGATTTCCACATATGAAATACCCGCCTTCGGTTCTAATTCTGTTCAATCTAGGAAAATCTCAGGACTGAGCATGACAACGGATAATCTTTTCCTTACCTCAGAAGGTACCGGTGAAGTTTACAAGGTACCCTTCGAAATGTTAAAAAGCAAATAGAAGAATTAATAGAGTTTTAGGGTTTGTAGCGTTCTTAGGGTTAAAACTCAATAACTCTATAACCCTATAACGCGTTTTTATATTGACTTTTTAATAGTTTTTTGTATAATTTCTCATTACCGCCCCCATGGACTAGCGGTTAGGTCACCACCCTTTCAAGGTGGTAGCGCCAGTTCAACTCTGGCTGGGGGCATATGAATCAACTTATAACCGATAACCTATAATTTATAATCTTTTTGTTATAAGTTATAAGCCATTAGTTATAGGTTGTTTCAGACTGGGCGATTAACTCAGCGGGAGAGTGCCACCCTTACAAGGTGGAAGCCACAGGTTCAATCCCTGTATCGCCCATTTTATAGAGGCAAGTTAAAATAAAAAGTATAAATAAAAATTGAGACAAAAGAGTCAAGTTAAAGACTTTTCCTGAAATAAGATTCGAAGAAAAATAATATAAATCAAAAATAAAGACATAAAGACTTTATTTTAATTTTAATTTTAACTTTTTATTGTCTCTTTTGGTGACGTGGTGTAGCTTGGTTTAATCCCGATTCATCGGGATCAAGGCAGAATGGAAGGTAAGTTTTTTGTATATATATTACAAAGTGAATCAGATGGGACATATTATGTGGGTTATTCAGGTAATCCCGAAAAACGCTTATTGATACATAATTCTAGTGTTGATAGTTGGTCTAGTAGAAAAAAGCCGTGGAGAATAATATATAAAGAGGAGTTCACAAATAGAAGTGATGCTATAATTAGAGAAAAAGAAATAAAGCGGCAAAAAAGCAGAAAGTTCATTGAGAAATTAATTTTATCAATTGGGGACGTGGTGTAGCTTGGTTTAACATGCTGCCCTGTCAAGGCAGAGATCGCGGGTTCAAATCCCGTCGTCCCCGAGTAAAATATTTTGTAAAAATTTACGAGGTGTAGCTTGGTTTAATCCCGATTCATCGGGATCAAGGCAGAGATCGCGGGTTCAAATCCCGTCGTCCCCGAGTAAATTTTTAAAATTATGGCAGAACAATAGAAAATTGAAAATAGATCGCAATTGAAAATTTTTCTTTTTCTATTCTCTAATTTCAATTGCTCTATAATTTTTGTTTCACAAAAATTATGCGGGTGTAGTTCAATGGTAGAACACTAGCCTTCCAAGCTGGATACGTGGGTTCGATTCCCATCACCCGCTTATAAATTTTTCGTTAATACTCAAAATTTAAGTAATTTGTAATTAGTATTTAGTAATTAGCGCAAGGTGTTAATTTTATAAAGTTAAACGAAAAATTTATCCCTAACTACTAATTACTCACACTAAATACAGGTTTAAGTTATTTATAATTGCTTTTATGTTCGAGATGATAAGTGAAAAACTCAAATTGTTGTAGAGATCTTGCCCGGATTTAAAGGGCTTTTTTTATGAACAAAAACATTTTACCTCTTATAAATACTGAACAAGAACTTGAAGAAATTTTATCAAGGCCATCGCCAGAAACAGTTAAAACTATTTCAAAGCTAAAAGGCGATATAATCATCCTTGGTATATCAGGTAAAATGGGTCCTACATTAGCAAAACTGGTTAAGAGGGCAATAAATGAAGCGGGAGTAAACAAAAAAGTTATCGGTGTCGCAAGATTTTCTTCTCCGGAATCTAAAAAAGATTTAGAAAAATCCGGTATAGAGACGATTACCTGTGACTTACTGGACGAAGAAGCTGTCAATAAACTGCCGGATGTGCCGAATGTTGTATTCATGGCCGGAATGAAGTTTGGTTCAACAGGCAACGAATCATTAACCTGGGCTATAAACTGTTATTTACCCGCGATTATTGCAAAAAAATATAGAAATTCCAAAATAATTGCTTTTTCTACTGGCAATGTATATACAATGATGCCGTTTAATTCAAAAGGTTCAAAAGAAACAGACACCCCAGGTCCTAACGGTGAATATGCACAATCTTGTTTAGGCAGAGAAAGGATATTTCAATATTTTTCATCTAAATATAAAACTCCGGTTGTTTTGATAAGATTAAATTATGCAAATGAATTAAGATACGGTGTTCTATTGGATATTGCCCAAAAAGTGTATAATAAAAAAGTTATAGATTTAAGTATGGGTTATGCAAATATTATCTGGCAGGGAGATGCGAATAATATTACAGTACAGTCGTTTGATATTTGCAAGAGTCCTGCAAATGTTCTAAATATGACAGGTGCCGAAATTTTATCTGTAAGATATTTGGCAAACCGTTTCGGAAAAATCTTTAACAGAAAACCTGTTTTTAAAGGCAAAGAATCTAAAACCGCATTGTTAAGCAACACGGAAAAATGCCGGAAATTATTTGGACCTGCAAAAATATCTGTAGAACAAATGATTCAATGGGTAGCACACTGGGTTAGAATTGAAGGAACGACAATAAATAAACCGACACATTTTCAAAATAGGGATGGAAAATTCTAAATGAAGAAATCAAATGAAATTTTAAAATTATTAAAAGAAGGGCTGGTTATTCCTGCCCATCCATTAGCATTAAATAAAAACAGAAAATTAAACGAAAAAAGACAGAAAGCACTGACTCGCTATTATATTTCAGCAGGTGCCGGCGGTGTAGCTGTTGGTGTCCATACCACTCAATTTGAAATTCACGAAGAAAAAGTCGGGTTATATAAACCGGTGCTTGAATTAGCTTCTGTAACTGTAAATGAGTTTAACAGAAAATTAATCAAAGTTGCAGGTATCTGCGGGAAAACAAAACAGGCGGTTTCTGAAGCAAATCTTGCCAACAACCTTGGGTATCATGCGGGTTTATTGTCACTATCAGCATTTAAAAATGAAACAACCAATGAAATAATTGAACATTGCAAAAAAGTTGCGGAAATAATTCCTATTTTTGGATTTTACCTTCAGCCAAGTGTAGGCGGTAGAATACTTGATTTTAACTTTTGGACCCGTTTTTTACAAATACAAAATGTAATTGCAATAAAAATGGCGCCATTTAACAGATATCAGACAATAGACGTAGTCCGTGCAGTAGCAGAAACAAATAGAACCGATATTGTTTTATATACCGGTAATGATGATAACATTGTAAATGACCTTATAACCACTTATGAGTTCAAAGGGAAAAAAATAAGAATTGTTGGCGGTTTATTGGGGCATTGGGCCTTTTGGACAAAAAAAGCAGTAGAACTTTTAAAAGAAACAAAAAGAGTCAAAACATCCGATAAATTTATTCCTTCGAAATTAATTACAAAAGGCATTCAAATAACAGATTCAAATTCTACGGTATTTGATGTTGCTAATAAATTTAAAGGTTGTATTCCTGGAATTCACGAGATTTTAAGGCGTCAGGGTTTACTTTCAGGGCGATGGTGCTTAGATAAAAATTTAGATTTATCTCCCGGACAATCAAAAGAAATTGACAGAGTATATAGTTCATATCCGCATCTAAATGATGATGAATTTGTTGCTGAACATCTTGATAGCTGGTTGAAATAATTTATTCTTATTCTATTTAAAAGGGACAGCGCCCAATATTTCAATATTCAATATTGATAAATTTAAAGAAATTTTAATGATATATTATTATTAAAAAATACAAAAATAACTGCAGAATAAATACCTTGTATATATCTAAGTAATTAGTGTAATAAATATATGGGCGCTGTCCCTAATTAAATAAGGAGAAATATCGTGAGTATTATTGAAATTAAAGGACTAAAAAAAGAATATCCTCTGGGTAGCACAACTGTATATGCTTTGCGGGGGATTGACTTACAAGTAAACGAGGGGGATTTTATGAGTATTATCGGACCCTCGGGTAGCGGAAAGACCACTCTTCTTAATGTTATAGGCTGTATTGATTTTGCTACAGAAGGAAGTGTTCAGGTAGGTGGAAGAGAAATAACTTCATTAAAAGATAAAGAGATAACTGATATAAGACTTAATAAAATAGGATTTATATTCCAGACATTCAATCTTATCCCCGTTCTTGATGTTATTGAAAATGTGGAGTTTCCTCTACTTTTAATGAAGAAACAATCGGTATCAGAAATAAGGAAACGGGCAGAAAAACTTATAGATGAGGTTGGTCTAACGGAATACGCAAAACACCGTCCTGCAGAGCTTTCTGGCGGCCAGCGTCAGCGAGTTGCTATTGCAAGGGCGCTTGTAACAAATCCCGATATAGTTCTTGCAGATGAACCGACCGCGAATCTTGACTCAGTAACCGGTGCACAGATTCTTGAGCTCATGAGGGTTATGAATCAAATAGAAAAAACAACATTTATTTTTTCTACACATGATGCAAATGTTTTGAAATATGCAAATAATATAACAAAAATTAAAGATGGTCTTATAGTCAGAGAATAACGGAATTTGTATGAATTTAATGTTTAAAATTGCATGGCGCAACATACTTCGGCATAAAGGAAAAAGCATAGTTATCGGTATTATTTTGTTTATCGGAGCGTTTCTTATGACGATAGGAAACGGTATTATAAGCGGTATGAATGAGGGTATCAATAAAAATATAGTAAACACTTTTATGGGTGATTTAGTTTTGATATCCGATAAGCAAAAGACTGAAAACGTATTTTTTAATTTCATGGGCTCATCTGTAGAGCCCATCAATACATATAAGCAGATAAAAGAAGTTCTTAAAAATCAGGATTATGTGGAAAGATATTTGCCGGTCGGGAAAAACCTTGCGATGATACTGAAAGAAGATGAAAACACGCCTAGTGTAGCATATCTACTAGGTGTCGATTTTACGCAATATCAAAAAATGTTTCCTAATAGTTTCAAAGTAATAGAAGGACGTCTATTAAATCCAGCAGAAAAAGGACTTCTAATGCCGACCCATGTTCGTGACGAACATGTATATACATCTTTAAATATATGGATTATCCCTGAAAACAGCAAACTTGTAAAAGAAAATATGACAAAGGCAGCACTTGAAAATTTTCAGAATATTGCTATTTCTTCAAGTATTGTTCTTATGGGCATGGCAAGTAGTATGAATTCGGCAACCGATGTCAGATTCGAAGTCAAAGGTATAATAAAATATAATGCGCTTAATACTATATTTGGTCATTTCTGCATTACTGATATAGAATCTTACCGTGAATGTCTCGGTTATTTTTCTGCAACGGATTTAGCAGTAGAAATACCGATAGAAGAAAAAAAACTTTTAAATATGGAAAACTCCAATCTCGATTCAATGTTCGGTTCAGAATCTCTAGTTGTTCCAAATATCCAAAATAAAGCAACTGAATTGAAAAAAGCCGACATATCATCGCAAAAAAAGCAAACGGATATTAATATTGAAAACGGTATTTATAATCTAGTTTTTATTAAGCTTAAAGAAGGGATTTCATATAAGACTGCAATAGCAAAACTCAATAATGTTCTTACTGAATCTAATACGGAAGTAAGAGCAATTACATGGAATAGAGCTTCGGGTCCTATCGGCAGTATGGCTATAATAATTAAAGGGGCATTGTTTGTTTTTGTAACTGTGCTTTTTTGTGTAGCGGTTATAATTATTATTAATACGCTTACTATGGCAGCACTTGAAAGAACTTCTGAATTGGGAATGATGCGCGCTATTGGTGCAAGAAAATCGTTTATCGGCGGAATGTTTATCGGTGAGACAGCAATACTTTCCGCGGTCTTCGGCGGTGCGGGTATTATTGTAGGCGTAATAGTTGTCAAACTTATACCGCTATTCAAAATAACTACTTCCAATGATATGGTTCAGCTGCTTTATGGCGGTGATATTTTTCGTCCTGTACTAATGATGCCGGATATAGGTCTAATATTGATACAGTTGATATTTGTAACAGTTATTGCAGCGTTATATCCGGTTGGTGTGGCAAGAAGTATTACACCGCTAGATGCGATAACAAGAGATTAAAATATGAAACTATTAATAATGTTAAGTTTACGTAATCTATTTCGTCAAAAACGAAGAAATATACTTTTAGGAATAGCGATGGCTATGGGTGTAACTATTCTTGTCATTGCAAATTCATTTTCTCACGGTATTTCCGATATAATGTTTAATAAAATCATGCGTTGGGTAACGGGACAAGTTACAATTCGTTTCAATGAAAAAGGCAGAATATCCAGAGAATTGTTCCGCGATAAAGACCGTATAATGACAATAGTTAAAAGTGAACCCGGTGTTGAAGAAGCTGATGAAGGTGTAGGAATGTTCATGCGCGCTATCGGAAACGGGAAATCTGACAATATAATACTTGTCGGGGTGAATACAAAACAGGGTATAAGCGAAAAAACCAGAAAAGAAGTTGAGGAAGCATTCAGATTAATTGAAGGTACTTGGAAAGATCTGGAAAACCCGGCTATAGAAAATCCAGTTATAGTTTCTGAAGAAAAAGCGCGATATTTAAATGTAAAGAAAAACGACGTTATCCGTGTGCGTTTCCGGAACATGTTTGGTCAGGACCAGGCGGCGCGGCTTACAATTGTCGGTATTATGAAAAATGACAATATTTTCATGCAGCCGGTTATTTTTCTTGAACTTGATAAAGCAAAGGAAATATTGGCTTACCGTCCATACGAAACCGGAAGCATAAGCATTACCTTGAAAAATCCGCAGAAAAATGCGCGGATGCTTGCTGACAGGATTCATGACCGTTTAAAACCCGGGCTTGCGGTTATTCACGCAACAATAACGCACGGAAATAAACAGATGGACGCGACTATATTCGGATACAAAAGTGACGATGAAACAAAGAAAAAACTTTTTAAAATGCTTAAATTCACTGATGGAACTCTTGAAAATGTTTTAACAAAAGATGGTGTCATCATTTCTCAACCGCTTGCAAATATTTTAGATGTTTTACCCGGCGATAACATAGAGGTAAGGTACGACAACAAATTTGAAAATAAACAGACCATACTAACATATAAAGTAAATGCAATTTTTAACCCAAGCGACGGTTTAAGTGATAGTACAATTCTTGTAAATGATGAAAAATTTTATGATACCTATTACGAGAATCTGCCTAAAAGTTATACTTTATACCCATCGGTATTGGTTCCCAAGGAGAATGACCCTTGGTATCCAATTCTTGCTCCAGAATGGATACTTTTAAAAAGGACATTAAATACTGACGAAGCAGTAGAAAAATACAGGGAATTAGGAAGAAAAAAGTGGAAGGGTACAGTCGTGGATGTAGCAACTATGTATGAGACCGCAAGTGATATATTGAAACTTGAAGGCGTGTTAAAACTGATAACGCTATCTGCTGTAATGGTTTTGTTTTTTATAATACTTTTAGGTGTTGTAAATACTTTGCGAATGACTATCCGCGAACGCACCCGCGAAATTGGTACGGTGCGTGCTATCGGCATGCAAAAAAACGATGTAAGAAACACATTCATACTTGAAACTTTCTTCCTGACGCTATTTGCATCAATTACCGGCACATTAATCGGATTTGGCGGGATTTGGTTTCTTTCCAGATTAACAATAAATATGCAGGACAATCCGTTAGGGATGCTGCTTGTAAACGGCCATCTTTATTTTCTGCCGACGGTAGCAGGTATAGCAGGTAATATATTGCTGATAATTGTAATTGCGGTAGTAACCGCCTATTTTCCTGCAAGACGTGCGGCGAATCTATCGCCGGCAAAGGCACTTGGACATTTTGAGTAAAAACATCCTTTAGGAAAAGGATGTTTGATTACACAGATTGGAAAATAGATTGCACAGATTAGAGCCCAACCCTTTTAATTGAATCCCTGCCTGTCGGCAGGCAGGTGTGTAATCAGATTCTATAAGGAGTTTAACTTTGAAAAAAAATATTTTTATTTTATTTGTTATTTTAGTGTTTCCAATGATGGTTTTTGCTGAAAGCCGCGTAATTCCTATTCTTGAAAGCATCGACAAAAATTATAAAATCAAAACTGATGCAAATGCGAACGTAGTAATGACTCAGCAAAAAAAAGATGAAGGCACAAAAATAATTGAGATGGCATATTACCGCAGAGATTCCGACGATTCATTTCTTATTGTTATGAAATCGCCGGAAAACGAAAAAGGGAACGGATACCTGCGTGTAGGCGATAATTTTTGGATGTACCGCATAAACACAAGGACATTCCAGCATATAAACCGCGACGAAAGCATCGGGGGAACTGATGCGCATAGCGGAGATTTTGAAACCCGGAAATTAACAGAACTTTACGGACCCGTACTTGATGTCAACAGCAAAGAGAAAATTTCAGAAGAAATGCTAGGGCAAGTGCCTGTAAATAAATTTGAGGTAAAAGCAAAAGTTAATGATGTTGATTATCCGAAAAAAATCTACTGGACCCGTAGGGATAATAACCTTGTACTTAAAGAAGAATCCTATTCGCTTTCCGGAACATTAATGCAGACGGCATATTTTCTAAAATTTACTATAATTGACGAAAGATATGTGCCGGTTAAGCATATTTATATTGATGAATTTGAAAAAGGCAACAAAACAATAGTGGAAATATCCAACATTTCCACTAAAAAGCTTGACGATAAAATATTTACAAAGGCATATCTAGAGAATTTAAGTAAATAACTTGAGATTGCCGCACCCCTCGATAAACTCGGGGTTCGCAATGACGGCAAAGTGTTGTCATTGCCAGGAAGGTCGCCACAGCGACCGACGAAGCAATCCCGAAGGTTGCGAGCATTAACGCCTGCCCACCTACGATTAAGTGGTGGGAAGCAATCGCTGTTATGTGACTTGAAATAACATGAAAAAATTATTAACGCTATCTATTCTTTTTGTAATTTTGTCAGCGGGAACCGGCTTTTCGGCAGAAGAAATAAATGAAAACGAAATGTTTTCTAATACTAATGTGATTACTCAGGAAGCCAATACAACACCGCAAGCCGAAGAAAAAAAATCAATCGGATTTTCCGGAGAGCTCACTAGTGTAACGGAAGATATAGGAATAAGCACATCCACAAAAGATTTTTTAAATTCGTACATCCTTAGTAATATATTTCTCGATGTTAGGATGAAAAATGACATAAAAGCTTTTGCTAACCTTGAAACAAACTATCAGCCAAAATCAAGAACTACCGAATTTAATCTGCGCGAACTTTTCTTTGATTTTAATTTTGACCGTCACGTATATCTGCGAACCGGAAAACAGGTTCTCCATTGGGGTCGCTGCTATTTATGGAATCCTACAGATTTAATCAATATAGAAAAGAAACCCTTTATACGTAAAATAGGTTACCGTGAAGGTGCATATGGTATGAAACTACACGTACCGTTCGGTACAAAGTATAATATATACGGATTTCTCGATACCGGTAACGCTCCATCACCTGAAAATTTAGGCGGAGCACTGAAATATGAATTCCTCACCGGTAAAACAGAAATGGCATTTTCCGGCTGGGCAAAGAAAACATACAATCCGGTTTTTGGATATGATTTTTCCAGCCGGATAAGCGACATAGATATATTAGGAGAGTTTAGCATTTCAAAAGGCGACAACGTAAATCGAATCAGAGAAAATCAGGGGACACTTGAGATATTCAGAAATAATAAGGACTGGGCACCGCGTTCAAGTATTAATTTTTCTAAAGGATTCAGAATAGGGAATTTCAACGACCGTCTTACTGTATCAACCGAATTTTTTTATAACCAACCGGGATATAAAGAAAACATTTTTAAAGATAATAACATCTACCAATTTAGTGCACCAACAATTTTAAGCAGCGGAACAAAAATGGAATTTTTATTATTGAACAACCTATATGATCCAAATTATCTTTCACGTTATTATAGTGCTATTTTTACCACACTAAGCAGATTTGTAATAAGTGACATGAATTTGAATATGAATTATATTCTTAATATAGATGATGGTTCAGGTATATTATCAACAGGAGTTACCTACAAGAATATCAACGATTTATCTGCCGGATTCCTTGTCAATACTTTCCTTGGTGAAGAAAATGGTGAATACACGTTTTCGAACCTCAAATACGACTTACAATTAACAGCCGGTATCTCTTTTTAAGCAATAAACTCACTTGTTGTAATTTAAAAAAAAATTATTATAATTGTATTTTAAAGCAATCTCATGGGATTGCCGCACCCCTCGATAAACTCGGGGTTCGCAATGACGGCCTGTTGTGTCATTGCGAGGAAGGTCGCCTTGGCGACCAACGAAGCAATCCCGAGGGTTGTGAGCATTATCGCCTGCCCACCTACGATTTCTTGTCCGCCCCCACCACTGAACCGTTGGTGGGCAAGAAAGTTTCAGTGGCGGAAGTGGTGGGAAGCAATCTCGAACTTACGAAGACTTATGCAAAAATCCTATGCGATTTATATAATGACAAATACAAGTAACAATGTTCTTTATACAGGAGTAACAAGTAATTTAAAAAAGCGTATATACGAACATAAAAATAAAATAGTAAAAGGATTTACTGAAAAATATAATATAGATAAACTTGTTTATTATGAAATTTTCGATAGTTCTTTAAATGCAATAATAAGGGAGAAACAGATAAAGGCAGGTTCAAGAAGTAGAAAAATTAAACTAATCGAAGATATGAATAAAAATTGGAAAGATTTATATTGTGAATTATAAGATTGCCGCACCCCTCGATAAACTCGGGGTTCGCAATGACGGCCTGTTGTGTCATTGCGAGGAAGGTCGCCACAGCGACCGACGAAGCAATCCCGAAGGTTGCGAGCATTAACGCCTGCCTACCTACGATTTCTTGTCCGCCCCCACCACTGAACCGTTGGTGGGCAAGAAAGTTTCAGTGGCGGAAGTGGTGGGAAGCAATCTCATCTATAACAAGCTCGGAACAGGCTCCGCAATCTAATGGGATTGCCGCACCCCTCGATAAACTCGGGGTTCGCAATGACGGCAAATACGACTTTTAAACTCTCTATAAAAAATGAAACTATTATAATAAAAAGGGCATCTAAACTATGACCGCAGAAAAGAAAAGAAAAATAGCCAGGGTATTGTCATTTATAGTGATTATTGCCGGTGTTACTGTAATAATAGGCTGGATATTTAATATAGAAATTTTGAAAAGCATTTCTCCGTCATGGGTGTCAATGAAGTTTGACACCGCGATATCTTTTTTATTAAGTGGTATTGTTATTTATAGTATCACTAAGGTACAAGAGGGCGAATTTGATAAGGCACAAATAATTATTTCAATAACCAGCTTAATTATTATTCTTCTTATGGGAATATTATTTTTTTCTACTCTTTTTAGAATTCATACAGGCCTGGAGAATTTATTTATTAGTGAAACAGCAGGCGGAGTTAAAACAGTGGTTCCCGGACGGCCATCAATCCCAACAATGATAAATTTTATATTGATAGCTGTATCAGGTATTTTAAGCATAGGAAATTTAGAAAAAGTTCATAAAAAACTAAAAATTATAGGAATAACAATCGGAATAATCGGCGCATTAGCAGTAATTGGTTATATTATTAATATTTCGTTTCTTTACTATTATATAAAAGGTGTAAATTCGGCGATGGCTTGTCATACAGCTATATTGTTTGTGCTATTAGGAATAGGATTGATATGTCTATAAGAACAAAACTTACTATTATGTTTCTTGCAGTTGCATTGATTCCTACGCTATTTGTAGGTTCTCTAACTTACACTAATTTTAAGCATTCTATAGAGGAACATCATATTGAAGGTTTGCAAAATATTACCTTTTATAAAGCAGAAAGAATAGAAACGTATTTTTACGGATTAAAAACAAATATAGAAACAGCTCAGGGTTTTTATAACATTAAAACAAATTTGCCCGTACTGAACCGGTTTGCTAATAATCCGGCAAAGCAGGAATTTCTTACTGCTAAAAAAACTCTTGATGCGCAATTGCAACATATGCAGAGAGTGTTAGGGTTATCCGATATTATGCTGGTTAATCCCAGTGGTAAAATTGTTTACAAGAGTAACTCTAAAAATTTTAAAAATGATTTTCTAAATCTTCTTCCGGACCCAGAACAAAAGTCCTTCGAAGAAGGAAGTAATAAAGTTTATTTTTCTGATGTTTTCTTAAATAAAGTAAATGATAATAAATTGGTAATGCTGATTACTGCTCCGGCTTATGATTCCGATGGAATTTTTATCGGGGTTATTGTTTTTGAAGTTGATATGGTGCCCATTTTTAAAATTATGCAGGATGTAGCTGGATTAGGTGTTACCGGAGAGATATTATTAGGGAAAAAAGTAGGAAATCAAATAGTATATATTAATCCTCTTAGACACGATCCGGGATCGGTTCTTAATAGAAGCGTAAATATTGGAGGTAAGCTTGGCGGCCCAATTCAAGAAGCTGTGCAGGGCAAAAAAGGAGCAGGGCATCTAATTGACTACCGAGATAAGGAAGTAATTGCGGCATGGCAATATATACCTTCGTTAGATTGGGGAATAGTGGCTAAGATCGATGCCAAAGAAGCATTTATCGATACTACAAATTTAAGGAATTTGACAATTATAATAATGATTATTACTTTAGTTTTGTGCGGTATAATGGCATTTTCTATTGCTCATTCTTTTTCTGAGCCGATTAAAAAACTATCTTATGGTGCAGAGATAATCGGGAGCGGTAATTTAGATTATGAAATCGAAATTAATTTAAAAGATGAAATTGGCCAGCTTTCAAAATCATTAAATAAAATGACTCATGATTTAAAGAATGTGACCGCTTCACGTAATGAATTGAATAAGGAAATAGCCGAACGCAAACAGGTAGAAGAAAAGCTGACAACTTTGTATTCTTCAATGACTGAGGGAGTTGTTATTCACGATATTGTGTATGACGAATCAGGTAAAGCAGTTGATTATATAATAAAAGATACTAATCCCGCATTTAGCTCTATAACGGGTTTAGCAAAAGAAAATGCAATAGGTAAAAAGGCATCGGAACTTTATGCAACAAACCAACCGCCTTATTTAGATATTTATTCGAGAGTTGCTTCTTCAGGTAACCCGGAATCATTTGAAACTTATTTTGCTCCGATGGGAAAGCATTTTAGTATATCCGTTTTTTCTCCGGGTAAAGGAAAATTTGCCACGGTCTTTCAGGATATAACTGAACGAAAGCAGTCAGAAAAATTATTGCAGGAAAGTGAGGAACAACTTGAAAGAGCACAGAAGATAGCACATCTTGGCAGTTGGGAACTGGATCTTATAAACAACCGGTTGATATGGTCAGATGAGGTTTATCGTATTTTTGGTTTGAAACCGCAAGAATTTGCTGCTACATACGAGGCATTTCTTGAGGCAATACATCCTGAAGATCGTTCTATTGTTGATAATGCATATTCCAGTTCTATTCGTGAGGGAAGAGATAACTACGAAATAGAACACCGGGTTATAAATAAATCAACCGGCGAAACTCGGATAGTCCAAGAAAAATGTGAGCATATTAGAGATAAATCAGGTAAAATTATACAGTCAATCGGAATGATACAGGATATCACAGAACGCAGAGAGGCCGAGGATTCTGTTGTTCGTGCTAAAGAAGAATGGGAGAGAACATTTAACAGTGTACCGGATATGATTGCAATTCTTGATGATAAACATCAAATTATCCAGGTAAATGAAGCGATGTCGCGGCGTTTAGGGTTAAAAGCGGAGCAGTGCATAGGTTTACCCTGTTACAAGTGTGTACATGGATTATCAGAACCACCTAATTTTTGTCCCCATTCTCTTACACTGAAGGATGGACACCAGCATATAGAAGAAGTATATGAAAATAAACTTGGAGGTTATTTTTTAGTTAGTACAACCCCGCTATTCGATAAAAAAGGAAAGATGATAGGTGACGTACACGTGGCTCGAGACATAACCGAACTCAAACGGGCTGAATTGGAACTTAAACGCTCTAATGAAAATTTAGAACAATTCGCATATGTTGCATCTCATGATTTACAAGAGCCCTTGAGAATGATGGCAAGTTATTCCGAGCTTTTAGAAAAACGTTATAAAGATAAACTGGATAAAGATGCGAATGAGTTTATAGAGTTTATAGTGGACGGAGCTAAGCGTTTACAGAAGTTAATAAATGACCTGCTGGCATATTCACGTATTGGACGTACAGATAAGTCTGCGGGAGAAGTTGATTGCAATACAATCTTAGGTAAGGTAATTAATAGTATGCATGCATATATGGAAGAAAGCGGAGCGATTATCACTAATGATGAGTTACCGACATTAATTGGCAATGAAAGTAATTTTGTTCAGTTATTTCAGAACCTTATAGGTAACGCAATTAAATTCCGCAAACAAGAACCGCCCCAAGTTCACATAAGCGCTAAGAAAGAAAACAATGAATGGTTATTCTCGGTAAAAGATAATGGAATAGGGATAGAACCGCAGTATAAAGATCGTATTTTTTTGATTTTTCAGCGTCTCCATGCGAGGGTTGAATATCCCGGGACTGGCATAGGGCTTTCGATATGTAAAAAAATTGTCGAAACGTTAGGCGGTAAAATTTGGGTAGAGTCAGAATATGGCAAAGGATCCACGTTTTATTTTACGATTCCTGCAAAGAGCTGATTACTTAAGGAGGATTGAAAAATGAGCAATGAAAATTATGTACAGCCAATTGAGATTTTATTGGTGGAAGATAATCCGGCCGATATACGTCTGACCACTGAGGCGCTTAAAGAGGAGAAGGTTTATAATAAGTTAAATGTTGTTACTGACGGCGTTGAGGCAATGGCATATCTTAATAAAGAAGGTAAATATGCAAAAGCTACACGTCCCGATCTTATTCTATTGGACCTTAATTTACCTAAAAAAGACGGCCGGGAAGTACTTAAAGAGATAAAAACTGATGATAAGCTAAAAAGTATTCCGGTAGTTGTGTTGACTGTATCTAAATCAGATGAAGATATATTGAAATCCTACAATCTGCATGCGAACAGTTACATTACTAAACCGGTAGACCTTACACAGTTTATAAAAGTCGCGAAATCAATTCAGGAATTTTGGCTTACAATAGTTAAACTGCCGCCGAAGACATAATAGTAAAGGTGTAAAAATATGAACACTGATATAAATATTCTTATAGTTGAAGACAATCCCGGTGATTTCAAGTTAGTGTCTGATATGTTAAAGAGACACATAAATCAATCTTTTAAGATTAGTAGTGCAGTTTTGATTAAAGATGCTTTGGAAATATTACAGAAAGAAAAATTTGATGTTATTCTGTTGGATATTAACCTGCCGGATAGCCGCGGTCTTGAGGGACTAGAAAAAATTACCAATCAGTCAAAATCATATCCGGTGATAATGTTAACCGGTCTTGATGATGAAAATTTCGGGATGGAAGCCGTGAAGATGAAAGCATCGGATTATCTGGTTAAAGGGCAAATAACGGAAAATCTCCTGATTCGTAGTATACGGTATGCCATCGAACGCAAACATGGTGAGGAAATGCTGAAAGCAAAAAATTTTGAATTGCTGGAGATAGATAAAAAGAAAACTGAATTTGTTTCAATGGTTGCACACGACTTAAGAACTCCGCTTACATCAATAATGGGATTTGCCGATTCACTTACAAATAGCAAACTGAAGTTGACAGAGGAACAAAAAGTAATTTTTATAGGGTACATACAGGAAGAATCGCGTAGATTAGGCAGATTAATTTCGGATTTTCTTGACATATCCAATATTGAAGAAGGAAAGCTTGAATTGAAAAAGCAAAAAACAGATATTAAACCGATTATTTGTAAGACAATAGATATGTTTAAAATGGATGTAAAAGATATACAATTTAAGATAGAATTTGAGAACGATTTACCCGAAGTTGATATAGATTACGACAGGATAAGACAGGTATTGCAGAATATTATAGGAAACGCAATTAAATATTCACCTGCAAAATCTATTATAAATATTGCTCTTAAAAGAAAATTTAACGAAGTTCAAACTATGATTAGTGACCAAGGACCCGGTATTGCAAATGAAGAGAAATTGAAAATATTTGAGAAATTTTACAGAGTGGATAGTCACATATCAAGATTGGAGTTAGGTACCGGATTGGGGTTGGCTATTTCCAAAGCAATTATTAAAAGACATGGCGGAAGAATATGGGTTGAAGATAATATGCCCACCGGCAGTTGCTTCATTTTCACTTTACCGCTTGACTGAAAACGCGCCAAGCCCCGATGCTTGGCATCGGGGGATCAGAGCGGCAAAGCAATTTTGAGGAAAAAAGTGGTATAATAATGGCATGGGGATA
>Ga0208373_1000535_pt1 | contig 64285 bp, 62 predicted proteins | sample RifOxyC2_FD_184036 | JGI IMG/M metagenome (GOLD analysis project Ga0208373, IMG submission 184036) | Soil microbial communities from Rifle, Colorado - Rifle Oxygen_injection C2 (SPAdes) | ecosystem: Environmental > Terrestrial > Deep subsurface > Rock core/Sediment | place: Rifle, Colorado...
TACTTTCCCATTTTTCGTACAATCAGTACTGCTACAGTATTTGCAAGATATTTCCATAATTCTTCCACTTGGTTTGTTTAACATAATACAAATATAATAAAAATATCTATCTTATGTTAACACTCTCATCTATTTATTATTGCTACAAAATAATTTCATAAAATTTTGTATAAAGGAATAAGAGATTATAATTATTTTTTTTCTCCCATCGCCATTCTAAAATAATTCAGTAATTATGTGTTCCTTTATATTATATATATTCATTTCGCAGCAATCCGGTTTCAATTATTTATCAATTCACAATTAAGCAATAATCGTACTACATACCCATCCTTCATTTTGCATTTTGCATTTTGCATTTTACATTTTTCATTTTACACTCAACACCCAACACCCAACACTTACAATTTATATCTTAGCGGCCTTAGCGGTTTCTTAGCGTCTTTGCGAGAAACATATTCTCTTTTTTTTCACGCAAAGTTCGCAAAGGTTAAGCTAAGAACGCTACAAGAATTTTCCATTCAGAATTCTACATTTTGCATTTTGCATTTTGCATTTTACACTCAACACTCAACACCCAACACTTACAATTTATATCTTAGCGGCCTTAGCGGTTTCTTAGCGTCTTTGCGAGAAACATATTCTCTTTTTTTTCGCGCAAAGTTCGCAAAGGTTAAGCTAAGAACGCTACAAGAATTTTCCATTCAGAATTCTACATTTTGCATTTTGCATTTTGCATTTAATTCATCCTTACTTGTTCAAGACTTTGCATGACGAGATTTTCCTGGTCGGCACTGAGGTATTTACCATTGATTCCTTCTGCCACCCTGATTTCAATTCTTTTTTCACCCCATGGAATATAATAGCTATGTTCGCCGTTTTCAATGTCTTGAATGGCATCATCTTTTTGTCTTGGAGACCAATTTTCCTCGGGATTACAGAGAGCTATAATTTCACTAAATAAACTTTTACGAATAAACCTTACTAACCTGTCTGCCATACTTTTACCTGAATTCATTTTATTTTCAATAACTTACATATAATTTTCACGTTTGACTAACCCTAAAACAGAACTTAAGTGAATAACTTACAAAGAGTTATGAAAATAATATTCCAGTACGGCAAATTTACATATATGTAAACTATACGATTTTCAATAACTTATCTTACATTTATTCATTATGGAAATATAAAAAAAGGTAAAGAGATTTGCAAATTATTTTTTGAAAATTATAAAAATAAATTCAACAATTTTAGACATATATATTTCATTGTGTATGAAAACACAAAGCTAATCAGGCTTTTGAGTCTTTTATAGAATAGAATTATTTTTTATAATTGCCGCTATTTTTATATAGTGATGGGATATTGCAACTTTAATATGATGTAGAGAAAGGCTTCAGACATGTATATACAAATATAAATCCCTTTTCTGTAGGTATTGAAATTACCCCAACTCAAAAGTAGTGGCTATTTACAGAATAAAATGGATTTTAATTGTAGTAAAAGATTTTTTATGGAGAAACCACAACATATTCGATAGGGCTGTAAGTATTCCATCTTCCACTTTTCTTAACTTTTCCTCTTAAGGCAAATGTAGCAGGAGATACATCGAATGTACAGCTTAAATCGGTACCACCGCTGTAAGCGGCAGGCCAGTCTGTGTCTGCTGTGGATTAGTGGTGAATTCGATACGGTATTCTTCTGCATCCTGAACTCCGTCCCAGTGCAGAGTTTTATCGGAGCTTTGATAGATGTAATTTTCGGGATACTCTGCCATGTTCACCTCCAAATATGATTATTAAGCATAAGTATTAAATTTTAATAAAGTATCGTTAATGCTATGTGCAATATTATCATAAGATTTTTTCATCATCTGATAATGAGGATTTTTATCCGAATCAATGATATAGTAACCGAGTTGGAACATCTGTTCTTTAATATCTTTTGCAAAAGATTCGTTGAGGAATTTGCTGTTTTCTTTCAATGTATTCAATTCGGCAGTTTTAACATTAAGCTCCCGGTTCATCTTCTTTGCAACAAAGAAGAAGGTTATGCTTAAAGCGATGAATGTTAATATTGAAAAAAGAATGAGAGACAATCTGATGGTTCTTTCTTTTTCAAATGTCAGGTCTATGTTCAGTCTTTCAATTTCGGCCATGGCTTCAATTTTAGCATTTTCGATTAGGAGCGAAGAAGACCTTTCCTCAAAAAGAAGTTTATCGTTTACTTTTCTGAATTCCTGAAAAGATTTTGAAGCAAGAGATCGGTTATTTGACATTATGTACGATTCGGAGAGCAATGACAATACTTCTTTCTCATCCCTTAAAGAACCAAGCTCCTCATACATTTTCAAAGAAACAGATAAGTCAGCTTCGGCATTTTTGTAATTATGATTATCCATATAATAGCTTCCCCGCACAGCATAAGCGTAAGCTAAGTCAGAGGGTGAATCGAGGTTTTTTAATTGATAAATAGCCATATCAATGTAGAATTTGGCTTTTTTCATATCGGCGATTTTTATATATTCATCTCCTATATTAGAATAACTGACAGCTATTGACAATGGTTTATGAATTCTTTCGGCTAATCTCAGGCTTTTAAGATAATATTCAAGTGCTTTTTTATGGTCTCCCTGCTCCGAAAAAACTACGGCAAGGTTGTTAAATATTAACTCAGACGTAGAAATATTATCATTCGTATCAATATAATTTAGAGCATTATAATAATATGATAATGCTTTATTATTATCCCTAATATTATTATAAATAACACCGATACTATTTAGTGAAAGTGCCAAATCACTGTAATTCTTCAATTGCTTACTTAATTGGGATGAAATACTTAAATATTCGATAGCTTTATTGTAATCGTTAATATCATCATAAAGATTACCGAGATTATGGCTGGCTGCCGAAAGTTGTTCTTTGTATCCATACTTTTTACTCTGTTCGTATGCCTGGGTTAGTAGTACCAATGCCTCTTTATATTCTCCCATTATTGAATTAAGATGTCCTAAATTATTTTTAGCGGCAATAATTCCATATTTATCATCCTGTGTTTGATATAAATTTAAAGCTTTGTTAAAAGCCGATTCTGCTTTATCATTGTTTCCAAGAATAGCTTCCGTTACGCCAAGATTCAATAATGCTTTTCCTTCTCCTTTATAATAATTCGAAAAGCCTGATAACAGCAAAGCCTCATCAATGTATGGCCTGGCTTTAACCGGATTATCAATCATCAATATTTCGGATATTCTATTAAGCATGTCAACTCTTTCGTTACCCTTCGCTTTCTTAAGCTCATTCAGTAAATTATCTAATTTGCTTTCTTCGGCAAACGTAAAAAGTACATTGAAGAGTATTAACATCAGGATTAAGAAAATTGTTTTCATATATTTATCCTTTCTTGTGTTTATCTATTTTAGGAACCAAACTTAAAATTTATTCGGGTAAAATTACTTCACCAGGCATTGAGTCAATTTCTTTCGTTTCAAAGTCTTCTTTTTCTAATGAATCAATTACTTTATTATTTTTATTCAACTTACGAAATTGCAAAATTGTTCCTGATGGGTTGTTATTATAGCAAGAACCTTTGCCTGTATAAAGCCAGTCAATGTTGCATCCGGCTTTTCTAACTGTATCAATAAATTCAGTATCAGGTATGGAATCTTCAAAAATTATTTTGTAATATTTATAAAAATCAATTTTCAAAAAATTGCAAAATCTTTCGAGGTTATCATAGTTTTCACATATCCAGCTTAGAAGCCTGACTGACATTAAAGTACCTGGCTCAGTTCCTGAACTGATAAGTTTGTTTTTCAGGTTCATTCCTGTATTATTGTTGGCAAACATCGAGCCTTTGCCTTCCAATAGCCAGTTAACAGACACACCCGAAGAAATAAATTTTGAAATAATATCGAGGCCGGTGTTGATTTTCTCGTTGATTATCCGGTTTAAATAACTCTTGCTAATCCCGAGATAATTTGCAAAATTATATTGAGACCGGTAGCAACTGCATGCGAATAAATTTAATCTTTCTCCGATTGTCATAATTCAGCAGACTGTCATATTAGTTTACATATATGTAAACTAGTCTAATTTTATAAATTTATTAAGATAGATTTTAATCTTATAATATAATTAAATTTTATTGATAAAGAAAATTATTTTTTTCTATATTTTTTTTTTGAAAATATCATCTGATTTCTGTCAGAATTAATTAAATACACAATTAAAGTAATATTTAAAGTAATTCAAATAACGTAACTTAAATCAAAAAAAAGCGTTTATTTGTACAAGTGATTAAATTGTTTTTTCTTTTTGTGAAAGGATTAGAGATGAAAAAAATTAATTTTATTGTTGCTATACTCGAATTTGCGGCACTTATTATGTTAAACGCCTGCATAGACGTAGGCGATGGCCCGATGGGCCCCCAGGGGCCTGCAGGAAATGCTAATGTGAAATACTTTATCTATACTATTTATCCGAATGACTGGATTGCATCCAATGACCCAAACCTTTGGTACTACGACAAGGACTGCAATTTGGTAACACCGGATATTGTTGACTTCGGTGCAGTGCTTTTTTATCTCAAGGAAACTTCAGGAAAATTGTCATGGATTTCTTTGCCGACCACCAGCTTATACCGGGATAACGGCCAGGCATATACCACCGAATATCAGCCCTGGCACTCGGATTATACTCTATCAATTCAATGGATAGACACTCATCCGACAAATCCCCGCAAGCCGACATGGAATTGTGTGATTAAGGCAATTATAATTGCTGATACTCCATACAGCATGCTAAAAGCTAAAGGCGTTGATGTTAAGAATTACGAGCAGGTGATGAGTGCATTAAATCTTCCTGCGACAGATTAAATTAAGAATTGCATGAACCGGTGAATAAAATCATCGGTTCAATGCTGATATTATTTCTTTTGGAGTATAAGTACCAAGCTTAGGCATATTCTTCAACATCAACATTTACTTTAATATTAGACCTGTCTAAAATTATTTCAGGAGAAATTATAGCAGGATTCTCAGAGTCAGGAATAGTTCTGATGATAGGAAGATGTGACTCGATTGCCGAGTCTATATAAAGTGAAACAGCCTCGATAAGATTATTTTTTGCCTCGATGAGCGTTTCTCCTTCAGAAGCAACATCAACATCAGGACATAATGAGCTATAAGAATTGTCCTCTTTAATAACAATACAATTTAATAGCATTTTACATCCCTAAGTATTAATTAATTTACAAATATATGTAACGTGATGGTCTTATGTTTATTTTTATTCGTTTTCTCTCCTTTTGGCTTCATTTTTGATATTTTCAACTTGTATTATTAATATTAATTATAATTGAAAATATGCCTGAAAGCGATTTATTTTTTGAGATAGCTTCTCTCGAAACGGAGCAGAAAAATCCTCGCACTGAGAACATTGACCTTGCTTCGACGAGAGAAATCCTCGTGATGATTAATGATGAAGATTCAACAGTGGCATCAGCAGTCCGTAAAGAAATTCCTAAAATCACAAAAGCAGTTGACAGACTTGTTGATTCCTTCAAGGCAGGCGGCAGGCTTTTCTATTTCGGTGCAGGCACAAGCGGCAGACTGGGTATTGTTGATGCGGCAGAGTGTCCGCCTACATTTGGAACTGAACCTGAATTGGTTCAGGCAATAATTGCAGGAGGGCCTAAAGCCGTTTTTAAGGCACAGGAAGGTGCAGAGGATATTCCTGAAAACGGTGCAAGAGTATTTGATGTCAGGAAAATTAAACCGCCTGATGTAGTTTGCGGTATTGCTGCATCCGGCAGGACTCCGTTTGTCAAAGGTGCTTTGGATGAGGCAGGAAAAAGAAAAATATTTTCAATATTGATTACTACTGTTCCGAAGAAAAAAGCCATCGAGAACGGAATGGCTGCCGATATTATGATTTGCCCGGTCGTTGGTCCCGAAGTAATCACCGGCTCGACACGCATGAAATCGGGTACAGCACAAAAGCTTGTGCTGAACATGCTGACAACTGCTTCGATGGTTCGGTTGGGAAAAACACTTGGCAATGTTATGGTTGACCTGCAACTAACTAATGCAAAACTGAATGAGAGAGCTAAACGCATACTTATGATGCTTGCTGATATTGATTATGACACTGCCGATAAAACTCTTAATGAGAGCGGGGGACATGTCAAAACAGCACTTGTCATGCTATTGGCTGATGTTGACGCACAGCAGGCAAAAGCCCGCCTCGATAAAGCAGGTGGATTTATTAAAAAAGCAATCAATAATTAATAATTATCAATTAATAATTGACAATTAAGAAAGCTGAATTGTGGTTATATTGAGCCAAAAATGAGCAGAATTGTGCATCCGGAGCAGGTTTGACAGAGTTTTGTTTTTTTAATTTTCAATTTCTAATTTTCAATTTTCAATAAATTTTCAATTCTAAATTTAAAAATTAGATACACTATAAATTCATTGAAAAGTGGTTAGAAGTAGCAAAAAATGAGCAGAATTGTGCATCCGGAGCAGGTTTGAATCAATTTTAAATTTTGAGTTTTGAATTTTGAATGGTGGATAAATTGATTTAATAATCCCCCTGAATCCCCCTTTAGTAAAGTGGGAAAATTGGAAATGTCCTGTTTTGTCTTGTTTTGTCCTATTTTTTTTATTTTTTGGTTTGCTAACGAGAAATAAAATTGATTTGTAAGGAGTTAAAATATTGTGAATATGGAATATTTGTCCTGTTTTGTCTCATTTTGTCCTATTGATGTCCTATTTGGTTCGGCAAAATAGGACAACTTTGGTCAATTACTAATTGTGGATGTATTTTATTGAAAAATCTCTCTTAATCTCCCTTTAGTAAAGGGAGAAAACCCCCGAACCCCCTTTGAAAAAGGGGGCAATGCTATCCGGTAACGGCTGATACAGCCCGACATAATTTAGCAAAGAACATGCGGTGCAAAGATAAGGTTGAGGGAGTGATATGTCAAGAAAACGGTTTTAAAATGGTTTTAAAAATATAGACTGTTAGACTGTAGTTGTTTAGACTGTAGGTTGATGGGGGAAGAGGCAAATTTTAACATAGAGGGCACGAAGAGAAGGCACTAAGGACACGAAGGACGCGGAGGACGCAAATTGTCGGAACTGTGATTTGTGTGATTTATGTGATTAGGATGATTTGGTTAACCCTACACTTTAGTGTGGGGTGGCTCGGATGTAGCCCCTGGTCTCGTGTCTTCCCCCCATGCTGAAGCATGGGGTTATTCTCACTCAGAGGGGCAAGTTGTCTGAACGGTGATTTGTGTGATTTATGTGATTAGGATGATTTGGTTAACCCTACACTTTAGTGTGGGGTGGCTCGGATGTAGCCCCTGGTCTCGTGTCTTCCCCCCATGCTGAAGCATGGGGTTAATCTCACTCAGAGACGCAAGTTGTCGGAACTGTGATTTGTGTGATTTATGTGATTGGGATGATTTGGTTAACCCTACACTTTAGTGTGGGGTGGCTCGGATGTAGCCCCTGGTCTGGTCTCGTGTCTTCACCCCCCATGCTGAAGCATGGGGTTATTCTCACACAGAGAAGCAAGTTGTCTGAACGGTAATTAATGTGATTGGGATGATTTGGTTAACCCTACACTTTAGTGTTGGGTGGCTCGGATGTAGCCCCTGGTCTCGAGTCTTCACCCCCATGCTGAAGCATGGGGTTAATCTCACTCAGAGACGCAAGTTGTCGGAACGGTGATTTATGTGATTAGGATGATTTGGTTAACCCTACACTTTAGTGTGGGGTGGCTCGGATGTAGCCCCTGGTCTCGTGTCTTCCCCCCATGCTGAAGCATGGGGTTAATCTCACTCAGAGACGTAAATTGTCTGAACGGTGATTTATGTGATTGGGATGATTTGGTTAAACCCACACTTTAGTGTGGGGTGGCTCGGATGTAGCCCCTGGTCTCGTGTCTTCACCCCCCCATGCTGAAGCATGGGGTTATTCTCACACAGAGACGCAAGTTGTCTGAACGGTAATTAATGTGATTGGGATGATTTGGTTAAACCCACACTTTAGTGTGGGGTGGCTCGGATGTAGCCCCTGGTCTCGTGTCTTCACCCCCCATGCTGAAGCATGGGGTTAATCTCACTCAGAGACGCAAGTTGTCGGAACTGGGATTTGTGTGATTGGGATGATTGATTTCAAAACATGAAAAGACTTAAAGGACTATAAGTACTAAAATGACAGGTGTGTCGTGTAAGTCATCTTTGTTCTTTATTTCGTTGTGTCAACCTCGCTCGTGTCATTCTTTCACGCAAACCGCCTTCTTTGAGAAAATCTTCTTCTAATCTTTTTATTTGCCTATTAAGCAGGTAAGAAGTTACTTTTATTAAACCTATCATAACATTTGCACAAATTTCCGGATTTTCATTTTCGATACCTTTACGAAATGTTTCATAATTTCCTTCAGGGTCTCTATTTAGTTCTCGTACTCTTTTTTCATAAGGATGTGTCTTATCCCATTCTTTATAGTTATTAGTTCTCAGAAAATCCTTATAGTCAATCAGCAATTCTTCAAGACTTGCTCTGGCAACATTAGTAAGTTTAATTTCTGTTTCTTTTGAAGTTCCGGATGCCATACTTGCTTCTGCTATGTTTTGTTTGCAAGAACGTGCTGCCTGAACCATTTGGTCAATAGTTCTGTCATATTTGGTGTAAAATCTTTTGCAGAAATGAACTGTGCCGTCATATATTATTTCCGATTTTTTATATGAAAGCAATTTCTGATAGCCTCCATGCAGAGGTATAAATCCATTTTCGTTATATTGATTTTCTTTTCCCATCTCACTATTATTCTCCCCCCACCACCTTGATTTCGTCGTCGGTTAAGGCGTAGAGTTCATAGACAAGTTTGTCTATTTGGCGGTCAGTGGATTCGATTTGATTTGTCACTGTTTTGACATTTGTAGAATTAATTTTCTGTAGTACCGACATATTTCTCTTTTAGAATGAAACACAAGATTGAGCAAGAGCAAATATAAGAAAAAATGTGATTTATAATTTATACAAAAAAAAGCCGGAGATTTCTCCCCGGCTGAACACTCCCTCATTCAGGTAGTCCTGATTTTTTATCTCACAACTCTCACAGGTACTGTTATGATTCTGTTATGAGTAATTATTCTCACAAAATATGCTCCTGTTGGTAAATTGCTCATGTTCAGTTCAATTTGATTTTCACCTTCAACTGTCTGAACACTGCGGACTTCAAGCTGCATGCCATTTGAACCGTATAATAGAAGTTTTCCGGTCCCTTCGGATGAATTAAACTTAATCGTTGCTTTCGATTCGACAGGCGATGGGTAAATAACAGCATCATTAACATTGATTGTTTCATCTGTAACATCAGTCGGTTGTTCTGTCATCGAGAAGTCGAGCGATACATTTGATTTTGTTTCATAATCGGTTGTAACTTCCTGTTCATAAGTAAGGTAACCTACTTTGTCTGCAACGAGTGTATATGTGCCGACACCCAGCTCCGAAAGCTCAAAGTTGCCTGAGTTATCGCTGAAAATATAATCGCTGACATCGCCATTTTCATCGAGAACATAAACGAATGCTCCGGCAACAGGCTCTCCTGATTGTGTCTCATCTCCTGATTTACCGATTGACAATGTTCCTGATGTTATGTTTCCATTTACATGTGCTACACCGAGAATACCGGTTCTGACATTATGCTTGATTACGATTGAAGCTCCGATTGAATCGCCGACTTCAATTCTTGTCGCATCACGCCATTTATGCACAACAAAGTCATTCAACTTATAATAACCGGGAACTAATGTTTTCTCATAAGGAATTGACAGAAGAACATATTTTCCGACAAGCATGTTTGAGAAAGTAAAATTACCCTGCTCGTCAGTCTCGACGGTTTTATTAAATCTTTTATTGTGTTCATTGGAACTAACCAGGTGAGCAATTACTCTTGCCCTGATTCCGACACCGAAATCATCAACAACTACGCCGCTGAATCCATTATTCTTCTCTTCAATAGCTTTAAGGTAGAAATCAATACCTGATAAATCACCGGTCAACACGATAATGTCTGCTTCGAGCGGGTCTGACACCTGGTCATAGTATTGGCCGGCATACTTTCTATCGTCAGACATATGGATAGCATGGGCTATATATGAGAAAGTATTGGGCAATGATATTTCATAATTCCCCTGGCCATCTGTCTTTGTATGGAAAGCATTCTTACTGTCTTCATTGCCTTCCCTTCCGTGCATCTTTTCAACGGGAATGAACTCGACATTAGCATATATTCCGGTACTATCGGATTCTGCCACAACTTTGCCTGTTACTGTGAAATGCTTCGGTTCGGGTAGTTTGTCGAGAACGACATTCAATGTTATGGTATCGCCGCAAACAACAGGCACTCTGGTTGCAGAGTCCATTGAGCTTGCATTTTCATACCACTCTTCTTTAAAATGCGGACCCGAGAATTTAAGTATGTAGGTTCCCTCGTTAACTCTGACCGAGAACTCTCCATTTTTAATTTGACCGACATATAATGGGTGTTCCTTCGAATTTGAATCTAATTTCACAGCCTTGACGACACCTTCTTTTACGCTGTCGCCGTTTTCAAAAGTGGCAGGTCCCTGAATCAAAGCACAGAACGGCTTATCATCACCCTCGCCGACTTTAATTGTAAATCTTTGCGTAAATGAAATATCAAGCCTGCACTCTAATGTTGCCTTAACAGCCACAGGGAAAGTGCCATTAGCAGGTGTGTGCCAGGTGACTTTTCCGGTTGAATCCATTGTCATTCCATCCGGACCTTCAAGCAATTCATATATTATATTGCAGTCAATATTCGATTCTGCTTCAACTTCGTACTCATACTCCGAATTTGGTTTTGCATGTAGATTTGGCTTAGACGTAATTTTAATAAAAGCAAAATTGCTGTCATCGCCTACCCTGATTGTGAATACCTGTTTCGCATAGACATCAGGCTGACATTCGAGGAAAACCCTCACACCCACATGATAGTAGCCGATAGAGCCAGGTGTCCATGTTATTACACCGGTTTGGCTGTTGATTTCCATTCCATCCGGATGTTCGGGTAACAATTCAAAAAGAATAGGGCAATTTATATTCGATTCGGCTTTTACTTCGTATATATAAGGCTCGCCGGGCATTCCTCTTTCGTTGGGTTTAGAAACGATGTGAACAAAAGGCTTGTGGTTATCATCGTTTCCAACCTGAATCTTAAATTCGCCATAACCTGTTACACTCGCATCACATTCGAGCCATGCTTTCACTTTAAAACTGAATTTCCCGTTTGCCAAAGGTATCCATGTTACTAAGCCTAAGCTCTGGTCTATCGTCATGCCGTCGGGCCCATCAACCAGTTCAAAAAGTATCGGACAGTCAACATTACTTTCGGCTTTCACGGTAAAAGTAAAAGTCAAACCCATGATTCCCCGTAACGTTTCTGCCGGTTTTACATGCACATAGGGCCTCTGCACCATTTCAATCTTCACGATATTCGATGGGCTGCTTTCGAGTTTCTGATTCTCGTGATAAAGAACTGCTGTTACATAGAAAGAGTAATGTCCGTTATCGAGGTGATGAACCAGGAAATGGAAATTATGCTGATTGTGTTGATTTTGTACTTTTGCAATATAGCTGAAATCATTAGGGTCATCGCTGTCTTTTGGAGCCATATATATAAAGAAATAGTTAGGTTGTGTGCCTGTCGTATCTCTTTCCCAACTGAGCTTTACGGCAATTTCCTTACCGGTGCTGTCCAATTCTGCTGTCAGGTTTTGCGGCGGGTTGGGTGCATCAATTGCATAAGAGGCAAAAGAACCTGTGAGCAGCAGCATTAAAGCAGCCGCAAAAAATGCTCCGAAATAGTTATTAAATTTTTTCATAATACTCTCCTCAATTTGTTGTTCATTTATAATTACTGAAAATTTATTACTTGCTTTATGACAAATAACACGAAAAGAGAGAAAAAGTTGCAGAACATAAGTGAGCAATAATGAATTACATGGCACTATCAGAAGTAAATACAGACAGATTTGAAAAAATATATTAAATTTACTGTAACATTTTGCAATTTTTTTTGTTATTACAGTAAATAATAGTTAGATTTTCTGAAACTTTTTTTGGTTTCATGTGTCTTTATATATATTATTGATGCGTATTTGATTTTGGTTTATAAGATTGACATTTCGGTATTGGATTTTTGGTTGTAGGGGCAATTCAAGAATTGCCCAAATGAAGGGTATTCGCATCAGCGATTTGAGAAAAGAAAAAATTTTATATATAATATATTTCTCAAAAAAATGGATTCGATTATGAAAAAGCTTGCTTTATTCATGCTGACAACTCTAATGTTTTCAATTCACGTAAATGCACAATGGGTGCCTTGTGGTAGCGGTCTTGAAGGTAGTGGCATTGGTGGCTTTGCAGCTGATGGTTTTAATATTTATACAGGTAATGGTGCTGGCATATTTATGTCAACTGACAATGGAGATAATTGGCTCGTCAAAAATAATGGAATAATTGATTGGCAGATGTCCCCTATTGAGTCATTAGCATTAAGTGGTAATTATATTTTTGCAGGTTCAAACATGAGTGGGATATATCGTTCAACTGATAAAGGTGAAAATTGGGAACGTAAAAGTAAAGGATTACCATACCTTGTTAGTATGGATACATTATTTAAGGAAGTTGTTGGTTCATTAATAATAAACGGATCAAATATTTATGCCGGCACTTATGGAGAAAGAGATACAATAAATGGATTTTATCTGTCCACCGACTATGGAAATAATTGGACAATAAAAAACAATGGTTTACTTGAGTTTAAAGCAAATAAAGAAGTTTATTCATTGGCTGTAAATGGTAATAATATTTTTGCTGGCACAAGGTACGGTGTTTATATGACATCTGACAACGGAGATAATTGGATTGCTAAAAATATAGGAATGTGGAAAAGTAAGGTATTCTCCTTAGCAGTTAATGGTGATAATATTTTTGCGGGTGCTGTGTCTGAAGGTATATTTTTATCTACTGACAATGGTGATAATTGGAAACATCTTAGTTTTAAAGATACTTTTGTTGTTTATTTATATATTAAGGGAAATTATATTTTTGCAAGTGGTGTTGGTGTATATGTATCCACAGACAATGGGAATTCTTGGATTCCAAAATATTCAGGAATAACGGATGGAGTTTCATCAATAATAATAAATGGAAATTATATTTTCGCAGGTACTCTTTCCAAAGGTGTATTCAGAGCAAAACTGAGTGACCTGGGTATTACAGATGTAAAAGAGCAAGAGCAAAAAATTGAAATTAAAATCGAACCCAATCCCGCTTCGGATGAATTTAGATTAAGGTTTCACTCGCCGATTGAAACAATAGTGCAAATAAATATATTCGATTTGCTTGGCAACTGTGTTTTCAGCCAAAAGCTGCAAAGCGCCGAAGGCACAAACGAAAAAACGATAAATTGCGAAATACTGCCGCAGGGCTATTATTATGTTAAAATAAACATAAATGAAATTGTAGAAACAATTCCTCTGGTGATTGTGAAGTGAATTAGGAATTAGGAATGAGAAATTGGAAAAGTTGGAAGCTGGAAGACGGAAGACGGAAGACGGAAGACGGAAGACGGAAGACGGAAGACGGAAGACGGAAGACGGAAGACGGAAGCTGGAAGACGGAAGACGGAAGATAGAAAATAGCAAAAAGAAAATAGAAAAAATGTAATAGAAAAAAGACGGAAGAACGAAGTTGGAAGTTGTTAGTGAAAATTAGGAATTAGGAATTGTGGATATTGAAAATTTATATCGCTAACAGACTAACAGTCTAAACAGCTAACAGACTAAATTGAAAATTATAAAATTGAAAATTGAAAATTTAATTATAAGGTGAGGTTCAAAATGAAAAATTCAATTGCAAAACTACTCGTTATTTTTTCCCTCTCATTATTAATGACAGGAATACTATATGCAGAGTTCAACCCCAACGGCGGTGAGAACGGTGAGTTCTGGCGGCAGAACACAACCAAAACAATAAAATGGGACACAGCTTATTTCCATAATACTGTCAATATATATTTATGGGACATGACTTCCGCTACTTTCACCACAATTGATACAAGTGTGCAGGCATCACTCGGTGAATACGACTGGGTAATACCTGAAAATCATCCCACAGGCTTCAATTTCAGAGTGAAGATTGAGCAACCCGATAGTGCTTTATATCAATTTTCAGAAACATTTTTCCCGATTTATGAGGGTTCCTCACCTCATAGTGATGTTGCCGAGAAGCCCGTCAATACTGATAATATCAGGATTTCTCCCAATCCTGCCACCACCAACTGTACTATAAGCTTCTCCGAAGCAGGTTTATGCAGAAACTTTCAGCTATTCAATTGCTTTGGCGAGGATATGACAGGGACAATATCACATACAAAAATAAATGGCAATAACATTCAGCTCGATGTCTCGGCATTATCCGGAGGAGTCTATTTCGCCGTACTTGAATTGAACGGCAGGCATTACTCCAAGCCCTTTGTGGTGCTGAAATAAAAGTGTTGAGTGTTGAGTGTTGGATTTTTTTTTGCAATAATTGCTAATACAGAAACGTGAATGTTGCCCTGAAATCGCTTGTAACCGATGGTTGTTTCTTAATCAGACTTGCATAAATAAATGCTTTCATTTCTTTTCTTCCTTTATCAAAGGTGAAGGAGACTCTCGTTAAGTTCCTATCCTCACCGGAAAATAATGTATCGGCTGACGCACCGCTACTAATAATAAAACAAGACCAGGAACCTTCTGAGGGGCTGCCGAGAGTGTCATCAATAAACGGAATAATTGGCAGGGAATCCAGCTTAATGGAAAATTGTGAAATACATAAACTGTCCTGATAATTTGTAAAGTTCTGGTTGGCTTCAAAAACAAAATCAATCCATACATAAGGAATATGGTTCGACGTATCAATTTGTACTGATGTACTTCTGACTACTAAAGAAATCTGTTCGCCGTTTTCATCAAAAATAATATCTGTCTGGCCGGGAATTATCCTATTCGCAATCGGTTCAAAATCATTAGGAGAATCAATATCCATAGGCGATTTGCAGGAAAACAGAATAAAAGTTCCTGTCAAAGCTAATATGATTAATATGATAATTTTATTTTTCATTAACTTCAAAATTACTCATACATTAGAAGCTATACAACACCCCGTAAGTGAACCCGAGTTTTTCAGTCGAGTACCAATTATCCTGAACATTGTAGAATAGTGAACTGCCTTCGATTCCGATAATAAACCCTAAGCCGTTGTCCCAGCTATATTCCAAGCCGCCAGCCATTCTAATGTTTGGGCCAATGTTTGTGCCGCCAACAAAAACCTGTGCATAAGGTTTAGCTCCTGCAAGTAATTCAATATGCTTTGTTATTTGACCTTTCAAACCGATTCCTGCCCAATATAAAAATGGATTCTTCTTGTCAATCCTAATCGTTTCATAATTGAAATAAACAAGCCCAAAATTCTCCAATCCGGCTTCCATACCGACATCCAATCCGTCAACCAAAGTAACATAGCCTCCTAAACTAAAATTAGAAATTATAGGATTCCATTGTGAAGGCATGTAAACCGTTGGGTATGACTTGGCTGAGATACCCCTGAGTATTAATGTAATATCGAGGCCGGACAATTTCCCTCGATTTAATGATGAAAATTGATTTGGAGTAAGTGCTATAACAGGAATACCAATATTTCTTGATTCGGAATAGTTCAGGCTGTTCGTCTTATATATTTCAGTTCCGAGGGAAGCAGTCTCAATCGGCTGAATCGTTTGATTATCGCTGCTGATATAGTCTTCATTATATATGACATTGGGTGCAGGAACAACACGCGAAGCATTTGTTATTCCAATATTTCTATTTTTCCTTATAGATTTATTAATTCCGTTTGTGCTTAATATATTTGCCGGTTTTTCAGGTGCAACTTTTTCTGAAGAACTCACCACCGGAATTTTCTTTAATACACTTCCTGATGAAGAAACGGTTTTTCCGGTGTCATAGAAATTAAGAAACAATAAGGAAGTAATAATTGTCGCAACCACGGCGGAAACTACAGGCACCCAGACTTTCGCCCAAAAGCCGCTCCAAAAGCCGGCTTGAATAGCGACCTGGGTTATAGGCGCATTAGCAACTGCCCCGGGAGTAAGCCCCACAGCCGTTAAAACGGCTCTTTTCGTGGTTCGAGGAGGAGTGAATGCTTCGGTATCCTTGTGAATTGATTCACGAATAGCGAGCAATTCCCTCATTTCGTTCCTTAATTCGTCATTTTCGGTCAATGAAGCATAAAGAGAAACTTCCTGACTGCTTTCGAGCTCCCCGTCAATGAGGAGGTTCAATAATTCCGATGCTGTGTTTCCGTTTATTTCTTCCATAATTGAATCATCTATAAATAATAATAATTATTTCGACATTTCCGATAAATAGGGCTGAAGGATTTGCCTGATTCTTTCCCTTGCCCTGAAAATTTTTACCTTAACGGTATTAATTGACTGATTTGTTATATAGGCAATATCAGTATATTTCAATCCGTTATATTCTCTCATAATAAATATTTCCTTATATTCATCCGGCAGAAGCTCGATAGCCATTTTAATCAAATTAAGCAATTCATCAGTTTCATCACTTTCGTCATGCCTAATCATAATTTCATCATTATAACGAGCTTCGTGCTTATGCTCCCTTATTGCATTAACGCACTGGTTTCGTGCTATTTTGAGCAGGAAAGCCGCAAGGTTCGACATCTTACGCGTTTTGAACCTGCTGTTATAAAAACGGATAAAGGTTTCCTGAAAAACGTCCTCAGCTTCTTCCCTGTTGCCAAGAAAACGTTGGCAATAGGCAAACACACGGGGGGAATGCCTCGTGTATATCTCCTCAAACGCCTTGCCCGCCCTTGATTCATCGGTCGTCAGCAGTATGAAGAGTTCCGTATCGCTAAGGTTTTCGAATTCCCTGTCCATCTTCTATATGCAATAACAAAAAAAAACCAAAAATGTTACAGTCAATTTAAAAAAAAATAAAAAATATAACCCAAATTTTGCTTTTTTCATATATAGACATATTAGTTGATAGATTCTTTTAACTAAATAATTTAATACTTTGTTATTAAAATTTATTGTTGTCCGAAAAAAGTTCCCCCTTAAAAAAGGGTTTAGGGGGTTGTTTATTATTTATTTCGTCATTGTTCGAAAATTAAGAACTGTACTTGTGTTTCATAATTATTTTATCTTTGTATATTGTTTGCATAATCATTAAAATTCACATTATGTTGGGAACATCTGTAAAATTGAAAAACAACCCCCTAACTCCCTTTTTTAAGGGGGAACCCTATGAAAATAATACTATTTCTCAAAATTTTAAATTTTTATATCGGACAATAGTGATTAAAATTATAAGATTAACACTAAGATTGAACCTGGTGGGGAAAATAGTAGAAAAAATAGTTTTGTTGTTTTAAAGGACTTACGAAGGCGATAAAAATTATTTTCAAAAAAAGTGTGAAAAATCCGCCTTTTTTTTTTGTAAAAAGTAACTACATACATATTAAGGTGACAAATTTTAAAAAAGTATTGAAAATTTTGATTTTTTTTACGCACAAAAGAATGTGATTTATGCTCAATGAAATTTGTAAATATTGCAAACCGAAAAGATGTGCTGCCCAAATAAACGTGGATGGGCATTGCCCTGAAAAATTGAAAAAACTATTAATAACTTTAAAAGACAACTTCCTAAAATATGAGTGCAATGTGGATTATTTACATGAAAAATTGTCAATTACTCCCATGAATTTGAACTTCCTGACAGTTAAATACTTCAAATGCACCCCCAAAAAATTAATTGAAAATTTAAGACTCGAACATGCTTTAATATCCTTAAAAAAGAACAACTACAATATTATTGATGTTGCAAATGAATGTGGTTATAATAACATTGGGACTTTTCAAAAAGCATTCAAAAGAAGATTCAAACAAAATTTTATATGTTATAAAACCAAATTATTAAAATCTTCTAAGAAAGATGTTTTAATAAAGAATTTGATAAATGAGCTATGGCATTAAGAATCGAATAAAATTATATGCGAAAATTATATGCGAAAATGACTTTTGACTGGTATTGAATAAAATCGTAAATTTCGATTGAGGAGTTAGATTAATAAATTTATCAATAATAACATAACCAGAAAAGCAAGGACAGCACAGCGAAATGAGACATATAAAAATTAATATAGTGTTTAAACTAATAATGGGGGATTATGGAAAATATAAAATTGGCACAATGCAATTAATATTGCTGAGCATTAGTAAATAAAAAAAAAGAGCCGACGAGCTACATATTTTGCTCTCCCGCCGGCTCATAGCCTAACGGCTGTAATCCGCATACAAAATCTTGCGAGAAAAATATGCAGGATGTAGGAGCAAATATAAGATATAATTAATATTGTTCCAATAATATTTTTTAGGTGAAAATATGAAACTATCAGTAATTTTAATTCTTCTTGTAATGTTCTTATCATCTTCATTAGAACTTATTTCAGAAACGAGTTGTTCAGCACGAGCTGATAACGGTAGAACTTGTTCAGTAGGTTGTCTTACTGGAGACATAGCAGTATGTATGGGTGGAGCTACAACGCCATCATGTACATGTGTGCCTCCACCCCCACCAGGGGGGGCCGGGGGCGATGAAGGAGGATCTTTTACATTAACAATATTTGCACATGGTGAAAGAGATTATTTTACTAATCAATTGAGGCCCTTTATTCAAAGTTTAAATTCAAATGAAGCAACTGAATTAGTATCAGCTTTGGATTGGGTAATTGAAGCTGTTGATGAGCAGAATGAGACAGAATTCAATCTCGCAGAAAATAATTATGTGGTAAAACGAGCTGCATTGTCAGGATTAGAAATAGCAGCTCTTGACCAGTGGGTTGATCAAAATCGCTTTTATCAGTAAAAAAATTGGTAGATACCATCTTGATGGTATCTACCAAATATTTAATATATGTAAGGAATTGATTTATATTTTAGTTAGGTAAATAAAATGAAAAAAATAATTTTATACATTTCATTACTCAATATTTTATTTATATTGAAAATATTATCAGCACCAATTCAGAATTTACAGAATGAAGATAGGAAAATTTATGAAATTCTTAAAGAAAGTAGTTGGATAAAATCAAAACCTCAATATTCTGATAGCACTATATTTATTCTTGATTTTTGGGCAACATGGTGCGCCCCATGCATTTCCTCATTTCCTCATATAAATAAGTTAGCAAATAAATTCAATAATAAATCTAAAATTTTTATTAGCATAACTCCTGAAAAGCGAAAAATTGTCGAACTATTCCTCAAAAGAAAGAAATTAGAAACATTTATTTTTCTTGATTCAACAAAAGAGCTACATAATAAATTTAAAGTAACAGCTATACCACGAATCATAATTATCAACTCTAAAGATGAAATTCTTTGGGATGGTCATCCAATTCTTTTGAATGATAGTATAATAGAAAAAATTTCAAATATTTCTGTGCCTAATACTAAAGAACCATTAAGTAATATTACCGATTCGAAGAAAATAATTGAAAATATTAATACTAGAGCAAAAAATTTGAACTCAATTTTTATAAATATGAAACCTTCATTAACAACTAATATGACAAAAAGTTTCAGAGACATATCTGATAGTGGAGTTGTCTTCAATTATATTAATAAACCACTATGTCATATTTTTCAAGAGTTATTGAACATTAATGCCACAAGGTTAGAATGTATATTTAAGGATTCTATTAATTGGGATTTAAATTACCTAAATTCAATTGATAATGATATCGAAAAGGCTTCGATAATTTTAAAAAATATACTTTTAACAATTTTCAATTTAAAATTAGATACAATAATAAAACAATTTGATGTTGAAAAAATTATCTGTGCAGACTCTACAAAATTAAATCTTTATAAGGTAAATCCATCAGATTATGACAATATTTCTCATTCAAGCAGTTCTGATTCGTTATTTAGCTCAGCAAATACATCGCTAGACGCTCTTAGTTTTTATCTTGAAGATATCTTTGGAATTCCCTTTGTAAATGTTTATAAAACATCTTATAAATATAATTTTTCCTTTGATATATCAGGTGGAATTGAAAAAGTCAAAGATAATCTTATGAAACATTACGGATTGCTTCTGCGAAAGGAAAAAGAAAATATTGAAATATTGATAATTGAAAAAAAATAAATCATAAATGTTATTAAGAATTTGAATTATTATCTTTTTATGAACATAAAGAACAATGAAAAATAAAAGTAATGAAATTCATTTTTATAAAAAATATTTTATATTCATTATATTTTTTTTCCTTTTTTCATACACTTACAGTCAAACCACCTTCTCCCTGAGCCTGTCCCAGTCTGCAATTAACGACTGGAGGACGGGTGAGGTGAAATCAATTGAACTGGCTTCCTCGTTCGATACAAAAAATTTATTGCGTCTCGATACAATGCTTATCAATCTTAATTACAAGTTTGCATTTGGTGCCCTTTACGAGAAGATTGCAGACAGTGTTCCGGCTCAGCTTAGGCCCTCGGATAATGTTATATATGGTGAAATTGTGCTTCGATACCAATTAGGCTGGGTTCTCGACCCTTTTGTTTCTTCTTCAGTCGAGACACAAATAGCCGAAAGTTTTATGTATGTCAAGGGAAGGCTTTCTCCAACTTCTGCCTTTTGGGACCCTGTTATTTCGCAGGAAAGCTTCGGCTTGGCTTACAGCTATTATACCGATTTGTCTTTGTTGTCGCGAATCGGTGTTTCACTCAAACAGACAAGGGCAGAAATTTATACTAAATTAACAGATGACCTAAAAACAACAAATATTAAAGAAGCCTATAAACCTGAATCGGGTATTCAATGGAAAACAGAAACGTACTTTAATATTGATTCAGTCGTGTTCTACAAAGGCTTGTTAGATTCTTTCGGCACCTTCAAAAATTTGGATGTATGGTCAATCAAATTTGAAAATGAATTTCAAATCAAAATACTGAAATACTTCGGTGTGATTTTAAGAGCGGATTTTATCTATGATGAAAAGCAAAAGAGAGAACTGCAATACAAGCAAAATATCAGGTTTGGATTTATTGCGATGATATAATCACTTCTCCTTTTTCTCCAAGCTGTCCTTGACAGCAGGCAATATAGTCATATTCAATCCTGTGGGTGAGTTTTTTGCGTTGCTGTGGATTGTGAACTGCACAATGTTGTTGTCGTCAAACAAACCGCTGAGATTGACGTTAAGCAGGATTTGTCCTTCTTTCCCCCTCACTTCCGCACATTCCGAAAAGCTTTCAAAAGGCGTTTGGGAAATACTTTCGAAGAGCATAGAACAAAAATTATGAGTGCAACCAACAAGGTTGAAATCATAGATAATTTAATAAATGAATTATGGAAATAGTATCCGGAAAAATTACAGGCGATTTTTACAGGTGAAAATTCCACTTGGTTTATATATGTAGAAAATGTAAATTTCGATTGAGGAGTTAGATTAATAAATTTATCAATAATAACATAACCAAAAAAAGCAAGGACAGCACAGCGAAATGAGACATATAAAAATTAATAAATTGTTTAAACAAATGATGGAGGATTATGGAAAATATAAAATTGGCACAATGCAGCAGCATTGTAGAGCATAAAAAAAAGAACCAACGAGGTGAAGCTCGTTGGCTCCGCAGTGGTTTATTACTGCTGCCTCAATGACGGCTATAAATCAGCACCGAGGCTGATTTGCAAATTAACTAATATTTGTAAATTTTTTTTAGGAGACTTATTATGAAAAAGTATTTAATTTCTATCGTCGCATTATTTATCTTGTGTTTTACCACAAATGTTTATTCAGATTGTCCGGATGGGTTTACATCTGTAACATTCACAGTTTATACTCCTATAAGTAATTGTCAGTATGAAGTAATTTATTGTTATAAATGTGTTATGCCAGCCCCTCAGGTAGGTCTGATTATTGATGCATTTTATAAAATCAACCCAAACTGTACAGAGTCATTGGGAACTGATGATCTTATAAATTTTCTGGAGACTTATTTATATGAACACTTTTTTTCTTGGGGAGTTTGTAGAAATGTACCACCTCCTTGCAATGGCTTAAATGATTATATTGTTCTTATAATGACATATTCAAAATGTTGGAATAAAGAAAATGACAATGGTACAATTATTTATCACAATTGTCATTCGTATGATTGTTGCCAGGAAACACATTGGTGCTATCAAGATGGTAATCCAATACCAATATCTGTTGGAATCCCTTATTGGTGTAACCAAACAGAAAATTGTTCAGGTTCTGAGCCTCCTAACCCTGAACCAGGATATTCAACGGATTGTTTCCCTATATCAACACCTTGTAGTCAGTAGAATTTAAATTTTGAAATAGAATAAAATTCAATTTTCAAATTGAGATGAATTTTATTATGAATCTATACTCATTCGATGGTCTATTATCATCGAATGGGTATTTTAAAATTAATTATTTTTTGACTGTAACATTTTGCAAATTTTTTTGTTATTACAGTATTATTAAATACAAAATAACTTTTAACAGGTGAAAATATGAAAAAGTATATTGTTTATTTCTTTTTTATTATTGCTTCTTTAAACTGTCAGGCTGAAGTAAACAAGTTTGAAATAATACCAATTGTAATTAATTTCAGGGGAGTTGAAGCAAAAAATGACACAATAATTGCCTTTGGTGATTTTGGTTCTATGCTAATTAGTTATGACTTTGGTCAGAATTGGAAACAGGTTAGGGTTTTTGATAAGGGTATTATTCTCAAATTATACTGGGACGATACCACAATGGTCGCTCTTAATGATGCAGGTGATGTTGCCAGTTCATACAACAAAGGATTGAATTGGGAATTTGTTACTAATTTAGGTGATTCAGTATTAGCAATTATTAAATATCCCGATGGATATTTTTTAAGAAGTAGAAATAAATTATTTACTATAACTGATGATTTCAAACTGAAAAAAGAATTTCAATTATATTCAAAGGTACTATCTATTAATATTTCTTTTTATACCCCTAAATATCCAAGGTCTCTTGCTTATTTTAATAATGAACTTATAGCAGAAGCTGATTCTTCAAACTTCATTAGATTCGATATCAATTTATCTCCTTTAGATACATTTTCATTTTTTAAATCAGTATTATTTGACACATCATATAAATATTTTACAGGGTATCAACTTGACACTGATTTACAATATTTTTATTTTCAGGTTGTAGCCGACCATATAATTAATGATTCGACAAGCAAAAGATTAGATTCAATTTACAGGACAAAAGATTTTAAAATAATTGAACCTTTTGAGAAACTATACCAACCATATTCAATTTATAAAATTATTAATGACAAATTATATCTTCTTCAGAAAAATTCTAAATATCTTATTGACACAACAAAATTTTCTAATACAGATTATTATCGTTACGGAAATGATTTTTCTGTTGTTAATGATACGCAAATTATTGTTGGAGCAAATAAACTAATTGAATTTGTGAATATAAAAGATAGTTCTATAAGAATAATTTCAGAATTTACTAATTGGAGCAGATATTTGGTACCTGAAAAAATTGGTGAAAGTTCCTTTCTATTTTTTACCGGAGATCAATTTAGGTATTTACCATTCATTTACAGAACAGATGATAATGCGATTACTCTTAAGCCGGTTGTTGATATAAAAAATGGTTTTTATAAATCAGGATATCCGTGGTTTATTTTCAGGTTCAAATATTTTGATGAGAAAGAAAATAAATTGTATTTTATAGAACAAACGCGTGTTCTCATTTCTGAAAATTATGGTATAAGTTTTATTTCCAAATGGATAAATGGTTATACTTTTCTCAATGGTCCTGAATTTGGTGGTTATAAAAATGCACAAAGATTACCAAATCTACAGAAAATAAATGATGAATACATAATAACAGAGGGTTTTTTTTATAAAAAGGATACTGTAAGAGAAACTATATATAATTTAGATAAAGATTTTATAATAAATAATTTTATGTTAGTAACAGGAAAAGTGATTGACTATATATTTTCAAAAGATACTAATACTTTTTTAATTCACAATGCTAATGGATGGGACAGAACAAGTGAAGTAAATTTTACAAGCGATAAAGGGATTAATTGGGAAATCATAAAAAAGTATCCAATCACAGAAACATGTAAAAATTTTAAAGAAATTGAAATAAATAATCAGAAATATCTGGCGTTAGTCCATGTTAATAAAGATGAACCCAGCTTTAGAATTGATGCCGTAAATCTTAGTAATAATCAGTTCGATAGTGTTTACAAATGGACAACAAACAATCCGGATTCAAATTGGACTTGGTTTGGTGTAGGAATCGAGAACGAGAATAATTGGGTTTATATAACATTTCAAGATACTCTATTTTATACTAATGACTTATTTGATAAAAGCAAATGGAGGTACCAAATACTTCCCAACAATGGACGAATAAGAAACTTTCCTTTTAAAAAGTTTGGTGATAAATTTTTTGTTGGTTATGCTGATGATAACAATCCTTCGACAAGAGGTTACCTTGCAGAAACAAATATATATTGGTTAAAACCCTTGGACCCTATTAATAGTGTCGAGGAAAATGAAATAGAAGTACAAAATTACCTATATGTATATCCTCCATTCCCGATACCTGCAAAAAATTATGTGAAAACTCTAATCTACTGGGATTTGAGCATTGATATTGACAAAGATGAAATTGCTGTTTACAATATCTATGGAGTAAAGATTGAAGGAAAAGAGAAAATAAGAATAGATAAAAAGAATTCATACAGCGGCTGGCTTGTGTGGGATTGCTCCGATGTGGAATCAGGTATATATTTTATTAAAATCAATCATGGAACAAAAACAAAGTATATAAAAGTGATGGTGGATAGATAGTAATTCATCTTCGCTTCATTGCAAGAGAAAGGGCTATGACGAAGAGAGTTATATACATTATGTAAAAGTTTTGAGTGTTAAGTGTTGGGTTTTGAGTGTTGAGCGATGATATAATCACTTCTCCTTTTTCTCCAAGCTGTCCTTGACAGCAGGCAATATAGTCATATTCAATCCTGTGGGTGAGTTTTTTGCGTTGCTGTGGATTGTGAACTGCACAATGTTGTTGTCGTCAAACAAGCCGCTGAGATTGACGTTAAGCAGGATTTTTCCTTCCATTCCGGGTTCGATGCGTGAGTTCAGCACTGTTGACGAGCCGCAATAGCAAGATGCATCCACCCTTTCAATCAAGAGCAAACTCTTGCCAGTGTTTTTGATTGTCAAAGTCTCTGTGACAAATTTTCCATCAGGTTTTGGTATTTCGAATAAAGGAGGTAGCAATTCAATAACAGGTGCGTTGGCTGTATCAATGGGAATTGTTGTCTTTGCAGCCGTTTCTTTGTTCCGGCTGACACTTGAACATGAACAAATAATAAGAAAGAATATAAATAATAAGATAGTTTTCATTTTAATTTAAACTTTATTCCACAAATCACTCATTACATCTTTGAAATCATGAAAGCCTTTTTTCCCTTGAATCCATTCTGTGGCGAGCAAGGCTCCATGTGCGAAACCGCTTCGGTTCTTAGCCCTGTGAATCAGCTCGATAGAATCTGCATCCGAATCAAGCATTATCGTATGCGTCCCGGTAACCTCACCGACTCGGGAGGATGTTACATGAAGCATATCAGGTGCAATGCTCCCGTGAACTGTTTCTTCAAGGATTTTTTTCTTTCTATTTACATTTTTCAATATGATTTCAGCAAGGCTTTTTGCAGTACCGCTTGGGCTGTCCTTTTTGCGTGTGTGGTGAATTTCGTGTACTGAAACATCATAATTTTCAATTTTATCGAGCAATTTTGAAGTTTGTTCGACTATCCTGAAAAACATTTGCATACCAACAGAAAAATTTGAACCATAGACAAGCCCTATATCATGAGCTTTAACATATTTTTTAATTTCTTCTGTGTGCGCATCCCAACCGGTAGTACCAATAACGATGTTTTTCCTGAGTATGCTCAATTTTCTAATATTCTCAATAACCGAATCAGGAAAAGTAAAATCAATAGCCACATCAAAGTTATATTTTTGACGTTCATCAATGGGATTGTCAATTTCAAAAATATCGGTAACCTTAAATCCCCTTCTGATTGCGGCTTTCTCGATTTCCCTGCCCATCGAGCCGTAGCCAACTATTGCAATTTTAGGTAATGATGAATTCATATTTTTTTAATATTTAATAAAATGTCACACTGAGCTTGTCGAAGTGTGATTGCATTAAAAAAAAGGGACGCATAAACGCCCCTTTTCATTTTCTTTTTAATAAGATTGTCCTCTTATTTGTTGAGCGGTGTTTTTATAGTCACCTGCACAGTTCTGTTGTAGAACCTTCCTTCGGGAAGCTCATTAGTATAGAGCGGTTCATCTTCGCCAACCCCACGGCTCGATAAACCACCAAAAGCACCCTTGGTTGTTTTCATAATGCCTGTATATACGGTCTTAGACCTGCGTTCGGATAAACCTTTATTGTGGTCGTACAAACCAACAACATCAGTATGGCCGATAATTTCAATGTTCGAATTAGGGAAGCACCTTCCGTAAACATAATCTACCATTATTCTTGTGTTAATCGGCCCTGCATCGCTTTTGTCGAACGGAAACAGTATGAGGCTGTATTTTTCCCAAGTACTGTCATTCAGCTTATCAACCTGCTGTTCCTCGACCTTAACCTGCATCACAGGGATTTTCACCGGCATTGATTTACATTCGAACCCTGTATTAGTCGTAATAACAAGAGTTGCGAAGTAAGACATTTCGTCTTTCGGGAATTTTCGTTTTTCATCTCTCCAGTCCCATGGGAAAGTAGGATCGGTTATACCAACATCCGGCAGAACTTTCCACATATCCTCACCATGTTTGATTTCAACTCTTCTTTTTGCGACAAGTGCATCTTCGATACCATTCTTCAATAAGAAATTCATGTCTTCGGGTTGAGGATAGGTCTTTGGGTCTTTGTCAAAAATCGGCTTCATAATGTTCCAGTCGGAACATAAGATTTCGACGCGTCTGTTCTCGACAATACCCATCGAATCATTCAGGTTTGAAATAACAAGGGGTTGATTTCTGACGGTCAGTTTCATCCTGCTGTCAGGAATGCCCCATACATTTTTAAAGTAATCGAAAACAAGCTGGGCTCTTTCTTTCGACAGGTTAGGCTTCTTTTCTTCCGGTGTTTTCCCGTCGTTGCACCCGACAATCTCAATTTTGGAATCCGGGAACTGCTTCATCCTGAAACCGTAAATATTGAGAATATGATAATATTTATCGAGTGTACCGCCGACGATAGTCGTATCGCTGAAGCCTTCAGTATCTTCGGGAGATTTGAAAATCACGTATCTATCGGGAAACTTAGCTGTGCCAAGGTCAAAGAATACATAATTAAGTAATGGATATAAATCCCATGTTTTGACTTCCTTCATAATAAGGCCATTGAAGCCTGCAAGATTTGCATCTTCGCCTTTGTTTTCCTTGACGTGTTGAGCTTCTTCAATCTGGGTGGCAATAACCGGCATCTGACCAAGAGTTAGCGTTACATTAATTTCATCGGCGAACTTCGCCGCTTCTTCAGGATTTTCTGTGAGGGAAGGTTTATGTACGCGCTGAGTCATAATAGTCTTGCCATACTTCGGATTTTCAGCAGTAATCTCAAGGTCAACATATTGAATGGAATCCTTAGGATTGCCGTAGTCTGTGTTAGAAATAACCATTTCAAACTGCGTCCTTAATATAGTAAGGCTGTCTTCGACGATTCTTCCTGTTAACGGATTCTTTACAGTAATTGTTGCAGGAATATTAGCACGGCTGCATTCATCAATAACGTTTGCTTTCAGGTTAACAGCACGGAAGAATGTAGGCACAAAAGCCATGAATATGTCCAAATCACCCTGATATCCCAAAAGGTCGGTTCTTCTGGATGAGAAATAAATAATGTCACCGGATGCAGGCAGTGTAATAAATTGTTCGTCATCCTTAGTGTTAATCTGGTCGCCTAAATTAATAGGTTTCGACCAGGAATTTATCTCAGGGTCAAATCTTACATAGTAAAAATCTAGGCCACCAAAATTTGGAGAATGGCCATCGGAAGCGAAAAACAAAGTTTGATTATCTGCCGCTATAAATGGAGAAACATCCTGCCTTTTTGTATTTATAGTAGTAAGGTTTTGAGCAGGTTTCCAATCTTCAGCATCATAGTCCCAGTCTGAATACCAAATATCCATATTTGCCGGAATGTTATCTCCTGTGCTGTTTGGGCCTTCTCTTGTCGAGACAAAATAAATACGGCTTTGGTCGGGAGCGATTGAAGGCTGGGAATCAAAATTCTTTGAGTTGACAAATCTGCCGAGGTTTTTCGGACGTCCCCATTTGTCGCCTTCAATAGTAGTTTTGTAGATATCACAACTTCCCAAACCATCAGGCCTGTTGCAACCTGTAAAGTACAGAGACTGCCTGTCTGCCGCAATGGAAGCCGCTCCCTCGTTCAAAGGAGTGTTAACACCCTGCTTTCCAAACTGCTTTGATGTATCAATATTAAATGGTTTGAAAAATACCGTATCGAGCCTGTCAAGTTTTTTTGCCCCCCAGAAATCGTGGGACGGGTCATCGCTTTCATCGAGAATACTACCCGGCCTATTAGAAACATAATAGAGGGTTCTTCCGTCTGCACTAATAGTTGGTGCGTAGTCCAACCCTTTCCAATTAACAATAGGACCAAGATTGATAATCCTGATTTTTTTTGTGAAAATACCTTCTTCCTGTGGATGTTCAGGTAAAGCCGCCGATTCGATTACGGCTCCGTAAAGGTAATATTGTATATTGGAAGCTGTTGCTCCTTCTACTGCCCCTGTCGCAGTGTTTTTGGAATATAGGTTTATACCACTTAGATATAATGTTATGAATAATAATGCTAATGATAATTTGAATACATGTTGCATACTGCCCTACCTAAATATATTTATCTTTTATCAATTTTATTATTTTCACCCGAATGATTGCAGATATGAATTAAATGACCGGAAACCGGCTTTACATAGCAGATAAATAATTTTGATATTTTTATTGTACTATATAAATCCAATTCTCATATCTTCATCACATATTACAAAGAACTAACCTTAATCTTACAAAAAAAGTACAAAAATTAGACATGTTAAATTTTTGATAAACTATAAATTAAACCAATTTGATTTAATTCACAAATTTTTTATTGTTTTATAAGCATATTCTAAAAAAAAAAAATTGCGTTTATTTTCTATTTTCAATATTGTATTGACAAACTGCAAAAAATTATATAATATTATAAGTTTATAAGGCTTTAATTTTATTAATTCTTAAAATAGCCAAATTTTCGTCAAGACTAAAATTTTTTAAATCCTTATTTACAGGTTTTAAAATTAAATCGGATATTCTGTTGCTAAGTTAATAATTGTTTAAATCATATAAAAAAAAAAATTGAAAACCCAAATCAATTGCTTAAGAATTTTTCCAAAACGCAGAATAATGATAAAAGATAAGTAATTATTAGCCACTTAACTATCAAAAGAAGAAAATGAAATACCCTGTAGCATCTACGAAGTATCTATAAGAAATTTAGTTGAAAACGAAGCAAGCTTCGGTGAATTAAATCCACAATTGTGGGATTAAATCATTATATCTACATCTATTACTCTTCAGGTGTAATATCGTACCTGAACTCGAGCATTATTCTCCATGCACTTAATTTTACATCAGTTCCGTTTTCGGAAAATTTAGTTAATGGAATTGAATATTGAAATAAAGGACTGAAATTTATTTTCTTTCCGAAAGGAAAAGTAAAGCCGATAGCAGGTTCGAGCGAGAATTGCATTGAATTAGCAGCAGGAAAATCTCCATCCTCAACAGTAGCGATTTTACCACCTATCTTCTCATATTCAATTTTAACAATCTCACCAGTGCTTAATCTTGCCGTTTCATCAAGAATTTCTTTTGTGTGTTTCAAACCTGCACCTAAGACGAAAGAGCCGCCAAATCCAAATCTAAAGAAGATAAATTTTGAAGGAACATACTTTAAATACGGCATAAATGTTAGATAGAAAACCTGTGATTCTGCTTTATGACGGAAATGGACGGGAACATTAACTTTTCTTCCAACTTGTTCAGAAAAAAATTCAATTGATTCATTTTCTCTGTAAGATGCCCAGAAGCTTCGAATGTCAAAAGCTAAAGCACCACCCCAACGCAAACGCCTGATGATTTCAGATTCGTACAAACCTCCTATTGTAAATCCAAATCCTCGCCCTTTGTCAAATTCGCATTTACAAGTATCAGTAATGAAAATGCCGGACTGGCTATTGCCGCCAAGCCCGATAAAGACACCTACTTCTGTTTTTATCTGCTCTGTTGGCAACAAAGGTGTGTCCTCTTTCTTTTTAATTTGGCCTAATGTACTTAACACAAAAATGAAGAATAGAAATGATGCAAGAAAAAGTTTAAACAATAATTTCACTGGATTCACCGTATTTATTCTAACTTAATTTAATCAAACATAAAATATTATTTTTATCTTACAAAAAATTATTTAATTTTTATGGAAACTGAATACACTGTTGATAATATTGAAAACAACACAGAAATTGTTGAACAGAACAAAACCACTTCGGAAAGTAACGAATCAATAGCATATTTTATTGGAGTGCGGGGAATAGCCGTTAAAATTCTTAGCCGATTTGAACGAAGCGATGCATACCTTGAGAAACTGCTCGACAATGAAATCAGGAATAATAATTTTAACCAAATGGATAGGGGATTGCTGACAGAGCTTGTCAACGGGGTAATCCGCTGGAAATGGAAGCTCGATTGGGTACTCACAGGATTTTATCAGGGGGATTACCTTAAATGCCTGAATATTGTTAAAAATGCTCTTAGGGTTGGTATATACCAAATATTATATCTTAACAAGATACCGTTACATGCGGCTGTAAATGAATCTGTCGAGATTGTTAAAAAGATACAGGGGGAAAAAACAGCAGGGCTTGTTAATGCCGTATTGAGAAATGTCGCACGAAATATTGAAAACGTCAGGTTCCCCGGACGTGAGGATGACCTTCAGTATTACTTGTCAGTAGTCTATTCCCATCCCCGCTGGATGGTAAAGCGTTGGCTCGACAGATTTGGTGAACAGGAAGCAGAAGCTTTGCTTTCGGCAAATAACAGGAGGCCCTTTATTCCCATTCGTATAAACACTTTGAAAGCTACTCAGGAAAGCATTCTGCAATTTTTAAATGAAAAAGGGATTTCATATTTTGTTTCGAGATTTATACCGACATCAATTATTCTGAAGTCGCCAAGATTAGATATCAGGTCACTCGGGATTTTTCAGGAAGGCGCGATGACAATCCAGGATACGAGTGCAGCTCTAGCCGCTAAACTTGCTATGCCGGAACCGGGACAAAATGTATTAGACTTATGTGCTGCTCCCGGGGGCAAATCTTTTTTGCTCGCAGAGCTAATGAAAAACCAGGGAGAGGTTATTGCAATAGATAAATATTCGGCTAAAATGAGGTTTATCGAAGAGGGTGCAAAGAGACTCGGGCTTGATATTATTAAAGCCACGACTGCAGATGCTGAAACTGTCGAATTCGACCGGGAGTTCGATTTAGTTTTTGCCGATGTGCCTTGTTCAGGTTTGGGGACTATATCAAAAAAACCGGATATTAAATGGAAAAGAGAAAGAGAAGACATTCCGATTTTACAGTCAAAGCAAAGGAAAATACTTCTTAATGCAGTGCATCATGTCAAAACCGGTGGCGTTATTCTTTACTCTACATGCACATTAGAACCTGAAGAAAACACTGATAATATTAAATGGTTCCTCGAGGTTTTTCCAAATTTCGAGCTTGACCCTGCCGAAAAATACCTGCCCTCAGAGGTCTGTTCTGACGGGTTTATGCAAACCTATCCGCATAAGCACTACATTGACGGAGCCTTCGCTGCAAGATTAAGAAAAAAGGATTTGTAAAGGAGAATTATTATGAAGGGGATTTATAAGTTATCAATTTTATTTTTTTTCATTATTCAATACATTACTTTATCACAGAAGGATGTAGATAGTTTCAAATTATTACCTGAAAAAAGTACAATTGAGTGGGAAGGAAAAAAAGTTCTTGGCTCGCACATTGGAAATATTAAATTTCTTTCAGGTTTTTTAAAAATGAAAAATAACCTCGTTGCCGGAGGTGAGTTTGTCGTTGATATGACAACTATAGCCAATACTGATTTAGACGATAAAGAATATAATGCCAAGCTTGTGAAACATCTCAAATCGGAAGACTTTTTCAATGTGTCAAAGTATAAGAAATCTTTTTTTAAAATCACAAAGTCTGAGCCATACAAGGATAGTGAAAATTCAAACATCAACTTCAAAATCTATGGGGACATGACAATTAAGGGTATTAAAAAGCCAATCTCATTTCCTGCTATTATAAGATTTGAAGAAAATGGAATTTTTGGACGTGCAAAATTTACAATTGACAGGACAAAGTGGAATATAAAGTACAAGTCCAGCAGTATATTCAGCGACCTTGGCGATAAATTCATCTATGACGATATCTGGTTCAAGATGGATTTGTATTTCAGCAAATAAAATGAATTTGTCATTCTGAACTTAGTTCAGAATCCAGTTAACCCAAATTATTTATTAGAAGTTTATTATTATCCTAAAAGCAAGTGCCTGACTGACATTCTGAGAAGTGTAACGACGAAGATTCTGAAACCCCCTTAATCCCCCTTTGAAAAAGGGGGAAAGATGCTTCGACTTCGCTCAGCATGACATTAAATTATACCATATCAATTTCTATTGAATAATCTGGAGTTAACTTATTTATAGTTATAATTCTATAAATTTCTTAATGTTCGAAAATAAATGAGAGTACTCATTTATTTTCTCATAATCCCAGTCCCACCACCTGATTTTCATTAGTTTTTCAATCTGTTCATCAGAAAATCTTTTTCTTATTAATTTTGCCGGAACGCCTCCAACAATCGAGTAAGGCTCAACTTCTTTTGTTACAATCGAACCTGCACCGACAATTGCACCATCTCCTATTTTCACACCATCCAAAATCATTACATTGTTAGCGAGCCACACATCATTACCGATTTCAACAACGAATTTCTTATCATCATCAATATATTTATGCTCATCAAAAAGATTTTTGTCCGTGAATGTAAACCCTGCTTGAGCCAGGTTTGAAAAAAAAGCGGGGTGAACAGAAACCCATTCTTTCGACGGGTGCAATCCAAGATGCGTCCTGACATTTTCACCAATTGCACAAAACCTTCCGATTTTAGTGCGTGGCATGAAAGAATTGAAAGCGATGTAAGTCCCCAAACCAACTTTAGAAGCATTCAAATTCACATTATCATAAAAATAATTATGACCCTCAAAATCTGAAAAGACATCATAAGAAACATTTTTTCCGATATAGATGCTTTTCCTGACAAATTCATTTTTATAGAATCTTCTCTGCTTAGCAACGGCAGGGTAGCTGATTATTTTTCCAATAAAATCACGAAATATATTCATAAAGCACCCAATTAAAATTACTCTCTTGATTTAATTACTTTCGCAGGATTTCCAATTGCAATAGAGTTTGCAGGAATATCTTTTGTTACGATGGTACCCGCACCTACAATACAATTCTCACCAATTGTTACACCGGGCATAACGTACACCCCAGCACCAAGCCAAACATTATCTTTTATAGTTACCTTACCGGAATAACTTGAATCCCTGAATGAATCGGCATTGGGGTCATGTCCTTCCGAAGTAATAACTGAATGTGCGGCGATTAATACTCCTTCACCGATTTCAACTTCACCACCACCCCAAATAAGAACATAATCACCGATTCGGCTGTGCGATTTGATTGATACTTTCTCAGGCGAATGAATAACGACATATTTATAGAATAGAACATCTTCTCCCAATAACTGTAGCCTTCTTTTCCAATAATCATAATTATATTCTCTTCTAACTCTTATTAGGAGATGTTCCCATGCCTGGCTTATGAAGAACCTTTTGAATAATAGAACGAACCAAGTTATCAATCTGGTAATTAGTCTAATCATTTTTATCTCCTTTATCGAATGAATTAAGCAAAGATTTTAATTCATCAATTGTTTCAGGAAAATATATCGGATTCGATTTATCCATGTTTGTATTGAGAAATTCAATGAGTGCCGGGAACTTTCTCTTATCTGTTGGTTCAATCATTTTCAAAAAAGAAACTACTTTCTTTCCTATTAATGTAGATTCATAAAGGGCACTTGAACTATATCCTATCACAATATCAGTCAAATCCGTAACTAATGGTGCAGGTAAAAATGCCGGAATATTTTTTAATTGATTCTCTTTCGAATAATACTCCTGGAACCTTGGATGAGCCTTAATATAAATGTTATCTTCTCCATACTTCTCAATAACAAAATCAATTATTTCATCTACCGCTTTAATATATTTCTCTTTTTCAACAATGTAATCAACTACACCTCCGCAAAGCAGAAGTACTTTACCAATTTTTAAATTGAATTTATCTCTTATGTTTAATGACAAATTATTATAATCTATAATTTGCTGGTATATTGTTGCTCCTACATCATGTAAAAAATCATCTGTCAGCAGTAATGTCAAATCGGTACCATGAAGGCATGGTTTTAATTTTGTATGGTATATCGCTCTGTTAAGAAACCCATACCATAATGCAAGCATTGTCTGTTGGTCAATTGCAATATTCTTTCTTTCAGTGCTCGGGAGATAAAATATTTTATTTCGTTTTGATAATTTCTTAATTATCCAAAATTCAAAATCGCAATACATAACCAAATCAAAGTAAACGACACAATCATGAATAGAATTGATTACCTGTAGAACCTTCTTCTTATAATTATTTATTTGTTTAATATTGTGTAGCAGTGTTACCGGATTAAATGTTTTGAGACTCGCAATTGGTATTTCAAATAATTCAATCTTATTTTTATCAAACATAATTGACATGAAATCATATATATTTTTATCAGGTGTTAAAATCATAAAATCATCATTTACTTCGGTCAGCAAAGCTAGTGCCGGAGGAATGGAAACATAAGATGCAATTAATAATACAATCATCTACTCACCTTCCCAATTTCCCACTTTAGCAGAGTGCTCAAAAAGCCTGTTCTGTTGTTGCCTCTTTGAGTTGCCGTGTCGTTCATTGTAAAAGAACAGGCATATTCAGCCATGTCAACGTACTGCCCCTTGTTAGACTGGTGGCTGATAAAATAGATATTAATATTATAAGTGCCATGTCCTAATGTTCTGGGTGGAATATTAACTTTGATTTTGTATTTCCCGGGATTTAGTTCCATAAGCGAGCTTTCAGGTATATCATAAGTGTCCGAAAGTAAAATTTCAGTGCCATCTTTTATTAAGGACAGATAGCCGTATATACCGGGGACCTGATTCCTGTAAGAGCAATCCATCTCGATTGTAACAGTTTCATCACATTCAAAGCTTTGTCTTATTTTTCCTTCCATATCTGTCAGCTTGATAGACATTAATTGAAAATCCTTGTTCAAATCTTCTGTGAATATTTTTTCAGGTGATTCAAATTCTTTATTTACATTGTTCAAATATTGGTCAACAACAGAACCAGAGTCAGCATTTGCAATTAGCTTACCTTTGTTAATCAGCAGGCATCTTGAGCAAAGCTGTTTGATTGTCCCCATGTTATGACTGACGAAAAGCACAGTCCTGCCTTCGCTTTTCGATACTTCACTCATTTTTCCTACGCACTTCTTCTGGAATTGTGCATCACCAACGGCAAGCACCTCATCAACAATTAATATTTCAGGTTCAAGATGAGCGGCAACTGCAAAAGCAAGACGTACATACATACCTGATGAATATCTTTTAACAGGCGTATCAATAAATTTTTCCATTTCAGCAAAACAGATGATTTCATCTAACTTTTTATCTATCTCATATTTTCTCATCCCGAGGATTGCACCGTTCAGATAAATATTCTCCCTGCCTGTCAGTTCGGGATGAAATCCTGTTCCCACTTCGAGAAGGCTTCCGATTCTACCTTTGATTTTTATTAATCCTTTTGTCGGAGTCGTTACTCTCGATAAAATTTTCAATAATGTAGATTTGCCTGCTCCGTTTGGTCCTATGATTCCAAGGATTTCACCTTTATGAACATCGAATGAGATATCGTCGAGTGCAAGAAGATGCTGTTTTAATTCTTTATTCAAAACGGTTGATTGAGAGATTAGAGAATTTGGGTCTTCCTTCCCCCTAGCACGAGCCCACCAGCTTTGCAAATCGCGGTACAGAGTACCGGTGCTGATGATGCCCAGCCGGTATTCCTTATATAAATTCTCTATTTTTATTATTGTTTCCGACATAAAAATTTAATTTGTCATTCTGAACGAAGTGAAGAATCTAATTATACCACCCATCACTTAAATCATTCCAATTCGGATTTTCAGCTTCAATTAATGCAATCTTTTTAGCTCTTAACCATCCTTTTATCTGCTTTTCTCTTGCTATTGCTTCATTAATATTATTTTTTACTTCATAATAAGCAAGTTTTGTTAAATTATATTTCTTAGTAAAGCCCTCAAATATTTTAAGCTTATGTTCATGAACTCGTCTTTGTATATCATTAGTTACACCAACATATAGTGTTTTTGATTTATTGGTCATAATATAAACATAATAGTATAAGTACATTACTTACCTCAAAAGAGATTCTTCACTTCGTTCAGAATGACATCACAATCATTTAAAATTTTTCCTTCTCCAATAAAAACCGAGCAAACTCCAAATCAATCGGCTCATCAATATCTAATGCTGATTCCCTGTCCATCAGGTAATATATTGTTTTGTCTGTCATATAATGGCGATAAGTTCTCATATCTGCTGTTCTCATCAGGTATATTGCACCATTGAATTCAAATACCTGTGGCATATCCTGTCTCCTGTCAAACTCTTTTTCATATCCATCTAAATGTTTCAGAAAACCGAATTCATTTTTTTCTACCATCCAGTAAGGCCCGACATGAGCTTCTGTAACTGAAATTAATGATAAAGCATCTTTGCTATTTATTAAATATTCGATTGCCTCATTTATATGCGAATGGTTTCTGAATGGTGATGTTGGCTGTAACAAACATATATAGTCATACTCAATATTTTCATTTTCCTTCAACCAGTCGAGAGCATGGAAAATTGCATCATAGCTATTCGATTCATCGAGAGCTAATTCATTGGGCCTGAGAAATGGCACATCGGCACCATATTTCTTTGAAATGCCTGCTATCTCTACCGAGTCGGTCGTTACAATAGTTCTGTCAATAAACTCACTTTTTAACGAAGCATCAATTGTCCGGGATATAAGAGGTTTCCCTCCCAAATCCACAATATTTTTCCATGGGATACCTTTGCTACCTCCCCGTGCAGGTATTAATCCAAGAATTGTTTTACCATTATACATAATTTTCAGATTCTATATTATACAATATCATTAAAAATTTTCTGATGCGGTATATCCCAAACATCATTCCCATTTATTATATTAAAAAATTTCTCAATACTATTGCCATCGCCAAATTTAAAAGAATTCTTAAATTTCTTTCCTGAGATTTGATTAATAGCGTTATGAATTAATTTTTCATCATCAGAGACATTAATAATATTAACAGCATTGCCCCTGTTTTTCTGTCTTGTGCCTATATTAATACATCCAACACCATAAACACCTGTTTCACGTATTCCTGCACTTGAATTACCTATGATAAAAAGAGAATTTTTTAATAATGTTAAAAAATATTCGAACCTCATTGAAGGAAAAATTTTGAAATCAGGATTATGTTTAAGAACCTCGTATTCCTCCAATATAATTTCAGTCCCATGGTCATTGTTTGGATAAATAACGACATATTTCAAACCTGATTTCAGAACAGCATTGAGCACGTTTTTTACATTTTTCCTTAATAAATCCGGTTCGGTAGTTACCGGGTGATAAACAAGTATAGCATACTCATTAAAAGGTATTTCATACCATCTTTTAACTTCATTCATTGGGGGTATTTTATCTGATAGCATTACATCAATGTCAGGCGAGCCAATCACAAAGACAGATGATTCGATTTCTCCAAGTTGAATCACCCTTCTCTTGGCTTCCTCATTAGCGACAAAATGTATGTGTGATAGTTTTGTAACCGAATGCCTGATTAACTCGTCAATCGTTCCTGATAGCTCCCCGCCTTCAATGTGAGCGGTTAGAATATTGTTCAATGCACCTACTATAGCTCCGGCAAGTGTTTCTACCCTGTCACCGTGAATAACAATTAAATCCGGTTTGATATCATTCACAAATCCTGAAAATCCTTCTATTGTTCGGGAAAGTATTAAATCCATCGAATCATAATTGCCGTGATTGTAGAATTTGAAAATGTTATGAAAGCCGCAAAGCTCAATTTCATTCACGGTTTTTCCATATTTGGGATTCATGTGCATACCCGTAGCAAATATGTGAACCTCAAATTTCTTTGAATGAGAAGTAATATCAATCAAGGATTTCAATTTTCCGAAATCCGCCCTGGTTGCCGTTAGAAATACAATTTTTCTCATATCATCATTCTTTAATTAAATATGAAGGAACTTTGTTAAACGGGAAATTAATTAATTTATACCCATGCTTTTCGCAATACTCATCGGCTAACTGAGTTTCACCATGGAAAATTCCATAATCATCAAATATGATTATACCACCTACAACTACTTTTGGAGCAAGGTGTTCCAGTATTGTTTTAGCAGGTTCATAAATATCAGTATCAATATTCAGAAGAGAAATTTTTAAATCAGGATTTTCGGATACATATTTTGGAACGGTTAAATTTATGTCTCCTTTAACTAATTCGTAATTCGAGAAATTTTTGTTTAAAATAAATTTCTCCAATTCTTCTTTTGAAATTGAAATGCCTCCACCGGTTTCTGTTATAAATTCTTCATATTCTTCTTTATCCTGTTCAAAATCATTTTCAGGGAATTTGCCATAAGTATCAAAACCGATTATTTTTTTGGTTTTATCAGTCTCGAAAAGTTGCATAAACATTATGAATCGCATTAATGATACACCTTTGAAAACTCCACATTCAACTATGTCACCATTGAGATGTTGAATATTTTTATAAATCTCATAATGAGCAATGGTACGAGCCATGCGGCTTGACTGTGCTGTCAGGTAAAAGTTATTTTCATATTCGAAACTATTAGCAATATTAATTTCCATTATCACACTTTACTTGATTATTTTACAATCCCAACTCCAACCTCATACCTCTCATGCCAGACTCCATCTTTGTCTTGAGTGAATAATTCTTTGTTATACCATTTATCCATTATTGACCAAAATTCTCTTGGCTTCATGTTTATAAATTCTGTGAACCGGTCAACAATCCCCTGGTCGAGATTTCTGTCATATTGCTTCACATAAGGGATCATTTCCTCGCGTGTTTTTAGTCCTGCTCTAATCCATCGTGAAGCCATTTCAGTTGCAGACGCGTGTCCGAATTTCGGATATTTCAGATATTGATTGAGCAAATAACTGATTGAATCTATCTGATTGTACTGCTCGATTGTGCCTTCTCGAATATACTCGTGACCAAGATGTCTGAAACCCCATCTTTTTGCAACTTCATAATTGTGATGTGTGTCCCATGGGACGTAGTAGCTCAGATAAACAGGCTCCAAGCCATGTTTATCACATTCATCAAGCGTTGGTTGTTTAGCTGATTCAAGCTCTTTTTCAGTTATATCCCCGTCTTTCAGCCACAAATCCCAAACCGGTTTGACTACATCATTGAGCGGCTGTAACTTTGCCGATGGTGTTTCTTCATCATATTTGCCACCATATTGATAATTCACATTCTCACCATAAAAAAGCAAATGTAAACCTAGTTTCATAGCCATCCTGTAAGGATAAGCATAAATCAAGGCATCGGCATACCAGGTTGGCGAACCTAATTCTATAAATGCTTTCTTTGCCATTATTCTTGTTATATTATGATTCGGAGTAATCGAAATAATATCACAGCTAAAAGTATCTGAAAGATTTGCAAGATTTTTCCTTCCTGTTTCAGTCCAATCAATATTCCCGACAGCAAGAAGCACAGGATTCATCTTCATCACTTCCTTAATATAATAAACCTGAAATGTAGAATCTTTCCCGCCTGAAACGGCTATGGCACAATCATAATAATTTCCATATTTCCCTCTGTATTTGGAGCAGAGTTTTTCAAACTCTTCCAGTCTTTTATTCCAGTCAGTCGTTTTTTGTTTTTCATAGTTATGGCATGGTGCGCACATACCATCCTCATGAAATGTTATTCCGGGCCTTGTATCAGGCATCAGGCATTTTTTACAGTATTTCATAATACCTCCATCTATATTCTAATTAACAATTCACAATTCATAATTCATAATTAAAGAAATTATTTTTTTCAATCCGTGTCAGGAGTTACTCCTGACACCTTCTAATATCGTCCAACATCTTCCCACTTAATTTGTTGATTAACTTCAATATCTCTTTTAGCTTTTTTCCCGATTACATTATCAAAATCCACTGCTTTGATTTCTCCCGTACCGGGGCGTTTCACCCATATATTTTCATAGCTGAACTGCTCTCCTTTTTTAATCTCTTTTATTGACACAACACAGGAATAAGCAAAATCAATCGTCGGCTGTTCTTCTTTCAGAATTTCTTTTGTGCCCCCAAGTGCTTTGTGAATTGCTTCACTTCCAATTATGAGTTCCCTCAATTCATCAGGTTCGATTGAAATTGGATTATCAGGTCCCGGTAATTTTCTATCCGACGTAAAATGTTTTTCTAATATACTTGCTCCCAGGGGAATTGCTCCCAGACAAGTGTATATACCCAATGAATGGTCGCTCAATCCAAGCACTGCTTCAGGGAAATTTTCTTTTAGCTCGTTCAATGCTCCCAATCTCACTTTATTGTATGGTGTTGGGTACATCGAGGTGCAGTGCATTAAAGCATAAGGCACTTTATATTTTCTCAAAATATCAACAGATAATTGTATTGAATTTATATCATTCATTCCTGTGCTGAGAATTACCGGCTTTCCGAATTTAGCGATATGCTCAATTAGTGGATAGTTGTTACACTCACCCGAACCAATCTTGTAAGCAGGAACTCCGAGTTTTTGTAGCCTGTCTGCTGCAGCTCTTGAAAATGGGGTAGATAGAAAAATCATACCCAATGATACAACATATTCTTTAATTTTTATTTCTTCTTCTTCAGTCAGCCTGCATCTCTTCATAATTTCCCATATTGATTCACTTGCATTACCCGGTACAACTTCATTAGGTATCATTTCATCTTCTATTATGTGAGTCTGAAACTTCACACACTCACATCCGGCTTTGTGAGCATCATTAACCATTTTAATAGCTAAATCGAAATTCCCTTCGTGATTGATACCTATTTCAGCAATCACAAATGGCTTATGAGCTTCACCAATTAACCTGTTATTTATTTTTATTTCATTCATTTTTTATTCACATCATCAGCTTCATTATTAATGGTTTTTTTATTTTCAATCGCCTTCATTATTTTTTCTTTTTCCTTTTTATCTAATTTATTTATATCATCACCCAGACTGAAATCGAACTCGATTTTTTCGAGCTCATTAAATAAATCTTCCTCATTTTGATTCAGTCTCATTTTTATTCAAATTTTAAATCACTAACTTTATTATTCAAACTTTCTAATTCTTTACAATAGAGACTTGTAATAAAATTATATGTCTTTTTAATTTCTTCAGGTAAATAATCATGAACTACCCTATTTCTAACATCTCTCATATTAATCCATAAATCTACATTACTTATAAGTCCAATTTTTTCCATTTTCAATAATCTGTCTCTAATAGTATCTGATGATTCTCCAAAAAGATAAACTTCATAAGTTCTGAAAAATTTCAAACAGACTTCAACAGCTCTTGAAAATCTTATAGTCAATGCATCATAAGGTTCTTGTTCCCTGAGTGTATATACTTTGAAAGGATCAAATCCAGACGCATTAATTATTGAGTCAATAGCTGCTTCAATAGATTTGTGCACTTTCTCTAACGAAACAATTAACAATTCTTTTATATCTTTTTCCATAGTTAATCAACCTTGTTGTTTAACAATTTTATTTTTTCTATTGTATTCAAAAAAGCTTCTTGTTCTCTTGTCAACTGATTGGGATCCATCACAATCACATCAATTTTTTCTTCACATAATTTAAAAAAACGAACAGATACTTCTTGGGATAATTCAAATGGGCTATTATTTGAAAATATTAAGATATCTATATCCCCGCCCTTTTTATTATCATCAATTCTTGAACCGAAAATATAGACTTCTCCATCAACTCCTTCAAGAGAATTATTCAATGCCTTCTTCTCAATCTCACTTAGTCTCATATTCTATTTTATTTATATCTTATCAATAAACGATTTCTCTACTCTGCTGAAGAGCATCACACCAACTAAAAAAATAAGTACTGTCATTAAAATGCTTAATAAATATCTCATTAAATCAAACGAACCGCTTCCAAGAAATCCTAATCTGAATGTCTCCACAACCATAGTCATAGGATTAATTATTGAGAGCCATTGCCACTTTTCAGGTATCATTGACAAAGGATAAACAATCGGTGTAGCATACATCCAAAGCTGTACTCCGAAGCCTACAACAAAACTTAAATCGCGGTATTTAATCGTTAATGATGATATTAAAACACCTGTTCCCAATCCCAGGAGTGCCATCTGTAAAATCAGTAAAGGAAACATAAAAAGCATATTATTAATATGAATCCCGCTTCCGTAAAAATAATAATAAAGCCAGAATGCTAACAATAACAGTAACTGAATAAAAAATGTTACGAGGTTTGTAATCACTGATGTAATCGGCATCACAAGCCTGGGAAAATACACTTTCCCGAAAATTGCGGAATTTTGCGAAAAAGTATTTGATGTATTTGTCAGGCACAGTGAGAAATAATTCCAAATCACAGCTCCGGACATGTAAAAAAGAATATGCGGAATCCCATCTGTCGGGAGATTTGCTATTTTGCCAAAGATAATCGTATAGACAACTGTCGTCAGTAAAGGCTGAATCAGAAACCACAAAGGACCGAGTATTGTCTGCTTGTAGAACACAACAAAATCACGATGAAAGAACAAACGGATTAAATCCCTGTATTGCCAGACTTCCCTGAGATTAAGATTAAACCAGCTATTAACTGGCTTTATTACAGTTGTCCAACTATCCATTCCTGCCTCCGTTTCTATTCCAGATTAAAAGGGATTTGTCGAGCTTCAGGTTTTCTTTCAACCGCTTGTATTCTTTAGTATTCAAAACCAGGGGCCTGATTTTTCTTTTGAGATTTTCTTCGGCGACAATAATCAGCTCATTCAGATAATTTTGGTTAATATCTCCAACAATGACAATATCAATTATTCCAATGTCTTTGCCTTTTGCATAATCACCCGTTAAAAATGCGAGTTCCACATTGCCGAGATTATTGATTATACCTTCGACAAAGTCAATTCCAAGATACTTTTTTACAAGGTTATGAATTTCATTAAATAACGGATTCTGAGTATTAGCATGGTACAGTTTTGTGTTTCCATCTTTGTCTGATTTTAGCAAACCGGCTTTTGACAAACGGTTTAATTCTATTCTTACGGCATTAGTTGATTCACCGAATTCCTTTGACAATTCTCTTAAATAAGCACGTGTGCCGGGATTCAGGAAGAACTTCAGCAGAAGCTTCACACGTGTTTTGGATGTTATTAGTGAATCAAGCATTACAAATAATTATTAATTAATCAATACTGTGTAACAAAATTACTCAATATTGAAACAAAAGTCAAGTGTTTTTTTATTAAAATAATAAATATTCAAGAATATTTTTGATTTAAACATTCAGGACTTAATTTGTATTCTTTTGAAATAGTGAGGTCCGAATGGTTTTACGCTATAAGTATGTATTTGTTTTGTTTTTTAGTCTATCTTTTACAATCAATAATCTATTTGCTGAAAAAATTAATAAAGAATATACTTTCTCAACATCTGCAAATGAAATATTTAATATTAAAAATGAAAATGATAAATCAAAAATATCCTTAAATAGAAATTTTATTTCTCAAATTAATCAATCTAAGAATCTAATAATAAAAAACCTTCAATTAACTGAAGGCAAATTTGTAAATCTAGAATTGACAAAAAGAAAGTCAATAGTTGATGAAAAAATAAAATTCCTCACTCAAACTAAAACAGGTGAAATGAAATTAAATGCTCCCAATGTCATTATGTATTCAGGAACAATTGATGGATATCCTGAAGAAAAAGCTAATCTAATTATCATAGACAATTTATTATTCGGTGCTGTTTTGAAAAATGATGTAATTCAATATTTCATTTCTCCTAATCTCACTGATGGTAATACCGAATCGGAAATTGTCAGCAAAGAGAATTTCCCTAACGACATTAAAGATTTAGGCTGCCTCACTGATAATCTTAATAAAGTTGAATCTGGAAAATATTTCAAAGCCATAGAACATACATTATCAAATGAACTTCTCGAACTTGAACTTGCAGTTGAAACAGATACTGAATTCTTCAAAGCAACAGGAGGTAATACTGCATTAGCCCAGGCTTATGCAATAGCAATCTTCTCTATGGTTGATGTTATCTATGAAGAACAACTCAACATTTCGATTAAACTAAGCTGGTTGAAAAACTGGACTGACAATCCGGCTGACCCATACAATGTCAAAGGTAATGCCTATGCTTTACCTGATACAGTACGTATATATTGGAAAGAGAATTATTCAGATGTTCAGAGAGATGTTTTCCATGTCATGACATCAATATCTTATGGCGGGGGAGGATTCGGTTATTTTGATGCACTATGTGATAACAAGGAATACGGGTTCTCAGTCAGCTCTGTTCAGGCAAGTCACAGCTTTCCAATCATGGCATTTAATTACGATGTTTACATTGTTGCACATGAATTAGGGCATAATTTCAACGGACAGCATACTCATAGCTGCTACTTCGGCTCTCCCACTGATACTTGTATAACAACTGATGCAATAAATGGAGGTTGTCTTGACGCTTCGATTACACCAAGGCCTAATCCCGGTTCGATAATGAGCTATTGCGGAGGTACTAACAACCAGTTCGGATTGGGTTACCAGGTCAAAATGGTTTTCGATGAAAAAAATGCAGTATTAATGAGGAATACTGCTGAGCAGGCACTGTGTTTGACTGCTCCTTCTGAACCCGAAGTTGTATTGCAAAATCCGAACAATAATCAATCATTTAAAACCGGAGACTATATTCCAATTAAATGGAACTCATCAGGGGTTGATAATATCGGAATATATTACACAATTGATAATGGTATTAATTGGTTCACAATTGCTGATTCTGTTTTTGCATCTGATAATTTACATTACTGGGTTGCACCGAAAATGTGTAGTAGCAATATTAAATTACGGCTCTTTGATATTTCTGATAATTCAGTTGCCGACACAAGCGTTATACCCTTTTCTATCTATGCAGATTCTTTTGGAGATACTCTTGCTTTCTACCCATTTAACAAAAATGCTGCAAATTCAATCTGCGGCGGTTTCCCGGATGGTATTCTTAAAGGTAGTCCCCAGGCAGTTCCTGATAGATACGGTAATCCCAACAGTGCTTTCAGCTTTTCAAGCGGCAACTATATTTTTATTCCTGATGCAGATTTGAATCATAATGAAATAACTGTAGCTTTCTGGTTCAAAGGCGAAAACTCAACAGTAAAAAAGTTTTTCATTGGTACAAATTCAGGGCCCGCTCTGAATGTATTTGAAATTTATCATTGGGGTGCTCTCGGTTGTACTTTCTATTTGAAAGCAGGATTATATCAATGCTGGGCAGGCTGGCCCGAGGCTAATACCTGGAAACATGCCGCATTTACTTATGACGGTGATACTGCAAAAGCTTATATTAATGGTGTATTAACAATGACAGAAGAAAAACCCGGACCACTGCTCAATTTCACAACATCTTTATACATCGGTTCAAGAAAAGGAAGTGAACCTTATTCAGGAGCAATTGATGATATTTATATTTTCAAAAAAGTACTAAGCGAAGGAGAAATAGCCTCGCTGTATTATGACAATCCTTTTGTTCCTGAAAAACCAAACCTATTGTCACCTTTGGACAGTTCGTTGATTAGTAATCCCGATGTAAATTTTATTTGGGACTGGGTAGCCAATACAAAATATTATCATTTTCAACTTTCAGATAATAACGACTTTGTGAATTACCCATTGCCGGTTAACGATTCACTGCTCAAAGACACGACATTTGCATTTGATAATCATGTAAATGGAAAAACCTACTATTGGCGGGTTAAATCAGGCAATTTCTTTGGTTCAGGCCGGTGGTCTGATGTTTTCTCTTTCATATTTGACAGCGTTAATAATGTTGAAGATTATAATTATGAATCATCAATTATCATCAGTCCTATACCGGCATCTGAAATATTAGAAATTATGATTAATAACCTGTCCACCGAACATTCCGAAATTATAATTTGTGATGAACTCGGTCATATCGTAAAAAATGAAATAATAGATTATCCTATATTCGGTAAACATAAACTCAAGTTAGATATATCCGGAATTTCAACTGGTATTTATTTCTTAAAATTTCAATCAAAGGATATTTCCATTGTAAAAAAAATTATCATAATCAAATAAATTTCAATTTTGAATTATGACTGAAAAAGAAGAACTGGTAGTTAGAATCAAAGATTTGACAGGATGGGATGTCAAGCCCCAGCGTTTCAAAATTGTGACCGATACCTCGCAGTGGATGGACATAATCAGGGGTGACATCATTCGCATCGGAGGCAAGGATTTCTTAGTCAAAGGAAACATGAGCGAAACCCGGTTCGGAATTGACGACCAGCCGAAATATTGGGTTTTCAACACTATAGATATGGAAACAAAAAAAGAAAAAATTTTAAAAATGGTTTTCCATGAAGAATTTACCGCTCATATAGGAATACTGAAAATCAGATGTTACCGAAGCCCCGAGAAAGAAGCAGAGGTTTTAGCACTTGTCAGGGGAAACCCCCGTTTCATGCAGGGTATCGCCCATTATGATGACATGAATAATGCTGTAAGGGCGATTGATTTCATCAGGGGGATTACGATGTTCAATTATATTTATACAATAAATAAACCGCACGAGCAGTTCTTCTACGAGGATTTACCTGATATACTCAGGAAACTGTATGATTCTTTTCTCGGTATTCAGCTACTTCATGAAAATAAACTTTGTCACGGCGACATCAGGAACGACCACATAATAATTGAAAGAAGCACAGGTGAATATAAATGGATTGATTTCGATTTGAAGCAGGATGTGAGCGATTTCGATACCTGGAGCATGGGTAATATTCTTTCCTATACTGTTGGGAAAGGCATCAAAACATTCGGACAGATTATAAAAGGAAATGATTTTTCGGATGAAGTAAAAAACAGCTTAGAGCCTTCTGACAGTTCAGCATTTCATAATTACAGGGTCATGAACATCTCAAAATTATATCCTTACATACCACCAAAACTTTCAAAGATATTACAGCATTTCACAATAAATCCAAAAGAATATTACAGTGGTATTGAAGAGTTTTGCGACCAGTATTGGGACATGCTTGAGACGGAATTCTCTAATTAATTGCGAATTACGAATTGTGGTTATATATTTAATAAAAATTCTGAATGATGAATACTGAATTAAAATTTGAATTATTGTATAATAAATCATTTAACAAATTTATCGCGTAGCGATTAAATATCAGTAACAAACGAATTATCGCCACCACCCTTATCCCGTAGGGATTATATATTCAATTACGAATTGCGAATTGCGAATGTTGGATATATATTAATCGTTAGTTAATAACTCACCTTACGCATAAATTTTACATACCTTAGTCAAAACCTTATTTCACCCTTTTTACCTTAGTAACAAAACTTATTATTCTACAAATCAAACCTTATTACTTTATTTTGATTTTGATTTTTGGTTGAATAAGCTAATAAGGTTAATATAGCCGGTTACTTTACTTTTTACTAAGGTTAAATGTACTTGATAAGGTTTTTAAAATTACAAAGTTAATGAGTAGTAATAAAGTTTTCAATATTGCGTAACGTGAATTAATAATTCATGTTACGCAGTTATTATTATCCTTGGCTTATAACGTTCAATCCCAATAGGTTTATAGATAATTTCAGTTATGTTTTAATACAAACGTTCAACTTCTATGGAATCGTCGCTAATTTAGGATATATTTTATTACAAACGTTCAATCACTCTGTGATTGTAATTAAATTCCAATTGTAGGGACAGAAAATTTTCTGTCCAACCGACTCCATAGGAGTTAAACATCTGTAACAAAGACAATAAATAATCAGAGTCCAACTCCGTAGGAGTTAAACGTATGGATTACAGAGGTTATGTGATTGTGTAAAGTGAGTAAGTTATTAGAAACTTCTGAAAAAATGAAATATTATGCTAGATTGTCATTCCTGCGAAAGCAGGAATCCAGTTCCGGAGCAACATTATGGATACCCGCTTTCGCGGGTATGACATATAGAGAATATTTTTCAGATGTTTCTCATTAGTAATTATTAATTAATTAAAGTTTGACTATTCATTGTTTTCTCCTTAATTTCTGTTCAAATAAAATGGAAGTAAAAAAGATAGTTATGACTTCCTTCATAAATACATATTTAGGAAGTTCATACCATTTGTTATTTATTTATTTAAATTGGTGGAATCATGGATAATGATGAATTTTATACAGAAGAAATTGAAAAAGAAATAATAGTTATAAAAACATTTTTTCATGAACTTGACGCCGAAATAGCTGCAGAACATTTGCATACTCATAATATCGAAGCCTGGGTATCCCATGATGACCCTGCATTGATTGGAATGCAAAGAAGTGCCAGCCTTATGATACGCAAAGTTGATAAGAAAAGAGCTGACCATGTTTTAGATGCAATGCATTCTTAAAAATTCTTGTTTCCTTAACTAATCAAACCTTAACATAAAAAAAATTTGGAAATTTAATTTTTAGTATATATTTTAATTAATCTAATTTAATTATTTTGTTACACTAACTTCTAAATAATAATTATGGGTAAAACTATACTTTCTGCAATTGCATCTGCTTTAACAGGTTTCTTCGGCGGATGGCTGATTTATGGTGTAATTCTTATGGATTTCATGAAGAATTCCATGGTTCAACATGAAGGGGTTTATAAGGAACCACCAGTGATTTGGGCAATCGGAATTGCTAATCTTTGCCTTGCTATTCTATATGCGTGGTTGTATCGTACGATGAATGTAACAAAATTCGGACAAGGTTTTCTTAAGGGAATAATTATTGCTTTTTTATTAACAGTCTGGTTTGATTCATTCATTTTTGCTATGATGGATATGTACAAATCATTCAGCGGATTTGCAGTTGATGTCGTTTCATCAACAATCCTCGGAGCATGTATGGGTGGCGTTGCTGCATTAATCTTGGGCATCGGGAAGAAAACAGAATAATGCATTTATAAAAAAAGTCATTTTTTTATTATTCATAGAGGTTCATTTTCATGTACCTCTGTGAATTGTTTTATCACAACCAAAAGCGGAAGTCTATTTCCCGTTTCTCAATTCCCATTTTCAATTCAGCATTCAGAATAATGTCACCCTGAGCTTAGTCGAAGGGCCATAATTCAGAATTGGTTTCAACCCGAAAACCAAAGGGCAGATTTAGAATCTGCCCCTACATTTTGCATTCTGCATTTCACATTTTCAATGCAGCATTCAGAATAATGTCACCCTGAGCTTAGTCGAAGGGTCATAATTCAGAATTTGTTTCAACCCGAAAACCAAAGGGCAGATTTAGAATCTGCCCCTACATTTTGCATTCTGCATTTCACATTTTCAATGCAGCATTCAGAATAATGTCACCCTGAGCTTAGTCGAAGGGTCATAATTCAGAATTTGTTTCAACCCGAAAACCAAAGGGCAGATTTAGAATCTGCCCCTACATTTTGCATTCTGCATTTCACATTTTCAATGCAGCATTCAGAATAATGTCACCCTGAGCTTAGTCGAAGGGTCATAATTCAGAATTTGTTTCAACCCGAAAACCAAAGGGCAGATTTAGAATCTGCCCCTACATTTTGCATTCTGCATTTCACATTTTCAATGCAGCATTCAGAATAATGTCACCCTGAGCTTAGTCGAAGGGTCATAATTCAGAATTTGTTTCAACCCGAAAACCAAAGGGCAGATTTAGAATCTGCCCCTACATTTTGCATTCTGCATTTTACATTTTCAATTCAGCATTCAGAATAATGTCACCCTGAGCTTAGTCGAAGGGTCATAATTCAGAATTTGTTTCAACCCGAAAACCAAAGGGCAGATTTAGAATCTGCCCCTACATTTTGCATTCTGCATTTTTACATTTTCAATTCATCATTCAGAATAATGTCACCCTGAGCTTAGTCGAAGGGTCATAATTCAGAATTTGTTTCAATCTGAAAACCAAAGGGCAGATTTAGAATCTGCCCCTACATTTTGCATTCTGCATTTTACATTTTCAATTCAGCATTCAGAATAATGTCACCCTGAGCTTAGTCGAAGGGCCATCATTCAGAATTGGTTTCAATCTCTTCTTCTTTGAATCCATAATTATTCAGCCAATACTGTTTTGTGAATCTGACGCTTCCTGTCTGCGACAGCTTCAGGTCACGCTCCACTTTATCCATATTCACTTCATCATTCATTAATAATTCAAATTTTGGATAAACACTTGCACCGAAATTCAGGTCAACGATATAGCCAATCACAGTATTCATTACCGATTCAACAAGACGCATATCCGATAGAATAACTTCCCTCCTGACTTTGAAGTGAGTCTGCGATGCCGCATAAGAACCCATCTCCATTTCAGTTGTCAATGTCTGCGAGAGAATTGCCTTAGAGATTTCCGAATTGCAATGCTTAATCATTTCCTTGTAAAGGGCAATCGAAGTGCTTCTCATCGCTTCGTGCATTTCAATTTTAATATCCCCGGGAGTTACAATTACACTGTCTTCAGTCATATTTGCCAGGTCATCCGCAAGTTTCTTCGATTCCTCGAATGTCGCTCCACGTGTGAATTGTCCCAACAGCAGTGGCATTCCGTATTTCTCCATAAAATTCACCCAGAACCTGATAGCACCATTCTTGAAAGTTACAGGCCAATAGCATTTCCCAAGAAGTGCATTGCCATAAGGATTCATATAAGAAGCTTCATACTGAACATTCAATATTTTCATCGGTGGCGGCTCAATTCCTTTCGGCTCTCCCGATTTCCTGTATCTCAGGCTTCCATTGTTGTCGTAGAAAAACCACTCCTGCGGCTTAGCTACAATTTTTTCAGGTACTATATAACGCTTATTTCCGGAAGTAGTCTTCCACACAATTTCCATAGGCTGGTAGCCGAAAAGCGGTGCTTCGAGAATGTCCCTTTCAATCTGTTGAAGGTCAATATCTGCAAAGAACTGTTCCAGTTCGTTTGCTATCGTTGATGATGCACCATAAGGGACAATCGAATAATCCCAGGAAAGCAATCCGCTTTTCCTTGATTGCACACAACTCCAAACGTGAGGGTCATTCTTCAATTCGCGATATGCCTCGATTGTCTTACCCGTGTTTCTCAGCACCTTGTCGGGATTCGGCAATAGTCCAATATAGCCGAGTAAGGCATTATACGATTCCCGTGTAATAAGTTCCGTTGTCAGTTTTTTGGTATCCATAATTTTTCTCCATCTATTTTGAAATGATTAATCCTATTATTATCCCAATTAATGCACCTCCGGTGAAGTATGACGGCTTTTCCCACCAGTTGCCGTCTTGTGTTGTCTTTTCGATTACAGTCAGCTTTTCAAACTTTACAGAATCGGGTTTTCTCATCACCTCCAATGAAAAATAATTCTCAGGGAATTCATACTGCATTTTTACCGTATCATCTTTGGCAATTGTATCGAGTGAAGCTACAAATGGTTTTGTTTCAATAACTGTATCTCTGATGATTTTGATTACAGGTTTAGCTTTCACAATTCTCACAGGAGGCAGTTTTATTTCTTTGATTACTGTATCCCTTATAACTTCCCTATCCTTTACTATTCTCACTTTATCTGTACAATTCCTGCCTAAGAATAATCCGATAAAAAGAGATGCAATTATTATAATTCCAATTAATATTTGGCCTTTTTTCATCTGTGAGTTTCCTGTATATGTTCAAAGAATTTATCGGAAATATTTTCTAACTTGCTGCTTATTTCATCGAGCCTGTAGCTGATGATTAGCTCGACGTTTGCAAGCCTCTCCTGCATAACCGAAATCTCCTGTTCGTGAGCCGAGTGCCTCTGTTCATTATTTTGAATTGCATCAATTAATTCTGTTCTGTCCCTTTTCAATTCGGATTGCAAAGCAAGGAAGAATGTCAGCAGCGATGCAATGAATGTTACCGCCGCTATTAATAAACTTATCTTATCCATAAATTTCCTTTCATTTCCCCCTTTACTAAAGGGGGACTAAGGGGGATTATTAATTAAATATTTCCTTTAACATCTACACTCTATTTAAAATTTAAAGAACTACCAATTCGGATATATTTCCATTAAATAATCCCTCTTTTATCTCCCTTTAATAAAGGGAGATAAAATTTCAAAACATACCCTTCAAAAACGCATTCAAATTCACAACCTCAGCCGCACTCAGCTTATGATTGAAATTATAAAAGCTGCCTATATCACTCGTGCAATCATAGATGTAATTGCTGCTGCTCTGCTGCCAGAGTGCTCCGAATAAGGCTTTCCCATTTGAAACAGGATAAAAATTTCCGCTTGAAATCGCATTGTCCGTCGTTAGAGAAACGGGCTTCCCGTCAACGTAAACATTCAGGCTGTTCTGCGAGTATGCTGCTACAACCAAATGCCAATTCCCGTCACAAATATTTGTCCCCGGCATGTATCTTTTGTATGCACCGCTTGATGAAAGCAATAGAATATCAATCCCATTACTGCCATCCAGCCTGATTGAAACAATACCATTCTGGGAATGTTCAGCAATACAGAAAAGATAATGTGCTGTCGAATCATTCTTACGGCTTCTGAACAGAATTGCAAAAGAAAATGAGCTATTCCAGCTATACTGAAAATCAGTGTTTACGAAATTCACTCTCTGCCAGTTCCCTGCTGTACTACCATGTCCGCCGCTGAATGAAAGATATCCGTTCGTATTAATTGAAGGAAGATTGCTTCCTCCCAAGGTCCCATTACTGCTTCCGGCAAGGTCGTAAAGTGTCGTACCGCTTGCTCTTTTACCCGTGTAATAATTTTTCAGTCCCACTATTTCACTCCTTCAAATAAATTCTGCGGAGCTATATATGCTTTGAGTTGCAGGTCTGCCGGTTTTGTCGTAGCACCACCGACACTTGTTACTCTCATACTGATATTGTCATATTGATTGATGCTTCCAAGATAGGTTCCGCTATTCGGAAGCACACTTCTCATTACATTCTGAGTCATCAAATCAATTGCAGGTGAGTAAAAAGCAGTGGTTTCCCTGTAAACATTCACAGCACAAGCCGCTCCTGTCCCGGCCGCTGCTGTTCTTACTTTCAAATCAACTGCAAGAAGCCATGCCAGGTAAGGAACATCAAGAAGCCAGGTCCCCTGCGGATTATTGCTGTCTGCGACAAGTTCTCCGGGAATACTTATCTGGTGTATGTAATCCCCGAATTTCCTGTTAGGGGCCGCTTTGAAATCTTTGTCGCCGGATTCAAGCTGTGATAATGTTACTACACTTACCGTAACCGTACCTGCATCACCGTATGTACTGCTTATATACCCAACTCTCCTTATCGTTCCATCAGCATTGGTGCATGTAAACAGCGAACCTTCGAGCATCTTTCTTTCGACTGTTGTTCCTGAAAATGTAAAAGTGTTCCCGTTAAGATAAGAGCCGTTCAGGTCCACCCATATACGAAGAAACAAATCATCAACTGTTGCTTTCTTATTTACCGAACCGCTTGTGTCGTACAGAATCAGCTCATCTTTTCCTTCTATATTTGTTACTTCGTTTGTCCCATTTATATCGAGCCTGATTTCAAGTGTTTCATCAACACCGCCGCCAATTTCTGTTTTCTTGATTCCGCCGGCAACCGAAACTTTATCGTACAAATATCCTGCGTTTGTATCATCGGCACTCACTTTCACTTTGTTTCCCGATGCACCTGCATTCACACTTGAAATCGTTACCTTCTTCTTATTACCGTCATCAGCAGAATCCTCAATCAATAGTATATCATTATCTGCAGGAGTTGTCTTTTGCTGGAATGTGCCAATATCACCTGCAGACCGCTTCAATTGAGCATCGTTTGTAACATCACTCAAACCGACTTGGGTTTTTGTTACCTGGTGGGGATTGTTTGTATCGTCAACATGGCTCGCAGGAGCCTTCCCGTCGAGTTCATTCTGCAAATCCGCCTGGTCAGCGATGTCGCCTGTTATGTCCCCCCATTTTGCTTCACCTGAACCTGGAAGCGGAAAAAATCTGATTGGCATTACCTTCTCCTAATTTAGAATTTTCAATTTTATAATTTTTAATTAGGCTGAAAATATTCAACCCTTATAATTTTCATTTTGCATTTTTCATTCTACATTGAATTATTCATACTCAATTACTGCATTCATTGTACCGCCTGTAATCCCGTTCTTCGTGTATTTCAGTTTGATGAACCTGAAAGATGGAAATAGCAATAGCATCTCCGAATCACTTTCATTATTTGCTGAATTGATGTTCACAGTCGTTCCTATTGATTCCATAACTAAGTCATCGGAAGCAATCACATCAATCTTACCGTCAGGTGTGCCTGTAACATCCTTCCAGCTAATTTGCAATGATACTGCCGATACCTTCATTTCAGGTCCCTTGAATGGGTCAGGCTGGACAGGAAACCACTCAGTCCCGAAATCCTCATTCATTCCCCGGTTTCTGATAATTTCAGAGAGCATCTCAATTCCTCCCCTTTATTACTGCAAAACCTATTATTCCTCTCACCCTCATTCTTTGAAGAGGCTCATAAATATTTCTTCTCATCAGAAAAACTCCCTCGACATATTTTTTACTTAAATTATCATACTTCCTGACATTGAAACCAACTGTGGTAGCCCATCCTGCCTTCCCGGGTATAATAACTCTTTCTATATGCCCACTCCTGCTCTTTCCTTTTCTCCACACTATCAGGTCATGCTCATTTATTACATACCTGGATTTGATTCCTCTATGAATAGCATCTTCAAACATTAAATTTGCATTACCTGTCCTTTTGATTGGTATTGATAAAACCGTCAGGTGAAGAAACTTGACAGCTTCCGCAAAGCAGTAATACTGCCCTGCAGCACAGTATGGCTCGCCTTTTTTCAATCCAACGCATTTAAGATATTTCCCGGCATCGCCCGAATTAGTCCTTCCTTTTTCAATAGTTCCGACTTCTGCCAGCGAGATTAATTCTGATATCTTCAGAATATTATTCCGACATTTCAACACATATTTTGATTGAGGAAATACCTGAACATAACTAATCAGAATTAATATAAATATTGAATATAATATTTTCATCTCTGCCTCAATTCGAAAACTGAACTATATAAACACCGAGTATAATCAACCCGACACAGATATGCACACCAAGAAAAATATAACCAAGATTATTATTTGCAGATTCCTTTGTGAAGTCAATCCTCGTATAAACAAACTGTGCCACACCCGACAGAGCCATAGCTATACATTCAGTAATCACTATCAGAATGAATGTCCTGATTTCAGTTGTTTCGAGATTAATAAGCATCACTGCAAAAATGATTAGCAGAATCCAAACTACATTTCTTTTGATTGTATCAAATACTTTTTCTAAATCATACATCTCTATCACCATATTATTAATCATCAAATAATGAAAGTTGTTGATCAGTAAACTTCCTGTCATTTTTTGTTTTGTTCGATATAATCGGAGGAGGTGCATTTACAGTAGGATTAGAACCTGTCAGCGAAACTATCCCAGCCTGCATATCTTTAAGCATTTTAACCGCATTTATTTTCCTCCATGTAATTGTCGAAGGAACTGTTGTACGGCTGTATGCTATTTCGTACAGATTGTTAACTGTTAAATCAACCGAAATCTTCTTTATGATTGGATTAATCTCACCTGTAAAAGGCACATCAAACCTGCCGTACAGATAAGCATTTATTAGTGCTTCGGCATTCTCTCTTGCATAATCGAGCCTGTCTTCGTTGATTGTCTGTCCTGTAGGGTCCCCCGTCAGAACCGCAAGCTCGCTTTCCGAATATTCATTCAGCAAATCATCATTAGTTGAATACGCCATATTTTTATCCTCAATTATTTTAATAAACATTTTTATGTTCCCCCTTATCAAAGGGGGGAGGGGGTTGTTTCCCCTCTCGAGAGGGGATTAAGGGGTGTGTAAAAAATCTATTTACATTACCCCTAAATGGATTCTGAACCAAGTTCAGAATGACATTTACAAATCTCATTTTAATTTTTTCAACATAATTATTGTCATCCCAAACGATGCGAAGAATACTGATTGAAAAATATAAAAAATAAATTTGTATCCTTCGCATACGCTCAGGGTGACTTTTTAAAAAACTATGGAACTACTTTTATCCTCACGAAACCTGAACCGCTAACATCATCCAGCGACCTGCCGTTCACAGCATCCGAACCGCTTGCAGTTCTTGCCTTGCCTTCTGCTGCTGCGGTAACATCGACTCCTGCAGGTATTGTGGTTGATGTCTCGATTGCAATTGTACCAAGCGATACAACCGATGCATACTCGCCGTTTACCCAGTCAACATCTGTTACACCGAGTGCCCTTGTGCCGTCATCGCAGAGGGAACCGAGATGAGATACGAACCTGAATGCAGGTAAATCCTCGACTGCCTGCACTGTCAATGCCTGAACAGGCTGATATGTTTTTTCATTTATTGCCATCTTTTTTTTCTCCTTCGTTATTATAAATGATTTGTGTTCGAAATCAGGAAAGCCGCATCGGAAGCCGTTACCTTGATGCAATAGTTATCAGTGTTCCTGATGACTTTTATCTTTCCGCCGTTTTCAAAATATGTGTCAACTTCCGGTTTTCCCTCCCTTTGGAATGTGTAGCCGTAGCTCGGATTGAACTCAGAGCGGCTGTTCCTATCCTTTGCGTCAACATAAGCAAGAACAACATTGTCGCCCCAGACATCAGTGAAACTGCTTCCATCGGTCGAATATACGGACATCCCGACATGTATGTTCGGTATTTCGGTGATTTCTGCAAGCACCTGCCTTGTTACTTTCGATACCCCGGCATATTTCACTCTGTCGAGAAGCTTGGGATGCTGCATCAGTGCCTGGTATGTTGAATCTCCGATAACCATCGTATTCGGATAAACCGCGATCCTGCTCCTGATACTTGACATTGCTTCCTTAATCACAAGAATAGGGTCAACATCGGTGAGTGTGTAATCGTCCCAGGCAGTTCCTGCCTCGACGACTGTTTTCAATCCTGCTTCAAAGTTTGATGGATTCTGTACCAAATCAGCCGCTTCCTTTTCCTTACCCAGCAAAAGAATATCCATCAACTCTTTTGCTATTCTCTGTTCTAACCTGTAAAAATCAGGTGATTCTTCCTCTTCGAGATAATCCAATGCAATCTCGATATCCTCCTCATGAGTCTCGAAGCTCACCAGCTCTAAGTCCGAAGGCGGTATCCTGTTCGAAGCTGCCCTGATTGCCCTTTCGGTCTGTCTCAACACAAATGCTTCTTTCCCGAACATGGGAATTTTCCCTTTCAGCTTCGACACCTGCACCGAAGGGAACAGGTACTCAGCAACCATTGATGCATTGCTGTATCCCTGTGCTATTGTAGTCAGCACAGGGTCAACCATTCTTAATTCATCTAATCTTGTCGCCATTTTTTTCTCCTCAATTATTAATTATTATCTTTTTAAAATTCCCCCTTATCAAAGGGGGTTAGGGGTTTGTTTTTTCCCTCTCCTATGGATTCTGAACCAAGTTCATGCTTCGACTTCGCTCAGCATGACATTCATCCTTCTTCCAATTGTGAATTGTTAATTTTTAATTGTTAATTAATTGAAGTTCTTTCTGAACTTCACTTATCGCATCCTCATAAGATATAGAAGGATTCTCCGACTGAATCTCTTTCGCTCTTTCATGCAACTTCAATCTCTCAGGAGCAACATTCTTCGTCTGGAAATCAGTTTCAGTCTGATGTTTGACTTCATTCCTGCGAACTGCAAATTCCTTCATCTGAATTACAGGCTCGAATCCGGATACAAACACCTTGACCTTATTTACAAGGCTGTCAGTCTCGCTGAATTCAGTCAAATCACTTTTCTTATTATCAATCTCAGAAGCCAATTCGAGCAGTTCCATAAGAGAATCAGCCTGTGACGGCTTAATCAAAGAGCCTTCCGGATAGTCTATCAACGAATTCACATATTCCTTGAATTCTCTCTTTCTGACTTCCCTTTCCATCTCTTCAATAGCCGTTTTCAATTTACCGTTCTCTTCATTCAACTTCTCAATAAGTTTTTCTAGTTGTGGGTTTGAATTCCCCTCTTGAGAGGGGATGTCCGAAGGACAGGGGTGTGTTTCAGCCCCCTTTTTCAAAATGTCTTCACTTGTCACCCTGAGTCCCGAAACCAGGTTCGGGATAAACTCCGTCGAAGGGTCTTCCTCTTTAATTGAAACATCCTCATCCTCAAAATCATCCAATCCTTCAGTCTCAATCTCATTCTCACTAAACTCCGCACCTGCAAAACTCACAATCCTCAATCCCTTCAACGCAGGTGGAACAGCACCAAGCAAACCGACATGCCTCAGCATAAGGTCAGGATAAAAAGCAGAGGATACTTTCTTGAACATACCTTTCGATACTTCATCAATAAGTTCCGGTGCCACATCCTTCAGCTTTGCCATCAGCGATTGTCCGCGTCTTGCAATGCGTTCAATCCACCCGTAAGCAGGTTCATCAGTTCCGGGATGTCCTTTCACGAGAGGTGCTTCATTGGTTGTTGATTCGGCGATTCTGCTGTTGTAGATTTCCGACATGCGGTCGAGTGTGTCTTCTGTGTAGTCTTCGCTTCTCCCTGACGAGTCAGTGTGAGAGCCTGTCCTGAATATTTCAATCCACATAATACATTCCAAAAAAAATAAGTGAAACAAAATCTGTGATGCGAAAATATCCCAGGCGTCAGCTATGAGCAATAAAAGCATTTTAAAAGGAATTTAAAATGGTTTTGAAACGATTTTGAAATGATTTTTAAAATATATAAGTAATTATTTCAATAAACAAAACACAATTCCGTTAACATATTTTTGTAATTGCAATTCCACGGGAAATCAAGGTGAAACTGAAACAGACATACAGACGAACCTTAATATTTACATTAATTGTTTCGTCAGTCTTTATCGCAGCTATCGTGTTTGTGCCTGACCTGAAAATCGAAATCAACCCAAGCGACTTCAAAATAGGAAGCCTTTTCGAAAAAGCAATAGAAGTCATCATTGACCTACTAAAATCCACATGGAAAGCGTAAATTTTACATCTCTCAAAATCAGAATTAATTAGTCTGAAATTATTCAGGAAATATCATACAAATGGAACATTAAAATTGATGATTTCTGCATTTTTTATCAATTATCTATTATTATCTAAGCCTAATAAATTAATTATAGTTATCTAAATAATTAAATATATTTTATGATGTAAAATTTTTATAGGATTTATTAATTAATATCACTATTTTTACTTACTAAAACAAATGAATATCCTAACAACTGTGACAAATTAGACTTGACAATATATATCCCCGCAAGACAAACTATCTTGCGTTTTAATTTGTTTGACAGTATGCCTGAGTGCATGATGAAAATGATTGTACTTTTTGACAAAGGAAAAAAATGTTTACAAAAAGTAAACAAAAACTGATTGTCACACATAATTTGGAGTTATTTTATGAAGTTTTTATTTCAATTATTGGTTTTAGTTTCGTTTGTCTTGATAAGTTGCAGCAGCGATAATACAACTAATCCTTCGGATCCACAGGCTTACACAACAGCTAATGGAATAAAGGGAGGTATGTTATACGATAAATTCTGGAGCACTGAAAGCGGCTATGACCAGACAAATCCGAATATTGCCAAGTATAATGCATCAGGAGATTTTTTCAGATGTAAACAATGTCATGCATGGGATTTATTGGGAACTAACGGTTCTTACAATGGCAGGGGACCAAAAACAAACAGGCCAAATGTAGCGGGTAATAATTTAAGAACATTTGCACAGAGTTCGACACCGCAAGCATTATTTGATGCCATAAAAACAGGTTCTGTTACACGTCGGGATATTTCTTCTGATTTATCTACTTATGATCCTGCTACTAATTCAACAATTGGTGACCAGATGCCAAACTATTCACAACTATTGACTGATGCTCAAATCTGGGATATTGTGAAATTTCTGAAAGCCGAAGCATTTGATGTCAGTCAATTATATGATGCATCTTATACAGGCACCTATCCGACAGGAAAAGTTACCTATTCTAACCATGGGAAAGATGGCGATGCAACACTTGGTAATACTTTTTATACAACAAAATGTGCTGCATGTCATGGCACCGATGGCAAACAAGTTCCTGACCTTGATGGCACAGCAGGTATGACTGCAGGTAAATTTACACGTTCAAAACCTAATGAAGTACAACATAAAGTTAAATTCGGGCAGTTGGGTTCAATAATGATAGCTACGCCAATTACATTAAACGAAATGAAGAATTTATATAAGGCACTAGCGGATACAGTTAAATTTCCTAATTAACAATTTTTGAGCTGATAATTCTTATTTGATTTTCAAAGCCCTTCTCAATTAGGAGGGCTTTTCATTTAATCCTAAGCACACGTGGCGGTTCAGGCATCTCATTCCCAATTGTAATTTCAAATTGATAAACACCCGTTGGAAGAGTAATTCCTTTACTATCCAATCCATCCCACTGGAATGAGTGCCTGCCTGACTTTTGAAATCCCATATTTATTGAATTAACAGGATTACCTGAGTTATCATAAATATCAATCAGTACAGTTGCATCTGACAACTGCTGCCAGCTGATTGTTCTTGCTTCTTTGAAAAATGGTTCGCTCAGGTAAGCCATATAAATGTCATAATCCCCCTGCTCGCCTTCAATATCATCTCTCTTTGATGAAAAGTAAGCTATATCTCCTGTTCCATTAAAAGAAATTCCTAAATCATCATCTGATGTATTAAATGGTTTTCCGAGATTTTTTGGTTCAGACCATTCTCCGTTGCTGTCCAATACTGTAAAATAAAAATCCAGACCGCCAAATCCGTCTTTTCTGCCATTTGATGAAAATATGAGAGTTTTATTATCAGGACAAATATATGGAGCCATTTCATCATTCTTAGTATTAATTATTGATAAAGGAATTCCAGGTTTCCAAATTTTTGTAATAGTATCGAATTCGCTGTACCAGATATCTTGTGTAGGCTTTTCATCTATTAATTTTCTAATTCCATATTCAAGAATATTATAAGTCTTTCCTCTTATATCACTCTTGGTATAAAATAATTTCATATTATCAGGAGTAATTGATGGTGCAGATTCAAAATTTTTTGTATTTACTTGTGTCCCAAGATTAATAATATCTCCAACAAAAATTGTATTATCCTGAAATTGTAGTAATGCAATAAATATATCACAAGAACCATGACTGTCATTTCTGTTACACCCTGTAAAATATAAAATCTTATTATCGTTAGAAATGCAAACGGAACCTTCATTTCTAATTGTATTGATTAATGAGTTTGCTTTATCAGGTGGTGAAAGATTAAATATCTGAGAAAAAGCAGAGTCCTCAGACTTTGATTTAATAGCTAACCATATATCATGTGAATAACCTTCTTCATTTATAAAATTTCCCACTCTTCCTGTAGAAAAAAACATATACTTACCATCCTGAGTAATGTAAGGTGCATAATCAATATCATCCAAATTCAGAGGTGGTCCGGGATTTATTATTCTGACTTTTCCTTCCCAGTAGTTTTCTGTTTTTGCTATCAAATTGGTGTTATTGAATAGTTGTAAAAATGATAGAATAATGAATGCTCTAATATACATTTTAAACATTTTCAGTTTGCCCTGTGTAATACATCATGCAAAAATAATTATATTTTCATTTAACTGCCTGTATAAAAATTCTATTTATAAATAAAATATTTTTCATTATTTAGAGTCGGCTAATTATGAGGAATATTGATTATAACTCATGTTACGCAGAAATTATTATACTAAATATATAAAATTTGTACCTAATGGGATTGTACATTAATTACATGGCTTTAATATAGACGTTCAACTCCTATTGGAGTTGTCATTAATTTTGGTTATGTTTTATTACAAACGTTCAATCACTCTGTGATTGTAATTACAAAATGTGAATAACTTCATAGAAGTTAAACGTCTGTAACAAAGACAATACCACAATGTGGAGCCAACTCCATCGGAGTTGAACATAATGGATTACTGAAGTATGCTATTGTGTAAGATAAGATAATTATTTGTGTTGAATGTTCGAAAGTGTTGAAAATGAATAAGAAAAAATTAATAAAAATGTTGTTCCCGGAGTTACTGCTTATAACTTTTTTTGTTGTTTTAATTTCTGCAATGCCGAAGGAGAAAAAAATGGAATATAATAACTTGACTTCTGAAGAAAAGAATGTCATTATAAATAAAGGCACAGAACTGCCGTTCAGCGGCAAATATGTGAATTTTCATGAAAACGGTTCATATACCTGCAAACAGTGCGGAGCCTCCCTTTTTAATTCCGGGGATAAATTCGATTCACATTGCGGATGGCCCAGTTACGATGATGCTATACCGGGTGCTGTAAAAAAGCTCCCTGACCCTGACGGCATCAGGACTGAAATAGAGTGTGCAAAGTGCGGAGCTCATTTGGGACATGTTTTCTATGGAGAAAAGTTTACAGCGAAAGATACGAGGTATTGCGTCAATTCCATTTCAATGAATTTTATGCCTGCAGAAAATGACCTGTTGGATACCGGTTACTTTGCCGGGGGATGTTTTTGGGGAGTTGAATACCTATACCGGCAATTGAAAGGTGTCAAGTCGGTGCGAGTCGGATATATGGGTGGGAAAACTTCAAATCCGACCTACGAGGAAATCTGCTCAGGCAAGACCGGGCATTATGAAACCGCTGAAATTGTTTTCAATCCGGCACAGGTTTCTTATGAAGATGTTGCCAAATACTTTTTCGAAATCCATGACCCGACTCAGGCAAATGGACAGGGACCCGATATAGGCGGGCAATACTTATCTGTCTTGTTTTATAAAAACGATGAAGAAAAGAAAACCGTGGAAAAACTAATTGCTCTTCTAAAGAATAAAGGTTTTAAAGTCGCTACAAAACTGCTTAAAGCCGGTACATTCTGGAAAGCTGAGGATTACCACCAGGATTATTATAAAAAGACAGGCAAGACTCCATATTGCCACGTTTACACAAAGAGATTTTGATATAATTTATTTTATGATTTATTTATTACAATCGCCAATGGTTTCCTGGATTGTTTTATAGTTATTTGCACCGTTATTTAATTAAGTAGTCGTTCCTTAAAAAGTGGATAAGTTGTTGATAAATAGATTAGATAAAGAGAAAAATAAGTGTTAATTTTGCAAGCAAAAGCAGCATTATTCAAAAAATCTTGCAAAATAAAACATGATAGGAAA
>Ga0208373_1000536_pt1 | contig 64243 bp, 72 predicted proteins | sample RifOxyC2_FD_184036 | JGI IMG/M metagenome (GOLD analysis project Ga0208373, IMG submission 184036) | Soil microbial communities from Rifle, Colorado - Rifle Oxygen_injection C2 (SPAdes) | ecosystem: Environmental > Terrestrial > Deep subsurface > Rock core/Sediment | place: Rifle, Colorado...
TGAAACTCTCGGCCTCCTGGAGTCGGCAAAGCCTCTGCTTGAAGACGGGGCAGTGTCTTTGAGGGGGTTCAAGGAAAAATATGACCTTGACCCAAAGCGGCTTGAAACCATAGAGGAAAGGCTTGAAACCATAAAAAAACTTGAGAAAAAATACGGAGACGGCGCTGACTCAATAATCAGCTACAGGGATGAGGCAGAAAAAGAACTCTCAACCTTAAAACATTCTGATGAAAAAATTGACATACTTGAAAATCAACTCAGAGAAAAGGAAGAAAAACTCCTGAGTGAAGCAACACATCTGTCAGAAAAAAGAAAACAGACAGCAAAAGACATAGGTAAGGCGGTAGAAAAGATACTGAAAGAGCTTGCATTTGAAAAGGCCGGATTCAGAGTTGATGTCACGCCGTCTCCGCTGTCTTCCACAGGCATTGATATAATTGAATTCCTTTTTTCAGCAAACCCCGGAGAGCCTCTTAAGGCTCTGGCAAGGGTTGCTTCAGGAGGAGAACTCTCAAGGATAATGCTTGCGCTGAAGAATATACTTGCCGACGTTGACAGCATCCCTGTGCTTATATTTGACGAGATTGACGCTGGAATAGGGGGACGAACAGCTGAAAGTGTAGGCATGAAATTAAAAAGGCTTTCAAAGGCTCATCAGGTTATATGCATAACTCACCTTCCTCAGATAGCATCTGCAGCGGATTTTCATATAATGACAGAAAAGTCCCAGAAAAAAGACAGCACTTCCGTAAAAATAAAGGAGCTCACTCCAGATGAACGCACGGCTGAGATAGCACGCATGCTCAGCGGCAAGATAACTGATGTATCTTTAAAACACGCAGGAGAACTGCTTGCAAGGAGCGCATGAAAGGAAAAATCGCAATAGACAACCAATTGTGCAAGGGCTGTAAATACTGTGTGATGTCCTGTCCTAAAGGAGTTATAGTAATTGAAGAGCAATTCAACAAAATGGGATATTTCACTGCGCATCCTGAACACATGGGGAAATGCACCGGATGCGCGTTATGCGCCCAGATGTGTCCTGAACTCGCGATAGAGGTATGGGCAGAAAACAATCCCGACAGGTCGGGACTCGCCAAGGAGAGTAGGAAGAAAAAGGCTGTAACGCCAACATGATAATGTCCTATTGCGCCAAAATAGAAATGTCCTATAAGGCATATTTCAGATTTTACACATATTAAGGAACAATACAGCTTTCAGAGATACATCAGGACGGGGCGCTCGGCAAGGGACGACCTTACAATCTCACATAACAGGAATCTCTATCAAATAGAGGAGGCAATCACAAACAAGAAGGCAATAGCAGAGGGACATATAGACGGGACAATGCAGATAACAAATAATGGCAAGGGAGTGAAGTTCAAAAGCATTCAGCAGAGACCAGAAATGAAGCCAAAAGAGCAAAAGATGAAAAGGCGCAGACCAACAACATATATCTCTCCACAGGATCACCCATGGAGAAAAACATACAGAAAATCGGCAGCAAAGACAAACAACCCTCCTTTGGAGGTAGCAGCATAAAATAGCACATTTCTATTTTGCCTTGACACTGTGACAATTCGCACTTGACCAAAATGCTCCTTAAAATTTACAATTACTACTTGCAGGGCCCATAGCTCAGTTGGTAGAGCTACCGGCTCATAACCGGTTGGTCCCAGGTTCGAGTCCTGGTGGGCCCACCAACTAATTTCGCTTTGCGGAATTAGAGTTAAAAGTGAAAAGTTAGAAGTTGAAATTTAAAACTCCGGATTCCTATATAGCAACTTTTAATTTTAAACTCTTAACTTTTAACTTCTGTTGGTGGAGGGTGCGTGCCAGAAAACATAAGACTACTTATCGAACTTCAAGAAGCAGATTCCACTATCATAAGAAAAAAAGCCGTTATTGATTCGCTGCCCTCCAAGCTCTCGTCAGCTGAAAAATTATTTAAAGAAATCCGGTCTCTCTATGAAAAAGAAAAACAGAAATGCGAACTTCTTGAGAAGAAAAAAAAGGACAAGGAGAAGGGAATTGAGGATATAAATGAAAAGATAAAGAAAATAAAGGCCCGCGCTTCAGATATAAAAACCAACAAGGAATATCAGGCGCATCTTAAAGAGATTGAAACCATAGAGAAAGAGCGGTATGCGATAGAGGATGAGATACTCTCCGTTATGGAAGCCATTGAGGCTGCAGCAAAAGAGGTAAAGGCTGAAGAGCTTAAAATGAAAGCCGAAAAAGATAAGGTGGAGGCCTTCAGAAAAGAGGTTGATCAGGAGATAGCGGAAGCAGAAAAGGAGATGGGAGAACTCAAGGTCAGGCGCATAGCGATAGCCGATAAGATTGACCCTGATGTGTACGGTAATTATATGGCCTTGCTTGAAAAATGCAATGGGCTTGCGGTAGTAGAGGCAAGGGATGAGATATGTCAGGGCTGCAATATGAACATACCGCCGCAGATGTTTGTTGAGCTGAAGAAAAATATTGAGATAATTCAGTGCCAGCAGTGCGACAGAATCCTCTACTGGAAAGAAAGCGGCGAATGAAAGCCCCGAACTGCCCGGGAGAAGGTATTTTATACTGTGACGGAGCATCCAGCGGGAATCCCGGGGAATCAGGCATTGGCGCAGTCCTTCTCCTTGAAGGCAAGACATACGAGATATCGGAACACATCGGAACAGCAACAAATAACATTGCAGAATACACGGCCCTTATAAAGGGGCTTTCCAGAGCAAAAGCGCTGAAGGCTGAAAACCTAAAGATATTTCTTGATTCTGAGCTTATCGTGAAACAGATACAAGGAAGCTATAAGGTAAAAAATGAACATCTGCAAGCGCTGTATCAGGAAGCGCTATCGCACCTGAAGTCTTTTAAGGCTTACACTATCAGTCATATCCCCAGAGAACAGAATAAAAAAGCAGACGCCCTTGCGAAAAAAGCAGCAGCTAAAACCTGTCATTGAATTATTTTTTTGTTTTATTTTATAATTAACAAAAGTTATGGGCATGGAAGATCATAAGCTAAAGGTTTTCTGCACAGTTGCGGAGACAAAGAGTTTTTCCAAGGCATCCGAGATAATATATCTCACCCAGCCTGCTGTCAGCCTTTTAATCCAGGCAATTGAGGAGACATATGAGACAAAACTCTTTGACAGGGCCAGCAATACAGTCACCCTCACGCCTGCGGGGGAGATGCTCTACAAGTATGCAAAGGAGATACTTAATCTTTATGCTGCTGCTGAAAAGAACATAGGCGAAATAACAGGTTTCGTGAAAGGCAGCATAAGTGTCGGCGCAAGTTCAACCATAGGAAACTACCTCATGCCCGGAGTCATCGCAGCCTTCAGAAAGACACACCCAAAAATAAAAATGCACCTTCTTGTCGGCAACACAAAGCGGGTGGTGGAGTTGTTGAATGCCGGCAATATTGATATTGGACTTGTAGAGGGAGATGTCGCAAGGCAGAAGATGGTTGTTGATAAACTTGTCAGTGATGAGCTTGCGCTTATCGTGCCTCCGGTTCATCCATGGGCCAAAAAGAGAACTATCTCTATCTTTGAAATTACTAAAGAACCCTTCATATTCAGAGAGGAAGGGTCAGGCACAAGGCAGGTAATAGAAAAATACCTCGGCAAATACAGCATCATTCCTCAGAATATGATGATTTCCATGGTGTTGGGGAGCACAGAAGCAATAAAGGAATCGGTTGAAAATGGCATGGGCATTGCCATTGTGTCAAGATGGGCTGTAAGAAAAGAAATCAAATACGGGACGTTAAGGCCTTTGAGCTTTAAAGAAGAGAAAATGCTGAGGGATTTCTCCTTAATCTTCCAGAAAAAGGCGATATCGTCCCATGCAGTGGATGAGTTCCTGTCATATCTTAGGGCTTATCCTTTTGACAACCTTCTTTCGCTGTCTGAATAGGCGCGATAATCTATCTCCGGAAATGGGTTATCTTTATTCTCAATCTCTGATAGCTGCGCCTCGTCTATATCGCCTTTCCTGATTGCCGCGTATAAACCGTTAAAACTCTCTATGTGCCCAGTAAGCCGACTTGACGCATATTCTGCTGCTGCGCCTGTTTTTATTATAAATGCCCAATCACTATGCTGTGACAGAAGAACTTCTCTTGCAGCCTGATTAAGCGCCCTCCTCAGCAGCCCTTCGGCATGAGGGAACATATTTGCAAGCTCTGTCATTTTTTCGGCTGCCCTGTGCTGATGCCTGTAAATCCAGCTGTTTGAACTGTTAAGCCACACCTCGTTATACCCTTTATAGCCCCAGCTTGACATTGAAGGCTCTATGCGCTGAAGCTCATTATGTTCACTTAAATATTCTGACGGCGTAATGGTCCTAAAGACATCTTGCGTACGCGCAATTTTTCTAATAAGGAAATCAAGCCAGTCCGGCCCTTCAAACCACCAGTGTCCGAAAAGTTCGGTATCATAGGGAGCTGTTATCGCGGGCTTAAACCCCACATTGTTGTACAGAAACTCTATCTGGCGCTTCTTGCTGAGCATAAAGTTTTCAGCATGCTCTTCTGCTTTTACTAACGCCTGTTCTCTTACATAAGGCATCTTATTTTCTGTCTTGCCTGTTATCCGATAGTATTTTATGCCTGTATATATTCTTATGCCGTCGGGATGTATGTGTGGTTTGACATAATCCATCGGCAGGTCAAATCCGGCATCCCTGTAAAACTCCCTGTAAGCAAAATCCCCCGGATAGCCTTCTATTGAACTCCAGACCTGTTTTGATGACTCAATATCCCTTCCGAATGCGCTGACTCCTGAAGGGCAGTGCGCAGGCTTGTATACGCCGTATCTCGGCGTTGGCGTTCCGTTCAGTATTCCATGTGTATCCATAAAAAAGAATTTTATGCCTGCTTCTGCCAACAATCCGTCTGCCCCATCGTAATAGCCGCATTCAGGCAGCCATACCCCGGCAGGCGCTTTCCCGAAGTTTTTTATGTGATTTTCCTTTGCAACCCTTAGCTGAGCCCTTACTGCCTGAGGATATATACTCAGGACAGGCAAATACGAGTGAGTGGCAGCAGTGGTTATAATCTCAACCTTTCCTGTTTCCCCCAATCTTCTAAAGGCAGCAGCCAGGTCTTTTTTGCAGGACTCTTCGTATAGAAACCTGACTCTTTTAAATCGGTTGTTATACATCCTTGCAAGAGGCTCAAAGGATATATCCCCTCTGTTTCTCAGAAGCTCTTTTTCCGAAAGCTCAATAAGATTGTTTATATATCTCAAATACCTTCCCCTTAGAAAAGAATCATTGAACATCTCAACAAGCGCCGGACTCAGAGAGAGTGTAATTCTGAAATCAATATTGTCGTTCAGAAGCCTGTCAAATACATCAATCAGAGGTATGTAGCTCTCTGTGATCGCCTCGTAAAGCCAGTTTTCTTCAAGAAAGTATTCGTGTTCAGGATGCCTGATATAAGGCAGGTGGGCATGGAGGACAAGAATAAGATAACCTTTGTGCATCTTTTAAAATACACGATTAAGGATTGATGCGACAACTGTTTCTTTAAGTCGGAGCTCTGGATAACACAATTTAAGCCTTGGAGAAAATCCTGTTAAGCAATCTGAGTGATATGCCCGCTATAGCCTGAACAAACAAAAGCGGATCAATATTCGGATGACCGAAAGGGATTTAAAGAAAATTCGGGCCAAAGCAATTGAAGAAGGCATACCATATCAAACCCTCATCTCAATGCTGATTCATAAATACAATGAGGGGAAGCTGTCTATTAGTCGATAGGCAGTTTAATAAAACACTCGATTATTGCCTACCGCATAGTTCCGACTTGGACAGCGTGTTATAATATTTTATGCCTGTTTATGAATATAAATGCACAAAATGCAAAGAGGATTTTGAAAAGCTTGTGTTCGGGAGCCAGAAGGTCACATGCCCGAAATGCAATTCCTCAGAGATAAAAAAGAAGATGTCCATATTCGGAATGAGCGGGGTTGAAAAGCCTTTCGCAGGCTCATCATCTGCAAGCTGCTCATCCTGCACCAAATCAACTTGCACCAGCTGTCATTAAGCCAAACTTATTCAGGCTGTCTAAACGGGTTTGCCCTGAGAATGCGGCTTAGCTTCAGAGGGCTCCCTTCAAATATGAACAGTGCGGTGCCGCGCTCCTCTGTTGTCTGCCCTCCCGCAACCCATTTCCCGTTCCACGCGATTTTCATGGATACAGATGTTTTCTCTATCTGAACCCATTTAGAAGAAAACGTAAGCTCTGCCTTATCAAAGCCCTTTATTGCGCCGAGAAGCTCCCTGTAGCCTTCTTTTGTTGTGTTCTTTTCAATAACGGCAAGGTCTTTTTTCAGGTAGGCATCCTTGATTTCCTCTGCTAAGGCGATTGCCTCCTGAGCTGTTTTTGATTCGTCGGTAACTTTTTTAACTTCTTTTTTCCCGCAGGATAAAAGTGGAAGTACTGCAATTAACAGCAAGATTAGCGCCTTTTTCATATTGCCTCCGGGTGTTATCACGGCCTTTTGAAACTAATTGATTTTTCTATTGCCTTTTTAATCCCGTTTCTTAATTCTTCATCATGTATCGGGGATACAGTTTTTTCTATGTAAGAACGGTCATCCGCTGTGATTGGCTTGTGGAGAATTTCTTCCCCCTTTTTTTCTTTTTCCCATGGCGTGACCTTTCCCAGCCTGAGACGGACTGCTTTTACTCCGAAGCCCTGAAGCTTATCAGCCATTTTATCTTTGTAAAAACTGAGCTGCTGCATCCACATGGGTGAATCTACATTGATGAGCAGTTCTCCCTCTTTCAGAATTGCAGGGAACATGTGAAGAGAGACAGGTTTTTCAAAAATATCCGGCCACTCTGCCCTTATGCGTCCCAGTTTTACCGCGTCTTCCAGCTTAAGATTCTTAATCAGAGGAGCAAGCAGAGAATCAGCCCTTTTCACTAAACAGCCTTTTTGACTTTACCTGAGCGCAGGCACCGCGTGCAGACGTATTCTCTCTTTGTGCCGTGAGATGTTACTATCTTTGCCCTCTGCAGATTCGGAAGTATCTGCCGCTTTGTTCTGTTGTTTGCATGGCTTACATTATTGCCTATTGTCCTTGTCTTTCCACATACAAAACAGCTTGCCAACGTTTTTCCTCCTTTCAAGAGTCATTGCATGAAATTGCTTTAAAAAGGTTTTTTATGATAACATTTTAAGACCAATGTTACAAGCCTGTCATCGAGGGGGCTTAGTCCAGAGGGGAAGAGGCAAATAAGCTATATGTCTAAATTAAGAGTCCATGAACTTGCCAAAAAACTTGGCGTTGACAATAAAGAGATAGTAAAAGCGCTTTCAGACCTTGGGGTTAAAGGCAAGACGCACTCCTCAACAATAGAAGACGAAGCCGCTGAAAAAATAGAAAAACTGCTGAAGAAAAAGACAGCGCCGCAAGTTAAACCTAGAAAGACAACTGCAAAGCCTGAGAAAAAGAAACCTGCCGAAGAAAAGAAAGCTGAGGAGAAAAAAACTAAACCGGCAAAGGCTGCGCGGCCTGTAAAGAAACCTGTTGAGCCTGGATTAGCAGCCAAAACTGAACCTGTTGCAGAGGTTAAAAAGCCTGTGCAGCCGGTAGTCCATCCGGAAAAGATTAAAGAGCCTGTAAAGGCAATTGAAGAAAAAAAACAGCCAAAGGAAATAAAATTTCCGGAGGAAAAACCACTGCCTGTTGAGGAAGCGCTGCCTGCAGAGACTGCTGTGCCGCTGCCCGAGGAAGAGGTTGTGCAAAAGGTTCCCGACAGATTCAAGAAAGAACTGGAAACTGAAAAAGACGAAAAATTTAAGGCAAAACCGCAGATGCAAAGGGCCTTTCAGGCGATAAGAAAAATAGAGACGAAGAAATGGCATGACCCCAAACAGTTTAAAAGGACCGGCAAGGACAGCCGGGACAGATTTATCCACAGAGAAGAACAAAGGCCGCAGTTGCAGGCTGGCATAGCGCGGAAAAAGACATTAAAGCTGCGCGAAGGAATGACAGTAAAAGAATTTGCGGAACTCATAAGCATAAAAGTATCCGATGTCATGAAAAAATTTATGGAACTGGGGCATATGACTACAATCAATGAGCCTGTAGACATAGATGCTGCCATGCTCATCGCAGACAGCTTTGGGATAAAACTTGAAGTAATGGCTGTAGAAGAGGAATTAATTGCAGAAGAGGAAACAGAGGATTTGTCCAAACTCAGCCTTAGGCCGCCCGTAGTCACAATAATGGGACATGTTGATCACGGCAAAACCTCTTTGCTTGATGCGATAAGAGAGACAAAGGTTACAGAGACAGAGGCAGGCGGAATAACACAGCATATCGGAGCATACAAAGTTAAGCTTAAAGGGAAAGATATAGTATTTCTTGATACACCCGGGCATGAAGCCTTTACCGCCTTGCGGGCCAGGGGCGCAAAGGTGACGGATGTAGTTGTGCTTGTTGTTGGCGCAGATGACGGAGTAATGCCGCAGACAGTAGAGGCGATAGACCATGCAAAAGCTGCAAACGTGCCGATTCTCGTAGCGATAAATAAAATAGATAAACCCGAGGCAAATCCCCAGAAAGTCAGAACTGAACTTGCAGAGAGGGGAATACTCTCCGAAGAATGGGGCGGCCAGAACATATTTGTTGAGGTATCCGCCAAGAAGCGCATCGGCATTGAACAGCTTCTTGAGATGATACTGCTTCAGGCAGAGGTAATGGAACTCAAGGCAAACCCTGACAAATTGGCAAAGGGGACAATCATAGAGGCAAAGCTTGATAAAGGAAGAGGCCCTGTGGCAACAGTGCTTGTTCAGGCTGGCACCCTTAAGATTGGCGATAATTTTCTTTCAGGCACAAGCGTTGGAAGAGTAAGGGCTTTGATAGATGACACAGGAAAACGCATTCAGACCGCGGGCCCTTCAACACCCATTGAGGTCATAGGTTTTCCGGAGGTCCCTACAGCAGGAGATGCCTTCAGCGCCGTAGATGATGAAAAGCGCGCAAGGCAGATTGCGCTTACACGGCTGCAGAAACAAAGACTGGCAGAAATGGCAAAGAGAAGAAAACTTACGCTGGACGACCTCTACGCAAAGATAAAAGAAGGGGAAGTTAAAGATCTTAATATCATAATTAAGGGTGATGTTCAGGGCTCTGTAGAAGCCACACGTGATGCCCTGGAGCGCATCACGCATCCGCAGGTTAAGGTTAAGGTCATACATACAGCAGTGGGCGGGATTAACGAATCAGATGTTATGCTGGCTGCGGCCTCAAATGCCATTATAATAGGGTTCAATGTAAGGCCTGAAACAAAGGCGTCTCATACGGCAGAGAAGGAAGGCGTTGACATAAGGCTTTACAATATCATTTATGAAGCCATAGAAGACGTGAAGAAAGCGCTTGAAGGACTGCTTGAGCCCACTCTCAAGGAAAAAATTCTCGGCAGGGCAGAAGTAAGGCAGACATTCCAGGTGTCAAAAATCGGGACCATAGCAGGCTGTTATGTTATTGACGGCGCTGTCAGCCGTGCAAGCGATGGTATCAGGATTATCAGAGACAATATCGTTGTTTATGAAGGCAAGCTCTCATCCTTAAAAAGATTCAAGGATGATGTCAGGGAAGTTCAGACAGGATACGAATGCGGCATCACAATAGAGAATTACAATGACATGAAGGTTGGAGACATCATTGAAAATTATGTCATTGAGAAGATAGCAGGGAAACTCTAAAGGCAGGGGTTAGGGTTTAGGTATTAGGGGTTGGCATTAAAACTAATCCCCAATCACCAGTTACCAATCCCCAAAATGATATGCTTCCATACAAACGCTCACAGAGAGTCAGCGACCTTATCAGAGAAGAAATCGCTGATATCATAATGAATAAAGTGAAAGACCCAAGGCTGGGTTTTGTCACAGTCACGGGAGCAAAGATAACAGAAGACCTGAAAATAGCGACAATTTATCTAAGCATCCTGAAGGAAGAGGAAAAAGAAACAACTCTGGAGATGCTTAATTCAGCAAAAGGTTTTATCCGCGCAGAGCTGGCAAAAAGGCTCAGAATGAAGTTTATACCTTCGCTTACATTCAGAATAGACGAATCCCTTGAATACGGAGTCAGGATTGAAAAACTTCTAAGGGAGATAAAAAAGGAGGACTAAACCATAAAGATGTCTCGTCCTAATAAAATGATCCCTCCGAAAAAACTGCTCCACTTTTTAAAGAAAGAAAATAATTTTGTAATCGCAGCGCACATAAGCCCTGACGGCGATGCGCTTGGCTCTTCCATTGCGCTATCAATGGCGCTTGAATCCCTCGGGAAAAAAACAATAGTCTATGACAAAGATCCTGTGCCTGAATTTTATAAATTTCTGCCGGGCAGTGAAAGATTTACAGATTCAATTTCAAATTCAAAATCCAAAATTCAAAATTTAATCCTTATTGACTGCAATGATGCTGAACGCGCAGGGATAGAAAAGTTGCAATTCGCTTCCTCGGCAGTCATAGACCACCACGAAACAGCAAGGGACTTCGGCGATATAAGGTGGATAGACCCAAAGTCGCCTGCAACCGGTCTGATGATTTTTTATTTGATAAAGGAATTGGGCGTAACCGTAACAAAAGCGATTGCCGCAAATCTTTATACTGCCATTGCTATTGACACAGGCACTTTCAGGTACAGCAATACTACGCCTGCTGTTTTGCGGGTGTCAGCAGAACTGATTGAAGCCGGAGCAGGCCCGTCATATATTGCTGAAAACCTGTATGAAACATGGACAGACGGCAGGTTCAGGCTTCTTCAAAAGGTTCTTAACACTCTTGAGATATACAATGATATCGCAATCACTCACGTTACGCTTGATATGTTCAGGGAAACAGGCGCAGCAATCTCAGATACGGAAACTTTTCCGGGATTTCCAAGGAAGCTGAGGTCCATAAAAATTTCCGCGCTCTTCAGGGAGATAGAGAATAACCACTATAAGATAAGCCTCCGCTCAAAAGGAAGAGATGTAAATGTCGCAAAAATAGCCGAGATATTCGGTGGAGGCGGCCACAGCAATGCAGCAGGATATAAGATACGCGCAGACTTTAAGGCGGCAAAAGAGGCGCTTTTGAAGGCTGTAAGAGAGACAGCCTGATTTTAGAATTCCCTGCCAAATCAAAGTTAAATGTTGCCTATCCCTGAATCTTATCGTAAAATATTTTTATGAAGATAGAATTGTTTCAAGACATAGGCAGGCAGCTTCTGAAAGAGATTCCCCTCCTAAAACAAAAACCCCTTACGCAGACAGCCCTCGGGGTCGGCGCCTCAGGAGATAAAACTTTTCCGATAGATAAAAGGGCTGAGGAGATTATCATCTCAGGCCTTGAGGCGTCAGGAGAGCCTTTAACCATTATCTCAGAAGAGGCCGGCATTTATGATATAAAAGGCGGCGGCAGGAAAGTATTGATTGACCCTATTGACGGCAGCAAGAATGCCATAGCAGGGATCCCGTTTTATTGCGCATCAATTGCTGTTGCAGACGGGGATACGATTGGAGATATTGAGACAGCCTATGTTGTAAATCTTATTAATGGGGATGAGTTCTGGGCGGAGAAAAATAAAGGCGCTTTTTTGAACGGTGAAAAAATTTCAACACAGAAAGACAAAGAGATGTATCTTATCGCGTACGAGGCGCAGACTCCGGCAAGGGATATACAGGGGATAATGCCACTGCTGGCAAAGTCACGAAAAACCCGCTGCCTTGGTGCAACAGCGCTTGACCTTGCATACCTTGCCTGCGGTTCAATCAGCATATTTGCGAACCCTTCGCTTTCAAGGAGCTTTGATTTCGGAGGAGGCTGGCTTCTGGTCAAAGAGGCAGGCGGAATTTTTACGGATATAAAAGGCAATCCCATTGAGACAGCGGAAATCAGCCTTAAAAAAAGTACATCTCTGCTTGCAGCAGGAAATGAAGAACTGCATAAGGAGGCGCTTAAGTTATTAAAGCAATGATGAAAATGTATATTTTACTCCCGTTATTTTTATTTGTGCTCCCGATGAATCTTTATGCTGATGAAGGCATAATTGAAAAAGATATAGCTTATACTGTTGTAAAAGGCGATTACGGGGAGATGATTGAAGGTAAAGTCGGGCTTGAGTGGAGCCATATTGCCTCAAGCAATCAAATCAAATACAATGCTCCGCTTGAGATAGGGCAGAAATTAAATATAAAATTCAGGCGGATTATCCCGCCTCGTATTGACAACGGCATAATCATAAATATACCTGACAGAACGCTTTACAGATTTTCTGACGGAAAACTTAAGGATTATTATTTCATTGCGGCAGGCAAGCCTACATGGCAGACCCCACTCGGCGAATTTATAATAAAGAGCAAGGCAAAAGATCCGACATGGTATGTTCCTCCGTCAATACAGAAGGAGATGGAGGATAATGGGCAGGATATTATCGTAGAAATACCTCCCGGCCCTGAAAACCCGCTTGGGAAATACTGGCTTCAGCTTTCACTTGAAGGAATAGGGCTTCACGGCACAAACTCACCCCATAGCATTTATAAGTTCAGAAGCCACGGCTGTATGCGGCTCAGGCCCGAGGTGGCAGAATTCTTGTTTAAAGATGTAGTTGTCGGGACAAAAGGGATTGTAATTTATGAGCCGGTAAAAGCGGCAAAGGACTCTAACGGCAGAATTGTGATTGAGGTTTATAAGGATTTTTATAAGAGGCGCGTAAATTACGATGAAAAGATAAAGGAAAAGCTTAAAGAACTCAATGCGCTTGAAAAGGTTGACTGGAATAAAGTCAAAGAGGCGATAGAGAAAAAAGACGGGCTTGTATGGGATGTGAGCTTATAACCGGCTTACATATCAATTTCTATTACCTTCTCCTTTGACTTCTCGCCCCTGAGTATCTTAACGCTGCTTTTTCTTACCTTAAAATGTTCTGCCAGGACTTCAGCCACAACCTTGTTTGCCTTTCCGTCAACAGGAGGGGCATTTACATAAACCTTCAGCGTCCCTTCTCCTTCAACAACTGCATTCCTCTTTGCATTTGTGATTACTTTTATCTTTAATTTTTTCATCGGGGAATACCCTCTTTGTTATGCTGGCATATCCAGTATACTTCTTCACCATAAAATACGAACCGCTTTTTATCCATATTACCACATAATACGAGGCAGCGTGTTTACATCCCGATTGCATTTAAATAATTCCCCCTTTATCAAAATCCTAAAATATGCTATATTTTTCCCATGAAAGCCGTAAACGTGCAATTGGTATAATCATGAGTTAACCATGCTGAAATTTAGTGAGAAATTAAACGAGATAGCTAAGATAAGATTTCAAGAAAGAGACTATCTCTTTCAGAGGTCAATGCAAAACGTTTTTGAAGAAATGGAGAGTAGGGGCATGATAGTTTCCGACGCTACTGCGTGCAAAATAAGAGACGTGGTAGCATGTGAGACTGTCCAATCAACAAATGTTATTTTGCAAACAGCAAAGGAAATTCATTCCTTATATTTTCCGAGACTATCAGAAGATATTTTAAAAACTGAATCAGCAATACTACTAAAAAAACGCGTCTCCGAGATTGATAATGCAGTAGTATCGAAATTGAATAAAATGTTTGATGAGACAGCAAATGCGAGATTATTAGAAACAATACGTCTTCAGAAAGGCATAGGGGCTATAGAATCCGAGCTTTTTATTGAAGTAGATAAATATTTTACTGAATTAAACGAAAAAACAGGCAAGACACTCAAAGATAGAATAATTACCGCTTTCAACAATAACCCGCTTATAGTAATCGCATCAATAGTTATTGCTGTAATTATTTTTTTAAGTGCTTTTGTGGTTGCTTTGCGGAATCTAAAGTGGAAGGGCTAACAAGCCACGCAAGAGGGACGCCCGCCGCGCCCCTTGGCATTGTCGCTTAAAGATAAAGCATGATTAAGGGAAGTATAAAGAAGGCACATAAAAAAACTGTCAGCCCGAAGTATAGTTTATGTGGAGGTATAACATGAGACATATTTTTGCAATTATGATTACTGCTCTTATTTTGTTTTATCCCTCTCATGGTTTTACAACGATTAAGGAGATTGTTTCAGAAGGGGCATACAATATGGGCGATGGGGAGACTCCGACTGTTGCAGAGAGCAGGGCATTGCTTAATGCAAAGAGGATTGCCCTTGAGCAGGCAGGAACTTATGTGGAGAGTTATACAAAGGTGGAGAATATTCAAGTAACGAAAGATGAGATACAGGTTCTGACATCAGGGATTATGGAGGTAGAGATACTTGACAAGAAAAGGACTGTTGTCGGCGACGGCTTTCGCTTTTGGGTAAAGATAAAGACAAGAGTCAATTCAGATAATATTAAAGAGATGGCAAGGAAGGTTAAAGATAAATCAGTGGTTGATGATTATAAAAAGATTCAGGAGGCTTACGATAAGAGTCAGAGAGAGATTAAGGAATTAAAGAAACAGCTTGCACAGACAAAGGATAAGAAGGAGAAGAAACAGGTAGAGGCAAAGATTTCTGATGATGAGAGAATGTTTCAGGCAAATGAGTGGTTTGAGAAAGGGAATAAATATCTCTTGAGTAAAGAGTACGATAAGGCAAGAGAGGCATTTACCGTTGCTATTGCATTTAATCCTAATTTTGCTGATGCCTATAACCAGAGGGCCGCTTCCTATATTAATCTTGACGCAGAGATTTTTCTGGCGATGGCTATTGAGGACTACAGCAAGGCAATTGCAATAGACCCAAATGATGGCGCATCCTATTTCAATCGGGGCAATCGCTATGATGCTAAGGGTCAAACTTACTCCAAGAAAGGGGCTTTCTATGAAGCCACAAAGCAATTTGACAGGGCAATTGAGGATTATAATAAGGCAATTGGTTTGAAGTGGAATTTTTCCACTGACTATGATTATTCTCTTAAATTCACAAAAAATTTACTTGCTATAGCCTATGTTAATCGTGGAAGTGCCTATGGTGAGAAAGGTCACTATGACAGGGCGATAGAGGATTTCAACAAGGCAATATCTATAAATCCGAATTATGCTGGAGCCTACAATAATCGTGGGAATGCCTATTATAAGAAAGGACAATATGACAGGGCGATCGAGGATTATAATAAGGCAATAGCCTTAGATCCGAATGATGCTTTAGCCTACACCAATCGTGGGGCTGCTTATGCCTTGAAAGGTGTTATGGGCAGGGCGATTTCTGATTTTCAAAAGGGATGTGATATGGGGTATGAACTGGGGTGCGAGAATTTGCAGAAGGCTTTACAAAGCAGATAACCCCAAAATGGATGCGGGCGGCGTGAAGTGCTGTGGCTGATTTCCGGCGTTAGAATCAAAAATATTCAGTTGACAATAGGTATAATTAAAGAGGAGGTTGAAATCTATGAAGATAAAAGCTAAAGAATTTGATAAAAAATTTGATGAAGGCAAAGATATTTCCAAATATCTTGACACGTCAAGAGCTAAAATGAAAGCTAAATTAACCAAAGAAGAACAGGAAATATTGGACAGTTTTGAAAAAGGCGAATGGGTTCCGGTCAAGAATCTTGCAAAAAGAAAAGCCGAACTGATGAGCTATGCAAGAAATACCTTAAAGAAAGATAAAAGACTAAACATAAGAATTTCCGAAAAAGACCTGAATGAACTGCAAAAAAAGGCAATAAGCGAAGGACTGCCTTATCAGACGTATGTTTCAAGCATAATTCATAAATTTGTCAGCGGCAGACTAAGAGAGGCAAAGAATTAAGCCTATCCATAGAAAGCAGCCTACTGTATACACACGCTTCTGACTTGTTTATAGGTCGTGAGACCGGAAAACACCTTTGCTATCCCGTCCTGATAAAGAGTTCTCATGCCGTCTTTAATTGCCTGCTGCCGTATCTCTTCAACAGTGCCCCGCTTTGCAATAACCCTCTTTATATCTTTTGTTCCTATTAACAATTCGTATATGCCGGCTCTGCCTTTGTAACCTGAGTGATTGCACTCATCGCAGCCCTTTGGCTTATAAAGAGCAAGCTTATCATCATACACTATTCCAAGTTGAGGGAACCGCTCGCCGTAAGATTGAGAGAGAGATTCAAACTCTTCCCTCTCAGGGTGATAAGGTTCTTTACATTTTTTGCAGAGAGTTCGGACAAGCCGCTGTGCCAGTATGCCTAAAATAGAATCCGCAAAGTTAAGAGGGTCTATCCCCATATCAATAAGCCTTGTAATTGTTTCAGGCGCGCTGTTTGTGTGAAGCGTTGAAAGGACAAGATGGCCCGTAAGTGATGCTTCTATGCCGATATGCGCTGTCTCGCGGTCTCTCATCTCGCCGACCATAATCACATCAGGATTAGCCCTTAAAAATGAGCGCATCGCCCTTGCAAAATCAAACTCTATCTTGGGCTTTACCTCAACCTGACGGAGCCCTTCCTGCGTTATTTCAACCGGGTCTTCAGCAGTCCATATCTTTTTCTCCGGTGTATTTATATAGGCAAGGGCTGCATGAAGAGTCGTGGTCTTGCCTGAACCTGTGGGGCCTACAACAAGAATGATGCCATAGGGACGGCTGATTATTTCTTTTAAGTTCGTATAGTCCGACTCTGAGAGATGCAAGGCCTCCAACGGCATCGCCTCAGCTGAGGCAAGAATCCTCAGAACCACATCTTCTCCTGCTACTGTAGGCAGCGTAGCCACGCGCAATTCAACAGGCTTGTTCTTGTAAACGAATTTAATCTTGCCGTCCTGAGGCAGTCTTCTTTCCGCAATATCAAGGCTCGCCATTATCTTTATCCTTGACACAACAGGACTGGAATAGGTTAGAGGTATCTCAAGATGTCTCATGCATACCCCGTCCACTCTGTAGCGGACAAAGGTTTTCTTTGCGATTTTGCTCGGCTCGATATGAATATCCGAAGCCCCTTTCTCGTAGGCATCAATAATTATCTGATTTACAAGGCGCACTATGGTGTTGGACTGTTCATCGTACTCCGATTCTACAGCAACTATTTCATCCTCATCCTCTTTTTTGACGTCTATCTCTGCGAGGATGTCTGACATTGAACCCGCAGCGCCGAAGTCAAACTCAGGAGCTTCAAGGAATTTAATTATGTCATCCCTTAAAGCAACCTGAAACTCATACTCATTTGCCTTAATAAGATTTTTTACATCAAGCACCTTGGCGTCTCTGGGATTATCTATCAGGATGACCGCTTTTCTATTCGAGAGCGAGAGCGGCACCCAGAAGGCTTTTTTGAGATAGGCGACATTAAGGCCCTTCAGCAGTTCTCTCTGGATAAATACGCCGGGGCCGTACTCAACAAACTTGCATTTGTAGTACATGCCGAGGGACATCCCTATATCCGACTTTTTGACCTTGTAATTTTCCATCAGGACTGTTTCAGTCTCTTTTTTCTGTTCACGGGCAAACGCAGCAGCTGCCTTCAGCTCTTCATCCGTAATGATATTGTGGCTTATCAGATAATCAAAGCGTGTGTGAAGCATCTTTGACTGGTTTCTGAAGGCAATACCGAGCACGCGCGCCATTTCCTCAACGCTCTTTTCGTCAACTTTAGTAAATCTCGGTTGGCTCTTTTTGTTAATTAACTGTATGACTCCAAGGATTTTATTTTCAAAGAGTATCGGGGATGTAAGAATCTGTTTTGTGCTGTACCCTGTTTTCTGGTCCCAGCTGCTGTCAAATTTCAAGTTCGGGTCTATGGCAAACAGTTCTTTTGTGTCATGTACGTCTCCGATATTGACCATTTTTAAGTCATGCGCCGTGTATCCTGCAATGCTGGCATGAGATATGGGAAGCAGTATTTCCTTGATGGCAGAACCTACGAGGTACTTTGAGACAAGCTGCCGCTTTATGGGGTCTATGAGGTAGATGGTAACTCCTTCGGCGTCAAACAGGCCTAAGATGTCATTTTTAAGCTGGAACAGAATCTCGTTGACATTGTTGGCAGCGTGTATCCTGTTCGTTACAAATTTCAGCTTTTCAGTGAACTGAAGCTGTTTCTCCAGTATCTGAATCTTATATGTCTCGCCGGTTTTTTCAGCAGCCATGTTGCCTCCTGCCTTATCATATCTCTATTACAGGATAGTTTCAACCGTAATTTATGGGGTTCCCTATTGCCAAATCCTTTGCCTGACTTTAAAATGTCTTATGCCTGATATAAAGGTTCTTCCTGTTGACTTAAGAAATAAAATCGCTGCCGGAGAGGTTGTTGAACGGCCTGCCTCTGTTGTGAAGGAACTCATAGAAAACGCAATTGACGCTAAAAGCACAGAGATAAATATAGAAATACTTTACGGCGGCAAGAGGCTAATCAGGGTTTCGGACAACGGCACAGGCATGGATGAAGAAGACGCGCGTTTGTGTTTTGAGCGCCATGCCACAAGCAAGATCAGCAGTGATGCGGACCTGTTCAATATTACGACAATGGGATTTCGCGGAGAAGCGCTGCCTTCAATAGCTTCAGTTGCAGGGATAAAACTTATTACAGGCTTAAAAGGCGCTGATTCCGGAATATCGGTAGAAATCTCCGGAGGAGAAATAAAAGAGATAAAAGCATCCCCTTTTTCAGGGACGTCTGTTGAGGTGAAGGATTTATTCTTCAACACGCCTGCGAGAAAAAAATTCCTAAAGACAAACAGCACAGAGCTTTTTCATATCATTGACACCGTAACAAAGGAAGCCCTCTCGCATTATGAGATTGGATTCAGGCTTTTGACTGAAAATCAGGAAACCATGATTTTCCCAAAGGCGTCAGGGCTCAGGGAAAGGCTGATGCAGGTGTACGGCGATGAATTTGTAAACGGGCTGATAGAGGTTAGAAACCCCCCTGTTTCCCCCCTTAATTTAAGGGGGGTTAAAATAAGCGCATTTGTCTCTGACATAGGGAATTTCAGGAACAGTAAGGCGCACCAATTCATATTCATAAATAAGCGGCCGATAAAAGATGCCTCGCTTTCCCACGCGGTATACAGCGCTTACGAAGGGATACTTCCAAAAGATAAGCACCCGGTATTTTTTCTCTTCCTGGAGCTTGACCCCCGGAAAATTGATTTTAATGTCCATCCAACAAAGAGAGAGGTCAGGTTTGAAGACAAAGAGTCTGTTTACCGGTTTGTGAATACAGGCATACGCGATGCCGTAAAAGGCGATAGGGCTGGACATGTAAAACCATTTACAGAATCCCCATCAATACAGTATGGCTCTGCAAATTATGAAGGAATAGGCGAGATGCCTTCTCATGTCTCGGAGAATCTTGAACTGCCGTATAAGCCGTTGCTGCCGTTTGTATATCTCGGCGATACGTTCATCGCTGTTTCAGGCAGAGGAGGGCTGAGCCTTATAGACCATCACGCAGCCCATGAAAGAATACTCTACGAAAAATTTCTTAAGAAAATAAATCTGGACTCGCATCAGATGCTTTTTCCAAGACAGGTAAATCTTTCGCATAAGGAATACAGGGTTATCCTTGAAAACAAAAATCTCCTGAATGAGCTTGGCATTGAGATTGATGATTTCGGGCATGACGCATTAATTATACGTTCGCTTCCTGACGCGCTTGCCGAGGGTGACCTTAGAGGAATACTCTCTGATGCCGCATCAGCAATAATAGAAGGAGACAGGCCGGACAGAACATTAAAGGAAGCGATTGCAGCAAGGATTGCCTGCCACAAGTCAGTGCGAGGAAAAGAGATACTGAACCAGTCAGAGGTCTCGCAGCTTCTTTCTGACCTTGAAAACACAGAGCATCCAGACCAGTGCCCTCACGGCAGGCCGACACGAATTTTCTTTTCTATGGATGATTTAAAGAGGATGTTTAAGAGGAAGTAGTGCGCAAAGGTTATCTTATTCTTGTCCTCCATGCCCACCTGCCTTATATCAGGCATCCTGAACACATGGGAAAATGCACCGGATGCGCGTTATGCGCCCAGATGTGTCCTGAACTCGCAATAGAGGTATGGGCAGAAAACAATCCCGACAAGTCGGGACTCGCCGAGGAGAGCAGGAAGAAAAAGGCTTGATTTTATAATATCCGGCAATCTATTATATGCCAGTTAGCGGCTGTTATTTAAGTCTTCTGCACATGCAATGGAGGTATTATGACAAGATCAGTTCTTGTGGACAAAGTATCTGAAAAAGTTGAAGGACTTACAAGGAAACAGACAGAGATAGTAATGGAAACGGTTTTTGACAGCATAAAAGAAGCGCTTCAGAGGGGAGAAAAGATAGAGATAAGGGGCTTCGGGAATTTCAGGCTAAAGACAAGAAATCCGAGAAAGGCAAGAAACCCCAAGACAGGCGAAAGTGTTGACGTGCCTTCCAAGAAGGTGCTCCACTTCAAGGTTGGGAAAGAACTCAGGGAACTCCTGAATTCAAACTAAGTTGATTTTATTTTGCCTTCTGTGGTATAAATAACAACTCCTTGCTCTTCCTTAGAGGACAGGGCTATAACTCCCGATCAGCTCGGGGTGAAAATCCATAAGGAGGTGTTCTTATGAACATCTATGAAAACATCGTAATCCTAAATGCATCTCTCAGCGACGAAGAGATTGAAACAGCCTCAGGCAAGATAAAAGACCTCATAACAAATTCCGGCGGAGAAATATTGAAGACTGACGTGTGGGGCAGAAGGAAACTCGCCTATGAAATCAAGAAACAGAAAAAAGGCTTTTATCTTCTCCTTGTCTTTAAGTCGCCCTCAGCAGCAATAAAAAAACTTGAAGGCTATTATAAAGTCTTTGACCCTGTGGTGAAATACCTGGTCATTAAACTGGAAAAGAAGCAGGCAGAGGCAGCATTGAAGTCAACCGCCGCTGTGGAAGCAGCCACGGTTGCGCCTGTTGAAAAAACAGAGCAAAAAAACGTCGCCCCGATCAGCTCGGGGAGCGAGGCATAGCCCGTGTTCAATAAAATAATTTTAATAGGGAATCTGACAAAAGACCCTGAACTCAGATATACTCCGCAGGGCACGGCAGTAGCTTCATTCAGAATTGCTGTAAACTCAAAAATAAAACAGCACGGCGAACTCAAAGACGAGACTCTCTTCATCGGTGTAGTTGTATTCGGCAAGCAGGCTGAAAGCGCGGGACAGTACCTTAGCAAAGGCAGATCCGTGCTTGTTGAAGGCAGGCTGCAGGAGAGAAGCTGGGAAAAGGATGGGCAGAAGCATAGCAGGATGGAGGTCGTTGCAAGTTCAGTCAGATTTCTGTCAAAGAAAAGCGGAGGCGGAGAGGCAGGAGGAGAGTCCGCACCTCCCGAAGATATTGCTCCACCTGAAGAAACAACGGACTTAGAGCCGTTCTAAATTAAAGGTAAAGATTCCCGATGATCAATAGAAAGGAGAAAACATTGCAGCAGAGAAGGATGCAAAGGAAAAAATTCTGCAGGTTCTGCTCGGAAAAAGCAGAGTTTATAGACTACAAAGATATCAGGATTATGAGGTATTACCTCACAGACAAGGGCAAAATTCTTCCACGGCGGATGACAGGGGCCTGCGCAAGACATCAGAGAAGCCTGACCGAGGCTATAAAGAGAGCCCGGAATATAGCGCTTCTTTCGTTCGTGGAAAAATAGGGCATGAGAATCCCCAAAACATGGGTGTCTCTGATAACTAAAAAAGTCGTAGATGGCATTATTTCAAAGCAGCTTATCACTCCGCGCATCCCGATAGCGCAGTTACTATCCAATACAGAGGAGCTCATCATGGATGAGCTCATGGCCGAGGACAGGATTAACGATGAGGTAAGAGAAATGCTCAGGAAGCATAATTCGGCGATAGAGCGCGGCAAAGTTGACTACAGAAAACTCTTCGAACTGACTAAACAAAAGATCGTGAAAGAGAGAAATCTCATCCTATGATGCTTTCTGAGGAAAAGATAACTCACCTCACGCATATGCTTCTTCAGGGGCTTATCAGCAGGAATTTAATTGATATTAACGATGAGGAAGGAAAAATAAGGCGTGAGATTAAAAGAATCATCGTTAATGAATTAAAGATTGGAGAGGATATAGACTCAGCTGTGAGAAAAAAGCTACAATCCTTTTCAAAAAAATTATCTGAGGGGAGTCCTGAGTGGGAAGTGCTATACAAAAAATTCTTCAGGGAAGAGGAGATAAAGAAGGGCAGGGCTTCTGGATAAAAAAGGCTATCCCCTTGCTTTGTCTTGTCATGACATGGGCGGGCCTCCTGAAAGATTTCCCCGCAACAATGCCTGTCCTGTGGTTCTCGTTCAGTGCGGCAACAGCCATTGTATATTCGATACTTCATTTCACATCTAAAAGAAAAAAAGCCTCTGTAGAGTTTCTTTTTTCCATGGCTCTCCTCTTTGCAGGCATAATCACCGCACTAAATTTAGCGTGGCTTACGCCTGTTTATTTCCCGCTTGTTGTCTCTGCCTCTGTTTTTTATGGCTGGCAGACTGTTGTGCCTCTGTCTTTTCTTGTCATGCTCCTCAGGCTGAAGGCTTTATTTGTGAACCCCGAGCTGCTCGGGGAGGAAATTGCTTTCTCGGCTTCACTGCTGCTTACAGCGGTCATCTCCTCTGTGATACTTGACCGGTTCAGGCAGGGAAAAGGCAAAGATTACGCTGCTCTGAAAACAATTAAACACGCTGACGAGGCTATTACTGAAACAGACATGGACTTAATAGACGGCAATGAAGCCGTATCACACTATTTTTCATCAATGCTCAAAGCAGACGAGGAAATTAAAGAGCTTCTGCTGGCAATAAAACATGCTGTCTTTGCCGATTCAGTAAACTTTTTCGTGCCGCACCAGTCCGCCTCAAGCGGAGGTTTTACGCTGAGATGCTCAACCGAAGAGAAGGGCGATATAATTACTATCGGCAAAGGCATCATTGCTGAATGCTTTAAAACAAAAAAAACTTTTTACTCCGGCGAGGCAAACAAAAGCATCTCTGAAATCGGTTATATAAAAAATAAGAAGGTTTCATCTATCCTTATTATGCCTGTAATGGACAGCTATACATTAACCGGAGTCCTTACTGCCGACAGTCCCATTTATCATGCCTTCAGCGAGCCTGTCAGGAATACAATGCAGATGTTTGCCGCTCATCTCGTCAGAATTATTGAGAGGGAGAGAATTTATCCGAAACTTGAGCGCGACTACAACGGCTTAAAAATATTAAATGAGGAAAGCTCCAAACTTGTTGCATCGCTCAACTTAAACGTGATTGCTGAAAAGCTGTGCGAAGGGGCTGGAAAGATTGCGTCTTCGCATGCGTTCTTCTTCCTGGTATCAGGCAAACAGTTTGAATTAATATACACTACAGACAGGATATCTCTGCATGAGTCGCAAACGGCAGGGAACAAAACCATATTTGACCTGAAAGGCGCCTTCATTAATATTGCGGTCGAAAACAGACAGCCCATTTACATGGCTGACATGAAAGACTACCGCGCTTCAGTGCTGCCTTTCAGCGCAGAGGATATACGCTCCATTTTTGTAATACCCTTGATTTACGAGAGCAAACTGCTCGGACTGTTTGTAATGTCTTCAGGGAAAGCAGACTTTCTTGATACATTCCAGATGGAACTGCTGAAAGTAATGTGCAATCAGGCGGCAACATCCATCGCAAATGCCAAACTGCATGCAGAGATAGAAAAACTTGCAACCACAGACGGCCTCACCGGCCTTCTCAATCACAGGGTTTTTCAGGAAAAACTCTCCGAAGAACTTAAAAAATTGAGCAGATACTCGGAGCCCACTTCTCTGCTTCTGGCAGACATTGATTTCTTTAAAAAAATAAACGACACCTACGGACATCCATCAGGAGATCTCGTGCTCAAAGAAGTTTCAAATATTATAAGAGAGGCAATAAGGGACATAGACATGCCCGCGCGGTACGGAGGGGAAGAATTTGCCGCAATACTGCCGCGGACAGACAGCAAGGGGGCAATGAACATCGCAGAGAGATTAAGAAAGGCTGTCATGAGCGCATCTTTTTCTTCCGATACCTCGCAACTCAAGGTCACGCTGAGTATCGGCATAGCCACCACCCCTTCGGACGCCAAAACCAAGGAAGAACTCATTGAGAAGGCTGACGAGGCGCTTTACTATGCAAAGCACAATGGAAGGAACCGGAGCGTGCTCTGGAATGAAATCAAAAACTGAAATGGAATTTTTTATTTCTTGCGTCACAGAAGATGAGATTAAGAGGGAACGGGCAAAAGCCCGCGAACTCAGAAAATCCCAGTGGTGGAAAAGAAAATGTTCGGAAGGCAGGTGTTATTACTGCAACAAAAAATTCAGTCCTAAAGAACTCACAATGGACCACATCGTCCCCATCATACGCGGAGGAAAATCAACAAAAGGGAATATGGTCCCCTCCTGCAAGGGGTGTAACAGCAAAAAAAAACACATGCTGCCTATGGAATGGGACGAATATATTGAGAGGATGAAAAGCGATTATGCGGTAAGCTGAAAAAAGTGGACACCATGGTTGAGGTAAAATAACTTAATGGAGAGAATACCGTATGGGAAGTACACGGAGGAGGTTAGGCAGGAGGCTACTGAGGACATCACAGAATACATAGAAATCTTCTACAACAGGCAGGGGAAGCAGAAAAGGTGGGGTATCTATTCCCAAAAAAGTTCTATGAAAAGAGAATTGCGGCATGAGCCAATTGTGTCCACTATTGACAGCAGGCCTCGAGAATTGCAGGGTGCACTATTTTGAATAAGTTTACCTCCTCCCGCTGTCAAGTATTCTACCCAAGCCTACTGAAAAGCCCTCAAATTGACTAAGTTTCCATATTATTTTATATTAAATGAATCACATAATTTGCCAAAGGAGGCTTATTTGCTTAAAGCAGTAGAAGATCTCAGCACAACGAAGAAACGCCTGAAGATAGAAATACCGTCTGAGGCTATTGAAAAAAAGATTAAAAACTCTCTTGAAAAAGCCCGTCAGAAAGCAAAGACACCCGGGTTCAGGCCCGGGAAAACACCTATGAACATCATTGAAAAACACTATGGAAAGAGCGCTGAGGCAGAGGCTTTGGAAGAAGTCATCCCTGAGTTTTATGACAGGGCATTAAAAGAAGCTGCTATCGTGCCTGTTGCAAGGCCTGAGCTTGAGGGAGGAGTAAACTTCGAGCGCAACAATCCGCTTTCGCTGTCTTTCACCCTTGAGATACGGCCGAAGATTGAAAACCTGAAATACGAAGGCATCAAAACAAAAGATATTCCCGTGACCGTCTCTGATGAAGAGGTTGAGAACTCATTAAAAAAGCTTCAGGAAGGCAAGGCCACCTATGAGATTGCAGACAAAGCGATAGAGGCCGGAGATTTATTAATCATTGACTATGAAATGAAATATGACGACCAGACAACCACTGCAAAAGATCAGGTTTTTATGGTAGGTTTCACAGGCCTGCCAAAGGAAATCTCAGAGAGCCTCATAGGCAAAAAAGCAGGCGACGCCGCTGAGGTTGAAGCGCAATTCCCCCAGGATTTCCACGCAAAGGCTATTGCAGGGAAAAAGGTTCTGATAAAAAATATCGTTAATGCCGTAAAGAAAAAAATCCTTCCTGCCATAGACGACGAGCTTGCAAAAGACCTCGGGTTTGAAAACCTTGATGCGCTGAAGACAGGCGCGAAGGAAGAGATTGAAAAGGCAAAAAAAGAACAGACACAAAAAATACAGAAGGATGAAATACTTGAATCCCTCACGGGTTCGCATGATTTTGACATTCCCGAATCAATGCTTGAAAAGGAGCTGGCAGCTATCGTTCACGAGGCAAAGACATTAAAGAAATCCGACAAGGATGAAGCTGCCCTCCGTGACGAATTAAAGCCTGATGCAATAAAAAATGTACGGGCAATGATTCTTCTCTCTGTTATCGGAGAAAAGGAAGGAGTAACAGTAACAGACGAGGAGCTTAAAGAAAAAATTCTTGAAATTTCACAGCAGCTTTCCATGACGCCTGAATCCCTTATAAAGATATATGCGCAGAGAGACGGTTCGCTGGAAGGACTCAGAAATAACATATATGAACAAAAAGTCTTAGACCTCCTGCTTACCAGAGCAGTTGTAGAGAAAGGAGAATAATGTGAGCATAATCCCATTTGTAATTGAGCAGACAGGAAGAACAGAGCGGGCTTATGATATCTACTCAAGGCTTCTTAAGGACAGGATAATTTTCCTTGGAACGGCAATTGATGACAGCGTTGCAAATGCAGTAATAGCGCAGCTTCTCTTTCTTCAGTCTGATGACCCCGATAAGGATATTCACATCTATGTTAATTCTCCCGGCGGCATTGTATCCTCAGGCCTTGCAATCTACGATACAATGCAGTATGTGAAACCTGATATTGCAACTTACTGCATAGGACAGGCGGCAAGCATGGGTGCGCTTCTGCTTACGGCAGGCGCCAAAGGCAAGAGGTTTGCGCTTCCTCATTCAAGGATTATGCTTCATCAGCCCATGGGAGGATTTCACGGACAGGCAACAGACGTGGAAATACATGCGAGGGAAATCTTAAAGATGAAAGACACCCTTAACAGGATACTCACCGCTCATACAGGACAGCCTCTGGAAAAAATACAGACTGACACGGACAGAGACTTCTTCATGTCAGGAACCGAGGCAAAAGAATACGGACTTGTTGATGAGGTAATACATACTATTAAAAGCAAGTAGGCAGTGTCAGTGGTTCGTGTCAGTAAAAAATTGTCTACTGACACAGACACTAAAAACTGATACTTTAAGAGACTGCCACTGAATTTTGGAGGTTTGATGTCTAAGAAAGATGAAAATATCCTGAAATGTTCGTTCTGCGGCAAGGGACAGGATGAGGTAAAAAAACTTATTGCAGGCCCTACCGTTTACATATGCAATGAATGCGTGGAACTCTGCAATGAGATAATGGCTGACGAGCTTTTTCCAACAGCAGAAACAGCCGCGCTTAAAAAACTGCCTGCGCCAAAAGAAATCTATCAGTTCCTTGATGACTATGTTATCGGACAGGAAAAGGCGAAAAAGATACTTTCAGTTGCAGTGCACAATCACTACAAGAGGATTTATCCCGTCAAAGCCGGGACAAAAACTGATGTCGAACTGCAAAAAAGCAACATACTTTTGATAGGCCCCACAGGCACAGGAAAGACGCTCTTTGCTCAGACGCTCGCCAGGTTTCTTGATGTGCCGTTTACAATGGCAGATGCAACAACACTCACAGAGGCAGGATATGTAGGAGAGGATGTTGAAAATATAATACTCAAACTCCTTCAGGCTGCAAACTATGACGTTGAAAGGGCACAGCGAGGAATAGTTTACATAGATGAGATTGACAAGATAAGCAGAAAATCAGAAAACCCCTCAATAACGCGCGATGTCTCCGGAGAAGGAGTGCAGCAGGCGCTGCTTAAAATTATTGAGGGCACAACAGCAAACATACCGCCGCAGGGCGGAAGAAAACATCCGCAGCAGGAGTTTATACAGGTCAACACCTCGAACATACTCTTTATCTGCGGCGGAGCATTTATCGGACTGGAGGATATAATCAAACAGCGGACCGGCAAAAAAACCGTAGGCTTTGGCGCTAAGGTTCTAAAGACTTCAGAAAGAAAAATCGGTGATGTTTTAAGCATTGCAGAGCCTGAAGACCTGATAAAGTACGGCATGATACCTGAATTTGTTGGAAGGCTTCCTGTTGTTGCAACCCTTGATGAGCTTGATGAGGCAGCGCTCGTAAAGATACTCACAGAGCCTAAAAATGCCTTGATAAAACAGTATCAGAAACTGCTTTCTTTTGATAATGTGCGCCTGCGGTTCACGGAAGGCGCGCTCAGGGCAATTGCAAAAAAGGCGACGGAGAGAAAGACGGGAGCGCGCGGCTTAAGGGCAATCCTTGAAGAAATAATGCTTGACGTGATGTATGAGATACCATCACAAAAAGACATAACAGAATGCCTTATAAACGAAGATACAATAATTAAAAAGGAAAAACCCATCCTTCTATACGAAAAACAGGCAGAGTCAGCATAGGAGAGAAGACATGAAAAAAATTTCCCTCATCGTTTTGGCAGTTGCTTTGACTGTATTCATAAGCTTATCAGGATGTGGAACTATAGCATATGACAAGGGCACAGGGGAGCAACACCCCGGGCATCCGGGACACGAAAAGCATTAAGCCCTGAGATGTTTTTCTTACACGCGGACAAGATTTTCTGAACAAGGCCATTGCCTTTATTTCCCTAATATCTCCTTCAGAAAACTTTTAAGTTTGTCCCACGACGCAGAGAAGGTTTTTTAAGCTCCCTTGCATTTCCCCTGCCTTTGAAAATATAATCTACAATGCTTTCCAAGATACTTAGCGCAAGCGTTGTGGGGATTGATGCGCATCCTGTTGACGTTGAGGTTGACATTGCATCAAGGGGATTGCCGCATTTCAATATGGTCGGGCTGCCTGACGCTGCCGTAAAAGAGAGCAGGGACAGAGTAAGGGCGTCTCTTAAAAACATCGGGTTTAATTTTCCGTTAAAGCAGATAACCGTTAATCTTGCGCCTGCTGATTTGAAAAAAGAAGGCTCATCTTTTGACCTCCCGATTGCAATCGGAATAATCACAGCAGAGGGCGTCCTTGAGATGAATTCAACACAGGGCTATCTCTTTACGGGAGAACTGTCGCTTGACGGAAAGATAAAGCCTGTGCGCGGCGCGCTCTCAATGGCTATAACGGCAAAAAGCCTTGGGCTGAAAGGAGTGATACTTCCCGAGGAGAATGCATCTGAGGCGGCGGTTGTGAAAGGCGTATCTGTGTTCGGGATGAAGAGCCTTCCAGATGTAATAGATTTTCTGAAAAACGGCTCCTCTGAAAAAATATTCACCCTTGACCTTGATAAAGCATTTGAAGAATATTCCCTGTATGAAGATGACTTTTCTGAAGTCAAGGGGCAGGAACATGCAAAGAGGGCGCTGGAGGTCGCAGCGGCAGGAGGGCACAATGTTTTAATGATAGGGCCTCCGGGTTCAGGAAAAACAATGCTTTCAAAAAGGCTTCCAACGATACTTCCAAAGATGACCTTTGACGAGGCATTGGAGGCAACAAAGATCCACAGCGTTGCAGGCTTGCTGAAAACAGGACAGTCTTTACTTGCAACGAGAACTTTTAGGTCGCCGCATCACACGATTTCGGATGTCGCTCTGATAGGCGGCGGCACTATCCCAAAACCAGGCGAGGTCAGCCTTGCGCATAACGGCGTTTTATTTTTGGATGAACTTCCTGAATTCAAAAGGAATGTCCTTGAGGTCTTAAGACAGCCTCTGGAAAACGGGGAAGTTACAGTCTCAAGGGCAGTTGCATCAATAACCTATCCTGCGAATTTCATGCTCGTTGCCGCAATGAACCCATGCCCCTGCGGTTATCTTGGAGATTCAAGGCATCAATGCACATGCACGCCGGGACAGATACACAGGTACAGGCACAGGGTATCAGGCCCTCTGCTTGACAGGATTGATATTCATATCGAAGTGCCTGCTGTGCCGTACAAAGAACTCTCGACAGAATATTCAGGAGAAAAATCAGCATCAATAAGAGAGCGGGTTATAAAAGCAAGGGATGCCCAGCTGGAAAGATTTAAAAGCGATAAGGTCTATTCAAACGGACAGATGAAAACAAGGCATATCAAAAAACACTGCAAGCTTAAACCCGACGCCCAGTCTTTGCTTGACAATGCGATGCAGAAGCTCGGGCTTTCGGCAAGGGCATATACGAGGACGCTCAAATTATCCAGAACAATCGCTGATCTTGATTCATCAGAGAGCATCCAGTCCCACCACGTCTCAGAGGCAATTCAGTACAGGACATTGGACAGGGGGCAGTTTTGAGGCTTCGCTTACTACTTATTCCACAAGTGGTTTAAACGAGATGAATTAAGACTTAACGGCCGAGACTCTTTTATACTGTATCACGGCTGCATACTCAATACGCGCATGGTCACTCTCAATGGCATCAGCGGTCCCGCTGCAATTGAGAGCCCCGCTCTTCATCTTCTTATGAGCTTTAATCATATTGATAACTACGGAAGTGAGGTCAAACCCGCCTCCGTCACAGCCCTTTATCATACAGTCCATTTTAAAATAGGCATACGAGGTAGGGCAAATATTAACAGTGCGCACCATAAGAAGAGGAATTGCCGCTTTGCGATAATATGTTATCTGAATTACGATGCCGGAAACTGTAGGGAATCGATCCGAAACTAAACCCGCAGCAATATTGTCCTGCTTTTTTAATTCCATCTTTAAGACATGATTTTGTCTGTGATGTTGTCTGTTTGCCATTGTCCCCCCGTAAAATAAAATCCCCCCTGCAAAAGCAAGGGGGATTTTGCCTGTCAATTACAGCTTTGCTACATTGATTGCCTTGGGGCCTTTCGGTCCCTTTTCGGTGTCAAAGCTGACTGAGTCACCCTCGGCAAGGCTCTTAAAGCCGTTGCCCTGGATTGAAGTGTGGTGTACAAAAACATCACTGCCGTCTTCGCTTGTGATAAAGCCAAAACCCTTTGAGTCATTGAACCACTTTACTGTTCCATTAGCCATTTCTTTTACCTCCTTTTTTTAAACTCAAATCTCAGAAGGTCACAACAAAAAAACCACAAAGATAAAAGTCTTTGTGGCCTCAGCAACTGCAAAAACTTCTAAAATTCTGCTGTCATACTAACACATCCCCTAACCGTTAGTAAAGATAAAAATAACCGCCCTTCAGCGCTCTTGCACTTTTGAACTTTTGCTCTTTTTGGCGCTATGGTAACTTATGGATGTCACAACAAAAACAGCATTGCCATCAGGCCTTCTCACAACAACTTCGTCTCCCTCTGCCCTGTTTAACAATGCTTTGGCCATGGGTGAATCAATACTTATAAAATCCTTCTCAGGATCAAATTCATCCGGGCCTACAATACGATACCTGTTCACGTTTCCTTCTGTATCCTCAATTTCAACCCATGCGCCAAAAAATACCTTTGAGGTGTCTTTGGGTATCCGGTCCACTACAATCAACTCGCTCAATCTCTTTGCAAGAAAACGGATACGGGAATCAATCTGCCTTAACTGTTTTTTACCATAAATATACTCTGCATTCTCAGAACGATCCCCCATGGCGGCAGCCTCGGCAACTGCCCGTGTAACCTGCGGGCGCTTAACCTTCCACAGATATGACAGTTCCTCGCTTAAACGCTTTTGCCCCTGAGGCGTGATATATGGCGCGACTTTTGTTTTACTCTGCGATGGCGTTTCCATATCTTGTCCGGCTTATTATACCTGAATCAAGCCATCGCTTCCGTTCTTTCACGGAGTGACTCACCGTGGCAAGCTGCGATTGATTGCTATCGTGCGGCGGATTTTGGGGCGGAAGGGGAGTTATGGATAGTATCTGTAAATCTCTTTCCTGTGCATTGCCCTGCAGCACTCTATAATTTTTGATTGAATATCAATCTCAATGCCGATGCGATAATCGCCAAAGCGCACTTTGTAAAAATTTTCATAACCCACTAATTTCTCCAGCCCTCTAATGACTGCAAGATTTTCAATTTCAGGGAGGATATCGAAACACAGGTGCTCGGCCTTGATACGTATGTCCTTGGGGAGTTTTTTCAGTTCTTTCAGAAAAGTCTTTTTATAGAGAACTTGAAATTTCAAGAGCGGGTTCTTTTGCCGTAAAACTTTTTTGCTTCTGCTATGGCAAGCGGTTTCTCATCTTTAACTCCAAGAATGTACTGCCCCAGAGCATAGTCTTCCAGCACCTCTTCTATCTTCTTATATGTTTCAAACGGTATCTGGACAGCGACCTTCTTGTTCTTGTCATCAATGATATACTTTTTCGATACGGTCAACATTGTTCCTCCTTTTAAGGAATTATAAACCGCAAAGGGCAATATCTGCAAGACTTAGCTGTGCGGATTTTTTTGGGGGGGCGGAGGGGGAATTAAATTATTTCATTCTACCTTTTCAATATAATTCTTTCCCACGTTGAAAATCTGAGCATTATTAATCAATTCCTGAGAATCCATATTTTCAACAATCGCCATAGCAATTTCTTTGCTATCAGCCTTAACTTCAAGATGTCCTGCTAATTCAAAGTCTACAATAAATTTTGGCATAGAATTAGACCTCCACCATATCCTTCATTTAAGTTAATTTGTAGCGTCCTTTACTTAAGAACTCGATATAGCCCTTGTCTCTTAATATTTGCAACTGCTGCCGGATTTTAGGTCGAATGTGCTTGTTATCGGGATGAAGTTTTTGAAGTTGCTCGTCAAATACATATGTTTCATCTAAGCTGAATTCCTTTTTGCCAATTTCTCTGATTACCTTTAATACATCTACTGTCCAGCCCCTAACATAGTATTTTTTTTCTGATAGGAATCTGAATCTATCAAAACTCTTTCTTACTATTTCAGGTAAAACAAATGTTCTTTCTCTTATAATTGGAATCTTTCCATCAACAGGAATTTCTTTTAAAACAATATTGCAGCCTATCCATCCTGCCCTTCGTGCATTTACTGAAAGGGGTTTGCGAGGCTCGACGCAAGATAGCGTTAGAAAATATCTGGGAACTATCAATAAATTTTCAACACAGTAATTTTGTGAGTTATAGTGGAGGAGAAACAGATTAGGTGTTTTATTTCTTTTGATTGAGTCAATCATCGGGCCATATGCAGAATCGAGAATTTTATCCCCTAATGGTTTACTCTGACTTTTTAGTTGATATGTTTCTGAACAGCTATCGCAAACAAAATCGAATACCTTGGTATTGTCTATAGCTGTTTGCAGTCTAAGCTTTTTACATGCGGGGCAAAAGAGATTCCTTGAAGCCCAGTCCTCAGACAAAACTCTTGCAATCTGCGAAGGACTTTTATAGCCCACCGCCCTCTCTTTGTCAAAACATAATTTCATTGAACTCCTACTACTCAAAATTTTAGCTATTTTACCACTTTTTCAAAATAAGACGTATAGTCTATGGACAAACCCTGCCTTTCTGATCAATGATCAAGAAAAGGAGGTTATATGATGATAAAAGAATTAAAAACCTTTATCTTCTATGAAATTGGCTCATCATGCCGGACTGACTTTCTCATGAAAGACAAAGAATTTCAAAGTACAGAAGATGCAGTTGTCATTGGGATTGCAAAAGGTACAACCCCAAAGAACGCATTAAAAAACTTGAAACATGAATCTCAATGGCTTAAAAACTATAAATTCGACAGCCTCGCTGCGCGGGAAGCAGGAAAAGTTATTTTCATATAAGCACAACTGCTCTCCTCGGCGAGTCGCTGAGACAACAAAGCAACGGGCTTCTGGGTTAACCCCGTTAGAAAAGATTCAAGGTACAGAAGCTTTTAGTTTTACATGTTACGTCGCCTTAATATTGCAGCCCTTTTTCTAACGGGGTCAAGAAATCAAAGCTCTACAACTTTCTCCTGATAATGCACGAGCATTTGTTTGTGTTTCAGAAAAAATAGCGCGGCCGCCGTTTCGCCTCAGGCGAAACGGTTTATCCGTAAATACTTGTTGTATCTTACAGCATAATTTTGATATTATTCTTTAAAGGAGAAAAGTTATGTCAACGATAATAGAGCATCTTTACATTGAAAAAGACCCTGCCCAATATGAAGGAAAGGCTGTCATGAAAGGTACCCGAATCCCTGTTGCTTCAATTGTGAATCATTACCGTTCGGGAATGAGCATAGAGGAAATCCTTGAGGGGTATCCGTCCATCACTCCTGCCCAGCTTTTTGATGCTCTAAGCTATTACTTTGACAATAAGGAAGAAATAGACAAAGAGCTTGAATAAATGATAAAGCTCTACCTCGATGAAGATGTCCATAAAAAAGTTGCATCTGCACTCAGATTAAAGGGATACGCTGTTATCAGCGCCCATGAGGTGCAGAAACAAAGCCTTGCTGATTACCAGCAATTGGAGTATTCAATTTCAGGGCAAATGGCAATTTTCACTTTTAATGCCGGTAATTTTAAGAGGCTCCATGAGGAATATATTAAAGCAGGAAAAAATCACTTCGGCATATTAGTATCAAAACAAATACCGCTCGGTGAGACAATCAAACGTCTTACAAAATTCCTTTTTTCACATTCAGCAGAAGAAGTAAAAAATAACATCTTCTGGATTTAAATCAAAGCTCTACAACTTCCTCCTCATCATGCACGAGCATTTGTTTGTGTTTAAGAAAAAATAGCGTGGCCGCCACTTCGCCTAAGACGGATTATTGAGACGAGAATGAGCAATAGTTCGCCATATCCTCTCTGACAGTTAAATGATATAATTAAATAAATGGAACTGTGTCCTGTATGCAAAGAACAGACGGACAAGTGTGTGTGCTGTCCTGAATGAGGGCATGTCTGCCTCCTGGATTTGGGGGAGCCATATTGTCCTGTGTGTAAGCCTGAGCCGAAAGAGATAATAAAGGCAACAGTGGAGAGCATTAAAAAAATCAGCAAGGGTTAAATAATACCTATGAGCCTCTTTAATAATCATGAAAACATAAAAGACCCTCTTGCATACAGGATGGCTCCGAAGACATTGGATGATTACGCGGGACAGGAGCATATCATTGGAAAGGGAAAACTCCTTAGAAGGGCGATAGAGGCTGACAGAATCACATCACTTATTCTTTACGGCCCGCCGGGCACAGGCAAAACAGCTCTGGCGCAGGTTATCGCCAATAAGACAAATGCCCGCTTTGAGTGGCTGAATGCAGCGACAGTCGGGCTTGATGAACTGAGACGGGTTATCAAAAAAGCAAGGGACGAAAAAAAGGCCGACACAAGGACAATACTCTTCCTTGATGAGATTCACAGATTCAACAAGCTTCAGCAGGATGCGCTACTGCCTGATGTGGAAGAAGGGAATATCACACTCATAGCGGCAACAGTGGAAAACCCGTTCTTCTACGTGAACTCCGCCCTTCTTTCAAGGAGTCAGGTGTTTGAGCTGAAACCCCTTCTGACAGAAGAAATTCTTAAAATCATGAACCGCGCATTGGCAGACAAGGAAAGGGGGCTCGGGAATTTGAATATCTCTGCTGAGAAAGGAAGCCTTGAGCATATCGCAAAGATGGCGGACGGAGACGCAAGAAAGGCGCTCTCAGCTCTTGAGATAGCTGCCTTAACAACACAGCCCGTTGAAAACGGAAAGATAATAATCACAAAAGAGATTGCAGAGGAATCCATCCAGAAAAAGGCAATTGTATATGACAAAAAGGGCGGCCAGCACTATGACACAATCTCCGCATTCATAAAGAGCATGAGAGGCTCTGACCCTGATGCGGCGATATATTACCTCGCAAAGATGCTGTATGCAGGCGAAGACCCGCGCTTTATAGCAAGGCGCATAGTCATCTGCGCCGCGGAAGATGTAGGGCTTAAAGACCCGATGGCATTGGTTCTTGCCATATCGGCATTAAAGGCAATCGAGTTTGTGGGAATGCCTGAGGCGCGCATCCCGCTGGCAGAGGCGGTTATCTACATAGCCAATGCGCCCAAAGGCAATTCCGCTTACATGGCAATAGAGGAGGCGATGAAAGACATCGCAGAGGAAGAGACCATGGAAGTCCCCGGCCATTTAAAAGGCAGTAATTATTCCGGCGCCAAGAAACTCGGGCATGGGACAGGATACAAATATCCCCATGATTATCCTGAAGGCAAAGTGGAGCAGGAATATCTGAAGAAGAAAAAGAAATACTACAAGCCTTAAACTATCCGGGAGGCCAGTGCATCTGCCTTCCGCCGAGGATATGAAGGTGGATATGAAACACAGTCTGGCCTGATTCGGGATTGCAGTTCATGACAAGCCTGAATCCTCTTTCAGCAATGCCCCTATCCCTTGCAATCTTATTTGCAACCTGAAACAGATGGCCTAATAGTCCGTTATCTTCCTTCTTAATATCAAGGTTTGTTGAGATGTGTTTTTTCGGTATGACTAAGGTGTGCACTGGCGCCTGCGGATTTATGTCCTCAAAGGCTAAGGCATACTCATCCTCGTAAATTATTTTTGCGGGTATTGTCTTATTTATAATCTCGCAGAATATGCACTCCATAAACCCTCCGCATCATTTTTTTAATTATACCATCTGCTAACAGCCATTTTCCTGTTTCGGCGCTGTTCTTGACTCTGATAATACTTAAAGTTTAAACTATTTGCTCACTCAAACCTAAGGAGGTCTTTCATGTTAAAACGTTATCTCTTAGCGCCGGGGCCTACCCCTGTGCCTTCAGAGGCATTGCTTGCCATGGCAATGCCGATTATACATCACCGTTCGCCTGATTTTCTCCCTGTGCTTGATGCTGCAAAAAATGGCCTGAAGTGGCTATACCAGACCAAAAACGATGTTCTTATAATATGCTCCACAGGCACCGGCGGCATGGTCGGCGCTGTTAATAATTTCTTCAGCCCCGGAGATAAGGTCCTTGTAATCAACGCGGGAAATTTCGGAGAGAGATGGACCAAGATATGCAAGGCATACAATCTCTCTGTTGAAGAGATAAAGATTGACTGGGGATATACGGTCAAACCAGGAGATGTGGAGAAGGCTTTGAAAAAAGACTCCTCAATTAAGGGAGTTTTTGTTCAGGCAGCAGAGACATCAACCGGCGTATATCACGATATTAAGGCGCTTGCCGCTATCGTAAAAAAATACGAAAACACGATATTTGTCGTTGATGCCATCTCTGCCCTGGTCGCGCACGACCTTAAGATGGATGAGTGGGGGCTTGACGTTCTTATCGGAGGCTCGCAGAAGGGGCTCATGCTTCCTCCCGGATTGGCATTTGTCGGGGTGAGCGAGAAGGCATGGAAATTCTCCGAGAAATCGACATCACCCAAATTCTATTTCAATTTTAAGAAAGAGCGCGAAGCGCTTGCAAAGAATCAGACGAGCTTTACATCTCCTGTCACACTTATTATAGGCCTGAATGAGTGCATCAAGATTCTTCAGAAAGAAGGGCTTGAGAATGCATTTAAGCGGCATGAGACGCTTGCCCATGCAACGAGAGAGGCGGTGAAGGCAATAGGGCTTGAGATGTTTACAAAAGAATCTCCGTCTAATTCTGTTACGGCGATAAATGCGCCAAAAGGCCTTGACGGACAGGAGATATACAAAAATCTGCGCGTAAAATACGGCATCACCGCAGCAGGCGGACAGGGACAGGCAAAAGGCAAGATATTCAGGATTGCGCATCTCGGCTATGCAGACACCTTTGATGTAATTACTGCAATTGCAGGCGTGGAAATGGTGTTAAAAGGAATGGGGCATCCGGTGAAGCTCGGCGCGGGCGTTGCCGTCGCAGAGGAATTGCTGCTGAAATAAAACAGCATACAGCGTCCCGATTTTATCGGGACGCTGTCAAATATCTTTACTTCCCTGTCAGCTCCGCTATCTCTTCCTTCCCTTTTTTCAACTCTGCAACCTGCTCTTTGTCTTCACGCAAAAGCAATTCCTGAAATTCTCCCACATGGGTTTTTTCTTCCCGCGCAATATCAAGAAAAACCTTTTTGATGTCAGCCCTGTCCGTCATTGCGGCAAGCTGTTCGTAAAGGCTGATTGCGTCCAGCTCTGCTATCATTCCCACGCGCAGTATTTCCTTAACCATATCGCTCTTTTTAACCTTCCCGATATCTACCGGTATGTTTGACATCATGGCTTCTACCTCCAATATTAATTTGGGTTTAATCTGCTTATATTTTACCATTCTGATTCCTGAAATCCAGCAATTAAATAACGGCAACGAAAATTAAGCCTAAAAAAAATTACATTAACTCACGCATAAATAACGATTAGATGATAAAATAGTGGATATTATTACACAGGGAGGGCTGACGGATATTGAGAGGGCTTAAGAAAAGGCTGATATTCGCTCTGGTATTTATAACCTGCGTGGTAATCGCCGGCTCTGCGGGCTATATGCTCATAGAGGGGTGGGGATGCCTTGATTCTCTTTACATGACAGTCATAACCATAGCAAGCGTCGGCTACAAGGAAATCCACGACCTGTCGGCGAATGGAAGAATCTTCACTATTATTCTTATAATAAGCGGTGTAGGCAGTGTGACTTATGCTCTTACCACAATCGCAAAAATTGTAGTTGAGGGCGAAATCCAAGAAGTATTCGGGAGGAAGAGATTGGAAAAAAAGATTAAAGAATTAAAAGGTCATTACATTGTCTGCGGCTACGGAAGAATGGGCAGGATAATCTGCAGGGAACTGAAAGAGAAGGATATAAAATTTGTTGTGATTGAAAAAAGGCCGGACACATTTGAAAGCGCAGAAGAGACCCTTGTGCTCAAAGGCGATGCGACAAAGGATGAGAATTTAAAAGAGGCGGGGATAGAAAAAGCAAAGGGGCTTATATCTGTGCTTCCGACTGATGCTGAAAACCTTTTTGTGGTTCTTAGCGCCAGAGAATTGAACCCCAAACTCTTTATCGTTGCGCGGGCAGGAGAGGAAGGCTCAGAGCAGAAATTGCTCAGGGCCGGCGCTGACAGGGTTGTCTCGCCGTATCATATCGGAGGGCTAAGAATAGCGCATACAGTGCTGAAACCTGCTGTCGTGGATTTTATAGAATTCGCTACAAAAAGCGGCAACATTGATCTTCAGATGGAGGAAATAACAGTCCAGCACAACTCCAAACTGGCAGGACTGACACTTGATGAATGCGGCATCGGCAGGGATTTGGGCATCATAGTTGTAGCGATTAAAAAGGTAAGCGGCGATATGAAGTTCAATCCGACCTTCAGGACTTCCATAGAGGCAGGCGACACATTGATAGCCCTCGGTGAAATATCAAAGCTGAGGATATTTGAAGACATGGCAACGGCTAAGGGATAGCTCTCTTACAGTGCGTAAAATCAGAAATATTATAGACTCAGCAGTTAAGTGTGTTGAAGAAGCTAAGAGCTTTATTCTCGTTGCTATTCTTATAGTCTCAGTCCTTGGAGCTATTGTCGGATATAAATACTATCGCTATACTCAGGACGACCCTCAGTATTGCGCTTCGTGCCATCTCATGAAAGAGGCCTTCAGAGAATGGCAGAAGGGTAAGCATCGCGATATCGTCTGCCAGACATGTCATCATTTAAGCATCCTTGAACAGAATCAACTGCTTGTTACCTATGTGGTAAAAAGTGACAGTAAACAGTTCTCTCAAACACACGGCAGAAAAAAATCATGGCAGGAGTGCAGGAAATGCCATGCAGGCGAAGTATCTCAGGGATCTGTAACCCTGAAAAAATCTTATGGCCATGCAAGGCACGTATTTATGCAGAGGATTGATTGTAAGAACTGTCATAAAGGCACGGTGCATGATTTTCATCCAAATGAAAATGCCTGCCAGAACTGCCATAAAGACAAAGGAGTTCATGGCATCGGCATGGAGGCATTTTCATGCCTTAAATGCCACTCCTTTTCTGAAAAAACACCGTCTATGATTCCTAAAAACAGGTGTATCAAATGCCATAACACGCTTCCTCAAAAAAGCCCTATGTCTAATCTTCTCTGCCATCAGTGCCATAAACCCCATGGGCAGATAAGCACTATACCCGCGACCTGTGCGAGTGAATGTCATCGTAATGAGACATCTGTAGGACAGCATGGACTTCACATGAAACAGGGATTAAAATGTCTTTATTGCCACAAACCTCATTCATGGGTTGTAGGAAAAGACAGGGCTTCTGCTCTTTGCAGTAAGTGCCACGCTCCTAAAGATCCAAAACATTTTATCTACTAAACAATTTCGCAGAAATGCAAAAAAATCACTTTACTTTTGCAGATATGCAAGCACTCTATCCATCAAAACCTTTTAAAATCAATCTGTTATTATCTGGCATGGAAAATGCAACTATAAGAGCAAGGATAACGAAAGGAGGAAACTAAAATGAAAACAGGAGAAATGACAAAAAGGGGGTTATACATCGGAGCGGGGGCAGGGCTTGTGCTCTTTGCAATAATCGGATTGCTCCCCGGCTCATTTATAGGAGGTGTAATTGGACTTAACATAGCAGGCAGCATATTCGGGATACCTGTAAGCTCAGCAGTGCTGCCAAGAATAATAATTGGAGCATCTATGGTGTTCGGTATTCTTGTGGCTGGTTTAGTATTCGTAACGGGAGCTTCACTTCTTGGCTGGCTTGCCGGGCATGCAATAGATGCAATCAGAGCTGGCAAGGAAGTCTCAATTGAAGCGACAGCAGAGAAAAAGTAAAGGCCAGCAATCAGAATACGGAATAAAACAAAGAAGGAGGTTTAAGATGAAAGCAAGAAAAGAAATGGTAAGGATGGGGACAAAGATAGGCGCAACATTAGGGGGCATAGCTTTTTTAATCTTTGGAGTGCTTCCAGGATTTTATTTTGGAAGCTACGGTTCATTGATAGTGCTGAAACATCTGATGGGAGGCCCTGTTGAGCCTACAGTATTGGTGAGGATGTTTATGGCGGTGGGAATACTGCTCGGGATAGTATGTGCAGCATCTATGAGTATAGTAATAGGTTCAATAATAGGGACAACCCTCGGTTATCTTGTAGAGCTTATCACAGCGCCCGTAGAGACAAGAAAGCCAACAGAGGCTGCTGCAAAAACAGAATAATAGGAGGGTCTAATGAAAAGAGGCCTCGTAATAGCCTTCCTATGCATGCTCCTGCTTTGCTTTAGTTACTATTCTGCAAATGCCAAAACCTTTACCCCGTTAGAAAAGCAGGGCTTTCTAACAGGGGGTAAGTGTCTTGCCTGTCATAGCGCTATGAAGGGCAAGATACTGACAGAAAAAGGCAATTTAGTTGATGTGAATGTGGACGGTGAGAGATATTCAAAATCTATTCACGGAGGATTTGACTGTATCATATGCCACAAACAGTTTGGCATGAATCCCCATAAACCAACAGCAATAGGAGATGTACCAAAGGACATTGCTGTATCGGCAAGTAAAATATCGCACAAGGCAAAGGTTGACGCCGTGGCCCTTGCTGCATGTTCGGAATGTCATGGTAATATTTATAAATCGTGGCAGAACAGCATTCACGGCAGGAATGTAATACAGAAAAAACAGCCGGACGGCGCTTCCTGCATAGACTGTCACGGCTCGCCTCACTATATCACATCTAAAAAAACAGAAACTTCAACCATTAATAAAAAGAATGTTGTCAAGGCCTGCGGCGGATGTCATGAAAAGGAAGAACTGGCAAAAAAGTATAACTTTGGAACACATATACTTGAAAGGTATTATGAGAGCTTCCATGGTAAAAAATATATACTGGGGCATCAAAATGCTCCTGTCTGCACGGACTGCCATAACTATCACGATGTAAGGCAATGGGAAGAACCAATGTCCCCTGTTGCATGGAATAACAGGACAGAAACCTGCGGGAAGTGCCATAAGGGAGCCACAAAGAAGTTCGTCACTGCAATAACCCATAAACCCATTGGCAGGGATAATCCTATACCATATTACTTTGGAAAGGGTTTGACAGTTCTTTTATTATCTGTTTTTGTATTTATTGTTAGTCATTTAATTGTTGAGGCATTTTCAGAAATCAGGGACAGGGTCTTTAGAAAAAAGAAGGAGGAGCATCATGAGTAATGAGACCCAAAAGGAATATCAGCGGTTTAATCTCATTGAGAGAATTCAGCATGTAATCCTTTTTACAACGTTTTTACTCCTTGCCTTTACCGGGTGGGCTTTGAAATATCCAGAGGTAGAACACTATTCAAAATGGTGGATAGGAATATGGGGCGGCCCCAAGACCGCAGGAATCATTCATCGCTTTGCCGGCATTACAATGCTTCTGGATTTTATCTGGCATGTCTTATACCTTGCTTATATGCTTTCAACAGGTAAGATGAAGCTCCGCAAGGAGACAACCATAGTCCCCCTTCCAAAAGATGTATTTGATTTCATCAAGAACATGCTGTACTTTTTCGGGTTAAGCAAAGAGAAGCCGCAGTTCGGCAGATACAACTATATCCATAAATTTGACTACTGGGCGGTCTTCTGGGGTATGGGAATCATAGGGCTTTCCGGTCTTTTTCTTTCTTTTCCCGTATGGGCTTCAAACTTTTTCCCAGCATGGAGCATCAACTGGATATGGGAGGTATTATACGTCATGCACAGCGACGAGGCGCTTCTTGCCATAGTCTTTATACTCTTCTGGCATTTCTATAACGAACACTTAAAATGGGATAAGTTTCCCATGAGTATGACATGGATTACAGGAAGGATTTCTATAGAACAAATGAAGCATGAACATCCGCTTGAGTATAAACTTGAGTTTGAAGATAAAAAAGGGGAAAATAAATGAGATGGGCGGCATTAATTGTTATTGCCGGTTCACTGATATTAGGGTGCTCTCAAAAGACAGAGAAAGAAAGAGCTGGAAAAGCTCCTGGAATGGTGATCTCTGCTGCTGAGGCAGTCAGCAGTCTCCCCTGTTTCAAGTGCCATTCTTATCAGAAGTTTTCATCCACTCCGCAGAAAGGAATATTTTCGCATCAGATACACACAAAAAAAGGGTATCATTGCAATCAGTGCCATGATTTTGAAGCTCATAAATATATGAAAATAAACAAAGACATTTGCGGCAACTGTCACAACATGAAGGTTATTGCCCTGAAAAAAACGAGCATGCCTTCAAAATTTAATCATGAGTCGCATCCTAAGATGTTTGGCTGCAAGGAATGTCATCCAAAAACATTCGTGATGAAGTCAGGGGCTGCTCATATAACAATGAAGGATATCAATGAAGGGCGGTTCTGCGGCGCTTGCCATAGCGGAAAAGTAGCATCTCCTGCTTCAGATTGTGAAAAGTGCCATAAGGGATAAACAAGTGGACAGTGTCAGTTTCTAGCGTCTGTGTCAGCAGGCAATCTTTGCTGACACTGTCACTTTTCTTTAGTAAGCGCCTTAAATAATCCTGCAAGCACTACAGTAAAGATACCTCCTATGAATGCGCCGAATGCTCCGATAATTCCAACGACTATTATCACACCTATAATTACTATAAAACTGCCGGATGGCAGGTTGGTTTTGAAGATACTGTTCAGGTCATTTGCCACTGCCTCGCTCCATCCGCCTCCAAGGCTCTTGCCCAGCAGGAGATCCATGCTTAAGGCAACTACAATCCCAAGAATACCGCCGCCGATAATGCCGATACTGAATGCTTTTTTCATTTAACACACTCTCTCTCTGTCATTGCAAGCTAAAGGCAAAGCAATCTTGTCTTTTGAGTTTGCGGCGGTTGTTGTTCCGAGCCTGTCTTGTTATTGCTTCGGGACTTCATCCCTTGCAATAACATTTTATATTTCATTTACTCCTCTATCCCGTACTTCTTAAATTTTCTGTAAAGAGTTGCAATATCTATCCCAAGCGTTTTAGCTGTTTCTTCTTTGCTTTTATTATGTGCATTGTAAACCTTCAAAAGCAGGCCCTTCTCATGGCCGCTCAAATACGCCCTAAGATTGGAGGACGTCTCCATCGGCTCTTTTCCTGAAATTATGCTTTTAATTTTATCAGGCAGTTCATTAGCGGTTATGTAATTCCCTTCTGCAAGCACCACCGCTCTCTCAATAACATTGCCTAATTCTCTCACATTCCCGGGCCATGAATATTCAAACAGCAAAGCAAGAGCCTGCTTGTCAATGCCTTTTATTTGTTTCTTCTGTTCTTCTGCAGATTTGGCAGCAAAATGTTTTGCCAGCATTTCCATGTCGTCTTTTCTTTCCCTTAATGGCGGCACCTTTATTTCTATGACATTCAATCTCCAGTATAGATCTTCTCTGAACCTCCCATTTTTCATTCTATCCTCAATATCTGTATTTGTTGCCGAGATTATCCTTAAATCAACACTTTTGTGCCTGGTGTCTCCAAGCGGATAGACCTCTCCTGTCTCCAGAACCTTCAGGAGTTTTGCCTGCAGATTAACAGGCATGTCTCCTATCTCGTCGAGGAATAGCGTTCCATGGTGGGCAAGGGTTATAAGTCCTAATTTGTCAGATACAGCGCCGGTAAATGCCCCCTTTTTATAACCAAAAAGTTCTGATTCCAGGAGTCCTTCAGGAATAGCAGAACAGTTTATTGAGATAAAGGGTTTATCCCTCCGCGGACTGTTGCAGTGTATGACCTCCGCAAGGAGACCTTTCCCTGTTCCGCTTTCACCCAAAAGAAGCAGATTGCTTTTTGTAGGCACTACCTTCTCAAGAGTCTCCACAATTCTCAGCATTGACTCGGAATTTGCAACGAAATCTTTACAAGCTATATGTTGGCTTATCTGTTGTTTGAGAGCGATATTTTCGGTTATAAGTTTCTTCTGTTCAATGACCTTCCTTATCGTAAGTTTTATCTCTTCATTGAGGAAAGGTTTTACAATGTAATCAGCAGCTCCTCTCTTCATAGCCTCCACCGCAGATTCAACAGAGGCAAATGCAGTCATCATAATCACCATCGTGTCAAGGCTTATCCCCCTTGCCTTTTCAAGCACTGTCATTCCGTCAACTTTCCCCATTTTCATATCCGTGAGCACAACATCAAAACTCTCTGTTTTAAGCTTTTCTATTGCAGCTTCACCACTTACCGCAGAGCTTACAGCATAATCCTCGCCTTTGAGCAGGAATTCAAGCGCCCTGCATATATCCGGTTCGTCGTCAACTATTAATATCTTCGGTTTCATAAAAAATATTCCTTATTTGTCATTCCGTGCTTGACACGGAATCCAGTTTTCTACTCCTCTGGATACCCGCTTTCGCGGGTATGACATTTAACGGTACTTTCATAAACAAGCATTAGGAATTTAACTTTTGTACGGGATTGTTATTGTAAATACACTCCCTTTGCCAATCTCGCTTTCAACGCTTAACGTGCCGTTCATCTTTTTTATTATGTCATAGCTTACCGCAAGCCCTAAACCTGTGCCTTTTTCTTTTGTTGTATAAAACGGGTCAAATACCCTTGTTATGTCTCCCTTTGGAATACCCATGCCGGTATCCTCAAACCGGATAACTATATTATTGCCTTCCGCCATACTCTTTATAGTAAGGGTGCCTCCCTCAGGCATAGCATCCATAGCATTCAAGGTGAGATTAACAAATACTTGCGAGAGCTGGTTACCGCTGCAGAGCACCTCCGGCAGAGAGAGTGAAAGTTCTTTTACGATGGATACGTTCTTTGCCTTCTTGTCGTATTGAATGAGATTAAGAGACGTTTCTATAATATCGTTTATCCGGCATTCACTTGCCTCTCCGGCGGGCATTTTTGAAAAGCCCGAAAGCTGTTTCAGGATTTCTGAAATTCTGTTGATGTGGAAATAAATCGTTTCAAGGCTTTCTTTTTTGAATTTGTCATCCTCCATCTCTCTGAGTATCTGAATAAATGAAAAGATTGCCGTCAGCGGATTCCCTATTTCGTGGGCAATGCCTGCTGCAAGCCTGCCGATGGACGCAAGTTTTTCAGAGTGCATTATCTGTTCTTCCACTTTTTTCATTTCTGTTACGTCCTGTATGAGCCTGATGTGCCCGTGTATCCCTCCGTTTATCCCTTTAACCGGAGCATTAGTGACCTGAAAATACTTGTTCTTCTGGCCAAAGAGGGAGGACAGTATTATTGTTTCCACATTTTCCTTACTGTATTCACCCGAAACGCTGCACTCTGGACATATATCATTAAAATACCTTCCTGTAACATCCATACCGGCCATATCCTTTATCATCTGATTTGCCCATTGTATCTTCCCATATTTATCAATGAGAACTATTCCACCGCCAATAGCGCTCACAATAGTGTCCAGTTTTTCCTTCTCATTTGCCAGTTCTGCAGTTCTATGATTTACCCTTTCTTCCAATTGTACAGCGTATTTTTCCAGCTCTTCTTTCCGTTTTTCTACCTCTTCTGCTTTTATTCTTTTTTTATTGAAAACAATTAGCATCGCTGAGACAATACTCGTTGTTATAAAAATGGAGATTATGAGATAGGAATAAAGTTTCATGCTCTGTCTCGTAGCCTGCGTCACTTCGGAATATGGGGATGAAATAGCTATTATCCATGAGATGTTCCCGATATCCACAGAGGAAAAAGCGAGTATCTTGTCTTCCCCTGTCGCAGCAATATGCCTGCCGTAAACGCTTGCCTTTCCTTCTATAATCTTTTTTTCAAGGTCAAAACTTATATGGCATTTAAAACATTCAGGAGATGCTTTGTAGACATTCCCGCCGACCATTTCGGGCTGTGCAGGATGATAAATGAGGGTCCCGTTTTTATTTATCATCCATGCATATCCCCTTGCGCCCAGTTTTATTCTGCTTACAAAATAATCTGCTATGTCATTTATCCTCATTGACTCAAAAACCACGCCTCTTAAAACATCCTGATAATAAACCGGCGCCAGCACATAAACAGCGTTTTTCGTCTCTAACGCACCTGTGCTGCCAGAAGCTGTTTTCTTCGCAAGGCTGATAATTTCAGATGCAGCCGTTCTGATCTGCTCTTTATCTCCCTTATAAAAGATTACGCTGCCCCTCGGATCAAGAATGCCCAAGGTGGTCTCGACCGTTTCTTGCCTAATCGTTGCATCCCTTATCAACCAGTTAAAATCACTTCTGCCTTCCATCTCAGCCTTAGAGAGCAGGCCTGCAAAATGAAGAACGTTTTTTTCGAGGAAATAGATATGCGCCTTTATGCTTTCAGCGATTGACCCTGAAAGCAGGAGCTGCTGCTTATTGAACTGCTCTGCCATATCCATCTGGAGGGACTGCTGAAAAAAGACATTCAGGGTAATAAGAGCGGAAATTACGACTATCAGAGTTCCGATTATTAATAAATAACTCTTCATTGCCTATATAATAGCAAAAAGAGGACAGCATTATATACAGATAAGAATCCGGTTTTTATTCAGATAATCCTGAATGTCAGAAGCGCTCCGATTATCACGATGGTGGCAGCCACATATATTTTGAAAGTCTTGAGTGATATCTTCTTTAAGAAACTTTTACCTGCAAAGGTCCCTGCAAATGCCGATGCGGTTGTTATGAGCAAAAGGATTGCATTGTCAGTAAGCACATCTTTATTGCTGAATATATAAACAGGTATCCTTGTCACATCCACAACAGATGCTATTATCGCTGCTGTGGCTACAAAGGTCTCTTTCGGGATATTGTAATTGAGCAGGTATGCGCTTCTTATTGCTCCCTGATTTCCTACAAACCCTCCGAGAAGACCTGAAAAAAAACCCCCGATAAAATCTATCTTCTGCGGAAGCCTAATCTTCTCACCGAATCCGGTCGCCTCTTTCAGTCCGAGGAATATCAGTGCTATGCCGAGCAGAATCTTTACAACTGACGAATCCATCTCCCCCTGAAAAAATGCGCCGATGAAAGCACCAACAAGCGTCAAAACCCCAAAGCGTTTTATTATATCCATGCTTATGTTTTTGCTGAACAAAAATATTTTCAGGAGATTATTCGCAAGATGCACGACAGCCACTATTAGTATGGCAATTTTTACATCGTAAAATATGAGAAATACGGGCGTAAGAATCGTGCCGAGACCGAACCCTGTCATGAGCGTCAGTGAAGCCGACAAGAATGCCGCAACAACAGGAATTAAAATGTTTATCTCAGTCATTCTATCACCTCTTTCACAAGTTCATTTATCTTTTCCTTTATCATTGAAAGGTTTTTTACGCCTTTTGGGTTGTTATATAATATTCTCTTATGAGAATATATTTGTCAAGGGCTATACACACAAAAAGAGGGGGGATTTGACGGCGCACATAAAAAAGGCGGGGAGGTTCCCCCGCCTTTTTGCCTCTTATGTCTTGTGTTTATTTTCTGTACAGTTCCGGTGTGCCGCTCGCAGTAGGCTTCTTACAGCCAGCCCCCTGAAAGTTTTTAATCTACTTAGGTACGTCTTCTGCCTTAGACTTAACCGTATAATTGATGCCGTTGTCAGCAGGGGCCTTCATCTTTATCACCTTGATGAAGCCGTATCCCATTCCCTCGTGGCAGGCGTTACAGGACTTAATCATCGCCATATATTCTTTCTTAAATGCCTTGAAGTCCTTGTCAAAGATCGCCTTGTTCACCGATGCGAAGGTGTCAGTGTAAAAGGCTTCCCATACTTGATACTCAGCCGGTTTCGTCACTTTTGCCGCGTTCAAGGCGCCGTTCATATACTTTGACATGTAGTAGGCAAGCCCCCAGTTGCCGTTTTGGGCCGCAAAATACATGTTCTGGAAGCGATCTCCAACTTCCCGCATAGGAATGGCGAACTTCGGCAATGCCCCTTTTATTTCGTCAATCTGCTTCTGCACGTCATCCGCTGCTGAGGCAAAGCCCTTCCATGCCGCCACACAAATAGTGATGGCCAGGATTAAAATTACTGCTTTCTTCATCGTTTTATCCTCCTTATGGATTATTTTTCCTAATTTTACTCCAATCAGAAAGGAGATTCAATAGAAATGTTATTTACTAATCAGGGTGCTTTGTGAAGAATAATTCACTTAGTTGATGCTTCAGTTTTTTTCTTGTTTCTATGTCAAAAATATTAAGCGCTTTTTCACTCTTAGATTTATTTTAACGGTATCAGCTTCGCATGAGCCTCGGCGATTATGGAGCCGTCTTCCTTTTTTAAAAGGCAGGCGTATGCCTCAATAAGTTTTGCGCCTCTTTTCGTTATCTCTGCCCTTACGATTGTTTCTTCATCCGCCATCAGGGGCCTCTTGAATCTTATATTTATTTCTGCAGTTATGGGGTTTATGCCTTCGGCTATCGCAGCCTGTATCATTGCCTCATCAAGCACGGTTGTTATTATCCCGCCGTGCGTTATATCCCTATATCCCTGATGCACCTTCGAGGGTGTGAATTCGGATGTGAGTTTGCCGCCTGCATAAGTAAAGGACAGTTTTAACCCGCAGGGATTTTCCCTGCCGCAGGCAAAACAATAGTTGTCATCTTCAAGTTTTATTGAATGCATTTTTAATAAAGAGCAGCATAAATGCCTTGCACAAGGCTGCCTATTTCATCCTCTCTTATTGTCCTTGCATCAAGCAAAAGCGCATTGTCTTTAACCCTCGCAACAATTGCAGGAGCCCCTTTCCTCAGCCTTTCCTCAAGGTCATTGACGGAAATATTATCGGGGCTTATTGACACGGCATATGTCGGGAATTCCATCTCAGGCAATGAGCCTCCTCCTGACTTTGACGCGTCCTTTGTTATCTCTATCTTTGCAGCCTTAACCTTTCTCTTTAACAGCAGCGCTATCTTCTTTGCCCTCTCCTTTATCCTCTCTGGTCTCTGGAGAAGCATCTTAAGCGTAGGGATATTCTCTGCTGCCTTATCTTCATCAAGATATTCCATCAGCGTTGCTTCAAATGCCGCAAGGGTAAGCTTATCTATCCTTATGGCCCTTGTCAGAGGGTTCTTCTGGAGCTTTTCAATATATTCCTTTCTGCCGACGATAACGCCTCCCTGCGGCCCTCCGAGGAGCTTGTCACCGCTGAAGGTTACAACATCTACGCCTGACTCTACTATACTCTGAACCGCAGGCTCAGAATGTATTCCGTAGGGTTTCAGGTCTATCATGCATCCGCTTCCAAGGTCATACATTATGGGAATGCGATATTTTTCTGAAAGCTTCTTCAAGTCAGCAACAGGCACTTCCTCTGTGAAACCTGAAATCCTGTAATTTGACTGATGCACCTTGAGAATTAATGCCGTGTTTTCATTAATCGCATTTTTATAATCCTGCAGATGCGTCTTGTTCGTTGTTCCGACTTCTCTCAGGACTGCGCCGCTTAACAACATAATATCAGGCACCCTGAACGAGCCTCCTATTTCAACAAGCTCTCCTCTTGAGACAATTACCTCCCTGCCTTTTGCCAGCGCACTAAGACAGAGAAGAACAGCAGCAGCATTGTTGTTAACTATCAAAGCATCTTCAGCGCCTGTGATTTCCCTGAGGATTCCCGTGATATGGGAATATCTCTTTCCGCGCCTGCCCGCCTCAAGATTGTATTCAAGATTGGAATAGCTCTCTGCGATCTTTCTTACATTATCAAGTATTTTCTCTGACAATACTGACCTGCCGAGGTTTGTGTGTATCACTATGCCCGTTGCATTTATAACAGGCTTGAGGCCGAAAGCTGAAAGTTTTTCTATCTTCATCTTTATCTCGCCTGACATCCCTTCCACTGATACATTCGTGGAAGACGCTTCCATTATCCCTTTTCTCCTCATATCAATCACATCCCTTATTGCCTGCAAAACATATTTTCTCGGATATGTCCTGCACCACTTAACCCCGTCATTGCTCTTGAGTATCTCATCAACAGAGGGAAGTTCTTTGAGTAATTTCTGCTTTTCGCTCATGCAGGTTTTCTACCACAATTGAGGTCTATTGTCAATAATTACTATGTCAATTCGAAAAATGCATTAGCATGTAAATATCAACCGCATTTTATGGAGGCATGTATATCTGCCATTACTAGTTTAAGCTCATAAACGCCAGCGCCTCAACATGATATGTATTTGGAAAGAAATCTATCATGCGGAGGGAATCCACATTGTATCTTTCGCTGAACTTCTTTAAATCCCTCGCAAGCGTTGCCGGATTGCAGGAGATATAAACAACTTTCCCAGGAGACGCATCAAGGACTTTCCTTGCAACATCAGGATGCAGTCCCGGCCTCGGAGGATCCAGCAACACAATGTCAAATTTTTCATGAATCCTGTATTTCTCTGCCGATGAATTAATGAATCTGCAATTTTTTATGTTGTTTAATTTTACATTCCTCTGCCCGTCATCTGCTGCATACCTGCTCTCTTCAACAGCTACAACCTGAGATGCATATGCCGCCAGCGGCAGGGAGAAATTACCGGCTCCGGCATAAAGGTCCAGGACACGCATGTTTTCCAATGGCTGCAGTTCATTTACTATTAACTCGACCACCTTTCTGTTAAGATTCCAGTGCGCCTGAAAAAAGCTCCACGGAGTAACAGTATACTGAAGCCCGTTAAGGTCCAGCCTTATGTAATCCCTGCCTGTTGATTCTCCGGTCTCAAATGCAATGCCTGAAAATCCAACGCCGCTCATTATTTCCTCAATATCCTCTGCTGCAAGCCTTGACTTAATCAATGCATTTGCGGTATCTCCGCAAGAGATATGTATCTCCTTTATCCCTGATAACTTCCTGTTATTCAGCTCCCTCACAATGAGGTTAAGCTCCTTTATCATCAGCGGACATTCCTCAACAGGCACGACATCCCTTGTGCCCTCTTTATAAAAGCCTGTCTTGCCCTCCCGTGAAATCTTAAACTGCCCCCTGTAACGATAGTTGTAATCCCTGTCCGTGAGAGCCGGAGACAGCTGCGCTTCCATTTTGCCTATTCTGCTGACAGAATCAAGCAGTATCTCCTCTTTCATGGAGACCTGTCTTTCGTAAGATATAAATTGAAAATGGCATCCTCCGCATGCGCCGAATACCGGACATGGAGGATTTATCCTGTAAGGAGAGGGCTCAATAACATTTGTAACCGCGCCGATGGAGTAATCTCTTTTCTTTTCGCTGATAGAAACTTCAACAACCTCATCCGGAACAGCTCCTTTTATAAAAATTACTCCGCTGTCACGCGCAATGACATAACCGCCATAGACCGGGGATTGTGCCTTTATTATCAGTGACATTACTGCTTGGACAGAAGCGCCCTTATTGTTTTTTTCAGCTCATCAAGGTCTGATGATTTGACGACATACGCCTCCGAAGCCCAGACGGCAAAATCGTCCCTGTAGTCATACGCCGTAGACATTATGACAGGAAGCCTTGGTTTCTTTTCTTTCATCTGCCTGAGAAGCTTAATACCGTCAACATCAGGCATTAATATATCAAGCGTGACAATGTCCGGGTTTTCCTGAACAAACAACTCCATTGCCTCTGCCCCATTACCTGCCACAACAACTTCGTATCCCTCTTCTTCCAGTTCTTCTTTATAAAGTTTCTGGATATGAAGGTCGTCATCTACCACCAGTATTTTCTTCATATGCCCTCCTTATTAAGATTGTAATCCCTTGAAAATAAAATTTCTAACCGGGCAGAAACACCCTGAATGTTGTCCCCTTGCCGGGTGCGCTGTCAACCTCTATCTTGCCTTTATGCTCCTCTATAATCCTTTTAGTGATTGCAAGTCCAAGCCCTGTGCCGGATAACTTCGTCGTGTAGAATGGATTAAAGATAAAAGGCAGGTCTTTTTCTTCTATGCCGGGGCCTGTATCGCTTATCTCTATGACCGCATTACTGCCTGCCGTATATGTCTTTATGGTGATTGTGCCATGAATTGTCAGAACCTGAACTGCATTATTAAATATATTAAGCAATGCCTCTCGTATCCTGTTGGCATCCACATAAATCTGAGGCGTCTCTCCTTTTTCGTTAAGAACTTTAATGTCACTTTCCCTGAGTTCTGTCTGCATAAGCGATATCATATCGTCAACAAGCTCTCCGACATTGACCTTTTCTTTCATCAGTCTAACTTCTTTGACAAACCCGAGTATCTCACGGAGGATGCTTTCAAGCCTGTCCACCTCCCTCACTATAATGCCTGCATACTCCTTCAGGTTCCCGTCAAGTTTCTTTTCGAGTCTTTTTGCAAAACCTCCGACCGATACGAGCGGATTCCTAATCTCATGCGCAACCTTTGCAGCAACTTCACCGAGGCCAGCCAGCCTCTCTGTTGCAACTAATTTCTCTCTCAGGTTATTCAACTCGGTAACATCCCCGACCACATGCACAGTTCCCATGAACTCCCCAGTTTTGTTAAACACAGGAGAGACTGATGTCAGAAAGGTTCCTCCGAGATACGAATCTTTGACTTCTTCTATATATGCCTCCATAGTCTGAACAGTTTTGTGATGAGGGCACTCATGAAAAGGCTCATCCATCCCGTGGAATATCCTGTAACATTTTTCTCCTATTATCTCTCCTGCGGATTTTCCGATTCTGTCAACAACTGCCTTGTTTACATTCTTTATCGTATAGTCCTTATCAGTAATATAAACCATATCAGATATAGACCTGAAAATATTTTCAAGTTCTGCCTCTGCACGCGCCACCTGATCAAAAAGCCTTGCATTTTCCACAGCGCTCGCAATCTGATTCGAGAAACCTACAAGGAACTTCATATCCTCATCGGTAATCAAACGCCTCGTGAAGAGGTTATCCACCCACAATACTCCTATAACCCTGTCTCTTGAGACAAGAGGCACTACAGCGTATGCCTGGGTTCCGAGCTGCTGAATAAGAACAGCATCAGCCATCGGTTCTTCCTTGACGTCAGGGACATTAAAAGCCTTTTTCTCCTTAACAGCGCGCGTAAGTATTGTCTCGTCTTTAAGTGAAAGCTCCATCCCCATGCTTAACCTGTCAAGAAAAGAATCTTTTCTCAGAGGCCCGGTTTCTATGTCATGCAGTATATCCGGAAGCGTTTTCCTCTCGATGGAGAGTTTCTCCCATATTTTCCATGCTTCATCAGAACTTGCAGGCCCTACACCCATAGCGCCCTTGATCGTTCCCTTTTTCTCATCAATAAGAAAGAGTATTGACCTGTTGAAACCAAGGCCGTCGCTCATTGTCACTGCAGTCAATACCATCCTGAGCAGCCTGTCAAGCTCAAGGGTGCCACTCATAGCGGAGCTTATAAAAAACAACCTCGAGAGTTCCTGATTCCTTCTTATAAGTTCTTTTTCAACGCGTTTCCTCTCGGAAATATCCCTTGTTATCCCGCTTATGCCAATAACCTCTCCTGCGGTATCTTTTATGGGTGAAAGTGTCAGGCTGGCCTCAATTATTGTGCCGTCTTTCCTTTGTCTCAATGTCTCTATATCTTTGAGCGTTTCTCCACTTTTGATTTTCCCTATGTATTCCTTCTCAGCGTCTACAAGGAACAGGGGGACAAACGGCAGGAATTTCCCTGCAGCCTCATCCGCTTTGTAGCCGAAGGTCCTTTCAGCGCCATAATTCCATGAAGTTATATTTCCCTCGAGGTCGGAAGTGACTATCGCATCCGCGGAATTTTCTATCAGGCTTTCAAGATATTCCTTTGTCTGAGCCACCTCCTTATACAGGCTTAATATTTCCTCATTATAAAGAACCCTGTCAGTTATATCCTCTATAAATACTACGCACTCAATAACATTCCCTGCATCATCCTTAATCGGGTAAGACGTCAGCTCTGCATAGTTCAGGCCCCGTGACTGTGTAATGGAATTTATCTGCCCTGTTTCAAACGTTGTCTTCGCAACGCAATGAGGACAGATTCCTTCTTTGTCATGAAAAACATCCAGAGCATTCTTGCCTATCATTTCCTCAACAGTCATGTCAGTCCATCCCTTAACAAACCTGGTTGCTGATATTATTTCGTAGCCTCTTCCGACCGTAACAATTCCTCCCTGCACGCCGTCAAAGAGTATCTCCATCCTCTTCCTTGCTTCGACGGCCTGCCTCTCGCGCAGCCGCGCAATCTCATAAAGCTCGGCATTCTTTAAAATAGAGCGCTGAAGTTTTTCAATCATTTCGTCAAATCTGTCCGCTATTATTCCAAACTCATCTCTCCTCCCGGAATCTATCCGGTAATCAAGTTCGCCTTCGCTTATTTTTTCTGTAGCCTTCATCAGGCCGTCAAACGGAGCCGTAATTATTCTTTTCATAAAGATAATAAGAGACATAAATGCCAGTGAACTCAGGCCGAAAAGAGCAACAAGATAGAAACCCATCTGCCTTTCAATGCTCTCGCCTTGTGCAATAGTATTAGTAAGCTTCAATACTGATTCGCTATGAATAGCGCCGAGCTTCTCATATGCCTCTCTCTCCTTATCTTTAAGCATACGAAGCGCAAAAAGAGCAGGAATGTCTCCTACAGGCTGTTTTGCCGCTATTATTGCGCCTGCAAACTCTTCCATCTTGTCAAAGTCGGCTCTTATGGCTTTTACCTCTTCTTTATTTCGCACAGCTTCAGGAAGCTCGTTAAAAAATGTATATGCTTCTTTAAGTCTCTTTTTATATTGCCTTTGAAATTTGACATCGCCGGTAACGGTCCATCCTTCGGCAGCCAGCACCACACTCACTATGGATGATCTCAAGTCCTCATTCAGGTTATGTTCCTTCGCAAACGATCTCTGGATATCGAAAGTATTGCTTAACCGGCTGAAAATAAGAAAGCTGCCTGCAATCAGCACGGCTGTTATCAGGAAAAAAACTGTTGTGAAAACTGTCAGCTTAGCCCTTAGACTCATAATGCCCTCATTATTGCCTTTTCATTCGTACAACTTTATCATACAGCTCTATATATTTCTTTGCGGAATCCGGCCATGAAAAATTCATCTTCATCGCGCTCCGGATCAGCTTTTTCCATCCTGCCTTATTGACATACACGCAGAGCGCTCTTTTTAGACAGCCCTGAAGCGCATCGGGAGTATAATCTGAAAACAGGAATCCTGTTCCTTCGCCCTCAAGCGGCCGATGGTCCAAAATTGTATCCGCAAGGCCCCCTGTCCTCCGTCCCACAGGGATTGTCCCATACCTCATAGCGATAAGCTGGCCGATGCCGCAGGGTTCATATCTCGAAGGCATTAAAAATATATCAGAACCTGCATATATCTTATGTGCAAGGCTGTCTTCAAAACCTGCTTTTACATACATCCTGCCTTTGTACTTTTTTGCAGCAGATGATAATCTCCTTTGAAACATTTCATCACCCCTTCCGAGGATGATGAGATTTGCACCTGTAGAAAGGATTTCATCAAGAGATTCCAGAATAAGGTCAAGCCCCTTCTGGCTGGACAGCCTGCCTACCATACCTATGAGGGGCCTTTCAGCATCCGGCCTTATAGAACATTCTTTCAGAAGCTGAAGCTTGCACTCTTTCTTGCCGTCAATGTCCTTAAGGCTGTAATTCCTTTTTATAAAGGCGTCTGATTCCGGATTCCACTCCTTGCGGTCTATGCCGTTTACAATTCCTGTAAGCGCAGAGGCCCTCTTCCTTAAAACGCCGTCAAGTCCGAATCCGTATTCCCTGCTCAGTATCTCTTTCGCATAATTATGGCTCACCGTGGTTATGGAATCTGCCGATATTAACCCTGCCTTCAGAAAATTTATCTTTCCGTAAAACTCTATTCCCTCAGGCGTGAACAGGCTTTTGTCAAATCCCGTAAGCGGCATATCGGATTGCGGAAATAAACCCTGATAGCCCAAATTGTGGATTGTGATTATGGAAACAGTCCTGTCAAAAAATTTATCTGATTTGTATATGGTCTTAAGATATAAAGGAATAAGCCCGGTCTGCCAGTCATTACAGTGAATTACATCTGGTTTAAATCCCAAGGCCCTGCATGCTTCAAGCACACCTCTTGAAAAAAATATAAACCGCGCCGCATTGTCGGGATAGTCACCGCGCGGCGTGCCGTAAATCTCTTCTCTGTCAAAGAACTCATCGCACTCAATAAGGTATGCCGAATCTCCATAGGTGAATATCCTGCCTTTTACTTTCCTGTTTCCGAGAGGAACACTTATTTTCAAGCCTGCATCCCGGAGCTTGAAATTCTCCTTGACTCTTCCATACAGAGGCATCACAAGATACGCCTCTTCCTTCATTTTCCTGTACTCGTTCCGCAGTGCGCCGGTAACGTCTGCAAGGCCGCCTGTCTTGGCAAAAGGGACTGCTTCCGGAGTTGCAATCAAGATTTTCATAATTTAAAATTAATATGAATGGCGAATAGGTAAATGGGTGAATGGGTAAATGGGTTTTTGCGATTCACCGATTCACCTGATAGCGATTCACTATAATAGTTTTTGAACTTTGAATTTTGCATTTCTATATCTTGGCTTCCCTCATAAATTTTGCCGCTTCTTCGGGCGGTGTGGGGTTTATATAAAAACCCGAGCCCCATTCAAAGCCTGCGATCTTCGTCAGCTTTGGCATTATCTCAATATGCCAGTGGTAGTATTCGTTTGCCTCATTATAGAAAGGTGATGTGTGGATAATAAAATTATATGGCGGAATATCAAGTATCCTGTCAATCTGCTTAAGTGTTCTCTGCAGTATTTCCGCAAGCAGCGAGAAGTCCTTATTCGGAGGGTAAAATGCCGATTCGTGCCTCTTGGGTAAAATCCACGTCTCAAACGGCGCTCTCGGCGCAAAAGGCGCTAACGCGAGATAATCCTTATTTTCGTATATTACGCGCCTGCCGTCCCCAAGTTCCTGATTTATGACATCGCAGAAAATGCATCTTTCCTTAAAATGGAAATACTGTTCCGCCGCATCAACCTCTTCTTTGACAAGTTTGGGCACGATAGGAAGGGCGATAAGCTGGCTGTGCGTATGTTCAAGCGAAGCGCCGGCATCCTCGCCTTCATTCTTGAATATCAGGACATACCTGAATCTCCGGTCTTTCTTCAGGTCGTTAAGTCTCATATAATATGCCCACAACGCATCTTCAACCGCCTTTAAGGGCATGGTTGAGAGTGAAAGATTATGCTCCGGCGTCTCTATCACAACCTCATGAGCGCCTATACCGTTAATCTTGTCAAATATCCCCTCCCCTGTCTTGTTCAATTCTCCATGTATCTGAAGCGCAGGGAACTTATTCGGTACAACTCTCAATGTCCAGCCCGGAGAATCAGGCATAGTGCCCGGAGGCCTGAATGCCATTATCTCAGGCGGAGCCGTATGCTCATTGCCATGACAAAACGGACAGAACCCGCCTTTCTTTCTCTGTGAAGGCGATATAAAGTCCGTCGGCCTTTTGCCCCTTTCGACAGAGATTATAACCCACCGCCCGGCAACCGGATCTTTTCTAAGTTCAGACATTGGTCCTCCAATTAACAAATTCAAAATTAAGGGATTCATTAACTTTTAATTTTTATTATTATATCACAATAGGATATAATCCCCTATGAAACCGACTTTTCATCACAGGCCCATAAACAGCCCCTTTGACGACCCTTGCGTATATGTCAGGGTGCTCAGGGAGAAACGGGCACTTCTATTTGACCTTGGCTATACAAACAGATTAAGACCAAACGACATCCAGAAAATAACAGACGTCTTTGTAACACATACTCATATAGACCATTTCATAGGTTTTGACAGTCTTTTAAGAGCGCTCCTGAGAAGAGAGGCTCCACTAAGGATATTCGGGCCATCCAGCATCATAGAGTGCATTGAAGGAAAGCTTCATGGATACACGTGGAACCTTATAAAAGAGTACCCGCTAAAAATAGAGGCCTTCGGCATAAATGAAGACCATATCAGCCATGCAGGTTTTTATGCGGAGAATTGTTTTAACAAAACAGATTACGGCGAAAAACCATTTGACGGGACATTATTAAAAGAAGGATATTTTGAGGTTAAAGCAGCGTGCCTCACGCATCAGATGCCATGCCTCGGCTTTTCTCTTGAAGAGGATTTTCATATAAACATTGATAAGGCAGCGCTGAACAGGCTGGCGCTTCCTGTAGGGCCATGGCTTTCAGAATTTAAAAGGGCTGTCAGAGAGAATGCAGGGGGGGACACAGAATTTAAAATATCAGGCAGAATATATGCCAAAAAAGAACTCATGGAAATCGCGATAATAACAGAGGGGCAAAAGATATCCTACGTTGCTGATTCCTCAATGGATGAGGAGAATATAAGAAAAATAATAACCCTCGTTAAAGATTCCGATACTCTTTATTGCGAGGCTTACTTTCTTGAGGAAGACATGGAAAGGGCTATAGAGAGGCATCACCTCACTGCAAAAACCGCAGGAAGGATAGCGAGAGAGGCAGGCGTTAAAAACCTTGTTGTCATGCACTTTTCTCCGAAATACAGGGAATGCCCTGACGCGCCTGAAAAAGAAGCGCTGATGGAATATAATAAAGAATAAGTTAAAAGTTTAAAATTTAAAATTTCAGATAGTCTTTAACTCTTAACTCCTAACTTTTAACTCTAAACTTGTCGTTATTGCCGGGGTAGCTCAGTGGTAGAGCAGCTGATTCGTAATCAGCAGGCCGAGGGTTCAACCCCCTTCCCCGGCTCTTAATTTTCCCGACAAGTTAAACCGTTTCAGAAAAAAGATGGACATTGATTTGGATTTATACGGCCTCTAAAAAACCATTGCTGAGGGTGCTGAAGGAATGAAGGAGTGAAAGCAGTCCAGACAAGTCGGGACTGCTTTTTGGCTTAGAGTTTTACAACGTTTGCTGCCTTTGGCCCCTTGGGGCTGTCAACAACATCAAAGCTCACTGCCTGCCCTTCAGATAGAGACTTAAAGCCATCTCCCTGAAGCTCAGAATAGTGAACAAAAACATCTCCGCCGTCTTCACTGGTTATGAATCCAAAACCCTTGGATTCATTAAACCACTTAACGGTTCCTTTTGCCACTGTGCTGTACCTCCTTATTAAAAAACTTCCAAAACTTCATTTGCTATTCTGGCACAGAATTCCTGAAATATCAACCCCGTTAGAAACTATTGTGGGGGCTTGCCCCGTGTGAAGCGCTGCTTCTATCGGGGCTTGCTTTTTAACGGGGTCAATCCTTATTTCTTGCCTTTTGGTTTTTCCTTCGGTTTTACTTTTGGCGTACCTTTAGGCTTCCCTTTTGATTCATTAAGCCTCGTTATAACTGCACTCGTAAGGTCAAGTTCTTTCTTGGCAGAGAGAACTACCTCGCTTCTTAATATAACCGCATATCCCTCCTCGTACCCGATAGCATCCACAATGTCACTCACGTCTTTAAGAATTGCATTTGTAAGCTCATTTTCTTTTTTCTGCAATTCTGTTCTCGCCTCAGCTACAAGCCTTTGGATATCTCTCTGAAGCTTCTCAAACTCCTCCTCTTTAGCCTTCTTGGCCTCGGCAGAAAGAACGGAAGACTGCTTTGCAATCTCTCCTTCCATTTTTTTAAGAGCATTGACCTTCTCTTCTATCACTGCCTTTTTTGATTTTTCAATTGCCTCAATGTCAGCCCTTGCCTTTTTGCCTGCGTCTGATTCTGAAAATATACGCGGTAAATCAACGAACCCTATCTTGAGCGCTTCAGCCGCTCCCGCAGGTGAGACATAAAGCAGGACTGAACACAATGTTAATAGCAATATCTTCCTCATTTTTCCTCCTTTTTCAAGCTGCACTCCAACTCTCAGCTTTCTGACTTCTGATAACTGTGCCTATTTAAAAAGCCGTGCCAAATGTAAATTCCCATTTGCTTTTGCTTTCCCCTGTTTTTGGATTTAAATTATGTCCCCATTCCAGTCTAATCGGACCTATAGGAGAGAACCATCTGAAGCCTATTCCTGCCCCGTATTTAAAATCCCCGAAGTCTTTAAAAGAATCAAAGGCCCTGCCTGCGTCAAAAAAAGTAACGCCTTTGAGTTTTAATTCGCTGACAAGAGGGAAGATGTATTCTGTATTAAATATAAGCTGTTTTGTCCCGCCTATTACTTCACCATTTGCATCGCGCGGCCCGCCCTCTCCGAAACCAATGCCTCTCACAGTGTAAATGCCTCCGACATAAAATCTTTCATAAAGAGGAAGCGGTTTGTTGAATATCCCTGTTGCCTGTCCGTATCGGCCCCTGAAAGCCAGCGTTGTCTCTTCTGTGGCAGGGAAAAACCATGAAGAGTCAACACCGCCTTTTATGAAAAAATTGTCTCCGCCAAGCCCCGCATAGGTCACATACAGCAGGTTTTTTGAGCCTGTGTGAGGGTCAAGAAAACTATTCCTTGAATCCCTAACAATTGCAGGCGTAATACTGCTTGTTATTTTTTTGCCTTCCTGATCTTTTATACTCCCTGATGCATTTGGAGATATATTGTGTATTGTTACATTTTCAAGGTTGTATGTCACATCTGTTTTCCAGTATTCGGACAGGCTTTTGCCCAGCAGCACATCAAACCCTGACGCTTTTCTGTCAAATGCCGAATATTTCCTTGTCGTTTTATAGATATCGGTTCCGAACAAGAGTTCTTTATCAAGAAACCATGGGTCCCTGTATCCAAGGCTATACGCTGTGCTTCTGCCGCCGAATTCACCCTTTAATTTTATGAGCCGCCCTGTGCCAAACAGATTTGCCTGCGTGACATCAGCAGTAGCAATGAACTTGTCAACAGAGCTGTAACCGCCTCCAACGCTGAGCATTCCTGTCGGCTTTTCTTTCACCTTTACATCAATGTCCAAAAGTTTTTCCTCAGGTTTAGGTTTTGGCTGCAGATCAACAGCTTCAAAAAAATTAAGGTTATTAAGCCTTTCATAGCTCCTTTTCAGGAGTTTGCTGTTAAACGTGTCTCCCTCATCAAGCCTGATTTCCCTTCTTATGACCTTATCCATGGTCTTGATATTGCCTGATATGTCTATCCTGCCTATCTTGTAAATACCGCCCTCATCTATCTTGAAGGTTATCTTAACCTGCCTTGCAGCAGCATCAGGCTCAATGTCAGGGCCAACATTAACGAGGGCATACCCTTTCTCCGCATACGTCTCTCCGAGCGCAGCCACGTCACTTCTCAGCATCGCCCTGCTGAATACATTCTTCGGAGCGGATTTTATTTTTTTCCTCAATTCAGCTTCTGTGAATGCCTTATTCCCCGTAATATTCACGGAAGATATACTGAATTGCTCTCCTTCAGATATCATAATTGAGATTATCATCCCTTTTTTATCCTCTGTAAGCTGGATCTTCGGGTCAGATACGGCAACCTTTATATATCCTTTATTAAAGTAGAGATTTTTTATCCTCTCAATATCAAAGTTCATCTCGTCTTTTTTATAGTAACCTGATGATGTGAAGAACGAGAACAGCCACCATTCGCTTGTTTGGATTGCCTTTTTTATTTCCTTTTTTGAGATAACCTTGTTGCCTTCAATCACTATGGACTTTATCTTTACCTTAGGCCCTTCCTCTATTTGATATGTAAGCGTAACCTCATCATCATTCACCTTGTTCACAACAGGGACGATTTTTGACAGGTAGTAGCCTTCCTCTTCGTAAAAGGCGCGCAGCTTCTCGGCATTATCCTGTATCAGGACAGTATCTGCTATGGAGTTTGCCGTGATTGTTATCTTCTCTTTCAGGTCTGAATCTTCCTGTTTTTTATTGCCCTGAAAGTCTATACTTATAATGGTTGGTTTCTCTTTTATCAGGTATATAACCCTCACACCGCCTTCAAGCGGCTCTATTTCAACCTGGACGTCGTCAAAATAGCCCATCTTGTAAATGTCTTTTATGTCATTTGTAGTCTTCTCTGATGAAAGCGGTTCTCCTGTTTTCTGTGTTATCTTGGATTTCACAGCAGCTTCCTCTATCCTCTTAAGCCCCCTAACCTCCATAGAATTCACCAGAGGCAGAGAAATTTCCTGCGCTGATACGCTCTCTGTCCCGCCTATAAACACTGCAAGTATTATAAACCAGAAAAAAAGTAAAGACGATTTTCTCATCTCCCTCCTTAAAACAATATAGGTGTTCTCATAATTTAACGCTTGATTCACGGCATCCTTTAAAAACATAATACATCGTATATTTTACGGATATATTAAGCTCATATTTAAGGCTCCAGCGTGTTAGTATAGCTTTCCAAAAGGGCGCGTGTAAATAAAAAAATTAAACAATATCCATACGGTTCAGGTTAAAATTAAAACTGCAATGATCTCGCATAGAGTAAAAGTTCAGAGAAAGGACTCTGGCAAACGTATAGATATCTTAGCCGTTGCTGAAACAGGGATTACCCGTTCACAGATACAGAGACTCATAAAAAAGGGATCCCTGCTTGTTGACAGCAGGACTGTAAGCCAGAACTACAGGGTAAAAGCAGGTGACATTATCGTATTAACTGCCGAAGATGAAAAACGTGAACATCTCATTGCAGAAGCAATCCCTATTGAAATACTCTATATGGACAAACACCTTGTTGTGGTAAACAAACCATCAGGGATGGTGGTTTATCCGGCTGCCGGACATAGCAGCGGCACATTGATGAATGTCCTCTTCTACCACTGCAAGAAACTTGAAGCGCCGGGCGGCCCGCTAAGGCCCGGCATTGTGCATAGGCTTGACAAAGACACATCAGGAGTGATGGTAGTTGCTCTTGACAACGCCGCATACTACAACCTTGCAGAGCAATTCAAACAGCGGACCATAAACAGAAGATATGTTGCGCTTATCTACGGAAACCCAAAAGAAAACAGCGGGCAGATCAGCCTTGCCATCGGACGCTCTGAGACTGACAGGAAAAAGATGTCAACAAGGGTAAGGAGGGGCAAAGAGGCCCTGACAATATGGAAGGTAATTGAAAGATTCCGGCAGGCAGCATTTATTGAAGCAAAACTGCGGACAGGAAGGACACACCAGATACGCGTCCACTTTGCATCCGTCGGACATCCTGTGCTTGGAGACCGCACTTACGGCAAGAAGATTGAGATAGAGACAAAAGAAAGAGGGAGACTGACATTCCCGCGGCAGATGCTTCACGCTGAATCGCTCGGATTTATTCATCCGCTCACAGGCGAATGCCTTGAATTCCACAGCTCCATGCCTGAGGATATGGAGGAAAGAATAAAACAGTTGCGAGGCTAAAATTCCTTTTCTATTTTAGGGATTGTGGTCTTCAGAACAAATCTGCCCTTTCCGTAATTCCCCTCCGGCTTTATGATGAGCGCAAAATAATAATCCTTATTTATCTTCCTCATTATAATTCCGCACTTATCGGAGATTATTGAAAATTCCCTTGCCTCGCCAAGACCGAGTGTCTCGGCGGCATTGCCTATGTCCTTAATCATTGCGGATGCCTCTGCGCTCAGGTCTTCCAGATTAATAAGCTTCTCGCTGGCATATTCCTCGACAGGCATGCCGTCCGAGCTTATTATCATAGCAGAAACTGCGCCGTCAACTTTCCCGACTGTTTCCTTAAGAACTTCTGAAAAGCTCATTTTTTTTCTCCCTAATCCTTTTACCAAAGGTTTCCAGTCTATCAATCACCGCTTCCTTGTCTTTCCCAAGCATCTTGAGCAGCATCCTTAATTCTTCAACTTTCTGCATAACATATTTGTCCTGCGGATTAGCAGACAACATCTCCCTGTAAATACTCATTGCCTTCATGTAACCACCTATGGATATAAATTGTTCCGCATCATTCAGGCTATATGCGCCTTTATCCTCCTTTTCAGGCAGCCTCTCTACAACT
>Ga0208373_1000539_pt1 | contig 63929 bp, 35 predicted proteins | sample RifOxyC2_FD_184036 | JGI IMG/M metagenome (GOLD analysis project Ga0208373, IMG submission 184036) | Soil microbial communities from Rifle, Colorado - Rifle Oxygen_injection C2 (SPAdes) | ecosystem: Environmental > Terrestrial > Deep subsurface > Rock core/Sediment | place: Rifle, Colorado...
TCTCGGCTTCGCGCTTCGCCCGCGTTCGCGGGACTCGTGCTCAGCTCGAGATCATCCGAGAGACCTACTGTGGCAGGCGCGGCAGGGATCGAACCTGCGACCCCAGGTTTTGGAGACCTGTGCTCTACCAGCTGAGCTACGCGCCTACGGGTTGGAAATGACGGAAGGAAAGATCAGTGATGGCAGGTTTTGTCCCCACTCGCGGCTTCGCCGCTCAGGGGATCGCATGCTCTCGGCTTCGCGCTTCGCCCGCGTTCGCGGGACTCGTGCTCAGCTCGAGATCATCCGAGAGACCTGTGCTCTGCCAACTGAGCTACGCGCCTACGAGGCAGCCCTATGGTACCGATATGGAATGTTTGTACAATGCGATCATGGCTGACATCGAAGCCTTCCTCACGGACCACGGCATCCCCTTCCAGCGTTTCGACCATCCCGCCGTCTTCACGTGCGAGCAGGCCGAGCGGATAGCGCCACCCATGCCCGGAACGCACACGAAGAATCTTTTCCTGCGCGATCGAAAAGGTGCGCGGCACCTGCTCGTCGTCGTGGGGTACGAAAAGAACGTGGATCTCAAGGCGCTGACGGCGTTGATCGGCGTCGACAAGCTGAGCTTCGCATCCCCCGAGCGGCTGAAGACCTACCTCGGCGTCGAGCCGGGTGCCGTATCACTCCTCGGTCTCGTCAACGATGCCGGTCATGCGGTCGAAGTGATTTTCGACGAAGCGGTGTGGCGTGCGGATGCGGTTCTCTGCCACCCCCTTGTGAACACGGCGACGCTGGTCATTCCTCATGGCGGCATCGAGGAGTTTCTGCGGGTGACAGATCACCACTTCCGTGTACTGGATGTACCGTCGCGGAGTGGCTAAAGAAGCCAAAATTTGCTATACTAACGTGATGCTCCACGTCGAAATCGAAATCCAAAACGGGAAGGGCATACTCCTGACGATCGGTAGCGTGATCGTCGCCATCCTCGTTGTCCAAACGTTCATGGGGGAGCGTGCCACGGCGGCGGTCGGCGGAGTGGATGAGAGCACGGTCCATGTGGTTCAGGATGCCGAGGATCAGATTCATCGTTTGCGCATCGAGCAGGCCGTCCTCGATCGGCGCGAGGAGATTGTGCGATCACAACTCAGGGCACTCGCGCAGGAACGCGAGGAGAGGGCGGGACAGTGGAGTGAGGAAGATGAGCAGCAGAGCGAGCAAGCGCGCATGATGCTTGTAGAACTTCTGCAGGATCGTGCGCGAGCGGAGCAGATGCTCAGGGAGTCACTGCGGCAGCTGTGGGACGCAGAAGGCCGAGCGCTCACAACCGTATCCGCTCCGCGTGCGAAACTCGGAGAGCTTGTCTGGCCGGTGAATCCGTCTCAGGGGATCTCAGCGGTCTTCCTTGATGAGGCTTACGAGAAGACGTTCGGGATTCCACACAAGGGGATCGATATCCCTGTTATGCAGGGGTCCCTCGTCCGCGCCGCCGCGGACGGCGTCGTGGAGAAGGTGACGGACAACGGACTCGGATTCAATTCCATCATCATCCGTCATGAGGGTGGAGCGACTCTCTATGGACACGTGAATCAGTTCCTCGTGAAGGAGGGACAGACGGTGCATCGGGGCAGCCCTATTGCCCGCTCCGGCGGCCGGCCGGGCACGCCGGGGGCCGGCGCGATCTCCACGGGACCGCACCTGCACTTCGAGGTGATCGCCGACGGCGTCCGCGTCGATCCGCTCACACTCCTCCCTCGGGATGTACTCACTCTCGGGGCTGCGAAACCATAAGGCCGAAATGCTTCGCCTGCAGCAGCGCATAGGCGTCCGTCATGCCGGCGACATAGTCTTTTATGGCTTCCTCCAGGGCTCCGCCCGTTTCCTTCATGAGTGCTGTCACCTTGGTGGACGGATGCAGCGAATACTGCTCTAAGAGATAGGAGACGATGTTTTTCCCGCGTTCGTTGAGGGAGAGGACCTGCGGGTGGGAGTAGAGGGACTCCATGAGGAAGGTGCGCAACTCGCTCAAGTCCTTCGCGACTCCTTCGGAGAAGCGGATGAGGGGGGACCGGGCATGCTCGACATCATCCAGTGTGCTCATACGCTGTGACAACAGTGCCTGCCGCGATGCTTCATACAGATCCGTGATGAGGATATTGATCAGTGCTCCGCGCAGGGATGTCCCGCGCTTCTCCGCGCGCGCATTCGCCGCCTTCGGGAGGGAAATCTTCAGGATTGCCGATCGGTTGAAGAGCCCCGCTTTCAGTCCGTCTTCCACGTCATGGCAGGTGTAGGCGATCTCGTCGGCGATATTGACGAGCTGCGCCTCGAGCGTGGGAGAGCGAGGGGTGGAACCACTGTTCGGAGAGTCGTGTGGCGTGTGATGTTTCTTCAATCCATCCAGTACCTCCTCATTCAGGTTCAGCCCTTTATAGAGCGATGAATGCTCCTCCAGGAGGGTCACGATCCGCAGCGATTGCTCATTGTGCTCGAAGCGTGATCCGTGCGCCTTCATCCATTCATCCAGTGTCGCTTCCCCCGCGTGTCCGAAGGGCGGATGGCCCAGATCGTGCGCGAGGGCGATGCATTCCGCGAGATCTTCGTTGAGGGCCAGGGTGCGCGCGATGTCGCGGCTGATCTGCGCCACTTCCATGGTGTGCGTGAGCCGCGTGCGGTAGTGGTCGCCGTGTCCTGCGACGAAGACTTGCGTCTTACCCTTCAGGCGTCGGAAAGATTGTGTGTGAATGATCCGGTCACGGTCGCGTTGGAAGGGAAACCGCGTCTCATCTTCAGGTTCGCAGAAAGCCCTCCCCCGCCCCCCCGTATGCGAGACGGCATAGGGGGCGAGCAGCTGATTGGCCTTCTGGATGCGCTCTGCGAGGGGGGTCATGGGAGAGAAGGATTGTAGCGCAAACACGTCGTTCTTCGCAGCGGAAGATCACGTATCTACACACCCAGAAACAACTATCTGTGACTACAGTGCTATTCTAGTTCACAGAACTCGAATCATGCTTGAGCCAAAGAGGGAGGAAGAAAAACAACAAAAGCAAGCCGGCGCCTCCAAGTAGTATTGCTGTATATCTCAGATATTTATAAAGACCTAATAAGCTTTCAATCTTAGCAAGATTGATATTCGTTTTGTCATTCAGATCATAGAATTGTTCGCATCTATTCATCTGTTCGGAAAGATATCGTTGAATTCTGTCTCCATTTAGACCCCCACATGTAGAACCAATAGATGACTTTTGAAGAGCATCATTAGCGATCTGCGCGAGTTCCACGGCGCTCATTGATCTGCTAGTTTCAATTTTAACTTTGTCGACGAATTCAATAAGACTGATAGTCTCAAGAGAGGTTTGCATAAGGTCACGATCGACCGCATCAATCTGGTTCTTCTGAATTGCAATTTGTTCGCCAAGTTGAGAGTCAATTAGATGAGATTTATAGACAAGAAGCAAGCTGAAGACAATCAGCATGACTCCCAACACCGAAAGAAATTTAAATGCTTTGTCTGTTGGTAAACCGCTAAATAATGAGAATGGCGTGGTCATGATGTCAATTTTACCATTCCATTCGTTATTCGTTGAATATTTTGGTGCTTATAAGCACCAAAATCGGATCTTCGCTCTCGTCCGAACAACCCTGTACCACTCGCGGAGTCTGTCCTGGGCGCCGTCGAAGGGCTCCGGTACAGGGCAAGAGATGTCATTGAGAGATTCTGGAACGATTGGATTGTTATTTTCGTCCAAACGACCGTCGAGCAGGGACGCTATGCTCCTGGGATACCAGGTGGGTGACCGCATCCCGAGACCGATGGCCTCGGGAGATTAAGTCTCCCATTACGAGCATTGAGGAGAAACGTGACTGCTCAGAACGCATCGTCGAGACGGAGGAAAATTTACCCCCGCCTCAGTGCGGCTGCGAAGACATTTGTGTGGACAACGGCATTGGAAAGTTGGTCTCCTCCACGATAAGTCCAGTAACGATCGCGCAGGCAGCGAGTGCAATCGCCGTGCCGCTCGAAACGGTCGGGTCGTACGCCGCTCTGTTCGAAGCGTTCCTGCGCCGCCCCGCGCAGGTCGACGGTCCTGCCGCGGACAAATCTCGTGTTGACGTTTGGAAGTTCTCGGGCGGGGTTGGAAAATTCCGCGCACGTCATGCAGAGCGACGGACCGGCCGCGACGAAAGTTTCTCCGGCGGTGATGGAGAACTCACGTTCGAGCGTCTTGAAGAATTCCTCGATGGCGCCTGCGATCAGTCCGCGCCAGCCCACGTGGAGGCCGCCGAGCACGCGGCGCTCCGGTGCGTAGACGATGAACGCCTGACAGTCGGCGCAGGTGACGCACAACGCGAGATCGGAAGTCTCGGTGACCATGCCGTCCGCATCTACGGTGGCATTCGTTGGGGTGGAGATGCGGACCGTTCGATTGCCGTGAATCTGATTCACCCTCGCGAATGATTGTGCCCCCAACTCCTTCGCAATCGCTTCATAGGTCGGCTGGGAATGCGCTTTCGTGAAGAGTCCAAGGGAGAGCTCTCTGGTGAAGGAGGAGAAGAGCGGGAACGGTTCTCCGGTCATTGTGCGATAGTGTGGAGCAGGTGCGGGATCTCGCCGATGACGTCGCGGGTCGTGAATGCGTATCCCTTCTGCGCTTCGAGGACGGTAGCGGCACGCTTGACGATCGTGGCAGCGGTCTTGCACGCCTCAGGCGGACTCATCCTTTGGGCGATCAGCCCCGCAATCAGCCCCGCGAGCACGTCTCCCGTGCCGCCGACCGTGAGGCCGGCATTGCCCCCCGCGATTTCGATGACTTTCCCGTCGGGGGACGCGATGCGATCTGTCGGTCCCTTGAGGAAAATGGTGACGGCGTACTCCTTCGCCTTCGCTCCGATCTCGTCTATCGAGATCCCCATCCGTTCCAGTTCGCCCAAGTGCGGCGTGCAGACGGCTCCCTTTCCCCGTACGAGCGAGAGCGTTTCTTTCTGAAGTGCGCCTGCGTCGAGGACGAGAGGGAGTGAGGCATCGGCGATGATTTCTTTCAAGGCCGCAAGACTCTCGCGATTGCCGCGATCGACTCCGGGGCCAAGGACGCTGGAGTCCATCGTCGCGAGCAACTCTAAAATAGGCTCGATGTCCTTCTTTCCGAGGTCATCCCCCCTGAACGGGTATACCTGGAAATTGAGGGAGGAGCTCTTCGCGGCTTCTTGGTGGCAAGCGGGGAGCGCGACGAAGACGAGGTCCACGCCGCTTGCCTCCGCAGCGAGAGAAGCGAAGAGCGGGGCGCCGTGCATGGTCGGCGATCCGCCGACGACGGCAACCTTCCCGTTCTCGCCTTTGTGCGAAAGGGGATCGCGGTGCATGGAAATAGTATACCGGAACCTCTGAAAAACATGTCATGGTGAGCATTGTCATGGTGAGCGAAGACGAACCACGAACCATGGCATGTGCCCATTTGCCAATATGTCGCCCTTCGTCGGAGCCTGTCCTGAGCGCAGACGAAGGGCTTAGGGTGACAAATTGACAGATTTTCAGAGGCTTCTTAGAAATGCGGCTAATCAGTAAGCTTAAGGCTTATGTCCTGCGTGGTGTCATTCACGATCGTCCGGATTTTCTCCCGAAACCTTTCCGCGGAGTACTGCTTGGCGTGCGCGCGGATGGCCATCGGATCGAGGGTCATGTCCTCGAAGCGCGCGAGGGCCTCGGCAATGGCGTCGGTGGATTGATCGGAGAAGAAGAGTCCGCTCACCCCCTCCTTCACGCTGTCCGCCGCCCCGCCCCTGCGAAATGCAATGACGGGCGTGCCGCAGGCTTGGGCCTCGAGCGGCACGATGCCGGCGTCTTCGTGCGGGGGGAATAGGAGTGCCCTGGCGTTGGCGTAGATGCGCGGAAGATCTTCGTCCGCGACGAATCCCAGGAAGGTCACCGTCGGCCCCGCGAGGCGCCGTAAGCGTTTCTCGTCGGGGCCGGTGCCGGCAATGACAAGGGGGAGGCGGTGGGCATTTGCGAAGGCGATGACCAAGTCGAAGCGCTTGTACGGCACCATGCGTCCGATGGCGAGGTACGCGTGCCGTCGCTCCATTTGTTCTCTGCTCAAGGGATAGGCGAAGAACCGTTCGTGAATGGGGGGTGGCACCACCGTGCTCTCACGCCGATACACGGAGCGGATGCGCGATTGAGTTTCCGTGGAGTTGGCGATGAAAACGTCGACGCGCTTGGCGGTCGTGAGGTCCCATCGTCGCAGTTTCGTGAGGAGACGCTTCACGGTTTTACGCGCGAGCTTCGGGATCCGGAAGTCCTGCAGGTACTTCTCTTCCATCTCCCATGCGTAGCGCATGGGCGTGTGGCAGTAGCAGATGTGCGTGGCACTGCTGGGCGGCACAATCCCCTTCCCCACAGCATGTGACGAACTCAGGATGATGTCGTAGCCTCTCAGGTCCATCGCCTCCATCGCTGCGGGCATCCACGGGAGAAGCAGCCGGTGATCCTGCAGAAACTGAAACCACGGCTGGAGACGAGAGACTCGGATATCGGCGTCCTGCAGCGGTCCCAATCCCCGACGCGCGGCGACAGTTGTAAAGATCGGTGCCGACGGCCAGAGCGTATGGAACTCTGCGATCACATGTTCTGCGCCGGCGAAGACGGGAAGCCAATCTGCGGTGAGTGCGAGGCGCATGGGACGGAAAGGACGCGGGGGAGCGGGAGGAGGTTGCTTGCTCTATGATAGCGGTCGATGCCTCTGAAGCCACCGCGTCGCCTTCCTCGGCAATTCAACCGCCCCGTCACGGCACGGACGCAGATGCTCCTTCAGCGTCACCGCGGAACGAACACCGCATGGAGCGACCGCTGGAAACGCGTCACGAGGCGCGGACAGCACCTCTTCAAGGATATTCGCTACTCTCTGCTCAAGTGGGTGCTGGTTGCAGTGGTCGCTTGCGCCACGCTGCTGGTGGGATTGATGACGTTCTCTCCGATCGTCGAGGTGCGGGAGGTGACGGTGACGCGCGTATCGACTCGTCTCGACATTGAACAAGTGCAGCATGCTCTCGCGCCCGTCTTCGGGCAGCGTTTACTCTTCCTCTCCGATCGTACGGTCGAACAGATGGTGCGCAGTGCGGTTCCGGATATCCAGGATGTGAAGGTGGAGAAGGAATACCCGTCACGGTTGGCAGTCATGATCACGCTCCAGCCCCTCGTCGCCCGGCTGAAAATTCAATCCCCCGAGGAATCGGCCGCTTCACAGGCAGGATCGGGGAGTACCACGGATTTCCTCACGACACAGGGCATCTACGTCGTCGCTCCGTTGGCCGATGAAGGGGCCGATCTTCCACTCATCACCCTCGTCGATTGGGGGGTGCGTCCCATCCCGGGCTCTCAGCCGCTTTCGCCGGAATTTCTCGCGCGAATGCAACAGACTGAGCAGGCGCTCTCCGAGCAATTCGGCTATCGCGTGGTACGTCGGATCGCATACCAACGCGCTCAGGAATTTCATTTGCGCATCGGGGAGAAGACCGAACTCTGGTTCGATACGGTCGGGCCCCTCGAAGAACAGCTGAAACGGCTTCGATCCTTCCTGCAGAATGTGGACATGAAGACGGTGAAACAGTACGTGGATCTGCGAATGTCGGATCGGGTGGTGTTTCAGTGAAGGGGCAGATGCCGGTTCTGATTTCTTAATAAGGAAGAGGTGCTTGACCTTCGGAACTTTTCTTCACCACAAACTGCTTCTGACCCCTTCACCTGAGAGGCGAATGTCCCTATCCTTTTGAAGATGTATCGGTCCATTCTCGCGGCGCTGCTCATGGGCATCGTTCCCCTGCCAGCGACTCCACCGCAGAGCACGTCCGCGCCGCTCGCCCAAGTGCAGATCGCCCCCCCCGTTTCCCGATTATCTATCGCGGAGCGTCTGTCGGCTTCGGGTGTGATCGTCCTCGACCTGCAGGGGGGGCAGCAGATCTACGGGAAGCAGACCGATGTTGAGCGTCCGATGGCGAGCCTCACGAAACTCATGACGGCTCTCCTCATCGTCGAAAATCATTCTTTGGATGTGTGGGTGAAGATTCCGAGTGGTGCGGACAAAGTGGACGGGAGCAAAGCGTACCTGCCGGAAGGGGAGCAATTCACCGTTGGCGATCTGCTCTCCGCACTCCTCCTCCCTTCTGCCAATGATGCCGCGTACACCCTCGCTCTCTACCACAGCGGCTCCATCACGGCATTCGTCGATGCCATGAATGCGCGGGCGGAAGCATTGGGCCTCAAGGGAACGCACTATGCCAATCCGTCGGGCATCGATAGCTCTCAGCAGTGGTCCACGCCGCAGGACGTCGCGTGGCTCGCCGCCTTTGCCTTGCGGAATCCCGCGATTCGCAGTCGCATGGGCAAGCGCGGCGATCGCATCGTCAGTCGCGAAGGAACACCCATCCACTTCACGCACACGCATGCCCTCATGCACGCAGCCACGCCCATCGAAGCCGGCAAGACCGGCACCACGGAAGCGGCGAAACAGTGCCTCGTCTCTCTCGTGAAGACCAACGGGCGCGAGTACTTAGTGGTTCTTCTCCACTCATTGCAACGGTACACCGACATGAGCATCATCCTCGATGATCTTAAGAAGCAGCCGGTTCTCTGATCGTTCATGACTCCTCCTGATCTCACGATTCACTGGCTTTCCGTGCGGGTACGCCTCCTGTGTCTCCTCGTGCTCTTCGTGGGGTCGCTGCTCCCGCCGTACGTTCCGAAGGCCGCGCTCGCGCCCCAAGAGCTCACGACGGCCGTTCCGCAGTTCTTGCTCGTGGAGGAGGGGTTCATCATGAAGTCATCCTCCCTGACCAAGCAGAGCGCGCGGCGGGCGTACGCCGAGGGCATCGTGCATACGGTGAAGGAGGGGGAGAGTCTCGAGAAGCTGTCGAATCGCTACGGCATTTCGGTGCAGACGATTCAGTGGGTGAATAAGCTCTCTGAGGACAAGAGCATCCAGCCCGGCGACGAGCTGCTCATCCTTCCCGTGGACGGCGTCCTCCACACGGTTGCGCGCAGTCAGTCGCTCACGCAGATCGCCGAAATCTACGGCGTCGATGCGGATGCGGTCACCAGGCAGAACAAGCTCAAGGGGGGGTTTCTCGTGGCCGGCCAGGAGCTCATCATTCCGGGTGGCAAACCCATCGTAGGGAAGCCGACGGCGATTGCCATGGTCGAGCCCAAGACGGGCAAGGCTCCGTCCGATGCGGGACCGAAGCCCGCGGAGGGGCCCAAGCGGCCTGCAGTGAAGTCCTTCACGAGCGAACCCACCGCGGGAGTGCTCCAGAAGCCCTGCTCCGATGCGTGCTTCGTCACGCAGTACTATCGGGTCGGCCACTACGCACTCGATTTGCAGGAGCGGGGAGCCGGACCCATCTACGCGGCCGAAGCCGGCACGATTGTTCGCGCCGATTACGGGTGGGACGGCGGGTACGGCAATGTCATCGAAGTCGATCACGGCAACGAGCTCGTGACGCTCTACGCGCACTGCAAGGAGCTCTACGTGAAGGAGGGGGACACGGTGGAGCGCGGGCAGCTCATCGCGTGGATGGGCAACACGGGGCTCGTCTACGGCTCGACGGGCATTCACGTGCACTTCGAAGTGCGCTTGAAGGGGACGAAGAAGAATCCGCTGCTGTACATACAGGAGTAGGGAGCCAATCCCCGGCTTCCGAATGGGGCAAGGCGAAGTCGTCGGGGCTTTGCCCCCATAGACTTCTATCAGAACTGCACACGACCGGTGGCCTCATGGCTGCCGGTTTTCGTATCAGAAGAGTTCCCGCTTGAAGATCCGCCATTCGATGCTCGCGGAGCGCGCACCGTAGACGAAGAGGATCGCGAAGCAGGCGACATACAGCAGCGCGAGCTCGCCGCGATTCTGGATGGGGAGCAAACCGTTGCCCATGTGAGCGGTGGCGTATGCTCCGATGAGCAGGATGCTGCCGAGCACGGCAACGAGGCGCGTCCAGAGACCCGCAACGAGGGCGATGCCACCCAGCAGCTCGCATACCCCGACGAATCCCATGAACCCCTGTACGGCGAACTGGCCGTCGAGCAGACCGAGCTTCTGCAGCCCGTGCTGGAGGAAGAGGAATCCTACGAGGACGCGAAAGAGGAAGTAGAGTGTGTTTGCACTTTTGGAGGAGAGTCTGGAGAAGAGCATGGAAGAGGGGGGAAGGGACGCCCATTGTAAACAAATCAATAGGCCGTCGCAGGGGACAATGGGGTTGCTGTCCAGCCCGGTTGGGAAATGCGTTACCTCTCGCCCTCTGCGGTTCCGTGCACGTTCTCTTGGACTCACAGGGGCATCCAGGTCCTTCGACTTCTCGTTGATCCCGAAGAAATTGCTGTCTGATGCGTTTGTTCTGGCGGAACCTCCTGAACGTGATTCGAACATACCTGTGTACTATTCCACACAGTGTCACGCCTGTTTAGAGAAAAGCTCTAAGGCTGAATGCACAGTATAAAATTCGGACTGACGGGACGCGACTCGAACGCACGATGTCACGGTGGTTTAGAGCGTAGTCTGTGTTACCATCAATGTAGATGCAGCGGCATCCTTGCCCATCGCGCCTCATCCGTGGCATGAAGCCTGCGGAGAAGCGTCTGGTTCAGGAGGCATACCGTTTCGCGTGGAAGAAGCTCTCAGAGATCAACCGGCGTTCTGGTATCAGTTACGCGACACACGGAACGGATGTTGCACTCGTGCTCCGCGAAATAACAGCGAACCCATCGCTCATTGCCGTGGCGCTTCTCCACGATATTTTCCTCCTCCCGAAGGGCGAGGAAGTACTCTCCCAATCAGTGTTGTCTCCGGAGGAAAGGGTACTCGCGCTGGCGATGCACGAACTGCGTCGTCTCCACATCGATGCGGACACGAAGGATCTAGACCGTGTTATCGCGGCATTCTCATCCGATGAGCGCCTGCTTCTCCTTCGTATGGCCCATCGTCTTCATGATGTTCGCAACATGTCGCGGTTCAAGCCTGATCTTCAGAGAGCAATTGCCCGCGAGACACTGCATATGTACACAAGCATCGCCGGGCGGCTAGGCATGCATGCGTGGCGGTTTGAGATGGAAGAAGCATGCTTTCGTTTCCTTCAACCAAAGGTAGCTTCCGAGCTGGAAAAAAAGCTGGTGGCTTTCCGGCGTCTCGATCTTGTCTGTGTGCGACATGCTCAGCGTTTCCTCAATAAAAAGATGCACGGGCAGAGGATCCATTGCCGTTTGGGTTACCGTATCAAGGGTCTCTACTCCACGTACCGAAAGATGGTTCTCAAAAACAGACAGTTCGAAGAACTCACGGATCGACTCGCGCTCCGGGTGATCGTGAAGACAGTAGAAGATTGCTACCGCGCATTAGGTGTCGTGCACAGCGTATTCCATCCGATTCCCGGGAAGCTGAAGGACTATATCGGTGCTCCAAAGGAGAACGGGTATCGGTCCATTCATACTGTCATCTATCCGCTGCCGGGGATAACGGAACAGCCCATGGAGATCCAAATTCGCACGGAGGAGATGCACGATGAGTGCGAATTTGGCATCGCACGCCATACCGACTATAAGCACTACCTCTACGCCCTCCAGAGCGCACCGACGCGAGTTCAGCTCTTCCGTAACCTTCTCAGTCTGAGACAGGAGGCGCGTTCTCCTGAGCAATTTCGCAATGCTCTTCGAACATACTTCGACGAAGGGCATGCAGCCATCTTCGACGCAGAGAATAACCTCTACCATTTACCGAAGCCCGTCACCGCGAAGAGTTTCATTTGCCACGTCTATGGGGACGACCATCACCCTGTTCGTTCTGTGAAGATCAACGGAAGGGTGCAGTCGATTGACATGCCACTCAGGGATGGAGATACGGTGGAAGCAGTCTTTGCTATCCGCCCGCGTCACTCACGCTCTCAGATAAGGCAGACTCCCTCCCCATTGATATCGCCCTCGAGCGAACAACCGGATCCGCGTAAGTAATTTCGTTGGAGCTCTCTCACGGACTCCCGAATAGATGACTCCGATCGATGGAGATGAATATGCAACATTTCGAGCGTGAGAACGGTCCCATTCCCAGCACTCAGGAATTCCAACATGACAAGAAGATCGCCGAGCCCCACGCCTAGCGTGTGCTTCCCGCCTCTTTCGCGCAGCCACGTAGTCTCAATAATTCTCGTGATGCGTTCGAGGGCTTCTTCGGAGTATCTACCGGCCTCCTTCCCCAATTTCTTCATGAGGAGTCCACGAGCCAGCGACAGTTCACCATGCTCTTCAGACACAGGTTCTTGCGTAGTGGTAAGACTTTCTTCGATGGTAGGAGAGTTATCCACCTTTCGTTCAACATCTTCCTCAACCGCCTCGCCCAATCGTGAACGAAGTGCCGAGATATCTGTTTTAAACTTTTGCCGCACGACAGGGGAGATGAGACAACGTCGAAGTCTCTCTGCCTTCGCCGGTTTTTCCTTCTCCAATGCCTTTCGGATCCGTCGCACAAACATGATTTGGTCCTGCAAAATTTTCCGCAGAGCTCTCTCTTCAACCCTACCCTTTTCGATCCACTTCCCTGCTCGCTTCAGCCTCCCCTCATCGATGAGATGAAGACAATAGTCATAGGGGCTTTCGCCCTCTTCTCTGCCACGAGTAGCCGTTCTTTCCATAATATATTTATATACGATTTGTGTATCGTTGTCTATAATCCATGACAGTAATGGAACGCGGATCGAACAAGCGAACACCTCTTGGAATGGCTCAAATCGCGGAATAAGTGAAGAAACCCAAAAAATGAGTCTACTCGGGGCTGACGGGACTCCCTTCGTCACGGCCGCTTCGCGGCCTGCTCAGGACAGCCTTTCGACAGGCTCAAGAGTGAACGCCGTCCCACTCTCCATCATCAAGTCCGCCAAACACACACAAGGCGTGTTTGGCGCACTTGTGGCGGCATCGAAAAGATGCTGTTAGAACTAATTCAAATCGATTTGGGTCAGATAACGGAGCGGCTAGGTTCGGCTCTTTGCTGTTGAATCATCTTTTCAGTAGATGAGGCTTACTCTCCCTCCCTTTCCTATAGCGATTTAGCAGCTGTTCAGAAACGATCTCTAATAATTCGGCCAACGTACCCAGATCCTTTCTGGTATTTATTTCGATATAGATTCGATCCTCGGCTTTCCGAAGATATTGGTTCCATAAAGGAAAACGAATTTCTTCGCCATCTACAATACTTTCGTGAACCATGATTGTTCTGTTGCCATGTTTCTCATTTGGATGAGCTTGAAGACGATCTCGTTTATCGATGACCTCAAGAATCCACTTTTCGTACGCTCGTATATCTATCTGAGATGAGTCAGCAATATCTTTAAGGAATCGAAGGCAAGACCTCATATGACCATATGCTGCAATCGCACATGAATGATGTTTGGTGGGCTCGAAAGTTGCAGGAGAATTTTTCCTCTCAGCTTCGTATTCAAGCACCTGTACTTCTGCGTAGAAGAAATAGGAACACATTGATCCAAAACGGACACGCAAGATTCGCCAATCTTCACTGAGTAACTCAATGTAATCGATCTCATCCAAAGCCAGCTTAGTATTGGTCATTGGGAGCTTTTCCATCCTATTAATATTCTAGCATTGTTCTTATGGCGGGGCTGACGGGATTCGAACCCGCGACCTTCCGCGTGACAGGCGGACGCTCTAACCAGCTGAGCTACAACCCCGTGCTGTGAAGGAAGAATGGGCCAGCTGTCTACCCACCGTAGCCCTCATGCACAGGGCGAAGGTGGGAGCTCTGACCCCATGGAATCGCGCAAAGAAGGTACAGGAGGAAGATAGCTGTGGCAACGTAAGGCGACGAATAACATCTACGTTTGTCGGTTGAGAGGCTGCCAGCAAAAGGGCCTAAGGACGCCTCCCGCGGCGCGGAGAGCGCTTGATCACTCCCCCTTCAATCTTGATCGCCTTTCCACAGAGGAGGGCTGTGGCAACTTTCCTGTTGGCGGATGTGAGGATTCGTTGGAACGTACTCTGGGACACTTTCATCCTCTTCGCTGCAGTGGTCTGTTCCAATCTCTCAAGATTCTTGAGGCGAAGCGCTTCCACCTCATCGAGTGTGAGGATGATCTGCTCAAGCTTCCGGAGAGGGATGCCACGCGGCTTGAAGTATGTTGCCTCCGGATCTGCGCCGATGCATCGCGGTTTGAGGGGTCGGACCATGAGTACATTCTATCCGAACATGAGCCATCCCGGCCTGAAGATGAGCAGGATCCCGATGCCGATCATCAGCGCTCCGCCGACCAGGCGGGAAATCCTCGCATACTTCATCGTGACGCCGGTCATTTCCAGTGTGGCCATCGTTACGAAGAAGACGAAGAGGTCGTCGATCATGAAGAAGAGAAGATAGAGAATGATAAGCGCGTAGGATTGCCACAGCGGGAGATCGTTGAGGGCGAGAATCTGTGTGAAGACGGCGGGCAGGCCCGCGGAGCAGACGAGCTCTATGAGGTTCACGGCGAAGGCGAGAACCACGATGCCGGTCAGTGCGGGGATGAGGCTCCGTTGGCTCACAGCTTCCCGTATGCGATCGAATATCCGCTTCCGTTGCACACCCTCTTCTGCGATGCAACCGCTTCCCTTCCCCCACCCTTTCGACACGCTGTACGCGCCGCCGACCAACGCGAGTCCTCCGATCGCGAGGCGGACCCAGAAGATGAATCCGAGGAAGAGAATCAGCTGCAGCCATGCGGTCATAAAGAAGAAGTACACGAGCGCTGAGGTAACGACGAACGCCGATCCGAGGAGCCACATCCGTATCCTGCTCGTCATGCCGATGAGGAGGCTTAAGAGGAAGAGAAGCGTCCAGAGGGCGCAGGGATTGAAGCCGTCCAGCATGCCCATGACGACGGCGAGCACCGGCAGGGAGATGAATCGGGCATCGATCTCTCCGAGGAGGGGGATGGAGAAGCGAAAAGAAGACGATGGCTGTGAAATGTCACCGGAAAGAATGTCGGTTGCACCCGTTCCGGTGACGATTGCCGCAGCGGAAGAGGGAACGGCAGGCGGCTGCGGAGTTGGTTCGCTGTCGCTCGGGGATTGCTGCAAGAGAGTTACGAGAGAATCGTGGCATGTACTTCCGAGGCATTCCTCGATGCGTCCGGTGATCTGCGGGAGCGTCACGGACGGGGCGAAACCGACGAATGTACGGTCGGCAATCACAGTGAACGGCACGCCACCGATGTCCTGTCGTAGCGCCTCCCCCACGCGTTGCAGAAGGCGGGCATTGACCGGGTGGCTGTAGACTTCGAAATCGTGAACGTACAGCTGCGGATACAGAGCTTCGAGCTCTCGCAGTGCCTCACGCTCGGCTGCGCAATGGGGGCATCCGTCGCCCCAGAAGAAGTATAGATGTACCTGTCCTTCGGCTGCGGCGGCAACCGGACACAGGAGCAGAACTGCACTGAGGAGGAGTGAAGCGAGACAATGCATACTCATTGGTCCTTATATTTCTCGATGAGGGAAACCAATTTTTCTTTCTCCACCTCCCCGTTGAGTCGCAAGAGTTCATTGCCTTGTGTATCGAGGAAGACGAAAGCGGGCATGAGCGTATGGTCGATCTTGTATGTTTGCACGGCCTCCTTGTCCGTATCGAAATCGTGATACTCCGTTTTCAACCACGGGTGTTCCGCCTCGATTTCCTTCCAACGAGGCTTCATTACAAGGCACCCGGGGCACCAGACGGCGCCGAACTTCAGTACTTTCATGGAAGAGGGGGGAAGACGCGGGAACAATCGTATCACTTGTTGCCGAGTTCCTTGAGGCGCACCTCAAGATCCTTGAGATATTCCGTCGTGGCTTGCACCTCTTCGGTGAGCATGGAGCGCTCATCGCTCTTGGAGAGGGGCTGGGAGGCGAAGAAGGGGCAGCAGCCTCTCTGTCCGCCGAAGCCCCGGCGCATCCCGCGGCCGAATCCGCCGCAGAGTCCGGCACTCCTGCCGGTTATAGGGCCGTATCCCATGGGACCTGTACCGTCGAATGCTGGCATAGGAGAAGGGGGGAGAAAATAAGCGTAATGAATATATATTCATAATTATTCCCAGTCAAGAGATTCGTCAACATGGTTTTTGCGCAGAGGGCGTGGCCATGTTTCTCTGGTTGAGTGCGCGGCTCCCCGTTGCGAATGTCGGAGAATATAATCAATTCGTCATGCAACGTTTGGGAGTCAATTTATTGATTCATAAGCAACGTACATATCAATTCGCTTTTCTATGATGCATAGACAAAATGGAGTTATAGGATAGTTCATAAGATCAGTCCACAGAATTTCCTTGCTTGCTCCTCTGTGCGGACCATACGGTGCCGGCATAGACATCTTTTGTTTTCTTCCCCTTTTCGCCATGGCCCCCTGTCCAAAGTGTGGCAATGATCCGTGCACGTGCCCGCCGGCAACACCGCCGGCACCCGATGCCGGTCAGAAGCCTGCGGCGTGATGCGCATAAAGAAGGGCGGGGCAGGATCCACCTGCCCCGCTCTTTTGAATTCCTGGAGTACCAGCTTTCGCGTATGTCACTGCGTGACCTGTCTGTACGCATATTCTACTTGCAGGGTTTCATCCGTCCTTCTCCTTAAAGTATGGGCACGTAGGCAGGCCCTTCTCCGGAGAAAAGTACGTATGGTTTATCATTGCATTACACACGGCGTTCTCCTGATTAATACGTGGGCAGGAGACGCGCACCATCCCACTTCTGAAGATTGTTAAGAGAGCAAATACATCATCTTCGCGGCCGTGAGTATATGGGTGCGACTCGTCACAATCTCTCGTTCCCCACAGCACACCGCTGCAACGCACCGACAGTGCAGTAACAACATTATCGGTCGAGAGCTCCGGGGATTTATTGGAGGAAAACATAGGGAAAACAGGATAGAGTTTTCATACAGTGAATCAAGATATTCATTTGGCTTATTGGTATCACAGCGCTGGCTTTCGCATATGCCACTGCGTGGCCTGCTCATACGCGTATCCCGCCCGCAGGATCACCTCCTCCCCCCACTGGGGTCCCAGGAGTTGCATGCCGATGGGGAGGTCGCCTTTCGCGAAACCGCATGGAAGTGAGAGTCCGGGAATGCCTGCGAGATTGATGGGGACGGTGAAGACGTCCTCGAGGTACATGGCGAGCGGGTCATCGGTGTGCGCTCCGATCTTGAACGCGGGTGTGGGGGCGATGGGAGCGAGGATGACATCCACACCACCGAAGGCCTCCTCGAAGTCGCGCTTCACCAGTGTGCGGACTTTCTGCGCCTGACGGTAGTACGCGTCGTAGTAACCGGCGGAGAGCGCGAAGGTACCGATCATGATGCGCCGCTTCACCTCCGCGCCGAAGCCCGAACTTCGGGCCTTTTCGTAGTAGTCCACGAGACTCTGAGGATCGTTCACCGTGTGGCCGTAGCGCACGCCGTCGTAGCGTGCCATATTCGAGCTCACTTCGGAGGGGACGATCACATAGTACGCTGCGATGGCATACTGCGAGTGGGGGAGCGAGACATCCGTGACCTGCGCGCCGAGCTTGCGGTATTCCTCCGCCGCCGCCCGCACAGCACTCTCCACCTGCGGGTCCATCCCCTTGATGAAGTACTCTTTGGGAAGGCCGATTTTGAGCCCTTTGACCCCCTTCTTCAGCGTTGCGGTGTAGTTCGGAACAGGGACATCGCCAGTTGTCGCATCGAGAGGATCCTTGCCGGCAATCGCCTGCAGAATGATCGCCACGTCCTCGACGCACTTGGCGAGCGTTCCGATGGAGTCCAAGGAGCTGGCCATGCTCATCACACCGAAGCGGCTTGTGCGTCCGTAAGTCACTTTCATTCCCGTGCAGCCGCAGAAGCTCGCCGGCTGGCGGATACTTCCGCCCGTGTCTGTGCCCAGCGCGAACAGGCATTCGTCAGCGGCGGTCGCCGCTGCGCTCCCGCCGGACGATCCGCCGGCGACGCGCGAGGTATCCCACGGACAACGGGTCGCCCCGAAGCAGCTCGTCTCCGTGCTCGCTCCCATCGTGAATTCGTCGGTGTTCGTCTTACCGAGACTGACGGCGCTCACGGCTCTCAGCCGCTGGGTCGTTGTGGAATCGAACGGGGGCACGTAGTCTTTATTCCGGAGGATATTCGAGCACGCCGTCGTGGGGACACCTGCTTCGCAGAAGACATCCTTCGCGAGGTAGGGGATGCCTGTGAGAGGGTGGGCAAATACACCCTTCGCATCGATCTTTTTGGCTTCAGACAGGGCTCGATCAAAATTCTTATGGATGACGGCATTGATGGATTTGTCCGCGTGTTCGATGCGCTCAATGCATGCGCGCGTCAGCTCCTCACTGGAAATTTTCTTCTCCTTCAGCTGCGCATGCGCCCCGCCGATGGTGAGGGAGGAGAGGGTCATCGCTCGCCATGCGCGGAAGGAGTTTCGATCTGGTCGGAGACGATAGGGAGTGGACTCGTCGCGAGGAGTGGCTCCGGTAGAGCTATGGCATCCGTGATCACATCATCGCGGAATGCGCTTGTGAGTCCCGTCACCTGTTTCAAGGGTTCGACGCCATTCGTGTCCACTTTCTGGAGCACGTCGACGTAGTCGAGGATCGCTGTGAGCTCCTTGGTGAATTTCTTCACTTCGTCATCGCTCAAGGTGAGCCGCGCAAGCTTCGCGATGTGCCGGACCTGGTCAGCTGTCAGCTGTGCCATCGATGAGGGATGGTATCGAAGGAATGCCCCACCGCAAAGGATGACTTGGTATTTTACATTACAACTAAATTATGATATAATATCAATAAATACCAATATACGTCCTATGCACAATTTTTCCGGTGAGCGCGGCCGCTCTCTGCCGCATGGGCAACATTCTCATGAGCATTCTCCAGAGCACGATCGGTTGCGTCTAAAGTTGCGAAGAGAGATCGAGCAACGCCTCAGGTCGTTGCATATGATGAACGGAGCGACGTCGGTGGAGTACCGATGGGATGCCGATATCGGCCAATTGATGGGACTGTGGGCGGACTGGGTGGAAAACGGAATGACTCACGAGGATGCGGGAGCGAAGGTGCTCGATGCGGTACAACGCATTGAGCGGGTGGCGCAGGAAATACGCGCCGGCACCGGACACATCGGGCGCGCTGTTCATGGGATTCTGAATGACGTGGCGACGGATAGCCTGCAGTTGCCTATCAGTGGGTTGGATGATCTCTTGATAGATCCGAAGGAGCAGAGGCGCAGAGAACGGGAAGATGAGGAAGCCATACGGGATCGCACGCGTGCCGGCATGAAGGAGGCCGCCGCGCGTAGTAGTCAGGTGAAGAGGTCCGGCCACGCTGCCGCCCGCGTCTTGAAGAGGTTCTAACCTTCTTCCGCCTTTGTCCGGGCGACTTTGGTGGAGCCAAAACGCCGGCGCGCCAGAGCCTCTCCGGCTTTCGCCCTTCGGGCTACGGCCGGCGGGCCACCCGGCCCTGTGCCTCCTCGTCGACCCCTCCAAGGATTCGGGGTCGCCTCGTCGGCAAAACCCCGAGCCACGGGGCAGGGCCTTCCCCTCCACCCCCCGTGGCGCGCCAGCCCCCATATTAGGGAAAAGTAGAATGGAGGGAATGAGTGGTTGCGCTACTCTATCCTCTGTCATGGACATCTCCCGTCTCCGCGGCCGGAAAATCTGCTCGCGCGTCCTTATGCAGGGCAGAGTGTGGAAAGGCAAGCACATGATGATCCGCTGGCTTTCCGGAGCCCCGCGGCACCCCGCCGCCGATCCAAAGAAGGTGGCGGTCTACGTGGGAGTCCTCGCTTCAGCGAAGCTCGACAAATCCGCCGTGAGGCGCAACCGCATGCGCCGGCGCTGTCGCGAGGCGCTGCGTATCGAGCTTAAGGAGCGGAGTGTTCTTCCGACGCTTCAGTTGTTGCTCTCGCCGCGATCCTCTAGTCTGACTTGCGATTTCACGGACATCCTGACTGACGTCCGTTCTTTCCTCTCTCTTCATGGCTTGCCATGAACCCGTGCGCAGCACGTGGTTCGACTCATCTCCCCTCTCTTTCGCCCTCCTATGATTTCGATCCCCCTCTCTCTTCATGGCCGATAAGCGAAACCGGTTTCTGGAGCTCCTGCAGTTCGTCGCGATCTTCCTGGTTCTCTATATCCTCGTGCAGTTCGGGCTCAGGCAGTTCTTCCCGAGCCAGTTCGGTTCGGCCTCCACGCAAACGGGGGTTGTGCTCCTGCCGCAAGCGGCGAGCGTGAAGGGGGATCACTCCGCGCTGCTCACGCTCGAAAATTTCACGAAGGAGAATCTCGTCCTGCCGGATCGCTGTCCGCAACCGCCGGTCGCGATCGCTTTCGTGGAGGGGGAGAATGTCACGCCGCTCACGTCCACCGGGACGGCGGTCCCCTGCGTGCCGATCACGTCCGTGAAAGCCGGTGAGAAGGTGACCATCGATCTCTCGCCGTGGAAGTACTCGGTCTTGGGCCGGATCGGTGCGTACCGCGCGACCATCAGCCTCCCGGACGGACAGGCGATTTCGACGGATTTCTCGATTTACGGCCCCGGGCCGTTCACCAGGCTCTTCCGCGCATTCATCACCAAGCCGCTCCTCAATCTCCTCATCTTCATCACCTCGATCATCCCCGGCCACAGCCTCGGCCTCTCCATCATCGTGCTCACGATTCTCGTGAAATTGCTGCTCTACTTGCCCACCCAGAAGGGTCTCGAGAGTCAGAAGAAGCTGCAGGCCATCCAACCGAAGCTCGATGCGCTGAAAGCCCAGTATAAGGACGATCCCAAGCGCATGCAGGAGGAGACGATGAAGATCTGGAAGGAGCACAAGGTGAATCCGTTCCAGTCGTGCCTCCCCACCCTCATCCAGCTCCCCATCCTCATCGGCCTCTTCTTCGTGATCCGCGACGGCTCCTCGCTCGAGCTCTCGCGTCATCTCATCTACCCTGTCTATCAGCAACTCACCTGGTCATTCCAGACCTCGTTCCTCGGTTTCGATCTCCTCCAGCCAAGCGTCTACGTGTTCCCGCCGCTCCTCGTCGTCTTGCAGTTCCTGCAGATGAAGCTCGCCTTCGCCTCCGCGAAGAAGAAGGCCGAGGAGAAGAGGAAAGAGGGCGAGCAGCCCAAGCCGGACACAGCCGCGATGCAGCAGAAGATGATGCTCTACGGCCTCCCGCTCATGATCGGCTTCTTCGCCATCAAGTTCCCGGCCGCCGTTTCCCTCTACTGGGGAGTCTCCACCCTCTTCGCCATCGCGCAGCAGTTTGTGGTGAACAGGCGGACGGCGTAGCCAATAACTTAAGGAATCTCTGAAATGTATCCATTTGCTTGAAAGGTGAAGTTTTCTTGCTACGCTACGGATTAGCGGTCGTTTCCATCTCTTTTATCATTCGTATTGGCCGGCGGGGACGGCCGTGAGGTGGGCGGGCTGAGGGGACTTTTCCCTTGGCCCGCCCGATTTTGCATGTGCACAACCAGCTCGTAGCTCTGAACGCGATCGATCGCTATGGATGGAAGAATCGGCGAAGCGCGGCTCTGCCGCGCTGGAACCGCTCCTTGAGGGGAAGGAGTGTCGTCAAGGTTTCCTCTCATGCTAAGCCACCGTGACCTCCGGACACAGGTACACGTCCTGGATCGCATTCAAGAGAGCCATCCCCTCCTCCTTGGACTTCTGGAAGGCCTTGCGGCCGCAGATGAGCCCCGTGCCGCCTGCGCGCTTATTGATCACGGCGGTGCGCACTGCCTGCTGGATGTCGTTCTTGCCCGAGGCTCCGCCGGAATTGATGAGGCCGATGCGACCCATATAGCAGCTGGCCACCTGATAGCGTGCGAGGTCGATGGGATGATCGCTCGTGAGATCCTTGTAGACGCGCTCGTCCGTCTTGCCGTAGGACTTCTCCTTTCCGAGCGCCACGTAGCCGCCGTTACACTCGGGGAGCTTCTGCTTGATGATGTCCGCTTCGAGGGTGACGCCCAGGTGATTGGCCTGGCCCGTGAGGTCCGCGGCCGTGTGGTAGTCGGCCTCCTTCGTCTTGAAGGCGCTGTTTCTCAAGTAGCACCACAGCACCGTGAAGAGCCCGAGCTTGTGGGCTTCCTCGAAGGCTTTCGCCACCTCCACGATCTGCCGGCTGGACTCAGCCGATCCGAAGTAGATGGTCGCGCCCACGCCCACCGCGCCCATGTCCTTGGCTTGCTGGGGCGAGGCGAACATCACCTGATCAAAGCGGTTGGGGTAGGTGAGCAGTTCGTTGTGGTTGAGCTTCACGATGAACGGGATTTTGTGCGCGTACTTGTTCGCGACGATGCCGAGCGCACCCACGGTCGAAGCGACGGCATTGCAGCCTCCGTCGAGGGCGAGGGAAACGATCGATTCCGGATCGAAGTAGTCGGGATTCTTCGCGAACGATGCCCCTGCGGAGTGCTCGATGCCCTGATCCACGGGTAGGATGGACAGGTACCCCGTCCCGCTTAAGCGCCCGAAAGCGTACATCGCCGCGAGGTTCTTCTGCACCTCTCCGGAGCGGTCGGACTGACTGAAGACGTCCTTGAGCAGTGTCGGGCTCGGGACGTGCAGGCGCTCTTTGCGGATGGTCTTGCACTCGTGATTCAGGAGCGTCTTCGCTTCATCACCCAGCATTTTCTTGATATCGGAGACATTCATCGGAGAGGAGGGGAAGGGAGTGACGGCGTCACACTACCACCGATGCGCTGCACACTTCCAGAATCGCCTCTTTGACAAGAATTTTTGACATGCTACCATCAGCGCCTCCGGCGGAAACAGGATGATTCGTCGGATAGGTGTTCTGTGGCATCATTTGTCCCGGCAAACTCCCCGGAAGGGGAGAAGGAGGTGTCTATGTTGGTCCTATCCCGCAAGAAAAACGAAAGTATTGTCATCAACGATGACATTACGATCGTTGTCGTCGAGATTCGCGGCGACAAAGTCCGATTGGGGGTTGAGGCCCCCAAGGAAGTGCCGGTTCATCGTCGCGAGGTGTTCGATGCTCTCCGTCGTAATGAAGCGGCAGGAGGCACCGGCACTGGCTCGACCGATGCTGCCACCGGTTCTACCGGTGACGCAGCGCAGAACGCAGCGTCCTAACCCTCTTACGGGGTCGGGGACAAAAAAGGGTCGGCAACCAGCGCTGTCGACCCTTTTTCTCATGAAATAGGGCTCCGCGAGTAATTGACATATATTTAAATCATTACTTGTTAATACATATTACTTGTGAGATACTCTCAAGAGTCCCGCTAGCTCCAAGACATGGTGGTTTTGGGGTGAAGTGCGGGATGAGGCCCCAAACATAGGAGGTAAGGGCCATGCTCGTTCGTTCTTTCACCCTCGATCAGGGCATCGTCTTCGGTGGAGAGTACCCCACCCTCGTGCTGGTCACCCAGTTCTGCGGATTTGAAAAGGTCCGCTTGGGGTGCCAGGCCGACCCCGAGATCCCCATTCTCCACTTGGACGCGCTGCACGCCTTGGTGGATGAGGAACTCGCAAGACATGCCTGCCTGAAGTTCCCTGTAGAGTCGCAGGAAGAGCTTCGGGCGATGGTTGCCGAAGAGAGGAGGATCCTCGGAGAGGTGCGGGCGATCTTGTCCGCTGCCGCTCTCGATCCTCCTGCGCTCATCGGTGCCCTTCGGAATCCCGTGATGCAGGAGTTGCTCTACGGGTTCCATGACCAATCGACGAAAGACGGCGGGAAGGAGTAACGGCGAGCAGTATGCTCACCAGCCGTGACTCCGGTCCGGTGGCCACCTCGGCCGCCGGACTTTTTAGGATGAGGGTGAGGGTTAGGGAAATTGTTCTGATTGCCCCATAGCGACATTCCTAATCCTAGCCCTAACCTTAACCCCAACCCTCCGCTATCCTGTCTCCGTGCCTTCATCCGATGCCCCTTCCACTCTGCACCTCTACAACACCCTCACGAAACATGAGGAGGAGTTTCATCCGATGAAGGAGGGGGAAGTGACCATGTATACCTGCGGCCCGACCGTCTACGGCCGACCGCACATCGGCAACTACTCATCGTTCCTCATGGCCGATCTCCTGCGCCGTTGGTTGCAGGTATCCGGTTACAAAGTGAAACATGTGAAGAACATCACGGACGTGGGCCATCTCGTCGCCGACCGGGACGAGGGCGAGGACAAGGTGGAGAAACAGGCGAAAGCGGAGCAGGTCGATCCGCTTACGATCGCACGCAAGTACGAGGAGCAGTATCGCGAGGATGAGCTCTCTCTTGGCATCCTGGAGCCATTTGCCCGCCCGCGTGCGACGGAGACTATTCGGGAGATGATCGCGATCATCGCCGCTCTCCTCAAGAAGGGGTACGCGTACGAGACGGGTGACGGGATCTACTTCTCAGTCGAAAAGTTCCCCCGTTACGGGGCGCTGTCGGGCAACACCCTCGAGAATCTCTCGGCGGGTGCGCGCGTCGAGGTGAAGGAGGAGAAACATCATCCTGCGGACTTTGCGCTCTGGAAGAAATGCGTGGGGGAGAACAGCCGGCACCTGCTTCGATGGAGCTATCCCGAGGGCGAACGGATCTCGACGACCGGCGAAGACGCCTCTGCCGGTTTCCCCGGTTGGCACATTGAGTGCTCGGCGATGAGCACGAAGTTTCTCGGATCTCAGATCGATCTGCATACCGGCGGCGAGGACAATATCTTCCCGCACCACGAGTGCGAAATTGCGCAGAGCGAAGCCGCAAGCGGCTTACGTCCATTCGTGCGTATCTGGGTGCACCGCCGCCGCATTGATCTCGGTGCGAAGAAGATGTCAAAGAGTCTTGGCAATGTGTTCACTCTTCCTGACATTGTTTCCAAGGGGTACTCGCCCCTCGATCTTCGCTACTACTTCCTCTCCGTGCACTATCGGACCCAGCTGAAGTTCGCCTGGAAGGGGATGGATGACGCGCGCAAAGCGAGGAGAAGGGTGATGGAGTGGATGCACGAGACGGAGACTTGGCTCCCTCAAGAAGGAGGAAAAAATGCCGAGGGCGTGCGTGATCCGTGGATGCAGAAGTTCGCCGATGTCATGCGGAGCGATCTCAATACGCCCGCCGCACTCGCAGTCCTCTTCGATTTCCTCTCGTGGTCGCGGCTGAACAAAGCTTCCTTGAGTGCGTCGGGCCTGGAGGCGGTGCACTCCTTCGCGCAGATGGTGCGTGAGACGTTCGGCTGTTTCGAGGAGGAAGCGCGCGAAGAGATCCCCGCCGACATTCTCGCACTCGTTGCTCAGCGCGAAGAAGCACGGAAGGCGAAAGATTTCGTCGGTTCCGACGCATTGCGCGGAAAGATTCGTGCGCGGGGCTTCGAAGTGCGTGACCTGCCCGAAGGACCGAAGGTGGAGAGGCTCTGACCGGATGTACGGTTTGCTTGCCGATTTAATGTGTTTAAGACAATAATATATTACATATGGCAACACGATTTTTTCGTTTTCAGGAGAGGGAAAATCACGATTTGATCTCAATTCTTATCCAATTAATTTAAGAGAATCGGGAAATTTAACCGCTTTGGACTGCACAAAACGCCCGAAGAGCACGTAACAACCCCCTCTGAGGATCGTTTCTATAGCCGCACGGAGAGGTGCGTAAATCTTGCATCTATGCACCTATCCTCGTAGGATCTCCCGAGATCCGCTCCTCGTCACGTAAAGGAGAGCGTGGTCCGTGTACACGTTCCTTCACATGTCGGCATCCTGCCTTCCTCTTCCCTTAGCGGAAAACGGACGACAGGCATCAACGCCCCACACATCTGTGAAGGGGCCGTGTTTCGTATGCGCGACAAGTCTCGCTCACTCTAGGAGCTCGTGTTCCCTCTTTATATATAAGGAGAGGAGTGGTCACCTCCCACCTGGCTGGGTAAGGGAGGAGAACGCCACTCATTCTCACACAGAAGAGCCTGGAGGTTGCCGGACGCACCGTCGTGCGTACTTTGAAACCTACATGACACATCCACGCACATATCTCTCCGTTTTATTTCTTTCTCATTTCATTCCTATGGACTTTACTCGCATGAAGAAAGCCTTTGCGGGTCTGTCTGTTGCTGCGATCATGCTCACCCAGGCGGGGAGCGTCTTCGCTGCATACAGCGACGTCCCCAATGGCGTGTGGTACGAGGAAGCTGTGGAGGCATTTATGGATGCCGGCTACCTCGATGCTGCACAGACGCGCTTCCGCGGCAATGATCCTGCAAACCGCGCAGAGTTCGTCAAACTCGTCGTCGTGCTGAATGGTGGCATCCTCTCGACGCCACCGGCAGTGCCCAGCTTCGATGATGTTGCGACCGGCGCCTGGTACTACGGGTACTTTGAGGAGGCCGGCAAGGAAGGGTGGGTCAAGGGAGACAAGGACTGCTACGGCAGCCATCCCTGCTACGCCCGTCCGAGCGCGAACATCAACCGCGCTGAGGCAGCAGCACTCATCGTCCGCTCCTTCAATCTGGAGGCGACGGGCGATGCTGCGCAGTTCGTCGATAACCCGTCCGGCCAGTGGTACACCGACGTCATTCAGACGGCGGCGGATTACTGCGTCCTGCAGGGTGACGGCGACACAGGCCGCGTTCGCCCGGGCGACAACATGAACCGCGCCGAAATGGTCGTCATGTTGCACCGCGTCGATCAAGGCCTGACCTACGGTGTCGATTGCGGCACCGAGGAGCAGGGGGAGGCGATGATCTCCAATGTCGTTGCCACCTCTGCCACCACCGTTGAAGTCAGCTTCAACGTGACGATCAAGGAAGACTCCGCCAAAGACAGCGCCAACTACACGGTGACCGGCTCTCCAGCCGTTCCGGTCAGCTCCGTGAAGGTGCTCAACAAGGAGACCGTCGAATTGACCATGAGCCAGTCCCTCACGGCAAGCCATGAGTACACACTCACGGTGCAGAACGTGGAGGCGGCCGATGGCACCATCATCGACGATGCCATGACCTTCCTCGGCTACACCTCGCTCGTCATGGGCGATGGCGTCCTCGAGGTTTCCGCAGCCGCTTCCAATCCTGTGGGAGACACGGTTCCGCAGGGGGCAGTGGGTGTGGTTCTCCTCTCCGTCGATCTCACCGCATCCTGTGATGACTCCATCACTATGGAGAACTTCACGGTCCTCCATGAGGGCTTCGGTGCGGAGACCGACATCGATGGCGTCTACGGCGCCATCAACGGCGCTCGCGTGACCCGCAAGCGCACGATCGACGCTCAGGATCAGACAGCGGATTTGAGGTTCTCCTCACCGCTCGTCCTCGATCCGTGCGAGACAGTGACCCTCGATGTTGTGGCGGACTTCTCGTCCACTGCGACAACGGCAGCGGAGCACAATCTCGTCGTCGAACTGCCTTCCGACATCTTTGGCAATGCCAAGGAGGTCAAGGGCAACTTCCCGGTTCGCGGGAACACCTTCCGCCTCGCAGCGGTGACCAGCGGTACCGTCACCGTGACGTACCGCACCGTGTCGCCTGACCAGATCGAAGTCGGCGACTTGGCTGCCGTCATCGGTAAGTGGGAGGTTGCGATCAATTCCACAGAAGATCAGACGTTCTACTCCATGACGCTTGAGCAGAACGGTTCCACGTCCGACGGCGACTTCACGAACATCGCGATTCGCCGCACGGATGGCACGGTGCTGACCAACACGGTCACGCAGACGGTCGGTGACTTCGTCACGCTCGTCTTCGATCCGCCGTTCACCGTTCTCGAGGGTGACAAGGTCACGCTCGAGGTGGTGGCCGACATTTCCGGCGGCGCCGCGAAGACCATCATCATGCACTTCGAGGAGAGCTCCGACCTCTTCGCAGTCGGCTCCCTCTACGGGTACGGAGTGAATGGCCAGCTCTACGGCTCGCAGGTCTCCCTGCCGACCGAGACGACCAGCCTTCCGGACACCGTGAACATCGATGCCGGTGAGTTCACCATCGGGGTGAACGGACCCGCCACGAAGGACTACACGCGCGACGCGAAGGATGCGATCCTCGCGAACGTGGAGTTCAAGACGGGCGGTGAGGATATCGACGTCAAGACCATGTACATCGCCATCCAGGGCGTGTCCTCCACCGGAGGACTCCTCTGTGGAGGCGGGGACAGCGATGCCGCGACAGCCTCCTGTGGTACAGGCACGGATGACGCGATCAGCGAAATGATGGAGGGCGTCGAGCTGCGCAACACGACGACCGGCCGCACGGTCTCCGCAGTCCGCCTGACCACCACGGGAACCTTTGGTCATCAGGTCAGCGGTGCCGATATCGGAACCTTCCAGATCTACCGTTTCGATGACTTCGTGGTGAAGGGAACGGAGAGCTGGCAGCTCCGCGCAGACTTCATTGATAACGGTGCTGCCATGCACCCGGAGAGCGGCGACAAGTTCCGCGTGCACATCTGCACCCAGCCGACGGACATCCTCGTGAGCGGCGTATTGACTGCCAACTCGACGGGATGCAGCTTCAGCAACATGATCACGTCGTCCACGGCGTACCAGATGCAAGTCGAGGGCCTCTCCACCGGCGACAAGGTCGGTGACGTGCGCCCGCTCGGCAACATCGCCGGTAACTACCAGCGTGTGACGAGTGCGACTCTCACAATTGCTGTGAAGTCCATCGGTGTCACGGACACGGCCGTGTCGAATGCCAAGAACGTCAAACTCTTGCGCTTCGAGGCGCGCGCCGGCGAGGCTGAGGACATTCTCTTCACGAAGTCTGTCTTCATGTCCGCGTCCGGATCCCTGCTCAACGCGTCGAACTACACGCTGTGGGTCGACACGAATGCAGACGGCAACGTGGATACCGCCCTCGAGAGCGGCGTTGCTTCCCAGAGCTCCTCGATCACCTTCTCCCAGCTGGCAGGTGGCGGATACGTCATCCCGGCCGAGCAGACCGTGGTCTTCGAGGTGCATGGCGACATCGCTTCCTCTCTCACGGATTACGACATCCAGCTCCGCTTCGGAACAGGAACGATCACGACGGTGAGCTTGGCTGACGGCCCGACCTTCATCGAGGCTGAGCAGCTTGCTGACGGCTCCAACCTGTCCGGCGTCAAGCTGAACGGTTCCTACTACGCCGGAGTCACCTCCGCGGATATCACCGTCACGACGGTGACATCGCAGTTGTGGGTGCTCACCGGTCAGGGAGACCTCTTCGTCTCCTCGGACACCACGCCTGTTCGCTCCCGCCAGCTCCTCGGAGGAACATTGGGTGAGGCGGTCATGCGCATGCGCATGCGCGCGCAGAACGAGCCGATCGACGTGACGGATATCCACGTCACTGCTTCCGGAAGCTCGGGGGTCTCCATCGACTCCGTCGAGCTCTACAAGGACGGCGAGTCTCAGTCCTTCGCCCTGGCCACCATCGGCGGCTGCGGCACGAAGGATGTCCCATTTGCGAACATCAACTCCTGGCAGAACACGACCATCAAGACCTTCTGCGCTCCGATGCAGAATCGTCAGTTGGTCATTCAGCCGGGACAGGACATCGTGGTGCTCGCACGCCCGCGGCTCAAGACGGATGTGGACGGAGGAACTTCCAATGAGTTGGTCTACCTCTTCATCGACCATTTCCCCGTCTCAGATGAAGCCACCGGTTCCGGTGCTATCCACGCACGCGGTGACATGTCGAGCAATAACCTCGCGAAGAACGATGAAGACTCTTCAGCAGAGGGAGAAGTCTTCATTGGAACGGACACGGTCGCTGCGAACGCCGCCATGGCGGGCAGCAAGAACCGCGTCGTCCTCTCGAAGATCACCTCCATCGTGAACGCCTCGACGGATGCGAACGGCTCCGCGATTCCGATCGGCCAGTCCGACATCGCGAAGTTCAAGTTCTCCGCTGCGGCGAACGTGAACTCGAAGAACGGTCTCAATAAGGCCGTCCTCTCGGGTATCGTCTTCTCCGTGAATGCCACGAACGTGGCGATCACTGATGGCACCTTCAAGGTGTACAACGAGGCTGACTCGACGAATACAACGGCCTGCGTGGCGTACGCCACGACTGGAGCCCGCCAGCAGGTTGGCGACACGGCTTCCGGGTCGGTCAACGTCGATTGTAAGGGCCTTGCTTCCGGAACTCTGAATACGCAGATCAACTCCGGCGGTGACCTTGTCCTCGTACTGCAGGCCGAAGTGACGGATACGAATACGTCTGCCGTCGGCGCGCCCAGCACGCTGCAGGTCACTCTCCAAGACTTCGATGGTCCCGCACGAACGCGGTATGGTCACCTCTTCACGACAACTGGATCACACCTCCAGTGGAATGATAAGGACACCAGCACCACGACGTTCAGCTGGATTGAGTATCCGACGACGACCGTCAAGTCCACGAGCTACTCTGGCTGATCACCTTACGTAGATTTCGGGAAAAAGACCCCCCTTATCCGGGGGTCTTTTTTTAATGGCATGGAGAGGAAAACCTACGGTTTTCCCTCCATGAGCCTCCTTTTCCCTTTAAGGAGTGGCTCCAGCGTCGGGGCCCGCAAGACCCAACGCTTCGCCAATTGTTTAGTAGGGGCACGGCATGCCGTGCCCCTACTGGTAACTGACGAAGCTCGGGCACGTCGCTATTGGGCCCCCTCACGCCAACCCTCTCTCGTTGGGAGAGGGAAATATGCCTTGCGTACGGAGGGTATCAGAAAAATCTTCGTTTGAGTCGGAGCAGTGCATTGGTCATCGGTTTCAAAATGATCTCCCGCTCCGGCGGGTAGGTGACGAGCGTGCCCCCGAACTTTTCCTTGAAATCCGTCACGCCCTTCCAGGGATGGTGGGGTGGAGCATCGGGGGGCGAGATGCCGAAGAGATCGTAGGAAGTGCAGCCGAGGGCCTTCGAGTGGCGCATTGCCTCCCATTGGAGCAGATAAGGCGCCATGAGGGCTCTGGACGCGTGGGAAGAAGCGCCATAGTAGTAGATACCCTGTGACCCCCAAATGACGCCCAGGAGGCCGGAAATGGGCTCCGAAGAGTTTTCAGGATAAGCGAGCAGGAGGAAAGAACCGCGTAAATGCTCGAGAAACGCACGATAGTGGCTCTTTGGTGGGGCTTTGAAACCGTCGCGGTTCGCCGTCTCCTCTGCGAGTTTCAGGAAGGCGGCGATGTCCGACGATTGACGGACGATGACATGATGTCGTTTCGCAACAGAGATGTTGTACCGGCCCTTCGGTTTCATTCCGGCACGGATCTCTTCTTCACTCTTCGTAAGGTCGATGACGGACGAAGCTTCGGGTTGCTCATGGCGCTCGGAAGGGCGAATGGGAAATGGAAAATTAAAAATGGAAAATGGTTGAGGTGGTGAGAAGTACAGTGCGAGACACCGGCTCTGCCCCGCATCATCTATGAAGTGTTTGAGGAGGTCTTGTCCTGCCGCATTTTGCATTTTGCATTTCCCATTTTCCATTTCAAGCGGTCCCCGCGGGATATCCCACGTCGAGAGGCCGAACGTCGTTGTATCGATGACCACGAGCGCCGAGGCGACGATGGCTCCCTTCTCGCGTGTCAGGTAGAGCCGCGTTCCGCGTCCGATAGCTTCTTGGTACTTCTTCCACTCGAGAGATTGCCAGAGGGTTCCCTGCGCGCATGTGTGCAGCCATGTGTCGTAGTGCTTGAGATCTTCAGCCGATGGATTCGAAAGGATCTCCATGGGTGTCTTGTAGGATGGCGAAGGGAAGCCACGGAGTAAAGCTCTTTACACTATGCGATCACGTTGCGTGCGTCCCCTCAAGCCGGAGTGCTTGTGAAGCCTTCCCGCTTCCGTAGAATCGGAGGCCCTCTCCCCCGCATGTATGGCTTATGCACTCCCCACCCTGCCCTACGCGTACGATGCCCTCGAGCCTCACATCGATGCACGTACAATGGAGATTCACCACAGCAGGCACCACCAGACGTATTGCGACAATATCAACAAAGCGCTTGCAGGGACGCCATTTGCGTCACGGAGCATCGATGATGTCCTTCGGCATCTGGGAGAGATTCCGGCTGACAAGCGCACGGCCGTCCGCAATCACGGCGGTGGGTACGCGAATCACAATTTCTTCTGGACGATCCTCGCGCCCAAGAGCGCAGGTCCCTCCGGAGCATTCGTGAAAACGATCGAGAAATCTTTCGGCAGCCTCGATGCTTTCAAGGAAAAGTTCTCCGCCGCCGCCCTCGGCCAGTTCGGTTCCGGGTGGGCGTGGCTCGCGGCCCCCCAAGGGGCGAATGGAAAATTAAAAATGGAAAATGAAAAATTGGAGATCATGACTCTTCCCAATCAAGATTCACCGATTTCCATCGGCAAGACGCCGCTGCTCACGATCGATGTTTGGGAGCATGCGTACTATCTGCTGTATCAAAACAGGCGAGCCGATTACGTGAAGGCGTACTGGAACATCGTCAATTGGGAAGAGGTGGAGAGGAGGTGGGAGGAGGCGGTGAGGGGGTAGGAGGTTTGCCACTTTCTTCGTTGACGCCCCGTTTGGCGCCTGTAAAATCAGCCGGAACGCGGTAGTGCCGATTGCGTAGTGAACGCCGCAGGAGACTCATCACTGGTCGCCGTCCTTCTGGTCGGCAGCCCTCTGGTGCGTCAAACGCCGTTTCCTCCCCCTTTCTCCTATGTCCAAGAAGAAGCCTGCCGCAAAGAAAGTCGCGAAGAAGAAAGCCCCACCCAAGAAATCCAAACCTGCAAAGAAGATCTCCAAGCCGAAGGCGGTGAAGAAGCCCGCGCATGCGCAGAAGGCGCCTGCGGTGAAGAAGGCGGTGAAGGTCGTCCCGGGCAAGAAAGATCACGTGAAGAGCCCGCTCATCAAGACCGTTGCCAAGAAGGTTGCGCACCCGGAGCCGAAAGTGCTCGCCAAGAAGCTCGCGAGCATCGCCAAGCGCGGCTATCAGATGGATGTGCCGACCGCGGTGCTGCCGCGCGTCGAGCCGATGGTGGAACCGCCGGCCAGCCGCATCCCTTCCGTGTGCAAGAATCTGCCGGCGCACCTGCAGCCCAAGCGCGCCAAGGACGGACGCGTCTTCCTCGTGGAGGACGAGAACGTCCAGCACCTCGTGCCGTCCATGATCGAGATGCAGCTGCAGAGCTACAAGTGGTTCCTCACGGAAGGCTTGAAAGAGCTCCTCGAGGAGATCAGCCCCATCACGGATTTCTCGGGGAAGAAGATGGAGCTCCGCATCCTGGGCCACACCTTCGATCCTCCGAAGTACGACACGGAGACCTGCCGCAAGCGAAACTTGAGCTACGAGGCGGTGATGAAGGGGCACATTCAGCTCATCAATAAGGAGACGGGCGAGATCAAGGAGCAGGACGTCTTCCTCGGAAGTATTCCGCTCATGACCAATGCAGGAACGTTTGTGGTCGGAGGCATCGAGCGCGTCGTCGTGCACCAGCTCGTGCGCTCGCCGGGTGTCTTCTTCTCGAAGATGCCGGACTTCCCCAAGTACCACGCGGCGAAGATCATCCCGAAGCGCGGCGTGTGGCTGGAGATCGAGACGGACCGGCGCGGAATCATCACCTGCAAGATCGACCGCAAGCGCAAGATCCCCATCACACAGCTGCTGCGCGTCTTCGGCTATCCGACGGACGAAAAGATCATCGCTCTCTTCAAGGAGGTGACCAAGGATAAGGACTTCATCCTCGCCACGCTGGATAAGGATCCCGCGCGCACGGTGGAAGATGCCTACCAGAGCGTGTATCGCAAGGTGCGTCCCGGTGATCTGGCTACGCCGGAGAATGCCAAGCAGCTCATCGATTCGCTGTTCTTTGACTTCAAGAAGTATGACATGGGCACGATCGCCCGCTACAAGATGAACCGCCGCTTCGGCCTGAAGACGCCCAGCGACGAGGCGCACCGCGTGTTCCAGACGCAGGATTTCGTTTCGATCCTGCAGGAGCTCATCCGCCTGAACAATGGAGAGGGGATCGCGGACGACATCGATCACCTGAGCAACCGCCGCGTGCGGTCCGTGGGGGAACTCGTGCAGAACAAGTACCGCGTGGGCGTCGTGCGCACGGAGCGCATCGTGAAGGACCGCATGACGGTCATGGATCTTGAGACGGTCACACCGATGCAGCTCATCAACTGCCGCCCGATCACGGCGGCCATGCGCGAGTTCTTCGCGAGCTCGCAGCTCTCCCAATTCATGGATCAAACCAATCCCCTCTCGGAACTTGCGCACAAGCGGCGCCTCTCCGCGATGGGTCCGGGCGGCCTCTCGCGCGAGCGCGCGAGCTTCGACGTCCGTGACGTGCACCAGAGCCACTATGGACGCATCTGCCCGATTGCCACGCCGGAAGGCCCGAACATCGGTCTCGTGGTGCACTTGGCGGCCTTCTCACGCGTGAATGAGTACGGCTTCCTCGAGACGCCGTATCGGGAAGTGAGTCATAAAGTGCCGCTCGATCCGGACCGGCTCGCCGGACGCATCCTCGATGCGGACGTGCGTGAAGGACACAAGGTTATTGCGAAGGAGGGCGAAGTGGTGAGTCTCAAGGAGACGGCCAAAAAAATCGTTTCGATCCTCAAGAAGGACGGCATGGATCATGTGCCGGTGCGTGCATTCATCACCGGGAAAATCGGATTCGTGGATGCGGAGCAGGAGCGCCACCTCACCATCGCGCAGGCGCAGACGAAGTTCTCGGATTTCGGGGAATTCCTCGACACCCGCGTCTCCGCACGCAAGGGCGGGGAGCCGATTCTCGCGCACGTGCGCGACCTGACGCACATCGACGTGTCTCCCAAGCAGATCTTCTCCGAGACGACGTCCCTCATTCCGTTCCTGGAGCACGACGACAACACCCGCGCATCCATGGGAACGAACATGCAACGCCAGGCCGTTCCGCTCCTGAAACCCCATTCGCCGGTCGTCGGTACCGGCATGGAGGGCTCCACGGCGCGCGCTTCGGGGCATGCGCTCCTCGCGGACGATGACGGGGAAGTGGTGTACTCGGATGCGAACGAAATCTCCGTCGTTTACGGTTCCGGCCGCAAGCAGACCTACACCTTGAGCTCCTTCGTGCGGTCCAACCAGGGCACATGCTTCGGGCTGCGGCCCCGCGTGCAGCGCGGCGATCGCGTGCGCCACGGCGACGTGCTCGCGGACGGGACGTCCGTGGAGGGAGGGGAGCTGGCGCTCGGACAGAATTTGCTCGTCGCGTACATGTCCTGGCAGGGATTTAACTTCGAGGATGCGGTCATCCTCTCGGAGCGTGTCGTGGAGAACGGTCTCTTCGATTCCATCCATATCGAGTCGTACGTCACGGACGTGCGCGACACCAAGCTTGGGCCCGAGACGGTAACGCGCGACATCCCGAACGTGGGGGAGGCCAAGCTCAAAGATCTCGATGCGGACGGCATCGTGCGCATCGGCGCGACCGTCCATGAGGGCGATATCCTCGTCGGCAAAATCACGCCGAAAGGGGAGACGGAGCTGACGCCGGAGGAAAGGCTTCTGCAAGCCATCTTCGGTGATAAGGCGAAGGACGTGAAGGATAGCTCCCTGCGGCTGCCCGGCGGCGCCGGCGGCAAGGTGGTGGAGGTGCAGATCTTCGACCGCGCGGAGGGAGACGAGCTGCCGACGGGCGTCATCAAGCAGATCAAAGTATTCGTCGCCCAGACGCGCAAAGTCCAGGTGGGTGACAAGATGGCCGGTCGCCACGGGAACAAGGGCGTCATCGCGAAGATCGTGCCGGTGGAGGACATGCCGTTCCTGAAAGACGGGACGCCCGTGGACATCATCTTGAACCCTCTCGGCGTCACGTCCCGCATGAACATCGGGCAGATTCTCGAGACGCACCTTGGGTGGGCCTGTTCTGTGCTGGGCATCAAGATCGCCACACCGGCTCTCGACGGCGTCACCACCGATCAGATCGAGGACTTCCTCGAGGCGACGGGCCTGCCGCGGACGGGGAAGGTGCAGCTCTTCGACGGACGCACGGGCGAGCCGTTCACGCACGAGACCACCGTCGGCATCGTGTACATGCTCAAGCTCCTCCACTTGGTTGAGGACAAGATCCACGCACGCTCGGTCGGGCCGTACTCGCTCGTGACGCAGCAGCCGCTCGGCGGCAAGGCACAGCACGGAGGCCAGCGCTTCGGAGAAATGGAGGTGTGGGCGCTCGAAGCCTACGGTGCGGCACACACGCTGCAGGAGATGCTTACGATCAAGTCCGACGACGTCATCGGCCGCTCGAAGGCCTATGAATCCATCGTGAAGGGCGAGCCGATCCGCCGTCCGTCCATCCCGGAGTCCTTCAACGTGCTTGTGAAGGAACTGCAGGCGCTGGGTCTGAAAGTCGAGCTCCTCAAGTTTAAAGATGAGATTCCGCCTGAGGAGCACGTGACCATCGAGGAGGGCGAAGTGGAGACTATTGAAATGGATTCCCGCGTGAAGGCGGAGGAGGAAGCCGAGGAGATCGTGCCGACGGATGACAAGATCGCCGAGCTTGCGGACGAGGGTATGGAGTCCGAGGGCGAAGTGAAGGCCGGCATCGAAGAGGGGTCGGAGACGGAAGCCACCGGTGTCACGGCGAAAGAAGAGATGGAGGAATCGGTGAGTGAAGAGTCGATGGATGACGCATGAGAAAAGGTTAGGGTTAGGGCTAGGATTAGGGACGAAATTGCATCGGTGCAAACACGACGTCTCTCCCCTAACCCTAATCCTGATCCTAAACCCTCTCTCATCTGCCTACTTCTCCAGTCACGATGTTCAGTTTGCTTTTCACGCCAGAAATAGCGCTTATCTGCGCTTTTTTTCTTGACTCCCCCTTTCTCCTCAGTACACTTTTGCTGCTCTATGGTACTTCGCGACCACCCGTAGGATGAGCCGCCCCCTGAAAACAGGGGGAATAGCTACTTCTGCGGGTGTGCGTGAGCCACCCGCTTTTTGTTTCCGCTCCTACGGCGGAATCGGCGGGAGGAATAGAGCGCCACACCGCGCTCATTCACAGCACCGGCAAGCAGTGAAGAATCGAAATATCTCATGTGCCGGCTGCGAGCACGTCTTGCTCGCTTCGTGGCACGTGAACAGTGCTCCGGATCTCATTTGCGATCCGGAGAGAAAAACGTTACTCAGCGCATCACATGGATGCCTCGACTCTGTACTCCGACGAAGGACGTAGCCAGCTGCGATAAGTCTCGGTGAGCCGCTAGGCAGGCGCTATCAGCCGGGAATGTCCGAATGGGGAAACCCCATGGAGGTTATACTCCATGACCCCGCGCAAGCGGGGAGGTCACTCTGTGAACTGAAACATCTCAGTAACAGAGGAAAAGAAATCAATTGAGATTCCCTAAGTAGTGGCGAGCGAAAAGGGAACAGCCTAAACCCCGCACTTTAACCTGCGGGGGGTTGCAGGACCTCATGTACCGATTGTGTGTTTCTAGGCAAACGACCCTGGAACGGGCGGCCAAAGAGGGTGAGAGCCCCGTCGCCGAAAGAACCACACACGGGAGAGGATTCCTAAGTAAGATCGGACACGTGTAATCCGGTCCGAATCCGGGTGGACCACTTCATCCAAGGCTAAACAGGTACAGAGATCAATAGCGGATAGTACCGTGAGGGAAAGGTGAAAAGCACCCCGAAAGGGGGATGAAATAGTCTCTGAAATGTGATGCGAACAAGGAGTCGGAGCGCCTCGCTTCGCGAGGCGAATTGAAAATTGAAAATTGAAAATTGAAAATGCCGGATTTCCTCCATTTTCCATTTCTCATTTTCCGTTTTGCATTCGCACCGCGAAGCGGGGCGTGACGGCGTTCCTTTTGCATAATGAGCCAACGAGTTTGTTGTCAGTGGCTTGGCTAAGGCAGTTTCAGCCGCAGCCGGAGCGAAAGCGAGTCCGAATAGGGCGTTATCGGTCGCTGGCACAAGACCCGAAACCGGGTGAGCTACCCATGAGCAGGGTGAAGGGCGCCGGAAGGCGTCTGGAGGCCCGAACCATAACATGTCGCAAGATGTTGGGATGACTTGTGGGTAGGAGTGAAAAGCTAATCGAACCCGGAGATAGCTGGTTCTCCTCGAAATGCCTTTAGGGGCAGCCTCGTCGCGCACGATGGGGGGTAGAGATACTGTTTGGATGAGGGGGTCTCTTTGGACCTACCAATTCCTGACAAACTCCGAATACCCATCCTTTGGCGGCGGGAGTGAGACGGTGACAGCAAAGTGCCATCGTCGAAAGGGAAAGAGCCCAGATCATTCGCTAAGGTCCCCAATCATCGTTCAGTGGCAAAGGTAGTGCAGATGCATGGACAACCAGGAGGTTGGCTTAGAAGCAGCCATCCTTTAAAGAAAGCGTAACAGCTCACTGGTCGATTGCATTTGTGCGCCGAAAATTACCGGGGCAAAACGATGAACCGAAGCGGTGAGCGCAGGGTGTCACTTGTGGTTTTGGATAGGCGTATGCCTCTCCGAAGCCAGAAGCGACGCCCTGTGCAGTAGAGGAGCGTTCCGTCCAGCAGTGAAGCCGCATTGTGAAGTGTGGTGGAGCGGACGGAAGCGAGAATGTTGGCATGAGTAACTACTAGGCAGGTGAAAATCCTGCCCGCCGAATCCCCAAGGTTTCCCACGCAACGGTTATCGGCGTGGGGTTAGTCGGTCCTAAGGTCAGGCCGAAAGGCGTAGCCGATGGGCAACAGGTCAATATTCCTGTACCTCATGGGAATCGTCCAAGGGTGGATGTTGAGAGTCTGTCCGGCCTCTATTCTCCACCATTCTGCATTTGGGGAGCTTGTTAGCTGGTTTGCTTGTTGGCTTATTCGTAATTTCCTAACAAGCGAATAAGCCAATAACCCAACAAGCTTGCACGAATCTAGAATGGTGGAGAACATGTCAGATAGAAAGGATACTTCCAACCTAGGAGCGGTGTGACGGAGCGGGAAGATCAGAGCGTGTGCATTGAATGCACGTGGAACACGTAAGGCGTTGATTCTGGGAGGCAAATCCCCCGGAAGAGCCGAGCGTGGATCCCTTATGCCCCGTTTACGGGGAAAGTCTGTCCCTTTCTGCTTCCAAGAAAACCATCGCTCCGAGAGAATCATGAGACCGTACCGCAAACCAACACCGGTGGGGTGGTCGAGTAGACCAAGGCGAACGGGTCATCTCGCGTTAAGGAACTCGGCAATGAAGCGTCCGTAACTTCGGGATAAGGACTGCCCGTCTCCGCAAGGGGATGGGCCGCAGCGAAAGAGCCCAGGCGACTGTTTACCAAAAACACAGGTCCCTGCTAAGTCGCAAGACAATGTATAGGGGCTGATGCCTGCCCAGTGTCAGAAGGTCACGTGAGGAGGTTTACGCCTCCGATCTAAGCCCTGATGAACGGCGGCCGTAACTATAACGGTCCTAAGGTAGCGAAATTCCTTGTCGGGTGGTCGATAAGCAACTTGCCCGAATGTGCCGCAAGGCACAGCACTGAGGAGTTTCAGCAGTTATTTGGTAAGTGGTCTCACCGCGTCAGTCGGTGATGCCCCGCTTCGAAAGCGGCGGGGCGGGCAAATGGAGTGAGCCGAGTTTTCCAAGGGTGAACATGTCACCCTCATTCAAACCGTTAGAACTGTGGCACCATAGAAGACCACAGCAGTGATTTACGTCGCTATATGCTGGAACATCCGGCGCATCCCTTCGTACCGTTCACGGTAACAATCGAAGGGTGAAGTCTGATCCGGACAATCAGCAGGAAACCGCTGGCCGAAGGGCTCGCGGGCTCCTCAGAGACTACACGCGACGCATCCTGACGGAATTGAAAATAGTAAATTGAAAATGGAAAATTCAATTTTCCATTCTCCATTTTACATTTTCCATTCATCCGAAGGATGATGATATAGTCCGATCCCTCTGGCGACAGAGGGCGTGGGCAATCGCTCCACGGCTGATGTGCAAATGTCAGCAACATGCGTGGATAGGTAGTACGTAGTATGTATTACGTATTGTGGGAATCCCTTAATACATAATACAAATCCCTTACTACCCTTCCGGTTGTGCGCTCTGCCAGGCAGAGTCGCTGGTTTACCACCAGCGGGAACCCATTGAAGTTCCGACCCGCACGAATGGTATAACGGTCTGGGCACTGTCTCGACGCGAGGCCCGGTGAAATTTCAGTCCTGGTGCAAATGCCAGGTAGACTACGGAAGGACGAAAAGACCCTATGAAGCTTTACTATAGGCTGGCATTGCATTGTTGGTTTGCGTGCGCAGGATAGGTGGGAGACTCTGAAACCGGGGCTTTGGCTCTGGTGGAGTCGCCGTTGAGATACCACCCTCGTGTACTGACGATGCTCACTCACTCCCCGTAATCGTGGGGTGAGGACCGTGCTTGCTGGGTAGTTTAACTGGGGCGGTTGCCTCCTAAAGCGTAACGGAGGCGCGCAAAGGTCCACTAGCGCCGGATGGAAATCGGCGTGGTCGTGTAATCGCACACGTGGGCCTGACTGTGAGACTTACAGGTCGAGCAGAGACGAAAGTCGGCGATAGTGATCCGGCAACCTGCAGTACGTTTTATTATGTGCTGCGTCCATGTGGATGGGTTGTCGCTCAACGGATAAAAGTTACTCTAGGGATAACAGGCTGATCGATCCCAAGCGCCCATAGCGACGGATCGGTTTGGCACCTCGATGTCGGCTCATCGCATCCTGGGGCTGGAGAAGGTCCCAAGGGTTTGGCTGTTCGCCAATGAAAGCGGTACGCGAGCTGGGTTCAGAACGTCGTGAGACAGTTTGGCCTCTATCCTCCGTGGTCATTTAGAAACGTGAAGGAAGCTGCTCCTAGTACGAGAGGACCGGAGTGGACGAACCTCTGGTGTACCTGTTGTCGCGTCAGCGGCATCGCAGGGTAGCTATGTTCGGAAGGGATAACCGCTGAAGGCATCTAAGTGGGAAGCCCCTCCTAAGATTGCGTTTCTCCATAAGCCCGCCGGAAGACGACCGGCTAGATCGGCCACAGATGTACGCGCGGCAACGCGCTCAGTCGAGTGGTACGAACGGGCGATTGAACGTTTTTCTCCTCGCACTTTTTGTGCGTGAGTTTGCACTGTTTACGTGTCACTGAAGCGGGCAAGACGTGGTCGTAGGATTGCATCCCGGCTACGATAGATCCCGTTTGTTCTTTCGAAGGTATTGTCTTGGTGGCTCCAGCGAAGGGGATACACCTGTTCCCATCCCGAACACAGCAGTTAAGCCCTTCAGCGCCGATGGTAGTGATCCTTGTGGTCGCGAGAGTAGGTCGCCGCCAAGACAATGCCTTCGTTTGGCATACGAAAATGACCGCAACGAGTGCTGCGGATTTTTGGCGTGGGGAAGGATAGAATCCGTTTGTGTTCGATCTCTCCCTCCTCGCCTGTCCACAGTGCAAAGAGCCTCTCGCGCAGAGTGCAGACGCGCTTCGATGTGAGCGATGCGGGAAGAATTTTTCGATGGAGAATGGTGTGCCGATTTTCCTCCCAAGAAGTGAGCAGAGGGGAGTGCAGTCGCATCGCGGACGAACGCCTGCTTGGAAGAAACTATTGAAATTTTTGGAACCTCCGCATCACTCGCTTTACTTCGGGACTCTGCGGTCTTCCGTGGGTGAGGGGAGAGAATTACTGGAGCTCCTCGGAGCCCTGAGGGAAGCCAAAATCCTCAATATCGGGTCCCTGTCCAAGGACCTCAAAAAATTGCATCCGAATATCATCAACCTCGACATTTTTCGCTACCCGAATATCGATGTTGTCGGCGATGCGCACGCGCTCCCGTTTCGGGACAGCTCCATCGATGTCGTGCTCTTCAAAAACGTTCTCGAGCACATTCGAGAGCCAGCAGTAGCGATGGTGGAAATTCACCGTGTGCTCAATGTCGGAGGAATTCTCTACATGAAGCTTCCCTTCCTCCAGCCCTTCCACGCCGTGCCGGATGACTACCAGCGGTACACCGAAAGCGGCATACAGGAGTTGCTGCGAGGGTACGACTGCTTGACAAAAGGAATATCTGTTGGCCCGGGATCCATGCTTGCGTGGATCGTGCGAGAGTATCTGGCGATCATGACGAGCTTCCGGTCTCAGCGTCTGTACCGCATCGGAATCCTCGTCTGGGGATGGCTGACTTTTTGGCTGAAGTATGCGGATATTCTCTTCTGGGGGAACCCGCTTTCCGGGTACGTTTCGTCGGCGTTCTTCGGAACGTACCGGAAGAAGTAATGTTTACTTGTCAACTGGCAAAAAGCTATAAGACAATCCACATGAGATTCGTAAAGTCCTGACGAAGGTCAGAAAAGCCCGAAAGTGGTATAATCTTCAGAAAAACTCACATGTCCGAAACACCAAAAACCCTCACGGCGTTCGTACTGGGAGTCCTCGCGCTCCTCACGGTGAGCTTATCCGGAAGCTCGGCGCGCGTCGCGCAAGTGATCAGTTTTCCGAAAGTCACACGGACACTTCCTCTGATCAGTCCCACCTACGGCGTGAAATCCTCTTCCTCTGCCATGTGGACGCTCATGAAGCGGTCGTCCTCCTCGCGCAGCTCGGTGAGATTCAGCTCTTCTGCCGCCACAAAGATCATCACGCCATGGGCGGCTTCTTCATCCAGATCGAGCAGCGTGGCGAGTGCGAAGACGAAGTCTGTGGGAACGCGAATGTCCGGTGGTGGTATATGCCCCTACAATCCGATGGGTTACGGGTGTCCGCAGGGGTGTTATTCCATGGGTGGATATGGCCAATGTAATTGCGGTACCTACTGGTGTTGCATGGAGGGTTTCATGCCCGTCGGTGTCTGGTGCGTGTGGCCCGATCAGCAGTATCAGGATACAACCCTCGGCGTTCTTTCTGGAAGAACACACAGAGTCGTCTTTCCGGATTATCCCTACAATATCGACCCCAACTACTGTCCTCTCAATAGCGTCCAATTCAGAACGAGCGGCTGGACGTATCTCACGGTGGTTCCGGAAACGGAACCCATGAAGCCGAATTGCGGAGGGTATCTGGAATACGTCGATGCGTCAGAAGTGATAGCGAGCGGACCGCAGCCGCTCCGGGTCCAGCTGGATCCCGTCTACAACTACAGGGGTGCAGCACTGCCCAATGTGACGCTCGTCGATGATGCGGATCTCGACGGGTACAACGGCGACGCGGCTCAAACGAACAATACCGCGGCATACCACGGGCAATACCGCTCGCTCATGGTGGGCCAGACGAGCTCTGTCTCGTGGGGATTCTCGCTCGCCGGAACCACCAACAACACGTCCGGCGTGTATGACGTGTATGTGACCTATCCTGACATCAATGGGTCGTATTGTGCCGGTGCTGTGACGTATTCGGTGTATGACGGAGACAGCCTCCTCGTGGGTAATCCCATGACGCGGATCACTGACGATCCGCCCGTCCAAGTGAACCAGTGCCAACAGCCCGCAGGCGATATGTTTGACGGTTCGTACTGGCAGAAGGTCGACAGGGTCTACACGCCGTCCTCCAAGTATCTCAGAGTGAAAGTTGCTTCCACATCGACGGGCAAAGATGTGCGCATGGACGCGGTACGCATCGTACGGGTCGCCGACAATCCTGATTTTGCTTTGCTGGGAACGAGGATCGTCGAAGACAATGAAATGGGCGCGCGCGTTCTGTCCGGTGGAGCGAGGCAAACATATGCCGGATCGTACAGAGGAGATTACTACTCGTTCTCCGCCACAAGCGGCACGCCGACCTTCTCCGTACTCGTCGACAGGAAGCCCTACAACATCTACGTTTCCTACAGAGCGCAGGCAGGGAATGCCACGAGTGCACTGTATACCATCGTCAACGGTCGCAAAGGTTCCACCAGTACCACCCAGCTGGGGAATGTCGTGGTGAATCAGAGCGTTGCTCCGTCAGACAGATCCTCTGACGGCGTGATGTGGAAGTACTTGGGGACATTCACGCCCAATGCCTATGCCGATAACAACACTCTCATCGTCCAGCTGCAGACGGGCGGCGGGGGAACGCGGATCTTCGATGCTGCGTGGTTCGATGACGGTGCTCTGCCGCCATCCTCAAGCTCGTCTTCCTCAAGCTCTTCCTCTTCCCGATCCTCTTCCTCAAGCTCTTCCTCTTCCCGATCCTCTTCCTCAAGCTCTTCCTCTTCCCGATCCTCTTCCTCAAGCTCTTCCTCTTCAGCCCCCAGTTGTGTCATTGATGGCATCAGGACCGCGACCGAGGAGTGCGACGACGGCATCACGAGGAACGTCAATGGCGACGGGTGTTCGACAACTTGCAGAATCGAGAGAGGATGGAAGTGCGTGGATATCCCCACAGCCGGGTTTGTGCCTATGCGCAGAGTGAGTGTGCTGGGAGGATTGTGGGCTTCCGCTCTCGATCTTCTGGGGAGCATCCTGCCGTGGTACGAGCGGGAACCGGCCATCTTGGCCGTCGGCGAAGTGTACAGCGCGTGCTCGGAAAATTGCGGTGACGGAATCATCACGCCGTCACAGTCCTGCGATGACGGAGATGGGAATACCCGCAGCGGGGACGGTTGTTTCAACTGCCAGTTGGAGACGGGATGGACGTGCAGCGACATGCCGAGTGTGTGCAGCCGCCTGTGCGGAAACGGCGTGCAAAACAGTGGCGAATCTTGTGACTTCGCGATGACGTCCAACGGATGCCCGGTGGCAGCTGCGTACTGCACCGATCTTTGCACGTGCACGAATATTCCGGGGACGATAGTGTGGCAGGAGAGTGGACGCAAAGCAGGGGATTCCAATGTGGATGGAGCGGGATACACACTGCTGAACGGTACCGCGTATCGCGTCGGCGGACTGCCGCAGGGATCCACTTCTCCCGTGAGAGAAGTACGGGCAACCAAGGGGTATGACTGGAAGGATTTCGGGTCCTACACCACTCCGGCTTTTGGTCTCTACAATCAGACGATTGCGGGCGGGCGGACGTACGGCGGCGCGACGGCTGCGGAGACTTCGACGGATTTCGTGGGGCAGGCGCAGAACATGAGCCCTCTCTCATGGCCGGCGGATATCGGGAACAAGCTGAATGTCACATTGCAGCATCCGGGGATTCTGTATTACAAGAACAAAATCTGGCGCTTGGGTGGCTACTACAATCAGGTCGATCGCGACCAGGGTGTGGCGCCCCAGCCTGCCGGGAATTCCATCAAGGTCTACTCCAGCACCGGGGCTCTGTGGAGGGTTCCCGGATCGGCGAGCTATGTCCTGCCCTTCGGTGTCACCGATGAGCAGACAATCGTCTTCAAGAACAAGATGTGGGTCTTCAACACGTATGGCGCCGGCGTGAATGCCACACCGACAGTTTACTCATCCTTGGACGGTATTACGTGGACGTACGAAGGAGTCATGCCGATGATCAGGAATATTTCCTCTCTCGCAAATGAGAGCTATTCGCGGCCGGTCATCCATAGGGGCCTTCTGTGGTTCTTCCTCACCAAATCGGGTATCGCAGTTGTGTCGAATGATGCCAAACAGTGGTACCAGGTGTCGCCGTCATTGCCGTTCTCGTGGGCATCCTCCCCCGTGTTCACCTACCGTGATGTCATCAATGTTCCGGGAGCTTCCGGAGATCACCTCTTGCTCTTCGGGCATCAGGCCAATCAGTCTACAACCGACGGGGTGATTCTCGTCTCGCCGTCTGTCGTCTGCGGTGATGGCAAAGTGGAGATGTGGGAGGATTGCGGCGAGGTCGGCTTGCCTGTGTGCGCCAGCGGTACGCACTGCGATACTGCAAAGTGCATCTGTGCGCCGGGGGCTGCCAGCTCTTCTTCCAGCTCCTCATCCTCCAGCTCTTCCTCCAGATCTTCCTCTTCCAGTTCTTCTTCAAGTTCTTCTTCCAGTTCGAGCTCTTCCTCCTCTACTGCAGGCTCGGCCAATCTTGCCATTTCGATGATCTACGTGCCGACGCGGGACAGTAAGATCGTGTATGGGTCGACGTCGATGCACCTGACGGTCCCGGTCTATAACTACGGACCGAATGCCGCTCAGGGCGCAGCAGTGACCGTGACGTTTCCGTCATCGCTCAGTCTTGGATTCACTTCAGACCCTCCGTGTTCCACGATCAATTCGACGCAAGCACGGTGCACGCTTCCCAGTGCGATTGCCGCTCAAGACGTGCGATACTTCGAAATATACTTAGTAATGCCCACAAACCCCCCTCTCGCCGTAGGGACCGCTCTTCCGATCTCTGCATCTGTTTCCGCCTCATCGCCTGCGGATCCCGATATGAGCAACAACACGCAGAGTACGACGATTACAGTGGTGGCGGGGAGCTCTTCCAGCTCGTCCTCGAGTTCCTCCTCCAGCTCCTCGATCTCGTTACCTTCCAGCATGACGTGGGAGCAGGTGGACAAAACAGCCAAGAGCTCACTGAGAGGAATGAGGTTTGCAGTGACGACACCTCAAGGTGTGCCGACCGTGTGGCTTATCGGGGGCCAGAACACAGAGGAGGCACTGCCGGGGTCGGTCAAGAGCGATGTCTGGGCGTCCACTGATGGTCGTACGTGGGTGAATGACACCGCCCACACACTGCCGACAGGTTCGTACCATGGAACCACCTTAACTTTTAATAATAAAGCATGGTTGTTTGGCGGAATCAATTCATCGAATGTTGCCACCAATAATGCACTCTCCATCCCCATGAACGTTTCGACCACATGGGCGACAGAGATGGCCTATCAGCTGCCGCAGGCACAAGAACAACCTGCAATTATTTCTCACAACAGCAAGTTGTGGTTCTTCTCTGCTTACGACGGCTCCCTTTATTCTCACAACGGGACACAGTGGACGCCCGAGACGATACAAATTCCGACCACAAATGGACAACTGCCGGCTATCTTTGACGGAAGTGCAGTCGCCTTCAACGGCCAGATGTGGATTTACGTGTTCAATGGAGCTACGGCGATCAGCAGAGCGTATTATTCCTCCGACGGTCAGACATGGACGCAGGCGACGTTGGCAATGCCCACACTCTGGTCGGATGAGGCGTATATCAAGAGGATCTTCTCCTATGAAGGGAATCTGTGGATTCTTACCGATCGCGGCAATGCAATCGTCTCCGCGGACGGTGAGAACTGGCAGATGATTAATGCAACGAATAACTGGCCGGCGTGGCCCAACAAGTACGCGGTTGGCGACGCTTTCCTTTACAAGAACAGGATCTGGGCCATGGTGCGGGGAGAGCGCGAGCCGTCGCTCATCAACTTCTATCGTATCTTCCTGACGACACCGCCCCTGAATTCCTCGAGCTCTTCTTCCAGTTTCTCTTCCTCTTCGAGTTCCAGTTCCTCCTCCTCCTCCTCCTCCTCCTCCTCCTCCTCCTCGAGCTCCTCTTCTGCGAGTTCGCGGAGCAGCTCGTCATCCTCCTCAGTTACGCTTCCCGATGTGATATTCGATGATGCAGACCCGGGTTTCCACTATAACATCGGAACATGGTCTACGCAGAACCCCGGCTTCCGCGAAACCCAGAGTGTTCACGAGGTGGGGCAGATGGACTGGAACAGGCCTCTTGAGTATGGTGGATGGGCAGGGCAGATATCCAAGCCGGCGACATATGGCATCTATGCGACGTGGAGCCCCAGCTCCAGCTTCGGCGACATGACCTACGAGATTGATCGGTCCAATGGACTGGTCAGCGTTCCCACACAAGACAAACAGTGGACGCTGGTGACGATCAACCAGAAAAATGCTCCGTCTGCCAGCTGGACCTGTAACGGACAGAGGTGGCAGTACTTCGGCAACATCGTGATCGACTCGACGTACCAGTATGTGGGAATCTTCGGCTACGACAATAATGGAAGCTCGAAGAACGGCTCATTCGCCCTCGATGCGGTGATGCTCGTTGCCAATGGCCAAACTCCGTACTGTGAGGGGGCCAGCTCTTCCTCAAGCTCCTCTTCGAGCAGTTCCTCGTCCAGTTCAAGTTCCTCATCTTCCTCCAGCTCTTCCTCTTCCAGCTCCGCTTCCGGTGCCAATCAGGCGGATCTTGCCGTTACACTCGCGTCAGAGGGCGACATCTACGCGTCGGAACACATATTCACGGCAACGATTACCAATAACGGACCTGCAAATGTGGATACCGTAAACGTCGGTTGGTGGGCGATCCCGCGGGATCTCACATTCGATGCCGCGCAATCCGATCCATCCTGCGTGATCGATCACTACGGGACGCAGAACTCGCCCAACGACCTCGTCTTCTACGTCTGTCGGCTGGGAGCGTTGGCTGCAGGCGCATCGAGGGATGTCGTCGTCGTTCTCACGGGGGTGACGAGGAGAGCCTTCACCTTCGGCGTCACGGGAGTGACCGGCAATCTCTCCGATCCTGTCTCCTCGAATAATGCCGCCTCCGTGAGGATTCAGGCGCAGGGGATCTGCGGCGATGGCATCATCGACACCGGAGAACAGTGCGATAATGGGACGGGGAATAACGGCCAGTCGGGTGACTCCTGCGATGCGGCCTGTCGCAACGTGATCGGCATCGAGACCACCATCAGCGTTCAGCCGCAGGAAGTCGGGACAACGCAGATTCAGTTCCCGGTGATCGTGACTCTCAAGAATGTCGGTCCCAACGACGCGACGTCCGTCGCTGTGCACATCGATGCCCCCAGAGCACTCACGTACGATACGACACAATCCAATAAGAACTGTCAGAAATATTACAATTCGGGGACCAATTATTACACCTACGGGTGTGTCTATCTCAACAGCTCATCCACCTATGAAACACTCCATGTCGGTGAACAAACTTCGTTCAGGCTCGTCTTCTCTACCACGCAGAATCTCGCCCCGTTCACATTCACTGCCGAATACAAGCCGTTCATCGGAGATGCGCGCATCGGGTCCACCGCGCAGTGGCACTGGCGCTGCGGCAACGCCGCTCCCGATACGGGAGAGCAGTGCGATGACGGGAATATCGTGAACATCGACGGCTGTTCCAAGCTCTGCAAGCTGGAGGGCAATCTCGGGTTGACGGTGACGGGCAGCGGCCTGGCCCTCGTAAATTCCTCTGTCACGTACACGGCAAACGTACAGAATAAGACCGCGCGTGTGGCCACCGGCGCGATCCTCAAGGCCACGATCCCGTTCCCGTCCGGCCTCACCTTCGATGCCGTGCAATCGGATCCGTCTTGCACGGCGGGTGCACTTGTCCTCTGTACACTCGGGAACCTTGCCGGGAACGAAACCAAGGCGGTTCGCGTTGCGTACCGTACGCCTTCGGCGGCTGCGAATGCTTCCATACAGTTCTCCGCGGAGACCACTTTGCTCGATACGAATCTGAATGACAATATCGCGAACAAGGCGCTCTCCGTGGTGACCTCTATTTGCGGGAACGGTTCGGTGGAAGGAACGGAACAGTGTGACGACCGCAACACCACGGATGGCGATGGTTGCAGCGCCACCTGTCGTGACGAAGCGGAACTCTCGGTCACGATGACGGGCTCCGTGGCCGTAAAGTTCGGCGGCACGGCGAAGTATGTGACGACTGTGACCAACGCAGGTCCGAAGGCCGCGAAGAACGTGCAGATCAATAACCCGATCCCGATTGATCTCACGTACCGTGCGGCCGAATCGAGTGCGGACTGCCCTGCTGCTCAGCGAGGGGCGTCCTGCGCGAAAGCGGAGCTGCCTGCCAATCAATCGTGGACGGTGACCACCGTGTACACCGCCCCCTCCTATGATATGACGGTCCAGAGGATTGCGACGGTGAGCGGAGATACGGTGGATCGCAACGCGGCGAACGACACCGCAACAGTGGCGACGGAAATCAATTCGCAGCTGCCGGTCTTCTGCGGTAACGGGACCAAGGATGCGACGGAGCAGTGTGATGCATCCGCTGCGGACGGACAGTGTGCGACGCAGGGGCAGGTGTGCACGTCCTCCTGCACGTGCACGATGTGCACCCTCGGATTTGCCGGCGGAACGCCGAATACCTTCAACAATTACATCAATCAGAACGCCTTCGACGTGATCGCGCTCGATGATCAGCGCGTCCTCATCGTCTACGTACAGGGTGACGAGGGTAAGGCGCGTGTCGCGACCGTCACGGGAACGGAGAGCACGTTCGGGCCGGAAGTGACCTACAAGACATTTAGTTACGGTGCGTTACCGTCGATCCTCGTGCTCACATCATCGGGGTCAGATCGCACGACGGTGACGTATGCCACATCCACGACTGCTTGCGAGAAGGTGACGGCGACGACCAATGGCTCCGCTTTGAGCTTCTCGGGCCCCGTAGCTGCCATCTGTCCCGGTGCGCCCGGAACAGTGGACACAGGGAGCCAGGGGAGCTGGCAGACTGCGAATCAGGCACTCGATGTCGTTCCGTATGATGCGACACACAGCCTCATCGTCGGTAACTTCCAATCACGTGTCGTGGTGCAGCGTCCGCAGTGGTTTGCATCTCTCTTTGAGAGGATTCCGCTTATCGGTGCGGTCATCCGCACTACATCGACCACGAGCAGCATCATCGCGCTCTGCGATACAACCAGTTCCAGCGAGACATTCACCTGTCTCTTCAACTGGAGCACGGCAGGAAACAGAAAGGATATCTCTCTGGTCGCCGATGCGTCGAAGATCATTAAGATGAGCGATGGGACGTATAGGCTGATCTCCTACGGAAAGCCATCGGGCAGTTCGACTTCAACGCAGGCATGGTATGTCAGTACTGTTTCTCTCACGAGCGGTTCGACGCCTGCTGTAACCGTGGGGACGCCGACGGCATTGGATCAATTCACCTTTACGGAGGCTGAGACGATGGCACTCGGCAGAAGCCTGAACTGGAAGTTCTTCGTCGCATCTCCGCCCGCCAGCGGCACAGGTATGCCCACTACGGCCACAGTTGCGCGGACACGCTTCGACATCAGCCGGCAGGGAAAGGTGACCCGTATCAGTGGCTACGTTCCCATGCTGACAGCGCTCACGGACACCAAGTTCGCGCAGGCCTCCGTCGGCGGATCCTCTGCTCCGGGGGTCCTCACAGTAATGGATACCTGCGAGAATTACTGTGGCGATGGCTCGGTCGATCCGGGCGAGGAGTGCGATGCCGGACCGCTCAATGGACTCAGTTTCAACTTGTTTGGAACCCAAGTGGGTTCCGGTTGTGATACAGAGTGCAAGAGGGTCTGCACGCATGAAGGCGGGAATCCTTCCAGCACGGAGCCGTGCTGCGACGGGCTCACGCAGGTCATTCCGCAGCACGAAGTGTGGAACGGCGATTACAGCTACTGCGCAACCGATATGGTTTGGCAGGAGCCGCAGTACGATCCCTGGAACCCCTATAACCCCGGGAATCCCTACGGCTACGAGAACCCGCAGTCCTATGAAGTGCAGGCGCCGCCTGTGTGCATCAATTGCGGGGATGGCATCTGCGGCTCGCAGTACGAGAACAAGTGCACCTGCCAGCCGGACTGCGCGCCGGTCTGTGGGAATAACGTGAAAGAAGCGCAGGAGGAGTGTGACGGGCCCTGCACGGATCCTCTGAAGACCTGCGACAACATCGCGACGGTGACGAACCAGTATGGTTACGTCTCCTCCACGCCGGGAACGTGCGCCTGCAAGCCGGCCACACAGCTGTGCAACAACGGCAAACTTGAGCCCGGAGAGCAATGCGAGACCAACCGGACCTGCCCGACCGGTCAGATGTGCAATCCGCTGTGCCGGTGCATCTCGGACATGGAGTGCGGCAACGGGTTCCTCGACCCCGACGAAGCGTGCGACACGAATACAGCCTGCACGACCGCCGGTCAGTATTGTACGCAGGGATGTGCATGCACGAACCCCTGGTGGCCGTCCTGCGGTGACGGAACGTGCCGCACAGATGAGGCGAGAAATGCGTCTCTCATCGCAAATCCGGTAACGTCCCTCAATGGCTTCGGCGCAAGCGTGGCTCCCATGGGGGATCTCGATGGTGACGGTGTTCCGGATATCGCCGTAGGGGCGCCGCAGGGGAGTGCATTGTACATCGTGCACCTGCAGGCGGATGGATCCGTGAAATCCACCGACACCATCAGTGCCGTGGCGGCCGGATCGATCACGGTGGTGGGCGACTTGGACAGCAATGGTGTTCCGGACATCGCTATCGGCGACACGATCAACATGAACGGTGGAGTCACAGTCATGCTGCTTCAGAAGAACGCCTCCGGTCAGGTGAGCATGAAGTCTTCCTACTCTATCACCGTCCCCGAAACTGTCTCGGGTGGCACATATTTCGGCTATTCCCTGTCCCGTCAGGGGACGAGCAAACTGGCGGTCGGTGCCCGGACACTCGACACGGGCGGTCTGGTGAAGCAGGCACTCTGGACGTACACGCTCTCGGCGACGAGCGCCACGCCGCTGCAGAAGATCATTCTCGACCAACAGTGGGATCAGCCGGGAGTGAAAGACCGCAGGGCCATCATCTCATCCGAATCCCTCGACGGGGACATCGTGTGGGATGTCGCTTATGCGTTCCCCGGAGGGTTCAAGCTGCTCTACCTGAACACCAACGGGTCACTCAAGGTCGCATCGCAACCGCTCCAGTTCAACGATCAGGAAATCCTCACGCGCAAGGCGATCAAGGATGGGACGACGGTGAGTCAGGCACTCGCTTCCGGTGATGCAAAACTCGCAACCGTTCCGTCTGCTATCGCTGCGGCCGGGGATCTTGATGGCAACGGTGTGAAGGATTTCTACGTCACGACACTTGCGGAGCGAGGGAACACTGCGAAGTACGGCATCGTCTGGAAAGTCTTATTGGAGGGGAGCGGAACCACGACGAACCCGCATCGCATCAAGTCGTTCGAGAAGATCTACAGCTACGATCCTCCCCCGTACTCTTACGATGGATTCGGTGCGTCCCTTGCGGTTCCCGGAGACGTCGATGGCGACGGATCGAAGGATCTGCTCGTCGGCGCTCCGCTGAAGATCCGCTGTCCGGATGGATCCAAGACGACCGGCTGCAGCGGGGCGACAGCGGGATTCGTGTGGCTCCTGCTTACGCGCAACGGCTCCATGGCCTGTCCGGCGGACTGTGCTCCTGCCTCGTCCTCTTCAAGTGTTGCTTCTTCTGTATCCTCTTCATCCGCAAGTTCCGTTTCCTCCTCTTCCTCCTCAGGTCCGCAGACCTGTGGCAATGCACAGGTGGAAGGAACCGAACAGTGTGACCTTGGTACGGGGCTCAATGGTGCTGTGGGCAGCGGTTGTACGAGCGACTGCAAGAACGTTGCGGACGTCACTGCAGAGATGACGGGAGTTGCCAGCGTGCGCGTCGGGCAAATCATCTCCTATCAGGGAAAGATGCGTAACAAGGGCCCGCGGTCGGCCCGACTGGCGAAGTTCAAGAGCGCCATCCCCGCCGGGACGACATTCCTCCCCGCGCCGGATTCCGATGCGCGATGTGCTATTGATGGGACGAAAGTGACGTGCACGGTCACCGATCTCCCGAAGGATACGGAGCAAACATTCACACTTGCCTTCCGCGCCCCCACCACACCCGGGAATGTCATGAATATGGCGAACGTCACGACCGATTCGGCCGATCCGGAGCCTTCCGACAACTACTCGGACTCCGTGAACACACAGGTGACGGGCGATGGTTCTTCCTCGAGCGCTACAAGCTCTTCAAGTGCTTCGTCTCAGTCTTCCGGCGGGAGCTCGGTAAGTTCGGTGAGTTCCGCATCCTCCGTCTCAAGCGTCAGCTCCAGCACATCCTCTGCTTCGAGTGCCCCGTCGTCCGTGAGCTCTTCCTCTTCGCTTTCTTCTTCCTCTTCTTCCAGCAGTGTCAGGCCGTGCGGCAATAATAGAAAAGAGGCGGGAGAAGAATGCGACGACGGCAATACGGTGAGCGGCGACGGTTGCAGTGCCACCTGCATCATCGAGTATGGGTGGGTCTGCGAAGATGTGTATGACGGTTCCAGTTCGAGTAGCGGTCCTCTGTCGTACCATGCGCCGTCTGTGATGCAGTCCGGCTTCTGGAAGAGCTTCTTCGCCTCCATCTTGGATCTCTTCACGACCATCGTGGCGCCTCCATCTCCTTTGCGTGAACCCTTGGCAGCGGTCGCTCCGTGGTATGCGAGCTCTGCGTATGCCTATCCGACATACGCTCCGCAGTACTATGCAACTTCCTCGTACATGTACATACCGACGTATCTTCCCGAAACATATGCCACGTCTTCCGCAATGTACTATCCGATCTACACTCCTTCCTACGATACCTTCTCCACGTCGTCGTATGACATCTACCCGACATACGAGCCGCAGTACTATTCCACTTCTTCGTACTACTACCCGTATTCCGAACCGTTCTATTCCACCTCCTCCTACTATTACCCGATGTACTCCAGTACGTCGTCGTACGTTCCGTCTTCCTTGTCCTATGGGTATGGAACGTTCGAGTCGTCGGATGCCAGCGTGCCTGCAATCAGTTCAAGTTCCATCGCATCGGTCCTATCTTCTTCGACGTCATCAGTCGATGTATGTACATGGTGTATGCAAGCATTCTTCGATAGCAACGCCTGCGCAGCGGCATGTCAGGGGTGTGGAGCCGGTTATACCGTGGTAGACCCCCGCGCATTTCCGTGTACGAGCGATCCCTGTGGGTACGGGTACCCGACGTGCATATCCATATCCGCGGTATCCAGTGGAGCGTCTTCCTCAGCTGTTTCTTCCTCTTCTTCTCAGTGTGTGTGGAACGCAAGCTGCAATGACGGGAATCTGTGTACGGGGGACTACTGCGCTGCCGGACAGTGTGCGCACACGAGCGTTTCCGTTCCATGCGGGGTTGGCGGTGTATGCAGCGGAGACATGTGTATCAATCCTACCGCGTGTGATCCGAATTCGATCGGCTGTTGCACGGGCGATGCGCAGTGCACGTACCTCAACGACCCGCCCGCCGGAGCAGGTGGCACGCAGTGCTGGGTGGGCACGTGCGGGCAGGGAAAGTGCGTGCAGACGATGGGATCGGTCTGTGATGCCGTTGTGGAGCCCGACTGTTGCCAGGATCTGGGGTTGCCTGAGCTCTTCTACGATGAGCTCAACGGCACGACGACCGGCAATCGTGTGAACGGGCAGTTCATCGCCGTCAACGGGAAGACGGGTTTCCTGGCCAGTCCGAACGGTTACATCAGCTACCCATCCGCAGGCAAAATCAATCCTCAGGCGGGCGCTCTCTGCGTGACCGTCGCTCCGCGCTACCTGAGCGCGGATACGCAATCCCGTCCGCAGAGCGCACTCCTGAGTGGAGACACGCAGACCTCCTTCGTCCTTGCAACGACTCCCGATGGCACGACTGCTGCCGATGAGCTCCGGCTTTCTTATGTGCAGCAAGGCGACATGGCCCATACACTCTCCACGGCATGGCCGTTCGACAACAGCTGGCAGCACGTAGGCCTGCAGTGGGGTCCGGAGGGAACGAAGATGTACCTCCAGAACCCGTCACACGCGGTAGCGTCCAATGCCGATGCGTTTGGTCTGTCTCCCATGGGTTCGTACATCTACCTCGGCGACTACCGTGGCACTGGTGCGTCGGCGGACTTCGTCATTCGCGACTTCCGGGTTTGCGGAACGCTCGCCAATCAATCAAGTTCCTCCTCGTCTGCTGTCGGATTGCCTCATAGTCGCTGCCACACCGCATGCGGCGACAACGCTCTTGCGGGGGCGGAACAATGTGATGATGGCAACACGGTGAGCGGCGACGGCTGCTCGGAGACATGTCAGATAGAAGCGGCGCAGTGCGGCAATGGCCGCAAGGAGGCGGGTGAGGGATGCGACGATCGCAACACGGTGAGCGGCGACGGCTGCTCGGGGACGTGCACGGTGGAAGGCGGCTGGTACTGTCATGAACCGGTGTCGTGCGGATCCTCCTCTTCGCAGGGGACGGTCAGTGTTCTTGTCGATCCATCACAGCAGGGATTCTTCACGCAACTCTACGGATCCATCGTGGAATTCCTCGGTGGCTCCTCGCAGAGACTTACCGCGCAAGCCGCGGCTACCTGTGGCAACGGCTCATGTGAGTCCGGCGAGACAGCGACGATTCGCATTCAGAGTCCGTTGGATCCGCCGGTGAGTGATCCGTACAACTACTCCATCATCCGTGACACCTCTTTCGGTAGAGCCATCACCTATATTGGGGACAAGGACGGGAGTCATCTGCCGTGGATTGCCGTGGGTTCTGTTTACGAAACGCAGTCATATGGCAGCAGCCAAAGTTACGGTCGTGTCAGTCTTGTGAAACTCAATGCCGACGGAACGTTCAACAAGCTTGAAGAGCTCACGAGCGGTCTCGGACAAGGATATAACAATACCGGATACGGCAGTGCCGTTGCCTATCTTGGAGATATCGCCGGCAACGGGCACAAGATCTATGCGATCGGCAACGCAACCGGTCTATATGGAAGCGGTCAGGCGTACGTCGACCTCGTCGGTGGCTATGACCAGATTCAAGCATCGGTATTGGGTGCATCGAATGACTTCGGCACCAGCGTGGCGAACATCGGCGACATCGATGGGGATCTGATTCCGGACCTCGCCATTGGCGACACGTCGACGGAATCGACGTATGGCAGAGGTGTTGTTTGGATTGTGACACTCAATAGCAACGGGGGCGTGAAGTCGTCCCATAAGATCCCGTCGGATGGCGATGGATTTCCGGTGCCAAATTACCCCGGTGTACCGGGCATCTGGCAGTTCGGCTACTCCGTTACGGGTCTCGGAGATATCGATAGCGACGGCAAGCGCGAGATCGCCGTCGGCGATCCGGGATGGCCGGGTGACTTGCGCAATAGCGTGTGGATCCTCTCTCTTTCTTCGACAGGCAGCGTGACCTCCTCGCGCAAGATCGTTGCGGGCCAGAGCTTCGAAATCGATCCGAGCTACAGTCCGGCCGGATTTGGCGGCTCTGTCACGAAGCTCTCGGGCTGGGGGACTTCTGCCGCGATCGTGGTGGGGACCAGACAGGGGACTAACTCCGCATTCGCGCCAGTGTGGATTCTCCGGCTGAATGCGGACAAGACGGTGCAGGATGCGCGGATCATTCTGCGGCAGGACATCGGAGAAACCGTTACGTCCGATGCCTTTGGTGCCACTCTCGCGTCTCTCCCCGATATGGACGGGGATGGGAAAGAAGAGCTACTCGTTGGTGATACATCCCACCGGCTCTGTACATCGGATGGTGTCAATTACGGCGCTGTGCACGTGATCCTCTCAGAGACGCTTGATCAATGTCCGAAGGATTGCAATACGTGCGCGGCATCCTCCTCTTCGAGTTCTTCGTCGTCTTCTTCCAGCTCTTCCTCTTCAAGCTCCTCTTCCTCTTCAAGCTCCTCTTCCTCTTCAAGCTCTTCAACCGGATCTGCCGATCTCTCTGTTACGGGGATTCAAGGACCGGCGAACAATCAGATCCTTCCCGATCAGTATGCGGTGGATTACACCATCTCAACTCAAAACGCAGGACCGAGCGACGCCTTCAATCCCCAGGTTTCCGTTACATTCCCATCGACGCTTTCTTATGATCCGCAAAACTCGGATGGCAGATGCATCCAGAATGGTCAGGCGCTCATCTGCACGTATCTGGATAACTGGTTTGCCGCAAATAATACGAAGAACTTCACCATACGCTTCACTATCAACTCGCTCCTCGCCTGCGGGGATACGGTCTCGATTTCCGCGAGCATCGGCACGGCATACCAGACGGATCCCGTGTCGAATAACAACACAAAGAGTCTCTTGGTGACGCAGTGGTGTCCCACAGTGTCGTCTTCGAGCTCTTCGGAGCCGGCTTCCTCGAGCAGCTCTTCGCAACAGTCGTCTTCATCTGCAAGTTCTGTCAGCTCTTCCTCTTCTTCCAGCAGCTCCTTCCCAATCTCAAGCTCCTCTTCAAGCTTCTCTTCGCAGATGCCAGTCGTTTGTCCCAGTCTCTGTGCGACGCAGTGCGGCGACAATGTCCGGGCGGGGGCGGAAGAATGCGATGACGGGAACACGCTCAATGGCGACGGTTGTTCGGCTCTGTGTCAGATCGAGAGGCAAGATTGCGGCAACGGGAGGAAAGATCAGAACGAAGAGTGTGACGACGGAAATATGATCGGCGGCGACGGCTGCTCGGCGCTCTGCGGTATCGAACAGGGGTGGTACTGCCAGGAGCCCGTTTCGTGTGGCTCGTCCTCCTCGCAGGGTCCGGTGAGTGCGTTGCCTATGGAGCGGGAATCGGGAATCTTCGAACGACTCTACGGATCCATCGTGGAGTTCTTCGGTGGTTCCTCACAGAGGCTCACGGCGCAAGTCACTCAAACCTGCGGCAACGGTCGCTTCGATACGGGCGAGGAATGTGACGATGGAAACCAGACGAGCGGCGACGGTTGTTCGTACCCTGATTGCTTGGTTGAATGGGACTGGGATTGTTACCCGGGACAGCCGACACTCTGTCTGCCGAAGGGGACTCCGACGGCCAATGTCGATGTCCTCAGTATCTGGCAGGGGTTCAACTGGGACAATACGTGGATTCTCCAGAATCAACAGACGGTGGAGTATGTGATCGATGCGGGGAATGCGGGGCCGAGCCCTGCGGAGAACTACGTACTCACAATTACCCCGGATCCGATACTGACATTCGATCCGACGCATTCAAATACCAACTGTTCGCTCGATGGGTCGGTGGTGCGTTGTCCGCGCAGCTCGACCGCAGGACAGGACGTCCTGCAGCCGCAGGATTGGAAGAATACAATTGTCACCTTCACGATACCCGAGCTCAATTGCGGAGAGACTGTCACGACAACGGCGCGCGCCGAGGCTTCCGGTCCGTTGGATCCGATTCCGAATGACAACTCGGGAACACTCGTCCTCACGAGATGGTGTGCGAGTCTCTCTTCCAGTTCATCTCTCTCTTCCAGCTCTTCCTCCTATTCTTCATCTTCCAACCTGCCGCCATGGGGCTGCTCCCCATGTTCCGATTCCAATGGATGCGGTTTCTGCGCCATCTCCGGTCAGGAGTGTGTCGTGAGTTCCAGCTTGAAGAACGGGTACCAGTGTCAGACGACTCCCGAATCGGGATGGATCGCGTGTGGATGCGACGGGACTGTGCCCACTCCCACCTGTTACACGGATATGCAGATCAGGGCGGGCAGCGATCCCTGTTGTCCCGGTTTAAGTGAGCTCCCGAGCAAGCAGGAGCTCGGCGGTCAGTGCTGGGACAGTGTCCCCGGCAACTTCTGCTCCGCTTGCGGAGATGGTGTATGCAATGGAACAGCGGATAGCGGTGAAAATCGTTGCAACTGTCCCGAAGATTGCGGAGCGATGCCGGGAAGCTCGTCGAGTTCCTCCAGTCAGTCGAGTACCCCCGCTTCCTCATCGAGCGTGTCCTCGCAATCTTCTTCTTGGATCAGTTCCTCTTCCAGTTCCTCACCTGCGAACTGCATCCTCGCCAATTCTGAATCCGGATTCTCCAGTACACAGGGGGCCAACGGCTGGACCTACGGATATGGCACCTGGCCGAGCAGCTGGGCGAACTCTCTGCCATGGTCCGGAACGGAATGGATGGGAAGTGAAGGGTACAGCACTCCAAACGTTTCTACCCAATTCCAGCATCCGGGAGTGCAAGGGGGCGTGGCCATTCGTCGGTGGACGAACGGGTCGTACGCCGGGCGCGCACGCATCTCGGGACGATTCGCGAAGAACCCGCAGGGATGCGGGGATGGTGTCACCGCAGCGGCGATTCATAACACTGCGATCGAATACACGATGGATATCGGAGCCAATGATACGACGGGATCGACATACGAGAGAGAGGTGTTACTCGCGCCGGGGGACACGATCGATCTGGCCGTCAATCTTGGTGGGGCAGGTCATGATGGCCTCTGCGACTCGGCCATGACGACTGTGGAAATTCGCTCACTCGAGGGAACATGCGATCCGAACCCGCCTTCCTCCAGTTCCTCTTCTTCCAGCTCCAGCATTTCCTCTTCATCGAGTTCCTCCTCGGTTGGCGGGTCCGATTGTCCGAGCATCTGCGAGACGCAGTGCGGTGACTCTGTCCGATCCGGAGTGGAGGAGTGCGATGACGGGAACCGGATCAGCGGTGACGGGTGTTCGGTGCTGTGCGTGCGCGAAGGAGTCTGCGGCAATAACGTGAAGGAGCTTGGTGAGGAATGTGATGACGGCAATCAGGCAAATGGCGACGGTTGCTCTTATCCGGGTTGTGCCACCGAGTGGGGTTATGTCTGCAGCGAACCTCCGCAGTGCACAGCATCATCGTCCTCTGCTGGTCCGGTGAGTGTGCTGCCCGCCGGGCGGGAACCGGGAATCTTCGAACGGCTCTACGGATCGATCGTGGAGTTCTTCGGCGGTTCCTCTCGGACACTCCGTGCGCAGGCGACTCAGACTTGCGGAAACGGGCAACTTGATTCCGGAGAAGGTTGCGATACCGCAGGGGTCATCCATTCCCAGCAGACCGGTCCGAAACCGTCTTTCTTCGCGCACGCGGATTTCAACGGGGATGGAAAGGATGATCTGGCAGTCTCGAATGTCGATACGAATACCTCCGTGCGCATCCTCCTCGGAAACGGCAACGGAACATTCGCCTCCGGAAGTTTATTGGATCTCGGCACGGATCAGGTCTTGAGCATCGGGGCGGGCGACGTGGATCACGACGGCAAGCCGGATGTTCTCATCCATATGAACGGTCATTTGCGAATTCTCAAAGGCATTGGAGATGGAACATTCGCCCAGCCTGCACCCGTCCTTCCGGGCGATCCGCTCTCTGCCGGTGCCGGTGAGGGATTTGTTCTGAGAGATTTCAACGAGGATGGAGTAACGGATATCGTGGCCGAAGTAACGGAAGACCAAAATTCTCATCTCAAGCTCTTCATCGGCGTTCCGGGATATTATCCCGCGACTTCCTTACTCGTCACTTCCTTCCCACATGTGTGGCATGGGATCGTGGCGGAGGATCTAGATGGAGACGGGCATCAGGATCTCGCGTTCCTGGGAAGCGTCAATTCGTCCGATCCCTCCGGCACAACGTTCGACGGATCCGTGGCTCTCTATTACGGAGATGGGACAGGCCACTTCACGGCGGCGATTCTTCCGCAGACGCAAGGCTTACAGACGACACTCCGTTCTGCGGAATTCAATGGAGATGGCCGTCCCGACCTGTTCCAATTTGGAAATGGCGCCATGTCATATGTTTGGCTCAATACCGGCAGTGGCACGTTCCAGAAGGTCGATATGTTTGACGGATATTCGGGCCCCCGCGCCTTCGTGGATCTCAACGGAGACGGAAAGGCGGATAGGCTGGACGTACGCGAAGATCCCTATACCATCCGCGTCCTCGCTGGAAACGGGGACGGCACCTTCGCTTCCGATCCGTTCCGTCTCATCAGTTTCCCGTATGCCGTGGACGGGTACTACGGCTATTTCAATCCGTGGGATATCGATTTGAACGGAGATGGGCAGATGGACATCGTCGTTCCGCACGCCCCGAAGGGGGGTATAACGCCGCAGCCAGGCATTGCGTACTACGATGGCATCTCCACGTCCATCACGCCATGCGCTCTCGGCCAGACGTGCAATGCCGCTTGTCAGTGCGAAGGGGATATCCATTCTTCCTCATCCAATTCCTCAAGCTTGTCGAGCAGCTTCTCCAGCAGCTCCGCCTATTCCTCCTCCAGCAGCTCCTCGGTCGTGCCATGCGGTCTCTACGGTGCCGAGTGTTCCGGATGGTGTCCGTCAGGGGGGATATGCGGAGGAAGTCACCCGGTATGTTATTGCGTTCCGGTTGCATCTTCGTCTTCCAGTAGCAGTAGTGCATCCTCATGTGTCATCGATGGCATCAAGGAGCCCGGAGAGGAGTGCGATGATGACAATCTCATCGACGGTGACGGCTGCTCGCAAAACTGCATGATTGAGAACGGATGGACATGCGAGGAGGCTGCAGGCAGCTCGAGCAGCATCGCCGCCACTTCCTTCGTTACCCCGGCCCCTGCCTCATCGGGATTCTTCGCCCGCCTCTACGGATCGATCGTGGAGTTCTTCGAAGGTTCCTCTCAAAACCTGACGGCACAAGCGGTCGTTCCGAGCATGGGACGGGGTGCGTCGAACAAGCAGCCATTCAAGGGATACATCGTCGAGCTCTCCGATCCGCCCGTTTTGAAGTCATCGGACGTCCGGACCATGTTCAAAACAGCCTGCCCCCCGAGGAAGGCAGTCGGTGCCGGCATGGAAGTGCAAGCGGTGGATTCCTGCGGCAGTACGATGCGGCAGCTCTTCGCAACGAAGGCAACCGCCCTGAAGGGCAAGCGGGATCAGATCCACCAGCAGATTCGAAGCATTGCCAAGGTTTCCACGGCGATGGCTGCACCCAACCGGTCCTTCTCTCTCACCTTCAACGGGTATGAGCTTCCGGAATCCCTTTCGTCCGATCAGCTAAAGCAGATTCGCGATATTCCCGGCATCAAACGCATTACGCCGAATCACCTGATGAGGGCGACTCTCATGGATTCCGTGGGCATGGTCGGAGCCATCGATGTTTGGGCGAAAGATTCCAACAATCAGCCTTGCAGCGGCGGCACATGCCTCACGGGGAGCGGGAGCAGGATCGGCATCATCGACACCGGCGTCGATTACACGCAGCCCGATCTCGGCACATGCCTGGGCCAGACGTGCAAAGTGAAGGGCGGATATGACTTCGTCAATCAAGATAACGATCCCATGGATGATAACGGACACGGCACCCATGCGGCAGCCATCGCGGCAGCCAACGGTGTTCTCAACGGCGTTGCCCCCGGTGCCGACCTCTATGTGTACAAAGTCCTCGATGCCGTTGGAGAGGGTTACGAAAGCGATGTCATCGCCGCCATCGAAAGATCCGTTGATCCGAATCAGGACGGGGATGCCGGCGATCGTCTCGATGTCATCAACTTGAGTCTTGGGGGTGCAGGCAATGCCGATGACCCCATCAGTCTTGCGGTCGACAGCGCATCTCTGGCGGGAGTCACAGCCGTCGTGTCGGCGGGCAATGCGGGCTCCGGAGCCCAGACCATCGAATCTCCGGGGGCGGCTCGCAGTGCCATTACGGTTGCTGCCGTGGACAAGAATCGTGTAGTCGCTCCTTTCTCCTCCCGCGGTCCGACCAGTTCCTTCACTCTGAAGCCGGATGTCGCTGCGCCGGGTGTGAGCATCTGCGCCGCACGTTTCGATTCCGTGATGTTCGGGCCGACTTGCGTGGATGAGCGCCATATTTCCTTGAACGGAACCAGCATGGCCGCACCTCACGTAGCCGGGGCGGTTGCCCTCATCCGTCAGGCGCATCCGGACTGGACACCCGCACAGGTGAAGCAGGCGCTGCGTGATACCGCGCAACCCACCAGCGGGGCATTCGACATCGCACAAGTGCCAAACGAAGGTTACGGAATCATCAGTATTCCCGATGCAGTCTTCTCCGCTCTTCCCGCCTCCGTTCGTGTCAGTACAGCCGGTGACATCACTGGAACGATCGATCTGATGGGCACGATCGATGTTCCCGGCTTCTCCTCCTACACTCTTTCGCTCGCAGATATCCAGACCGGCGAGAGGCGGATTCTGGCGACCCGCTCGGCAGTGCCGGCAACCGGCGTTCTGCTTGAGCAGTTCGACGCCAACAGCCTGGATCCCCAGAAGAGGTACGATCTCATCCTTGAGGTATTTGATAGTGCCAGCCGCGCGCGCCGTGATGCGACGATCATCTTCTCCAAGCTGTCCACCGGCTCGGGTTTCTCTTCGAGTTCCGTCAGTTCGGCCTCTTCCTCAAGCTCCTCCTACGATTCCGGTCTCTGCGGCAACGGCCAGCTCGATCCGCCGGAGGATAGCAACTGCGAGCCAAGCCTCGGCTACGACAAGTGCTACTTGTACGGGCAGGTCTGCGATGCAGCGACGTGTGCCTGTGTTGCCGGTTCTTCCAGCTCCTCTTCCTCTATCACTCCGGAATCTTCCAGCTCCTCTTCCTCTATCACTCCGGAATCTTCCAGCTCCTCTTCCTCTATCACTCCGGAATCTTCCAGCTCCTCTTCCTCTATCACTCCGGAATCTTCCAGCTCCTCTTCCTCTATCACTC